>Ga0126379_10000405_pt1 | contig 23694 bp, 16 predicted proteins | sample PanSoiMetPlot_24_FD_92640 | JGI IMG/M metagenome (GOLD analysis project Ga0126379, IMG submission 92640) | Tropical forest soil microbial communities from Panama - MetaG Plot_24 | ecosystem: Environmental > Terrestrial > Soil > Tropical forest > Bulk soil | place: Panama | collected 2016-02-17
CTGACGGTGCTCGAGCGGGGACCAGCTTGAGGGGGATGATCGCTTCGACGAGCGTACCGGGGTTGGCATTATCGAGGCGCAACTCGCCGCCAAATTCCCGGACGCGTTGCCGCATTCCACCTACGCCAACGCCAATGCTGCCAGGTTTAAAAAGTGCAACCTCGTTGCTGATACCACGGCCATCGTCCCGCACTTGAATGACAACCTGGGTATCAACTACGGTCAGGCTCACCCGGGCACTGCGTGCTCCCGAATGCCGAAAGACATTGGTAAGAGCCTCCTGCACAACCCGGTACACAGCAGTCTCCAGTTCAGGAACGAGCCTGGGAAAACCTGGCTGGACTTCCATGATCGCGTTAATTCCGCTTCGTTTGGTCAGTCCTTCCACATACCAGTCAATGGCCGAGCATAATCCAATATCGTCCAGCAAGGGAGGATGCAAAAGATGAGAAATGTTGCGCACCTGCGTGAGGGCGCTCTCGATCAGCCTTCCGGCCTCATCCACGCTCCCCATTCCGGAAACAGGGATGATGTCCACCATCATCTTGGCGGCGATCAACTCCTGGCCGAGGCTGTCATGCACTTCCCGCGCAATGCGGCGCCGCTCTTCATCCTGCATCGAAATCATGCGCCGCGTGAGGCTGGCCATCTCGCGATTCAGAGCCTCCAGTTGACGCGTCTTGCGATGCAGTTCAGCGAACACCTTAACCTTGGCTCTCAGCAATTCCGGAACGATGGGCACCGAGATGTAATCCACGGCGCCGAGTTCGTATCCCTTGAGCTGGTCGCTCTTACTCAAATGCACTCCTGAGATGAAGATGATCTCGGTATCCCGAAAACGTGGATGCTGGCGAATCGTGCCTGCCAGTTGGAATCCATTTTGCTCCGGCATACTGACGTCCATGAGAATCATGGCGATATCATTCTTGAGAAGGTGCTCGAGGGCTTCCCTGCCCGTTTGCGCCTTGATAAGGTTCTCCCCAAGCTCGGCGAGAATGACCTCATAGCTGAGCAGTTTGCCCGGCTGATCATCCACTAATAGGATATTGACCTTTTGATTAGCCACAACTGAAGGGTGCGTGGGTACACCCGAAATAAAGCGTACGGGCAGAGACGGGCGGTTTTAAATACAGTGAATAGAGTACGACAAACTTAAGTAGCCCCCGGATTTCCTCGGAAGTCGTTGGCATATCTTGGCTTATTCCGGCGCACCATTGTACCTTGTCATACCTCTGGCGCACCGAGTCCAGTTTGTACCTGACGCCAAGATGCCCCGGAGTAGGTATTTCTCTGCCGCCGACAACCCCATACACTTGAATAACGTTGCCACAATCCAAGAGGGGTTTTTCCCATGATCAACGAAACGGCTAACGCTTTGCCAAGAAGCGATACTCTCAATTCCTGGAAGGAAATTGCCCAGTATCTCGACAGGGGCGTGCGAACGGTTCAGCGATGGGAACACGAACTGAACCTGCCCGTTCGGCGTCCATGGGGCAAGAGACGCAGTGTGGTATTGGCGCTGCGCCACGAGATTGACGCCTGGATCAGTTGCTGCCCGACAGCCGTCCTGGAGGAGTCAGCCGTCCTGGAGGAATAGAAACGCCAGTCGTCTCTGCGACGAACGCTCTCCCAAGCCAGCGGCATCCTCGAACCGAGTCCGCGATTGAGCTTAAGCCGCAAACGAATCATCGGACGGATCGGTGTCTTGATCGCCGCTTCCCGAGGAATCGGCTTCTGTTTTGTCGCGCGGTAATTCTCCCGGCCTTCCCTGGGCGTGCGAAACAGGGGCCCTTTCGGCGAAGGCGGCATCGTCCGCATAGTTGAGACACGGCGGATCGAGCGGCAGAAAGATCGATACCGTGGTGCCACGCCGCCCCAATCGGTTTTTGAGCGTAATCGTGCCTCTGTGCTTCTCAACGATTGAGCGGCTTACCCAGAGTCCGAGGCCGGTACCGCGCTCCTCTTTCGTCGTGACGAACGGTGTAAAGAGCCTGGCGCGCGTTTCGGGGGAAATGCCGGCGCCATTGTCCTCCACGTCAACCCGCACGCCGGATCGTTTTGCCTCGACCGCCGGACGGGATGTGATCCGGATCTCACCGCCCTCTGCCGTCGCTTCCACGGCGTTCTTGATCACATTCGTGAACACCTGGCGGAGTTCGGCCGGAAAGCCTCGGATGGTTCCCGCAAAGCCGTGCTCAACTTGTATTTTCCTTCTGCCTTTGGCGATCGTTTCTTCGATAAGCGCGACAACCCCATCCAACAAGTCCGATACTTTTACATCCGACGGATTCCGCGAGGCACGATGCAGGCTGAGCATGTTCTTGCTGATTTGCGTCACGCGGTAGACTTCCCGCTGCACTCTGGCTATCGACTCGCCAAGCTCGGGCATGTTTTTTGTTCGCTGTTCGAGCAGAAACAGAAGATTGACGACCGTATCCAGAGGGTTGTTGATTTCGTGGGCGATGGATGCCGAAAGCCGGCCGGCCAGTGCCAACCTCTCATTGGAACGAAGGGCGGCCTCCAGGCGGCGCTGCTGAGTAACATCTCGAAAAACCAGCACAATGCCGGCGATCGTCGAATCGGCGGCGCGTATGGGCGCGGCGCTGTCGTCAATGGCAATTTCCTGCCCTGTCTTGCTGATCAGGACCGTGTGATTCGCCAATCCCACCACAGAATTCATCCGGCGTACTTTCTGGACCGGGTCTTCGACTATCTCATGGGTTTCCTCGCTCATGATATGGAAAATTTGAGCGAGGACTTTGCCTTGGGCTTCACCGGAGGTCCATCCCGTGAGGCGTTCGGCCACAGGATTCATGAACACGACAAGCCCGCTCGAATCCGTCGCAATCACGGCATCGCCGATGCTTTTTAAGACTGTGCTGAGCCAATCGTGCTGCCTCTTCGCGTCGGTGGCGCTGGTTTCTGCGGCATCGAGTGAGGCATTAAAGGCACCGGAAAGACTGACCAATTGCTTTTTTTCAAGGACCGCAAAGAGACCGGCCAGTAGCGTTCCGAGGAACACAACTCCCCATGTGGTGTGACGGAAGGCTCCTCGCGATGCCGCAAGCCGCTCTTCCCTGAGCTGCTGTTCTCTGGTGATAAATTCCCCTCTGGCCAGCCGGTATCGGTCCATCAGCTCCTTTCCCTGAAGTTGAACGCGGATGTTGCCGATGTCTTTGCCGGTACGGCCATGCGCCAGAACGTTGTCAGCCCATACGACCCAGTCGCGATTGGCGGAAACGGCCGCTTGATTGCGCGTTTTTTGTTCTTCGTTGTCTGCAACCAGCTGCTGCAATTGCTGCTCGAACACGTACGCCTGCTCGCGCCGCTGATGGAACATATCAAGAAACTGCGTGTCGCCGGTCAATAGGTACGCGCGGAAGCTCGTCTCCTGGTCGATCCTGATTCGATAGATTCGCTCGGCGAGGCTGATCACCTGGTCGGTATGTTCCACCCAGCGCGTCCTCGCGTCCAGAAAGCGTATCTGGGCGAGAAGAGCCAAGATTACAATCGCCGCGATCCCGAGTGGAGCCAAGATGGCCCGGCGCAGCGTTCTTTTGAAGCTCCGTGTTTCCATCCCCGAGCTTACCCCCATCAAAGTCGTTTTCCATTCCGCTCTCGTAGCAAATTGGCAATTAATTCGAGGAGAACGGGAGTCGGTTCGCCCTTGGTGAGGCATCGGTCAACCAGCGCAGAAGTTTCACGAGGCAAATTAACGTACGCGGAAAGCATTACGATGGGCACTGCGGCTTTCAACCTCTTCATTCTCTCCGCGACAGCCTGGCCATCCATCTCCGGCATGGAATAGTCCAGAATCACGAGATCGATCTCCTCCGTGGAGAAGAGCGTAAGAGCATCGCGGCCATTCTCTGCTGTTAAGACTCGATAGCCTTGCGACTCCAAAACTGCCTTTCGAACTGAAAGCCCGGCGGCTTCATCATCAACACAGAGGATGATATTTCTCATTGTTTCTTGCTTTTCAGCGGAGACACACCAGCACGCTTCGCATCGCGATGAGCCCTATACACTCACGCTCTGCGATAGTAGCAGCTTCTCCGGCCACCTTGAATTTTGACGTGGGACGCAATCTAAATGATGCTGAAACCCTAGCGTCAAGATGCGTCGGAGAGGAAAAAGAAGAGAAAAGAAAAATGAAGCAGACCGAATAGCTTAATAAGTTATTGAGGGCGAATGAACTCCGGTCCTGTGGCGCATATTGACGCGCATGGCTGCGACATCGTTTTGCCGCTGTTCTGCCTTCCCATTCTCATATGGGGAGATAGCCTGATCATCGCCTGGACGCGAAACAGCCTTTCGCTGCTTGACGGTGCATCAAGCTCTCCCTCCCGAAAGGGGCAAATCATCGAATGCAATATTTCAAGCAATCATTCGCTTTCGCAATCGTCCTCGCGACTCTGTCGTTCGCAACCAGTGCTTTTGCGCAAAACCAAGGAGAGGTAGGCGTGTTCGCGGACTATTTCCGCTTTGCCAACGCGAATGACCTCAATCTGTTCGGCATCGGCGGCCGAATCGGGATTAACGTACACCCTCACGTAGCCCTCGAAGCCGAAGGAGCCTACGACTTCGAACGCTCGACCAACATCACCATCAACGCCCTCGGCAACACAGTTCGTACAAACTTTAGGGCCACTCATTTTCTTGCCGGTCCCCAATTCACTCTCGGCGGGAACAAGCCCTGGCGTGTGTACGGAGTCCTCAAGGGCGGTTTCGTGCGGTTTGGAGTCACCCCGGGGCCGGTAACCGCGGGCAACTTTCCTACGCAGCTATTGAACACAGATTTGAACGGTGTGTTCTACCCTGGCGGGGGAGTAGAGGCCTTTGCCGGGATCTTTGGCTTGCGGGCGGAAATCGGCGACGAAATCTATTTCGATAACGGAGCCAACAACAACCTGAAGATTACCGTAGGCCCGGTGATTCGATTCTGATCCTGGAAGAAGGCTTTAACTCCGAGTGTTACAGTATCTCCGGGGCAGGTCCATGAAAATCTTCTAAGATCTCCCATCGTGATCCTCCGTAAGCTCTTGGCACATCTCGGCGCTTGCTGGTGGGGTCGTTGTCTCTATTAACATCACAAACATACAGCCTCTTCGCCCGATGGTTGTACTCCCAATCTTGGTGGGATTCGGACTAGATTGGGCCCCGCAACAGCATAAAAACTGCTCGAATATATCGCCATGAGCAAACACCAGCTAACGCCGGATGGTGCCGCCGGCGAATCCGCCAACAAGCCTTTATCCGCTGACTTAAGTGTGATGTTGACGTGCCTGCAAAGCATGCGCGACGGCGACTTCTCCGCGCGGCTCCCTGGCTCTTGGACCGGCCTCGCAGGAAAAGTTGCTGACACGTTTAACGAGATCGCCGCCGCCAACCAGCACATGGCCACGCAACTTAAGCGCGTCGGCCAGACGGTTGGAAAGGAAGGGAAAACACGCGAGCGCGCACGCTTCCATGAAACGCGAGGCGCGTGGGGAGAGATGGAACTCTCCGTGAACACCCTGGTGGAAGATCTGCTCCGGCCGACGGTCGAGATGACTCGGGCCATCGCAGCCGTCGCCCAGGGCAACCTCACGCAAGCCGTGCGACTGGATGTCGCCGGACGGCCGCTCGAAGGCGAATTCCTCGTTTCCGCGGGCATCGTCAACGCGATGATTCAGCAACTCGGCGTGTTCACTTCTGAAGTCACACGCGTCGCTCGCGAGGTGGGCACGGACGGCAAGCTCGGCGGCCAGGCGCAGGTTCCTGGCGTGGCGGGCATGTGGAAAGACCTCACCGATTCCGTGAACTCAATGGCCAGTAACCTGACCGGCCAGGTGCGGAACATTGCCGAAGTGGCGACCGCGGTGGCCAGCGGCGATCTCTCGCGCAAGATTACAGTCGACGTCCGCGGCGAGATCCTGCAACTGAAAGAAGCCATCAACACAATGGTGGGCCAGTTGCGCTCGTTCGCTTCTGAAGTCACCCGTGTGGCCCGTGAAGTCGGCACCGATGGCAAACTCGGCGGTCAAGCAATCGTGCCGGGCGTTGCCGGAACCTGGAAAGACCTCACCGACTCGGTCAACGCCATGGCCGGCAATTTGACTGCCCAGGTTCGCAATATCGCCGAGGTCACCACCGCGGTCGCGCGCGGGGATCTCTCGCGCAAGATCACCGTCGATGTCAAGGGAGAGATTCTTGAGCTGAAGAACACCATCAACACCATGGTGGACCAGCTCAACGCGTTCGCCGGTGAAGTCACCCGCGTCGCCCGCGAGGTCGGGACCGAAGGCAAGCTGGGTGGACAAGCTGCCGTGCCGGGTGTGGGTGGAACGTGGAAAGATCTCACCGATAACGTCAACTTCATGGCCAGCAACCTCACCGGACAGGTGCGCAACATCGCCGAGGTTGCCACCGCGATCGCCAATGGAGACCTCTCTCGCAAAATCACGGTTGATGTCCGCGGCGAAATTCTCCAGCTCAAAGAGACAATCAACACCATGGTGGATCAGCTCAACCGCCTCGCTGGCGAAGTTACGCGTGTTGCCAGAGAAGTGGGTACGGAGGGACGTCTTGGCGGACAGGCCAACGTGCCGGGAGTGGCCGGCACCTGGAAGGACCTGACAGAGTCGGTCAACTCCATGGCCGGCAACCTCACCGGGCAAGTGCGCAACATTGCCGAAGTAACAACCGCGGTCGCCCGCGGTGACCTGTCGCGAAAGATTACCGTCGACGTGAAGGGCGAAATCCTCGAGCTGAAGAACACGATCAACACCATGGTGGACCAGCTCAACGCGTTCGCGGGCGAAGTGACTCGCGTAGCCCGTGAGGTCGGCACAGAGGGAAAATTAGGCGGCCAGGCAGAAGTGACGGGGGTGGCCGGAACCTGGAAAGACCTGACTGACAACGTCAACTTCATGGCCGGCAATCTCACCGCTCAAGTCCGCAACATTGCCGAGGTAGCCACAGCGGTGGCTCGCGGCGACCTCTCGCGCAAAATCACGGTGGATGTGAAGGGCGAGATCCTGGAACTCAAAGACACGATCAACACCATGGTGGATCAGCTGCGGTCCTTCGCCTCGGAAGTCACCCGTGTGGCCCGAGAGGTCGGCAGCGAAGGACGACTGGGCGGCCAGGCTCTGGTTCCCGGTGTGGGAGGAACCTGGAAAGACCTGACCGACTCGGTGAATTCGATGGCCAGCAACCTGACAGGCCAGGTGCGAAACATCGCTGAAGTGTCGACCGCCATCGCTGCCGGAGACCTTTCCAAGAAGATCACGGTGAACGTCAGCGGAGAGATTCTCTTGCTGAAGGAAACCATCAACACGATGGTCGATCAGCTGAACGCCTTCGCCGGCGAAGTAACACGCGTGGCCCGCGAAGTGGGAACGGAGGGACGGCTGGGCGGACAAGCCAGCGTGCCGGGCGTCGCCGGAACCTGGAAGGACCTCACCGACAACGTCAATTTCATGGCCGGCAATCTCACCTCGCAGGTCCGCAACATTGCGGAAGTGACAACTGCTGTGGCCAATGGCGACTTGTCGCGCAAGATCACGGTAGACGTGAAAGGCGAGATTCTGGAGTTGAAGAACACCATCAACACCATGGTCGACCAGCTCAACGCCTTCGCCGGTGAAGTCACGCGCGTGGCCCGCGAAGTCGGGACGGACGGAAAGCTGGGGGGCCAGGCACAAGTCCCCGGCGTCGCCGGCACTTGGAAGGACCTCACGGACAACGTGAACTTCATGGCCAGCAATCTGACGGGTCAAGTCCGGAACATCGCCGAGGTTGCCACAGCGATTGCGACGGGAGACCTGTCCAAGAAAATCACCGTCGACGTTCGTGGCGAAATTCTGCAGCTCAAAGAAACGTTGAACACGATGGTGGAGCAATTACGTTCCCTGGCGGCAGAAGTTACCCGCGTGGCCCGCGAAGTCGGAACTGAGGGCCGCCTGGGAGGCCAGGCCAACGTGCCCGGCGTTGCCGGCACATGGAAAGACCTGACAGACTCCGTCAATGCCATGGCTGGCAACCTGACAGGGCAGGTGCGGAACATCGCCGCAGTGACCACCGCGGTCGCCCGCGGCGACTTGTCGCGCAAAATCACGGTAGACGTGAAAGGCGAGATTCTGGAGTTGAAGAACACCATCAACACCATGGTGGATCAGCTCAATGCCTTCGCTGCTGAAGTCACGCGCGTGGCCAGGGAGGTGGGCACTGACGGGAAACTGGGGGGCCAGGCGGGGGTGCCGGGAGTCGCGGGCACATGGAAAGATCTGACCGACAACGTCAACGTGATGGCTGCCAACCTCACGGAGCAGGTTCGCGGTATCGCCAGAGTCGTGACCGCTGTGGCCAACGGCAATTTGACTCATAAGCTGACAGTCAACGCCAAGGGCGAAGTAGCCGCGCTGGCAGAGACCATCAACAACATGACTGGAACGCTGGCAACTTTTGCCGATCAGGTGACAACGGTGGCGCGCGAGGTGGGTGTGGAGGGCCGGCTTGGCGGACAAGCCAGCGTGCCTGGCGCCGCAGGCACGTGGAAGGACCTGACCGGAAACGTCAATCTGCTCGCTGAAAACCTCACCAACCAGGTTCGCGCCATCGCCGAAGTATCCACCGCGGTCACCAAGGGCGACCTGACCCGTTCTATTCAGGTCGAGGCCCGGGGTGAGGTGGCTCAGCTCAAGGACCACATCAACACTATGATCCGCAACCTTCGTCTCACGACGGAGCGCAATCAGGAACAGGATTGGCTGAAAACCAATCTTGCCCGCTTCACCGGCATGTTGCAGGGACAGCGCGATCTCTCCACCGTGGGAAGGATGCTTCTTTCCGAATTGGTGCCGCTGGTGAACGCCCAACAGGGCCTCATTTACCAGATGATGGCTGGAAACAACGGCATGGAACTGCTGTCTTCCTTCGCCGGGAACGGTCATTCGAGCAATGTGCAAGTCGGCGAGGGACTAATCGGCCAGTGTGCCGCGGAAAAACGGCGGATGCTCGTCAACGACGTACCGCCCGACTCTCTGACGATCCGGTCCGGCCTCTTCCAGGCGAAGCCCCGCAATGTCATCGTGTTGCCTGTGCTCTTTGAGGATCAGGTGAAAGCGGTGATCGAATTGGCGTCGTTAAAAACGTTTACGGCGTCGCATCTCGCCTTCCTCGATCAGCTCACGGCCAGCATCGGGATCGTTCTCAACAGCATTGAGGCCACGATGCAGACCGAAGGCCTGCTGAAGCAATCCCAGCAACTGGCCGCGGAACTTCAGACCCAGCAAAAGGAGTTGCAGCAGACGAACGACGAACTTGGTCTCAAGGCCCAGCAGTTAGCGGAGCAGAACGCCGAGGTGGAGCGTAAGAATGAGGAAATCGAGCAGGCTCGCAGGGCCCTCGAAGAGAAGGCCAAAGAGCTGGCCCTCACCTCGAAATACAAGTCGGACTTCTTGGCGAATATGTCGCATGAGCTGCGCACACCACTGAACAGCATCCTGATTCTCGGCCAGCAGCTTGGCAACAACCCCGACGGCAACCTGACGGCCAAACAGGTGGAGTTTGCGCGCACGATCCACGGCGCCGGCACCGACCTGCTGAATCTCATCAGCGACATCCTTGACCTGTCCAAGATCGAGTCGGGAACGGTTTCGGTCGAGGCGGAAGAGGTCTATTTTGCAAGCCTCGTGGAAACCGTTGCCCGGCCCTTTAAGCACGAAGCCGAAAACCGCAAGCTCTTGTTCAACGTAAAGATCTCTCCCGAACTCCCGCGTAAGCTGATTACTGACTCGAAGCGTCTGCAACAGGTCCTGAAGAACCTGTTGTCGAACGCTTTCAAATTTACTGACCACGGCAGCGTCTCCTTAACTGTGTCCTCACCGACCGAGGGTTGGGGCGCAGCACATCCAGTGCTCAGCAAAGGCAATCCTGTGGTGGCCTTCGAAGTCCGCGACACTGGAATTGGGATACCGGCAGAAAAACAACGCATTATCTTTGAAGCGTTTCAGCAAGCTGAGGCCGGCACCAGCCGCAAGTTTGGCGGCACTGGCCTGGGGCTCGCCATCAGCCGCGAGCTTGCCGGTCTGCTGGGCGGAGAAATCCAACTGCGCAGCGCTCCGGGAGAAGGCAGCACGTTCACTTTGTATATTCCCCAGCTATACGCGGGACCTTCGACACCCGGAGTACCTGTCGCCAGGCTGCAGGCTCTGACTCGTCCGGGAATGCTGCCGCTCCCACAAAACTTCCCTGAGCTGTCTGAGGAGATCGCCGACGATCGCGCCGATTTGCAGCCGGACGACCCAGTTCTTCTCATCGTGGAAGACGATCCGCTTTTTGCCCAAACCATGAGCGACGACGCCCACCAGCAGGGTTTCAAGGTGCTCGCAGCGAAGCGCGGCACACAAGCTCTCGCGCTGGCGCGTGAATATCACCCTACGGCGGTGTCCCTGGACGTGTTTTTGCCCGACATGTTGGGATGGACGGTTCTCAACCAGTTGAAGCACGATCCTTCCACTCGGCACATCCCCGTCCAGATGCTGACCATTGAGGAGGACCGCCGCCATGGGCTGTCGCGGGGCGCCTTCGCCCATGTCACCAAACCCGTCAGCACGGACACCCTCGAAGAAAGTCTGACCCGGATCAAGGAATATGTCGATCCCCGGCCCAAACGCCTGTTGGTCGTAGAAGACAATCCCGCGGAACAGCTCGGCATTGTCGAACTGCTGGACTCCAAGGATATTGAGATTGAGGTTGTGGGGACAGGAGGAGAAGCTCTTGCGGCTCTCGCTGAACAGCCTTTCGATTGCATGGTGATCGATTTGCGCCTGCCTGACATGTCGGGGTTCGATTTGCTCGAGCGCTTGGGTAACAATCCCCCGCTACGGGAGGTCCCGGTGGTGGTTTTCACCGGCAAGGATCTCTCGCCAGACGAGGATGTCCGCCTGCGCGGGCTGGCGCGCAGCGTAGTCCTGAAGGACGTGGAATCCCCGGAACGCCTTCTCGATGAGACGGCGCTTTTCCTGCACCGCACGGTCGCGGAACTCCCACCCGAAAAGCAAAAAATGCTGGAACGGCTCCATCAATCCGATGAAGCGCTGGTGAGCAAGAAGGTGCTGGTGGTGGATGACGATGTCCGCAACATTTTTGCCTTGAGCAGCGTCCTAGAGCGCAGGGGCATGACCGTGCTGGCCGCGGAAACCGGCCGCGCCGCCATCGACACGCTGGAAGCAACGCCCGACGTCGCTATCGTCTTAATGGACATCATGCTGCCCGGCATGGACGGCTACGAAACGATGCAAACCATCCGGAAGAACCCGGCCTTAGGTCGCATGCCGATCATCGCTCTGACGGCCAAAGCCATGAAGGGTGACCGCGAAAAATGTCTTGAGGCGGGCGCCTCCGAATATCTGGCCAAACCGGTGAATACAGAGCAACTGCTCTCAGCACTACGAATGTGGTTGCACAGATAGTTGCCCAGATAAAGGATCCACATGAAGTCCGCCGTAGCGGCAAGCTCTACAATGAGCACAAACGATAAAGTCAACATCCTGATGGTTGACGACAACCCGGCAAAGCTTCTCACCTACGAAGCGATCCTTGGGGGCTTGGGAGAAAACCTGCTTGCAGCGACCTCCGGCCGGGAGGCGCTGGAAAATCTTCTCTACCACGATGTCGCCGTGATCCTACTGGACGTGAGCATGCCGGATATGAACGGCTTTGAAATTGCCGACATCATCCGCCAGCATCCACGGTTTCAACGCGTTGCCATCATTTTTGTCTCGGCGATTCATCTCAACGATTTGGAGCTTCTGAAGGGATACCAGCGTGGCGCAGTCGACTATATTCACGTCCCAGTCGTTCCCGAAGTCCTCCGCGCGAAGGTTGCGGTGTTTGCCGACCTGCATCGCAAAACCCGGCAACTCGAGACCCTCAACCTCGACTTGGAACGACGCGTCCGCGAGCGAACGGAAAAGTTGTGGGAAAGCGAAGGGCAGTTCAGGACCTTAGCCAATTCAATACCGCAATTGGCCTGGATGTCCGCACCGGATGGCTCAAGACTCTGGTACAACCAGCGCTGGTATAGCTACACCGGGACGTCCACTCGACAGATCCTGGGGGACAGCTGGAGGAAGTACTATCATCCGTCACACGTCGAACGAGTTTGCACCGGCCTGCAACATTCCCTGGACACAGGAGAGGAGTGGGAAGATACCCATCCCATTCTTGGCCAGGACGGACGCTACCGTTGGTTCCTGTCGCGTGCCGTTCCCATCCGCGATTCGCAAAAGAGGGTTGTCCGCTGGTTTGCCACAGCCACGGATGTAACTGCCCAGATTGAAGCGGAAGAGAGAATCAAGATCCTTAATCGCAACCTGGCGCAACAGATCAATCAGTTGCAAACCATTATGCAAGTGCTACCTATCGGAGTGGCGGTGGCTGAGGACCCGGAGTGTCGCAAGGTTAGCGGCAACGCGGCCCTCCTCGAGACGCTCGGCATGAATGCCAATGAAAATCTTTCGCGGGACGGCCTCCAGGACGGCGTGCCGGCTTTCGAGGTTTTTCGCGACAACCAGCGTCTCCCTGCGCGTCAGCGGCCCTTGCAGCGGGCGATCAGGACCAAATCTGCGATTCACGGCTCCGAACTGGAGATCAGACGACGGGACGGAAATCTCATCCATGCCGTGGTGAGCGCCAGCCCACTCCTTGACGACTTCGGAGAAGTACAGGGCGCCGTAGCAACGTGCTTCGATGTCACCAGCCGGCGGACCATGGAGGACACCCTACGCGAGAGAGCTGAGCTCATGGATCTGGCCTCTGAAGCCATCATGGTGCGAGACCGTCGCGGGCTAGTCAGATATTGGAACGCGGGCGCAGAACGTCTTTACGGCTGGAAGCGAGAAGAGATCATTGGCCGGCATATGCACAACACGCTGGAAACCACGTTTCCTATTCCCTTTCCTGAGGTCCAGGACATTACTGCCAAGACGGGTCGCTGGGAGGGTAACCTTATCCAGCGCACGAAAAACGGCACGGAAGTTACCGTTGCCTGCAGAAAAGCTCTCAAGACCGAAGAGGACGGTTCCGGGACGATTCTGCAGATCAATCGCGATATCACCAGCGAGCTGCAAATGCAGGAAGTGCTGCAGAAAACAGAAAAGCTGGCCGCGATGGGCAGGGTCGCGGGCATGATCGCCCACGAGATCAACAATCCGTTGGAAGCTGTCATCAATGCTGTCTTCCTGTTGTTGAACAATCCTTCCCTGGATTCCGATGCCCGGGATTTTGCGGAAATGGCGAACGCAGAGCTGCGCCGTGTGGCCCACATCACCCGCCAAACCCTTAGTTTTTACCGTGAGTCCCGGCAACCAGTTCCCGTCGCCATCGCGGAGATCCTCGAAGACATTCTGTCACTCCACCAGCAATCGCTAACAAAAAGCGGGGTCACGCCTCAAGTAAAGATGCGCAGCCGCCATGCCATTTTGGGTCTTCCCGGCGAGCTGAGACAGGTCTTCCTGAACCTGGTCGTGAACGCGATCCAGTCCATGCCCGAGGGTGGACGTCTGCGCGTCCACGTGCACGAATCAACCGAGCGCAAGGGGCTGCGCAAAGGCGTTCGGATCTCTATTTCTGACACGGGGACCGGCATTCAACCCGAAGATGGCGAAAAGATCTTTGAACCATTCTTCACTACGAAATCGATGAAGGGCACCGGCTTGGGACTTTGGATCAGCCGAGGCATTGTCCATAAATATGAGGGGACAATTCGGTATCGCTCTCTGCGCCGCGGTTGCCGCAATATGACCTGTTTCTCTGTGTTCCTTCCCGGCGCACACGTGCCCCTGGATGTGCTCCCGTTCGACACCTGTGAATCTCCGGACCAACTGCCGCTGTGGGAACCCAAAGCTTCGTGAGAGACGATTCAAAAACACTCCTTTACGTGCTGTCATTCAAAACGCGCAGTCGATAAATCCCGAGGGAGCATCCCTAAAGCTGTTTAAATAATGGCGTACGGTTCAGTCGTTCCGGCACAAGCATTCTCGTGTCAGGGTCAATCAGGATTGTTCTCAAGACCTGTATCCCGACATCGCAATCTTCGAAGCCAAAGCGGATCAAAACACCACGAGACACCAATCCCGAATCCCCGCGTAGCCCGCCAAGGCGGGCGAGCGGGGTGAGGGACCTGCCCCGCTGTCGCTTCGCGGGAGCCAGATAAACGAGTGCTGTATCAATCTTGAGGCCTTCCTACCCTCGACCCGGAACCTGGTTTCCGAACGCAGTGAGAGGCGACGTCTCTTACTGGCTCGCGCCAAGCAGCAGCGGAGCAGGTCCCTCACCCACTACGCCGCTCCCGCTTGCGCGGGACCAGCTTCGGGGTTCGGGATGGTGTCTCGTGGGGGTAATCGCAGCAAGAGCTGAAACCGTACATGTGCGGGATCCGTGCACCATAACGCATCACACTATTTCCTAAACTGATCTGGCCATGCGGCCTTAGAGCAGTGCCGGCAGTCGGGGGTAGAACTCCCTGATACGTCATGGTCGAGGACGCATCGTCGGGATCTCTCCACTCCGCGCCAGAGATTCTGGATTGGCGAAAATGCCGTGTGGTGCTCCGGTCGAGATGACAACGGGAAGAGGTTTCGAGAAGGATGGGATTTCCGGGCCGTGGGAAACAAGCTAAAAAGAACCGTCGCTGCTGGCAACCTGGCGCGTTTATCCGCCGTGGCCGAGGTTGGTCGATTCCCGTGAGGGGTCGTGTGGAATTCGAGCCAGCAGCGACGATTCCTTATGATTGACGTGGAAACACGCCATATCGATGCTTCCTGATAAACGCCATTTTGCGCCAAACCCACCACTAGGGCGGGCAACCTTATAACGCAGCAGCCTGTTTTACGAGGAACGGCGCCCTAGCGGCTGCTGGGCGAGCCCTGAACAGCTTGATCATTTCTCGGTTAAATGCCGGTGCATCTTGCGGATCGCGGCTCGACACCAACTTGCCATCAACGACGACTTCCTGGTCAACCCATTCTGCGCCCGCATGCTCGAGATCGGTTTTCAGGGAAGGCCAAGCAGCGATCCGGCGTCCCTGAGCCGCGCCAGCCTCGATCACCAGCCACACGCCATGGGAAATGGCAGCGACCGGCTTGCCGGAGTCAAAGAAAGCTTTTACAAATTGGACCGCCTTGGGAATCGTGTGAAGCTTGTCTAGACTCATCACCCCGCCCGGAAGCACTAATGCGCCAAACTGGATCCTGCTGTGCTCGAGAGTGAAGTCAACGGGGAAACGGTCACCCCAGTCGGTAAACCGCCATCCGCGCACAACTCCGGCGTGCGGCGAAATGATCATGGTCTGGGCCCGCGCTTCTTCCAGTGCTTTCCGTGGTTCGGTCAACTCCACTTGTTCGAAGCCGTCCGCGACCAGGATGGCGACCCTCAACATGGCAAGACTTTCCACCACAGTCCCCCTCCAAAGCCAGATCCGTTCGCACTTAACTGTCGACGAAGGCGCTCATCCAGATCCACGGGGTTTCTACTTTATGATCGATTGTGATTTCGCCGCGGTATGGCAGTGCGCAGCGGCCACTTAACGCAGTGGTATGCGATGCACCAATTTGGAACAGCGGTGCATGTTGGAACCGCCGAGATGCGCCAAATCGAGTAGAAAATGAGAGACGGCTTATTTTGTCGGAGTTTCGGCTGTGACCGTTTGTTTTAATTCATTAGGCTCACTCGGGCACGATCGTAGCCAGGCGTCGATCTCGCTGCGAACCGCGAACACGGGGCTTCGCTTCGTGCCATGAGGACGCCGCACCGGAAGGCTGAGCTCACGCTCCCAGCGTTGGACGGTGCGGACGCCTCTGTCGAGGTAGTGGGCAATCTCCTTCCAGGAGTTCAGGGTATCGCTCTTGGGAGACCCATTCGGTTTATCAGCCATTCTTTCACCTTTTTTTGCACACATTTGCACACATCGGACCAATTTAGAACTTGGAATGTATCGAAAGAATACAGGCTCAACTGCAAATGAAGGTCGGGTCTTTCGCGGACTTCAGAGATGCCGACGGTATAATCAAAGAAGGATTCCGGCGCGGCTGCGCTGGCTGTATCCGAGGAGCGCCGAGTTGCGCCACGCGGCGGCGTGCCCTCCACCCGCTGTTATATTCAGGTACGGACCCGTGCCCGCCCGAATGCACTGCTATGCCGACTCGAGTATTACTTGCCGATGACCACCAAGTAGTAAGAGAGGGACTGAAAGCTTTGCTGGAGAAGCAGGGTTATCAGGTTAGTGCGGAAGCATCGAACGGGCGAGACGCCGTCCGGCTTGCCATGGAGACTCGCCCGGATGTCGCGATTCTCGACATCGCTATGCCGGTGTTGAACGGCCTGGATGCCGCCCGTGAAATTGTCCAGACTCTGCCTTCCACGAAGGCCATCCTGCTTACCATGCATGCGGAAAAGGGTTATGTGCTTGAGGGCTTGCGAGCGGGGATCAAAGGCTTTGTTACGAAGACGCACGCTGCCGAGGATTTGGTTCGCGCCATTCGAGAGGCCATCAAAGGCACAACCTATCTAAGCCCCGAAGTCGCCGAAGCGGTTGTGGAAGCTTATCGGACGAACCAGGAGCTTTCTCCTGATCCGTTGACTCCGCGGGAAAGACAGGTCTTACAACTTATTGCCGAGGGCCGCAGCTCGAAAGAAGTGGCCACGCTGCTCAACATCAGCGTTAAAACTGCGGAAACTCACCGCAGCCGGATCCTTGAGAAACTCGATATTCATGAAGTTGCCAGCTTAGTGCGATATGCCATTCGTCGTGGATTAATCCGCCCCTGACGCGACGATTCCAGGCCACGACGCGGGAGTCACTTTCGCCGGAATGCTGATGGAGACCGTGGTTCCCTTGGGGCCGGTGCTGACGTTGAAATCGCCTCCTAACTGATGTACCCGCTCCTCCATGCCCCGCAATCCGACGCCCAGAGGTTTCGACTTCTCCTGCTCGGAACCTTCCAGTGCATCGGCCGATATTCCTCTACCCTGGTCGATCACCTCCATGCGCACCCGTCCCGCCTCATGGGAGAGGCGAACCTGCGCGGTCGTGGCGCCGGAGTGGCGGTGGACGTTCGTCAGGCTTTCCTGGAGAATGCGAAACATTGTGACTTCCACGTCGGGGCTAAATCTCGGGAAGTCCGGCGAGACGTCCAACGTGGTTGCGATTTGACTCCGCTGAGAAAAACCGTCGATATACCAGCCGACCGCCGCTTTCAGGCCTAGTTCATCCAACATAGGGGGATACATCAGGTAGGAGATGGTTCGCAATTCCTGGATTGCGCTTTCCGCAAGGCGCCGGCAGTCACCCAGTTGGGACGACGCTTCTGTCTCGGCAGGCACTGAGTCTGCCAAGGAGTCCAAACACATCTTCAGTCCTACAAGGTTCTGGCCCAAACTATCGTGAAGATCTCTACCAATGCGCCTGCGCTCCTCATCTTGGGAACGAAGCAGATGCAGCGAAAGCCTGCGCAGCGATTTTTCCGATTCACTGAGCTTGTGTTCCGCCCGTTTTCGTCCGCTGACATCACGCATGGAGCAGATAAAGTGTCTTGCTCCATCTTTGCGGGACTCGACGATCGAAATCTCGATGGGGAACGCCTGGCCGTCCTTTCGTACTCCGACCAATTCTTTTCCTGCCCATTCCAAGGCGCTCTCTTCTTGGAACGCACCGGGACATGCGGGGACGAGCATTGCCAGGGAGCGTCCGATCAACTCGGGATAAGAATAGTGAAAAATGTGGGAAGTCGCGGGATTGGCGAAGCGTATGAGCGTGTCGTCGCCGGTGGTCACGATGGCATAGGTGGCAGCCTCGACCAAGGTCCGGTAGCGCAGCTCGCTCTCACGGAGCGATTGAGCCGCCTGCATGCGTTCGGTGGCATCGCGCGTGACCTTTCCGAATCCAACCAGCTTGCCCGATCGATCGCGAACGGCTGTTACGAGCGCATTGGCCCAAAACCTTGATCCGTCCTTGCGGACTCGCCAACCCTCATCCTCCACCCTTCCCTTTTCGGCAGCGATCCGCAATGTCATCTGGGGTTTGAGTAATCTCACGTCCTCATCCGGATAAAAGCAAGAAAAATGACGACCGATGATCTCCGCTGCCTTGTAGCCCTTGACTCTCTCAGCGCCGGCATTCCACGTCGCTACCCGCCCCTCCGGGTCCAACATGAAGATGGCGTAATCCTCGACGGCTTCAATTAACAGCTGGAGGTGTTCGCTGCGGCTGGATGTTGTAACTTCTTCGGGCCGGGCGACCGGATCCTGGGCGCTTTGTCCGCCAACTCGCGTGCGCGCTTTTCCTGCAGTGCTCATTTGGGGTGTTCCGTGCCAGGCGACAGCCTGAAAGTAAGCGTTCACTTAAAGTTATCTCATTCCCTCGTCCACGCGCATACAGGGAATGCTGTACCCCTATGGTACAACGACGAGCAGATGGCCTCGCTACCTTGATCGCTGTATTCCCTTGAGATAACTGTTCGTGTAAGGTCGTAACGTTATGGGGCCCGCTCTCGCCAAGCCGTCGCCGGCGATTCGAATCCTGGTGGTTGATGATAGCGAAATCGTTCGCAAACAACTGAGTTCCTTCTTGCATGGCGCGGACCGCTCATTCACTGTTTGCGGCGAAGCAGCGGGTGGACGGGAAGCCCTGGTGAAAGCCAAGGAACTCAAGCCGGATGCCATCATTCTGGATTTTGTCCTGCCCGATGGCGATGGTCTGGCAGTCGCTCGCGAAATCGGCGCCATGCCGCAACGGGCTGCCATCTTCATGTACACCATGCACAACTCTCCCCGGCTTGAACATGAAGCGCACGCCGTAGGCATCCGGGAGGTTGTCTCAAAACCTGCTGCCTCTACCCTGGTTCTCCTTCTGCGTGAACTTGCACGATCGAAAGTATCGCAAGCAAGCCTTTAAGATAATGGGCTTAACCGGAAGCGAGGCTGCAGACGGGAGTGGCAGCGCATCTTGGCGCTCAATCCTGAAGCAGCCAATTGCGCCCACTCGACGTCGCACTCAATAGGGTCGCTCACTGGTAGCCAGGAAGGCACGCGCGCCAACGAAGTTACCGACGGCCTCCGAGCACTTTCCGAGTGCGAAGAGGAGCAGATGGTTTAGTTCCCGCACGGCGCTTTGGCCTTCTCTCCTGAGCGGCCCTTGTTTCGCCCCACTTCCCTCATTTCCGGAAACTACCTAACGGATCAGCCTGCACGCACGGATCAGCCCGCACGCCAACTTACGCCAAGGCGGCGCCTGTCGAGCGCATGTCAGTCTAGAGGCATCTGCCTCAATTCGTAGGGGCGTCTAAATACACAAGTGAATCTATTTAGTTGGAGTTCTAAGAATGGGTAGCGGAGTCAAACTCGCGGGCCATCGGGTGCACCCTATGCTGATCGTTTTCCCATTGGGTCTGCTCGCCACCGCAGTCATCTTTGACATCATCGGTCTAAGCACCTCGGATGGTAAATGGTCAGCGATGGCCTGGTTTATGATCGCCGCCGGTATTGTCGGTGGATTGCTGGCGGCAGTATTCGGCCTTGTCGACTGGCTGGCGATCCCGAAAGGCACTCGTGCTAAGGCCGTGGGTCTGTGGCATGGCGGCCTGAACCTGATCGTTGTCCTCTTGTTTATCAGTAGCTGGTTAAAACGGATGAGCGATCCGGCCAATCCCAGTGCTGCTGCCTTGACGCTTTCCTTCATCGCTATCGTTACCGCGCTGGTCGGTGGCTGGCTCGGCGGTGAACTCGTTGAGCGGCTGGGAGTGGGCGTTGATGAGGAAGCAGGGCCGGACGCTCCAAATTCTCTTTCTGCGTCTTCCCGACCTGTAGCGAGGACTCGAACTGATACTGATATCCGCCGGGCATCCTGAAGACCGAAGGCAATGACCAGCTCTCCAGCAAAACGGCCGGATGCCAAGATTCTTCTTGACGGCGGCGACCCTGAAGAGACGTTCCGCATCAGGAAACTCCTCGGTTTCCTCGACGGCCAAACCACCAACCCAACATTTGTGGCCAAGAATCCTGACGTCCAGCGAAGACTTGCATCGGGCAGGAAACTTACCCAGTCAGAACAGAAGAATGAATACAAGACAATCGTCAAGGCAATTTCTCCGCTGGTGGGAAAAGCCGGCGTATCGATCGAAGTCTTTGCGGATTTCGATACTACAGCCGAGCAAATGCTCGTCCAGGGTGAAGAGATGTACTCGTGGATCCCAAACGCGTATATCAAGTATCCGTGCCTGCGTGAAGGCTTGCGCGCCGCGAAGATGTCTGTGGAACGAGGCATCCGTGTGAACATGACTCTGTGTTTTTCGCAAAGCCAGGCCGCCGCGGTCTATGCCGCCACTCAAGGCTCGCGTGAGCCGGTCTATGTCTCTCCCTTTGTTGGGAGACTGGATGATCGCAGCGACGATGGAATGGAATTGGTGCGGAACATCAAAACGATGTACCGCCAAGGCGACGGGCATGTGCACGTGTTGACCGCGAGCCTGCGCCGCCTTGAGCACCTGCTCTATGCAATTGTTTTGGGCTCCGAGTTGGTGACCTCACCGGCCAAGATCCTGGAGGAATGGGTGCGGCGGGGCTTTCCGCTGCCTGGGAAGGATTTTCGCTATGACGCTATCGATGAGAAAGGGCGTCCGTTGAAACCTATTCCCTATCGGGAGTTTGACCTGAACGCATCCTGGGAAAGCTTCGATCTCAAGCACGAACTTACTGACAAGGGAATCAAGAAGTTTGTGTCGGACTACAGAAGCACGCTGGTTACAGCCGCGTAAGGCATTCCCTCTTTCTCACAAGTCACAAATCGAAGACACGATAGGGTCGAGCGGGTTGCTGGGCCATGAGAAGGGAAAGAGCCACGTTTCGGACAGGAACGCCGCCCGTAGTACTGCCCTCAAGCTTGCCATGGTGGGCATGGCCGTGAAGAGCCAATGATACCTGGTGGCGGTCAAGAACCTCGGCAAGCCGCGAGCTGCCCAGGAAAGGCCATATCTCTTGTGGCTCACCAAGGACGGTCTCGGCGATTGGCGCGTAGTGCGTTACAACGACGATCTTGGGAGTGCGCAGCATGGAAACCGCACGCTCTAATCGCAACGTCTCATCCAAAGAAGCCTGCACGAAAGCTTTGATTTCCCTTTCGCCGAATGACGTTAGAACGCCGCGGCCAAATCCGCCAATGAAGCCTTTCGTCCCGGCGAATCCTACGCCGTCGTGTTCATAGCCGCTGCCGTCAAGGACTCTGATTCCGTCGTCGGTCATCATTCGGATCAATTGCCGCTCCTGGCAGCTTTCGTAGTCGTGGTTTCCGAGCACGGCCACGATCGGCAGGCGCAGCCCGACCAAGGCGTTCAAGAGGGAGCGCATCTCCTCCGGCTTGCCATAGTTTGTCAGGTCGCCTGCGATGACCAAAAGGTCGGCTTCGTCGCGCACGTGTGACATGGGCTCACGCAGGCTATCGTAGCTCTGCGGCGTAAAATGAAGGTCTGCTGTGGCTGCAATTCTCATAGGAGCGGCATCAAGCCGCCTCCAGGTGGCCGTGCAAGATCCTTTTGGCGCTCCTTCTCTGCTCTTCGAGAATGTCTCGCCTGCCCCACTCCGACACATCAATCGCAAACATCATCTCGTCAATCAAACTGCCACGAAATTCAAGCGCCTTATTGGGATGCGCAAGCTCAACCTTGAAACGCTGTAGCAGCTCCTCCCAAACCTCCTCCGGAACAGCGCTTGTGTCAGCGGGATAGATGTAGTGATAAAGCACCAAATGCCAGAGCAACATTTGCCAATGCTCCCCTAGCAGCCCGAGAAGTCTTTTCCAATCCATGCTCCCGCGCGTGCCGTAGATGACATGGCATATATCGGCGGCATCAAACCGCTCACGCCGGGTCACAAAAATCTTGGAAGCAATCAGCTCTTCCGGTTGCAGAACGCGCACCGAGACTCCAAAGATATTCGTTCGCAGGGCGCGGTGGATCCATGACGCATCCACACACACTACTGCGTTGCTCATGCCTGTAATCAAATCGACAAAGAAGCCGTCACGCCACGCCTTGGCCAGCCACACCGCGTCGGCGATTTCCGTTTGAAAATTCGCACCTTGCAGAAGATGGAGCGCACGCACCGCTTCCTCCGCAGGAAGAAACAGGTCAAGGTCTTTCGTATCCCGCCAGATCCCTGTGTATTCATGAAGCGCGAAGGCGCCGGAAACCGCAAATCGTACCTGATTTTGCTCGAGCAATTGAATCACCTCACAAAAGAGGGCCTTCTGCTCTGCTGCAAAAAGCGGCGCTTGGGATGAGCTGACTACAACCGGCTTCTGGGGTTCGGTCGCCATTATTTCTTAGATGGCCGATTCCCAGTTCAGGGAAGTCAGAGCTGATGCTCAATCCAGAGAGGAAAAGAAGCAGTCCGTTGCGCGATGGCCAGGAGCGGGAAGGTATGACGCATCTTGACGCTCACAATTGGGCTTCTCCGTAATTGTCAACTCCATCTCATCCTTAAGGAAAGCTTATTTTCAATCGAGGTGGTTTCCTTATGTTGCAACGCAGGTGGATTGTCTCTGCAGCACTTCTCTTTTTCTGCTCAGCTGTTGTCGCCCAGCAAACCGGCACCGTCGCGGCGGGCAAAGAAATTAGAGTGAGGGCTGATGAGCAAATTACAGCCGATATCAGTAACGCAGGGCACAGCTATTCAGGAACGGTCAACGAGGCGGTCACCGACGAGGCAGGCAATACCGTAATTCCCAAGGGTGCGCGGGCGGAATTAAAGACCGTAGCTCAGGGCAGCAAGGTCGCTGTGGATCTGGCTTCGGTGACGATTGATGGGAAGAAACACAGCATCGAGGCGAGTGGGTATAAGCCGGGACACGTCGGAGCCAACAAGCAGACGGCCAAATATGCCGGTGGTGGTGCGCTGGCAGGAGCCGTGATAGGCGCCATTGCCGGCGGGGGCAAAGGAGCAGCAATTGGTACAGTGGCTGGAGGAGCCGCGGGCGCCGGAGCCCAGGTCCTGACGAGCGGAAAAAAAATCAACGTTCCGGCAGAGACCGTGCTTACCTTCAAGACCGCGCAAGCATTACACCTTAAGCCTGCGAGTCAAGAAATCGAGCGCTAGTGCGCAGGCAACAAAATCAGGAGATTGCCCTCGCGGTGACACTCAATAAAGGTGACACTAATTAGTCCGGGAAAGAGCTGGGGATTTGCGAGGGCGTCCCCAGCCCGCTTATGCGGGTTCTCCGGATGAAGAGTCGATTTCCACGGTCGTTGGGCGCCATGCCCAGGATTTCTCGATCCAACGAACGAAGAGTTCCATCTGCATCTCCGGTTCAACAGAGACATTCGCCAGCCAACCCGTTTGCCCTTTGGTGGTGAGTTCCTAAGCGCGATGGGCGGGCCGCGGATTGCTTCTACGCTGTATGTCCTTTACCTCTTCCCCGTCAGCATTCGCCATAGGGTTGATTTCTTTGGCCAATTCCGTGAGCTTGCGATCGGTTTTCTTCTCCTCTTCGAGAGTTTCGTCCAGGAGCGCCGCGTGTTCCGATTCGCCCAGAAGGTTGGCAAACTCTCTTGCCGTGCCGTAAGCTGCGATCTCGTAGTGTTCGACTCGCTGGGCGGCTCCGATCAATGCAGCATCCATGAGAGCGCCGTCCAAATTGTCGTCCATCATCTCGCTACC
>Ga0126379_10000406_pt1 | contig 23654 bp, 19 predicted proteins | sample PanSoiMetPlot_24_FD_92640 | JGI IMG/M metagenome (GOLD analysis project Ga0126379, IMG submission 92640) | Tropical forest soil microbial communities from Panama - MetaG Plot_24 | ecosystem: Environmental > Terrestrial > Soil > Tropical forest > Bulk soil | place: Panama | collected 2016-02-17
CGGCGAAGCGAACGGCGATCTGGAACGAAGTCACGAGCCGAAGTCTGATGATTCCGGGCGTCGAGTCGGCTGGCATATCCGACAATCTGCCGATGAGCCGCAACCGGAGTTGGGGCATTGCGGCAAAAGGCGATAAGAAGCCCGATGGTCTCGCTTTCATTCCGATCTTCGTTTATATCGTTTCACCTGGCTACCTGAAGGCGATGGGAATGCGGCTGATTGAAGGCCGCGATCTCAACTGGGATGATCTTGCCAACAACCGAGCCGTAGTCATCCTAAACGAGACGGTTGCGCGGCAACTGTGGCCCGGAAAGGATCCCATTGGACGCACAGCCATTGCCGGCGGAGCAGAGGCCGAAGTGATCGGTGTGATTGCCGACGTCCATGAAACGGACGCCGAAGATAGTGGTGGAGCCCAGATGTACTTGCCGGCCATAAAGCAATGGGGGCCGGAAGGATCCTATTTAGTAGTGCGTTCTAAACTGCCTCCCGCGTCGCTTGCAGCCAGCGTGATGCACAAGCTACGCGAGATCAATCCCGGACAGCCAGCCACAGAATTCAAGCCAATTCAAAGTCTTGTAGATCACGCAACTTCTCCAAGACGCTTCTTTGTGCTGCTGGTCGGAACGTTTGCCTGCCTGGGACTCCTTCTGGCTTCCTTGGGGATCTATGGTGTGATCTCGTATTCCGTGACGCGCCAGACGCAGGAGATCGGCATCCGCATGGCCCTGGGTGCATCGCAATCGCTGGTGCAACTTGATGTGATCTCGAAGACGTTGCGGCTCGCGCTGATTGGAGTCGCGGTTGGCATCATCGCTTCGCTGGTGCTGGCGCGACTGATTGCTTCTCTTCTTTTTCAGACCGCTCCAAGTGATACGCTTACGTTTGCTGGGATGGTGGTTTTACTGGGAGCCGTTGCGCTGGTTGCGGGTTATCTTCCGGCACGAAGAGCTTCGAAGATCGATCCTATGATTGCTCTCCGTACAAACTGAAATCCCTCGTGCATTGGGAGGTGCCGATCCCTAGAGCCGAAGCTCCAAATCTAGAAACATCGCCGTCGTGTTATCTCCGTGTGGCTCACTTGATCGCCACAGAGACTTCGCACGATCTGCGATAATGACGCGATCAATCCTGTTACCGGAGAGCGCGCTCTGAAACTAAGCCCTGGAAGATTTTTGGGGGTTCCGGTCAAGACCCGTTTGATAAACGGGTTTGTCCTAACCGAATATCGTTACGGTGAAGGCACTGCGCTTCGTCGTCACTGCCACGAGTTGGCATATTTCTCGGTAGTTCTAAGCGGTTCCTATGAAGAGCACTGTTCAGAAAAACAAGTGCGACACTGTGACTCGGAAAAAGTCCTGTACCATCCCGCCGGTGAAGCGCACAGCGACAAGTTCGGTAACCGCGGTGGAGCAATCTTCAGTATCGAACTCGAACCCCGTTGGACATCCAAGCTACGCGAATACGAACTGAAGGCCGAGGAATCGATTGCCTTTCCCCACCGTGGAGTCTCCTGGCTGGGGAGGCGGGCATACCAGGCGTTCAGCGACCCTGACCCTAGTTCCGCTTTGTTGTTGGAAGCTGCGGCAATCGAACTGCTCTATCACCTTCCCTGGAAGCATTCTGCACACACTGAGTCGTACCCTCCGCGCTGGCTGAAGGATGTCGTCGAAATCTTGCACGCAGAATTCTGTCAGCCATTCAGCCTGACTGCGATTGGTCAACGCGTCGGAGCACATCCAGTTCACTTGGCTCGCGCCTTTCGTCGCCACCACGGCATGACGATGGGACAATACGTGCGCAGGCTCCGGGTGGACTACGCTATGAATGCGCTAGCTGGTAGCGAGTCTTTGTCTGATATCGCCGTACAGGCCGGGTTCTCGGACCAGAGCCATCTAGGCCGAGTTTTTAGAGCGGCTACCGGCATGACGCCCGCTCAGTTCAGATCGGCGCACCGGCGCTCCTGTTAATCACGTTCCAAGCGTAAACCGCGTTCTAGATTCCTTCCTCGCCTCTATGAGAAAGTCCGGCGGAGGAGACAAATTGGAATGTCTGACGGAATGTTGGTGAAAGACACCGGCAGGGAAAAGGCCGATCCAGCGAAATTTTGGCGCAGAATTTTCGTAGGCAATCGAGGCATTCGCGCTGGCTGGCGTCTGACGATATTCCTCGTGATGATCGCCGCCAGCACTTGGCTTGTGTTGACGGGACTCCATCGCATACCAGCGGGCGCCCGCATCCTCGGTCAGAGTTTTCTTTCACCCACTTTCGAATACGTTTTAGAAATTCCACTCGCGATCTGCTTGCTGATGTGTAGCTGGGTCATGGCGCGAATCGAGAAACGAACTCTGGGCAATTACGGGCTCGCGCTTCGTGCTGGAACAGGTAAGCATTTCTTATTGGGACTCTTTTGGGGGCTGTACGTGTTCTCCGCCGTGATGTTGCTCATCGCTGTCTTCCACGGCTTTTCCTTCGGAGGCTTGGCACTTCACGGGGGAGCTGCGCTGAAGTACGCAATTTTATGGGCCATCGGCTTTCTGCTAGTCGGATTTGTAGAAGAATTCCTTTATCGCGGATATGTGCAGTTCACCCTGTCTCAGGCCATTGGATTTTGGCCGGCTGCAGTCATTTGGTCCACTGCCTTTGGCGCCATGCACTTGTTCAACTCCGGCGAAAACTTAGTCGGAGCATTGGAAGTTTTTCTCTTCGCGATTTTTGCCTGTTTGACCCTGCGGCGTACGGGAACTTTATGGTTCGCAATCGGCTTTCATGCTGCGGGGGATTACGCCGAAACTTTTCTATTCTCGGTTCCGGACAGCGGTTTTGCAGCGTCAGGAACCTTGCTCAAGTCATCCTTGCACGGGACAGCGTGGTTGACCGGCGGAAAAGTAGGGCCAGAAGCGAGCGTATTCTCGATGTTAATGCTGTGTGTCGCGATGTTCTGTTTCCACATTTTGCATCCGCAAGTCAATCGCTTGAGAGAAGGTTACGACTAAGAGCCCTGCGCGGTACGACTGCTTGTTCGCACACAATCACTTACAAATCAGATAGAAAACTGACAGCACCGGCCTTCGGCGCGCTGGCGGCCTCCCGGAAGGCCCGCGGCCTCCGGTTTACCGACAATTCAGGAACAGGCGACGCTGATCTTCCATCCTGCCGGCATTCGTTGAAGGGGTGTCGACATGTCGAGGGCTCACGCTGCTGTGCGACGCGTACGCGGCAAATCTGGCCCGACCACTACCAGTGATTCCCATCACATCATCCCGGGCACGTTCGAAGATAATGGTCGCAATCCCGAGGCAATCTGGCGGGAGGCATAGGTTCGATCGACATGTCTTTTGTTGTGGCAATCTGGATGCATTAACCTCGATTGCCAGGGATCTTGATTGATGAGGCAGGGAACTCAAGCGGCCTTTGATACGTAACGTTGATGTATTCACCGGGGAGACCAACATGATGGAAACAATCTGGCAGGATATCCGCCTCGGTACGCGCTCGCTCTTCAAGACGCCCGGATTCGCCGTCATCTCAATACTCACATTAGCCCTTGGAATCGGCGCCAACACGGCGATGTTCAGCATCGTCAATGGAGTACTGCTGCGGCAGCTCCCGTATAACGAACCGGATCGCCTTTTCAAACTCTCTGCGAGCATGCAGCAATTTCAGGACGCGTCGATCTCGTATCCGAATTTTCTCGATTGGCAGCAGCGCAGCCGCTCATTTGAAGGGATGGCCGCGTATCGCCATGACAATTTCAACGTCACCGGTCGAGCGAATCCCGAACGGCTGGAAGGCGAGATGGCTTCCGCAACAATGTTTTCCGTGTTGCGTCTGAATCCTGTAGTGGGGCGCGTATTCACCAATGATGAGGATCATCGCGGTGCCGCGCCCGTAGTGCTGCTCACTACAAGCTACTGGAAGACACGCTTCGGGGGAAGTTCCTCGGCTGTCGGGCGCACTCTCATGCTCAACGGGCAACTCTTTACGATCATCGGAGTTGTGCCCAGCGACGATGTGCTATTTGACCGAATATCAGTGATTATTCCTATCGGCCAATGGACCGAGCCTCTGTTCCAGGACCGCGGCGTCAGTATGGGTACACGCGCGGTGGGTCGCCTCAAACCGGGCATTTCCCCCCAGCAGGCTCAAGCCGAACTGAACGGGATTGCCAACGCGCTGGCGCAGGAATATCCCAAGGAAAACAAAGATCGCGGCATTCACGCACTTCCTCTCCGCGAGGACGTAGTCGGCGATGCACGCACACCGCTGCTGGTGTTACTGGGCGCCGTGACATTTGTGCTGCTCATTGCTTGTGCGAATGTCGCCAACCTGCTCTTAGCACGCTCCAGCGCCCGCAAACGTGAGTTCGCGATCCGCGGAGCGCTGGGCGCACAGCGTAGCCGGCTCATCCAGCAATTGCTGACCGAAGGTTTGCTTCTCGCCCTGGCTGGAGGTGTGCTGGCGTTGGTGGTAGCGAAGGCGCTGAACGTTATCTTCATTGCCAAGCTTGCGAACCAACTGGCGCGTGCTGATCAAATTCATCTCGATCCCGTTGTGCTCGCCTTTACGGCGGCGACCGCGCTTGTTGCGAGTCTGCTCTTCGGCATCGTCCCTGCTCTCCAGAGTTCGCGTGCCGATCTCAATGAAACCCTGAAAGAAGCGGGTCGGGGAAACATAGGCCGTCACAGCTTCCAACGCGCGCTCGTCTGTGTGGAGGTGGCTCTGGCGCTGGTCTTGAGCGCTTCCGCTGGCCTAATGATCCGGACCCTGTCGCGGCTGTGGAGCATCAACCCCGGTTTTGATCCGCAGCAGGTGCTTACGTTTGGGATCGCCGGATCACCCGCTGTACACGGCACCCCTAGCGCAGTTCGCAACGGATACCAGCAAACGATCGATCAGTTGCATTCCATTCCGGGCGTAAGCGCAGCCAGCGTTCTGATGGGTGCCATTCCTATGGGCGGCGACTCGGAAGTGCCATATTGGGTCGAAGGCCGCCCCAAGCCCGCCGAGCAGAGCCAAATGGATCTGGCACTGTTTTACGGTGTGTCTCCGCGCTACCTTGACATCATGCGTATTCCGCTGGTCCGAGGCCGCTTTCTTACATCACAGGACAACGAGAACAGTCCTTGTGTTGTGGTCATTGATCAGGAATTTCAGCGAAAGGCATTCGCCACGCAGGATCCCCTCGGACAACGTATCAATCTCGACCTGATAGGAATGCAATGCGAAATCGTCGGCGTGGTCGGCCACATCAAGCAGTTTGGCCTGGATTCCGACGCGACGGCCAAAGTACAGTCGCAAATGTACTTCGAATACCGTCAGTTCCCCGACAAGATCATGGATCTGCTTTCAAGCGGCTCGGCTTTCGTGATGCGCACCGCCGGAGACCCGTATTCCGTTGTGCCAACACTGAAACATACGGTGAACGGCATCAACAGCAATATGGTTTCGTTTAACGAAGAAAGTATGCAGGACGTAATTAGGGACTCGCTCATGGCAAGGCGCTTCACCCGGATGCTGCTGGGAGTATTCGCGGTCCTCGCGATGGCGCTTTCTGCGGTTGGTATCTACGGCGTGGTCTCGTATTTCGTCACACAGAGCACCCACAATATTGGTGTTTGTATGGCGTTAGGCGCCGACACTCGCACAGTGCTCGGAATGGTCATGCGTAGCGCACTGCGCATGACGTTATTGGGCGTCGCTATCGGAGCCGCTGTGGGATTCGCGGCCACCCGTCTGATGCGGGAATTGCTCTTTGGAGTCAGCACTGGCGACCCGCTTACCTTTGCCGCAGTCGCGGTCTTGTTAGTGACCGTGACCATGTTTGCCAGCTACGTTCCCGCACGCCGTGCTACAAAAATTGATCCAATCGTAGCTCTGCGCTATGAATGAAAACGTCTGGAACATTGTCTTGGCATGCCAGGTTGTTGTGCCCTACTTTACAGCGACACCAAACGGATAATTATCGGTCTGAATTGCCTGACCCACCGACAGCGCTCCCGTCGCCGGTGTGATCGCGTATTGCGAAACCGTGCTGCCGCCTTGAGCGACTGATCCGAAGTTGGAGACGAACATCCAATTGTTGTCCGCGCGGATCGTCATCGCAACGGGGCCTGTCCCGGTTGCCACTGTCGCGGGACTCAGCGCCGTCAGACTTCCCGAGATTGGACTGATCGTAAATCCTGACAGCGTGTTCGACAGCGTGCCCACTACGTAGACGTTGTTCCCAAATGGACTGACAGCGATCGGTCCCGGCCCGTTCGCGCTTCCCGAGAGGGGAAACGGTGAACCGGAGACTGGCACGAGGCTGCCGTCAGCATTTGGACAACCCGCACTGGCATTTACCGCCATACAGATCGTGTAGCCGCTGATCTTGTTCGTCAGGCTGTCGCTCACATAAGCAAAGCGGGCACACGGATCGACCGCTACCCCTGCAGGTACCTGGTCTGTTGCGAAATGAGCCACGGCCGACCCATTTGGTGGGTTTCCGAGCGCGCCCGTCGAAGTGTTTACCGAATACTGCCAGACAACGTTGTTGATCTTATCCACCGCGTAGAGATACTGCGAGTTGGGGGGCACATTGGTCGGAGCCTGACAAACGGAGTTCTGCGTTCCGTTAATTCCAGTGCCAGGAAAAACCGTCGGGCTCGGTGCAACGGACACGATATTTGGAGGGAAAAAGCCCGGGGGAAGGACAAATGAATAAGCTCCTGGCACAAGGGTCAAGCCACCTTCGCTCCCAATCGAATAAACGTTCACCCCTCCGCCCTCGGCTACAAACAGAAACTTCCCTGCGGGATCCATGGCAAGCGAGACCGGGCTTGGATCCGACTGCAGACTTCCCACCTGCTTCACATTCCCATCAGAACCTACGGCGAAGGTAGCAATCCCAGGCTTCGTCGCATTAGGGCACTGGTTGCTGCTATTAAAGATTACGAAGACGAATGTCCCGGTTGGATTGGTCACCATCCCTGCCGGCGACCCATTCAACAGACAGGTCTCATTGGCCGTATCGTTCGTCGGGTTGGCGATGGAGGAAACATGGCCGTTGTTCAACGTAAAACTAAACGTCTGCAGCGCAGACGAACCTTGGCTGCCCACAATCAGCAATCCGTCGGTGGACGAGTTGAAACTACTTCCGCATGCCAATAAGAATCCGATCATTACCAGCCCCAGCATTGCCCCGAGCAGCCCAAATCGTTTCGACATTCTTTCGTTCTTCTCCATGTTTGGCATGAGGATCGCGCGAACACACGCTCCCGGCACCCGCCGCCGGGGGTCCTGATGATCTGAAAACGCGGGAAATCTCAATCCATCTGTGTATCAGGAAAGCACAGCAAGAGCAATCTCCCGCCCAAAGTTGGTTGGAACCCTAACAGTCCCAAAGAGTTGCCCGCATGACAGTATACGGGAAAGTTGCAGATTATATGTTGAAGAGGTCTTGCTATGAGGGCAGTTCCGTTGTCACCAGTTCCGTCGGCCTTGGTATTCCCAGCCCCGTAATCAAGGGCAGCCGTATTTCTACGATCAGTCCGCTCGGCTGGCGATTAAACGCCGCCACCTTGCCTCCGTGGAATCTTACCGCCCGCTCGGTGATGGCGAGGCCCAGCCCTACGCCGCCCGTCTGGCGTCCGCGCGCCTCGTCCAGTCGGTAGAACGGCTCAAATAGTTTTCCCAGCGCATCCGGTGGAACGCCCGGCCCCGCGTCAATGACTCGTAACACCGCCTCGCGCCTGCCCGAACGATCCTCACTCGTAAGTTCCACTTGCACCGACGATCCTTCATGCGTGTAGCGAATAGCGTTCCGCACGACATTCTCCACCGCACTGTGCAGCAGGGATGCATTCCCGCGCACGATCCACTCGCCTTCGGGAATCCTAGTTCGCACGTGACAGTGGCGTGCCTGCGCCTCGAACTCCGCGTCTTCGGTAACACTCTCGACGAGTTCGCCCAAGGCCACTGGAGTCTGGGGTACCAACTGCTCTCCGTCTTCCAGCCGCGCCAGAGTAAGAATTCTGCCGATCAATTCATTCAACCGGCTGGCTTCGAGTTCGATCCGGTCCAGCATGTCCACACTCTCAACACCCGCACGCTGCCGTGCTAGTCCGAGCGCAACGTTCAACCTTGCCAAGGGCGAACGCAACTCGTGCGAAATGTCATTCAACAGCCGCGACTGCGCCTTGAGCAGAGTTTCAATGCGTTCCGCCATGGCATCAAAATCCCGCATCAGCCCTGCCACTTCATCCCGTCGCGCCGCCGAGGGCGCACCCGTCCTAGCGCTCAGATCACCCGCCGCCAGCTGCCTCGTCGCCATGCGCAAGCGAACAATGGGCTTCGTCAAATACCAAGACAGCAGATAGCAAACCAGCCCCGAGGTAAGAACGCCAATAAACAGGCCAGTGAACGGCACGCCTCGTGGACCAATAAAGACGCGCGGCCCCGGCGGCAACCCCAGAACCACCGTGTAGCGATGCTTGCCATCCGAAGATGCCTTTGAGTCTCTCTGCACCGGAGGCGCGGGAAACAAGAATCCATCATGCGGCGATCGCGGCCCGCCCGCCGCCACGCGCATCGCCCAATCGGGCGCACCCCGCCGTGAAACTTCCTCCATGCGCTCGTCAAACAAATAGGCTCGGACGTGCTGCGTCTCGTCCACACTCTCGAGGTACTCTCGAACTTTCGGGCTGCCGCCCTCCTCATATGCGCTGACCGCATCGTTGAGAACGGTCGTCCGCAGAGCTTCCCAAGTCGAACTCCGCGGCCGGAAAGCCAGCGTCACCAGGATCGCCAGCATAAAGAACAGGGCCTGTGCGACCCAGAACGAGACAAAAATTCTTAAGAACAGGCTTTTCATGGATGGACTCCCCACCGAGCCCTACACCCTCGACTTTTCCCGCGGCCGGGCAAAAATGTACCCCACTCCTCGCACTGTTTTGATGTGCTCGTCATTTTCCGTGTCGCCCAGCTTCTTCCTCACCTTGCTCACGTGCATATCGATGCTCCGATCGAACGGAGAAAACTTCCGGCTGAGCACCGCATTCACCAGCCGCTCGCGTGGCACGACTCGTCCTGCTTCACGCAGCAAGACTTCCAGCAGATTGAATTCTACCGATGTCAGGTCGATGGGCTGGCCCTCGAGCCGCACAGTCCGCGTTGCTGGATCCAACTCTACATCGCCTACGGCCACCACGTCGGGAGCCGCCGGCGAACCGCTTCCATCCCCACGCGTCCGCCGCAATACGGCGCGAATTCTGGCCACCAGTTCGCGAGGATTGAACGGCTTGGGAAGATAATCATCCGCGCCAATTTCCAACCCTACAATGCGATCGACATCTTCTCCACGCGCTGTCAGCAACAGCACCGGAAGGCGCGATGTTGCACGAATGCGCCGCAAGACCTCAAATCCATTGATGCCGGGCAACATCACATCCAGCACAACCAGCAGATACTCGCCGTTTGTTGCCTTCGTCAAACCACTTTCGCCGTCGTGCACAGCTTCGACTGCGAATCCCTCGGCACGCAGATATTCCCCCACGAGATGGCATAGCTCCACATCGTCATCAATTACCAGAATTCGTTCCATGCTGATTTCATTGTGCACCCTTTTGCCGTCTAACTCGTAGTAAAGAATTGTCAAAACCGCAGGTGCTGTTTTGCTAGAGAATCACAAATTGCCGTTACAAAACTTTACTCTGGTTGACCGACTCTTTACCGCTTAGAGGCCCCGAGTCGTGTTCCTATCAGGGTACGCAGTTCCCGGATAACCGGACGAAATAGGAGTTACCAATGAAATCGATTCGATTCCGCTTCCTGGTCGCCGCACTCGCAGTTTTGTTGGGAACAGCCATCGCCAAGTCCCAGACCACAGACGACACACCACCGCCTCCGCCGATGCACGGGCACCACTTTCACATGGATGGCCCGATGGGTCACTTCTTCGCCGCCAAGCTGAACTTGACGGACGACCAAAAGTCGCAGGCGAAGGCCATCTGGCAGAAAGAGTCTCCAACCATAAAGCCGCTCATGCAGCAGGAGCACCAGCTTGATATGCAGCTTCGCCAATACGTCGAGGGCAACTTCGACCAGGCCAAAGTACAAGCCATCGCGGCCCAAAAGGCTCAGATTCAGGCGCAGCTAACCGTGGAGCACACTCGCATCCACAACGAGATGTACCAGATCCTCACTACAGATCAGAAGGCGCAACTCAAGCAGATGGAAGCTGATCACGAAGCGCGAATGAAACAGCGCATGCGGCGTCACTCAGGCCAGGAAGCGCCTGCCCCGCCGGAGCAGTAATTTTTTTCTCTCGATGAACTCTCCGCCTAACCCGCGGGGAGTTCATCATCGCTGGTCGACGGCCACAAAACTTCTCCGCTCAGAAACGACGATCGCTTATGGGCAACTCGATCATCACTGCCGGCTGGATCTTCTTTGCCGGCTGGAGTGTTGTGCTCGCTACCCTTGGCGGAATCGCATTCCGCCGTGACCTCTTTCCTGAAAAGATCCACACCATCCCACCTCACGAGAAGTCCTCGCTCAATACCACACATCCCGTGTCGCGCTGAGCAAGACTGGCGCATCTTGGCGCTTGCGGCCCTGGTCTCCCCGCTATAGCTTTGGCGTAACTGTCTCACTCTGTCAGATAGAAGTAGAGACCTTGACCGGAGTCAGAGGCTCGGCGCTTCGTCGCCGAGTCTTCGGCTCCGGGAAGTGCAGGGGGGCCATGATTGAGTGGTCGCAACTACGAAAGCCGAAGAACGTTCGATGTCCTTACTGCGTTGAAGAAGCTGACTTCAAGCTGATGCTCGCCCAAGGCAGCGGCGACTGGTTTCTCTGCGTAAACTGTGGCCATCTCGCTCTCCCCGCTTATCCCACCTTCCGTTGTTTGTGCAGCAAATGCGTCGGACTGAAGAGTGCACTACGAGAGGAAGCTCCCTCCTGCTAGCAATTCCTCGCAGCCTGTTGTGACATTTCACTTCCCTCAAGGCGAGAAGATACTGTCGCAGGTCGATTCAGGATTTGCTGTATGCTATTCCACTTTGTCATCCTGATGGCGCCGTTTTTTGGCGCCGGAGGACCTATGCAACTCCGCCGGCAGTGCTCATGTGGCCGGGGACTGCGTAGGTCCTCCGGCTTGCAAAAAGCGCAGGCCATCAGGATGACACCGCGGCGGATTACATCAAAAGCTAAACTGGTCTAGGGGAATTGGCCTTGGCTTGAACCGGACGCGTCAGCCTTGGCAGCAGAATCAGGATCATCCCATAGAAAAGAAGTGACACGACCAGCGATGCCGTATTTCCGAATCGCAGGTCCTCAAACACAAGCTTGATCGTGCCGAATCCGACCGCCGCGTAGGCTGCCCATCCGAGTTCGATGCGTTTCTGCCTGGAACACAGAACCCCTAGCGCCAGCGCTAGACCGCAGTTTGCGACTGTCCGAATCATCGGCAATGAAGATGCGGCAGATTCAACTCGGCCTGCCACCAGTCGCGCGCCGCCCACCACCGCAACAGCAGCCACTGCGAAGCCGAGTAACAAAGCCGGAATGAGCCACAACAGCCGTCGCTTCGGCAGTTCTTCCTGATGCCTGGCCCCAATGCCATAGCAGAGAGCCGCCGAAAGCGCCACAATCAGTGAAACCCACTCCGGAGCGCCAGGGAGCGTTCCCGCCAGAGCGTCGGAAATGTACTTCCATAGCGGCGACACAACCGCGGCCGTTGCCAGATAAACGGATACGTGAATCCCCAGGCTAATTTTCCCTGTGCGCGTATATACAAAAGCCGCCGCGACGGAAGCCAAGCTCAAGAACACTGCCTCCAGTCTTTCCGGCAAGAGCAGGTACGATCCACCGAGAAACAGCGCCGCTGCCCAGTTGGCAGAAACTCGCCGGTTCCTCACGAGACTTTTGTCCACGAACCGATACAGCGCTCCCCAGTAACAACCAACTGCGAGCACCAAGAACAAGAATCCGATCTCAGGGGCGGCCGAGCCGTGGCTTGCTCGGAGAACTCCGAAACAGGCCAGTGCAAAAGCGGCGATCCCCTGAAAAATATCGAAGATGGTGATCAACTGCTGCGCTACAAAAACGCGGGCGGCGATGCTGCCGCCGTAGACCGCCGCCAATGCCAGCGTCAACCAAGTCAGGACCGCCGGAGTTGTCGCGTGATATCCCTCCGGCACTCCCTCTGGCGAAGCCAGTATGTATACGAGAAGCCAGACGGCAAAGTCAGCCGCCAGCGCGGCAACGACTCGAACGCTGACTCCTCGTCCCAAGACTCCGGCGATCTCGACAGCAAAGCTCACCACCAACAGTGCGGCCGTCAGCGCTACCACTTCCCGCGTTGCCACGATCAGCGCAATGCCCGTACCCACACTGCTCGCGGTTGCAATCCAAGGGATGATTTGCAGATTCTCTCGCCACGCTATTCCCAGCGACATAATCACAAATCCAACGAGGCACACTCCGGCAAACGCCGGAGAGAGAACCTGAAAGCGAACCGTGGACTCCCACAGTAGCGGAGAGAGAATCAGCGCTGACGTAACTCCATACGTCGCACTGGCGAAGTGGCTGGCCTTATGAAATTTGGCCGCCAAGATGAGCCAGAAATATGCGTACGCAATCGCGATGAAGAGAACCGGCAATTTGGGAACGCTGCTGCTCTCCACCAGTGCTCGCAGCAGGTAGGCCCCCGCGATGCCCAGGACTGCCTTGCCCAGAATTGGCACAGCGCCCGACGGCGCTTCCACTGAGGGGAATCCACGCCACGTCTCAGGCGGACGGGGCCGCTGAAGAGTGAACTCTGTCTGTGTATCGGAGGCAGGCGCACGCTCCCGCTTCCCTTCCAAGGCGGCCACTCGCTGTTCCAGGTTTTCCAGTTTGCGAGTGAATTGCTCCACCGCTGATGCGATGTCGACAACCTGCGGCATAACCCCTCCGCATCCAAGCCCTCAACCAGCGGCTAGGTCGTTCCATGCGCCGGCACTGTCCCGGAGGCGTGAGACGTCGCGTCCGGCCACGGCGGCAGGAGTTTTACCAACACCCACAGAATGGCAAATGGCAATAGCATCAGCACAATCGCGGTCAGCAAGCCTTCTCGCGTTGCAAAGCCCATCTTGTACGTCGTGTAGCCCAGAAAACTCTTTGAGAACAGCTGACCGCCGATCACCACGTTCCACCGCATCGCAAAGATGCCGACCACTGTCAGGCTCCCCGCGATTGCGTAAATCCGCTTACGCGCTGCTTCTGACATCTTCACGACCTGCGTCAATCCCAGCATCACAATCGGCGTGACCGTCCCCAAAAGAATCTGGATGATCACCTGTGACGTCCACAGCCGGGTGTGCACCATGAAATCCAAACTGCGGAACGATTCGTCCGCCTCGTAAATACGCTGTAGAAGATCGACCATTTCCAGGCTGAAGTCGATCACAAACGTATAGAACAGATACTGTGCGATGACATCCACGCAGCGAATGTCGATTTCCTTCCCGCGCAATTTGGTAGAAGCCATGTAGAGCAACATCACTGCTGCAATCCCCGACACCATGGCCGAGAAAATGAAAACAATCGGCATCAGCGGTGACGACCACCATGGATTCGCCTTCACCGACCCGAAAATGAATCCAACGTATCCGTGCAGAAGGAAGGCGGAAGGGATGCCGATCAGCGTGATGACGTATCCCACCCGATCGTCAATGCTTAGGGATCGATCGCTGATGTTGCTCGAGCCCAGCGTGAGTGCGCGGTACACAACTCGCGTCAGTCCGCTGGTGCTCTGCGCTTTCAAAACGATATCGCGGCGGTAATCGAGCCAGATTTCCAACAGCAATACCGCCATCAGGTACCAGAGATAAACGAAGCCAAACATCGCCATCGCCGAGGAACGATGCGGCGTCAAATACATTTCGAACGACCGCTCCGGATGTCCCAGGTGCAGCTGCAACGGGAGCGGCGCAACAAGCAAAAACGCCAAAGCCGTCAGCAGCGCCAAACGATAGGTCGGCTTCACCGCCCTCACACGAAAGACACGCTCCAGCGACGCAAGGATGAACGCTCCAGCCACCAACCCCGTGATGAACGGATAGAGCACAATCAGCACGCTCCACTGCAACTCCACCTCATTCGGGTACATGAAACCTTCAACCGGAATTTGCACCCATCCTCCTATCGAACCGATCCGTCCATTCCGTTGTAGAAAACCTTCGCGCCGGTCGCCATGTGCGGCTTGAGCACCTGCACGCTGTGTGTTTTGAGAAATTCGTGTATCGGATCACTCGGGTTTTTCAAATCCGCAAGCTGCCGCGCGCCCGTCGGACAAACCTCTGCACACGCAGTCGTAAGACCCTTCGTGATCCGGTGGTAGCAAAGCGTGCACTTCTCCGCCGTGTTCGTTTTCGGATTGATGAACCGGCATCCGTACGGACACGCTTGCACACAATAGCGGCAGCCCAGGCAGTAATTCTTATCGACCAGCACCACTCCATCCGGCGATACAAACGTCGCGCCTACCGGACAGACCTGCGTACAAGGAGAGTCAGCACAGTGGTTGCAGAGCTTGGGCACGAAGAAGTTCTTCCCCGTGCTCTGGTTCGGCGGGAAGCCATCTTTGCCGCCGTTTGGCGATTCGACCTCCGGACGCTCGATCGCCCAGTCAGGCACGTGATACCGCTCAATCCAGGTGCGGAAATAGCCATCGGGAACGTCGTTCTCGGCGCTGCACGCTCGCACACAGCTGCCGCACCCGATGCACTTGGGAATGTCGATCAGCATCCCCCACCAGTGCTCGCTGAGTTTGTAGTTCGGAGAAGCCTCCGGCGTCCCCGCCTGTATGTACTTCCAGGCAACCGCGGCTGCGGGAAGAAGCACCAGCAGACGACGGCGAGTGATCTCCATTTATTTCTTTCCTCCCGTCGCGGATTTCACGGCCGGCTTAGACGCGGCTGCTTCCTCGGTCTTGTTCTCTTCAATCTTGGGACGGTGGGGTTGATGGCAGGTGTCGCATGCCAGGCCCTGCGCGTGATCCGCCGTCACCACCTGCGGAAATGCCTTCGGCTTCGCGCTGTTCGCTTCGTGGCAGCGGCTGCAGACGACCGCCGTATCGAGCTTGGGTGGTTTGATCGTGGCCGGGTCGTCGGTATGCTTCGCCTGCGCCCCATGACACGCCTCACAGGGAACCACGATGTGCCGGCCTAGTTTCTTCTGATCTACAACATCCGTGTGGCAACCTTCGCAAACCTCATGCCCCGCATGAGCCACGGGTCTCGCCGCAATTTCCCCAATCGCATTGGCGCGGTAGTGTCCGTATTGTCCAAAACTCTTTGGCACCACCGCCGCACGTAGTGCTACAAACGCCACTACCGCCAGGATCAGTACTGCGGCAAGCCGGATTAGGTGTTCGGTGTCCTTAAACAAGCTCGAACCCCACGTCGTATCAGAATTGCGCCAACAAAACGCAGTGTCTTCTGATATCTGTTATTGGGGTTCTGCAACGATGATTGCAGTCACAGGAGCCTGTGATAGAGGTCACCTCGACTTGGGCGCCTCTAATCCTTGCTACCCCCTGGTGAACACGATCTGTTTGTAAACAAAAGAGAAAGTGAGAATCTCTAGCGCTCTCTGCGGATGTTCTTCGCGCACTCAGCGGTCAAAAGCTCTTACCGCTGAGATCGCCAAGAAAGGCCGCAGAGGAGGACAAGATCCATTCTGGCAGTGTTCCGCTCGCAGGCGCTAGAAATGCTTACGAGGCTTCGACCACGTGCACAGCAGAACCAAAGCTTGGAGTGAGGTTCGTTGGCGTCTCTCTGCGGATGTTCCAGCGAACTCGGCAGTGAAAAGCTTCTACCGCTGAGACCCCAATCTGAAATCCTGCACCCCGCCTGCTAGAATTTCATCTACTTAACCTGAATGTTTCCCCGGAACTTGCGCCCGCTGTTGCCCTACCTGAAACGCTATCGCTGGGCATACGTGTTCGGCACAGCCTGCGTTCTTCTCACCAATGGCATCTGGATTCTGTTCCCGCTCGTCGTGGGCCGCGCCGCCGACGACCTGCATTCCGGAGTCACGCGGCACAAGCTTCTGGTCTATGCGGGCTGGCTGCTCGCCATCGCTGTCACCAAAGGAATATTCCAGTTCTTGACGCGATGGATCGTGATCGGCATCTCCCGCGATATCGAGTTCGACCTCCGCAACGATCTCTTCGCCCGCCTCGAGCGCCTTAGCTACTCGTACTACCAGCGCCATCGTACGGGCGATATTATGGCGCGTGCCACCAACGATCTGAACGCGGTCCGCATGTTGCTCGGGCCCGCGATCATGTATTCGGCGAACACCATCGTCTACACCGCCGGCGCGCTCGCCTTCATGATCTCGATCAGCCCCTGGCTGACCCTCTTCACCTTCCTGCCACTGCCAGCGGTCAGCATCATCATTCAGACCTTCGGACGCCGCATCCACGAACGCTTCGAGCGCATTCAGGCGATGTTCTCCGATATCTCCGCGCGCGCGCAGGAGAACTTTTCAGGCGCGAGACTTATTCGTGCCTACGTGCAGGAAGATGCCGAGATTCGCGCTTTCGAACGCGAGAACAAAGAGTACATCCGCCGCAGCCTGAAGCTGGTTCGCTTGATGGGTATGCTCTGGCCGACGCTCGAATTCATGCTCGGCTGCGCTCTCGTCCTGGTCCTGTGGCTCGGAGGGCGCGAAGTCCTCACCGGTCAATCCACGCTTAAGCTGGTATCGAATCTGGGAACGTCAACTCCCGGCATCACGACAACGCTGCAGCTCTCCGGCACCATGAGCGTCGGCCAGTTCTTCTCTTTCATCACCTTTATGATGCAGCTTACCTGGCCCATCATCGCTCTCGGATGGGTCATCAACATCTTCCAGCGCGGCACCGCATCGCTGATCCGCATCAACGAGATCATGCAGGAAGAACCCACGATTCAGGACACACCGGAAGCCCAAGACCGTTCGGTTACTGGCGAAGTCGAATTTCGCGGACTTACCTTCAGTTACGACGGAAAGCAGGTGCTGCACGATGTCAATCTGCTCGTGCCCGCGGGAAGTTCCCTTGCGATTGTCGGACCCACCGGATCAGGCAAGACAACGCTTGTGAACTTGATCCCCCGCATCTACGACGCGGCCCCTGGAATGGTCCTGATCGATGGCCGTCCGGTCCGCGACTATTCGCTCGCGTCCTTGCGCAAGAGCATCGGATTCGTCCCACAGGAGACGTTCCTGTTCAGCGATCGCATCCGCGAAAACATCGCCCTCGGCGTGGAGTCGGCCAGCGATCACGAGATCAGCAAAGCAGCCAGCGCGGCCAACATCGCGGTCGATATCGAAGGCTTCCCTGAAGGCTACGAAACGATGGTCGGGGAACGCGGCATCACGCTGTCGGGAGGACAGAAGCAGCGCACTGCCATCGCCCGCGCGCTCATTCGCAATCCACGGATCCTCGTCCTCGATGACGCCCTTTCCAGCGTCGATACGCAGACGGAAGACAAGATCCTCAATCACCTGCGAGACGTGATGCAGGGCCGGACGACCATCTTTATCTCCCACCGCGTCTCCACCGTCCGCAACGCCGACCGCATCGCCGTCCTGCACGGTGGACGCATCGTCGAACTCGGTACACACGACGAACTCCTGGCGATGAACGGCTACTACAGTGATCTCTATAACAAGCAGCTTCTGGAAGAAGAACTGGCGGAAGTGCAGTAACAAACATTTGCTTTTCTCGGTGACCTCTGCGGCCTTTCTTGGCGATCTCGGCGATAAAAGCTCTTGATCGCCGAGTACGCTGAGAAAATCCGCAGAGGTCGCAGAGCGAATCAAAGAAGAAGGATCTGCTTTCTTGGCGGTCTCTGCGGCCTTTCTCCGCGACCTCAGAGGTGGAGGCTTTTCTTCGCCGAGTCCGACACTTTCTTGACACCGCTGACCGGAAGTCCATCTAAACTCTGGGAACTGGGGAAATACCAATTCCATGCAACGTACGAACTCAGAGGAGATTCTTGATTCCAAGGATTGTCCGGCCGGTGAAACGCAGACTTCTCTGCGCGACCTTTGCCGCATTAATCGCTGGTTCGGTGGAGTCGCTACCACCCGCAAACTTCTCGAACGAATCGTTTCCGTTACAGGTCTCAAGCGCCTTTCGCTGCTGGAAGTGGCCGCAGGACTGGGCGAAGTCCCCAGAGGCGCGGCCACAAGACTTGCTCGCCACGGCATCTCCCTCGATATCACTGATCTAGACCGTGTTTCTTCGCACCTGCAGCGCAGTCATCGTGCGCTAGTAGCCGACGCTCTGGCGCTTCCCTTTCCCGATGCCAGCTTCGACGTGGTCAGTTGCAGCCTCTTCGTTCATCACCTGCAACCAGAGGAAGTGAAGCGATTTGCAATTGAGGCGCTCAGGGTGAGCCGTCAGGCAGTGTTGATCAACGATCTGATCCGCCATCCGCTGCATCTTGGGCTGGTGTATGCAGGCTTTCCACTCATGCGCAGTTACGTCTCCCGCGTGGATGGCGTTGCTTCGGTCCGTCGCGCGTATATCCCGGAAGAAATACGCGCGATGCTGGCCGATGGAATTCCCGCTGCGGGTAAGGTCGAAATCTCGACCCACTATTTGTTTCGTATGGGAATTGTTATCTGGAAAAATGCTGGGACCAATTCTGGCCCCACCTCGCCGCGCCTCACCAATGTTGCTTAGCGTACGACCAGCACTTCCCTGACGTTATCTCTGGCGAGAAAGAACTTGATGGAGGCGAAGTCCCGGAAGAGCGTTTCGATGTGGCGGTTATTGAATACGCGTTGTAGGCGGAATCCGTCGGCGATGGCGGTGTGGATCGCCCCAGTCGGTCCACGGCGTGCTTCGCGCCGCATCACGATGCGCTGCATCTCCAAAATGTCTTTTTCGACGATGTGGAAGCGGTAGCATGGAGAGTCCGGTCCGGCGTCTTTGGTGTGGAAAAACGCCAATAGCATTCCGCCGGGCTTCAGAACCGACCATAGGCGGCCCATCACCGGACGCACAAGACTTTCGTCCAGATAGTCAGGCAAATTCCAGCACAGGACGACATCGAAATGTGAGGCGGGATAGAGCAGGTTGTCGGCCAGGAAGCGCCGGCTGTCGAGCACGACATTCCCCTGCTCATCTTTGGTGACAAGATGCGACTCCGTCGACGCTACCAGCAAGTCTTCGCTGTAGATTTTATGGCCGCGTCCGGTGAAGAAGCGAATATTGGCCGCAGAAGTCGACCCCAGATCGAGCACGCAAAGCGGCGTCTCCTGGTCCCACAAACGCGCGAGCTCGCCAAGCCCGCTGGAGCGGCGAGTCAGTTTTTGGGCTGCCTGCGGTGTCTCCGCCGGAGTGCTGCCCGATGAGCCGCGAAAAAGCTTCATGAAGTTGTGCGTCACCGATGCCATTGGACCTGCTTCCATTCGTCCAAGGCAACGGGTGCGCTGGGACTCGAATTCATCTTTGAAACTACAACTTTAACCCATGCCCGGTTCCGGCAGGAGTTACTTGCCTGCGGCCTTGTCGGCCTTGCCCTGAATGTCGACCTTGCCTTTCAGATAGGCGCCTTCCTCAATCGAAATCCGCTGCGTGGCGATGTCGCCTGTCACCACAGCAGACTTCCGTAGTTCGACGCGATCGCTGGCCTGTACGTTGCCCTCGAGTTTGCCCTGAACCACAATGCCCTTCGCCTCAACCGAGGCCTTCACCTGTCCGTTCGGGCCAACCGTCAGGCTGTGATTCTTCAGCGCGATGCTGCCCTCGACCTGACCATCAACATAAAGGTCTTCGCTGCCTGACAACTCGCCTTTGATAACCACCGACTTACCGATTTGCGCCAAGTCTGCCGACAACGGAGCACTCATGTATGTTTCTCCTTTTGGAAGCTGATTCTGCGCTACCGAGATCTAGGATGGCAGGTAAGCGTCGCTGCCATCGACTATACCCAAGTTCGAGAGGATGCGGCAAGCATGAGTCAAGCTGAGAAGTGCCCGGTTGGCGCTGATAAAGCTGCTAGCTGCAACCATTTCCTGTCGATTGCTACACTAAGTACGCATGCCTGCTGCGCGGAACAAGCCGGGGAGGAGCGTCTGGCTCGTGTGGTGCTGCTTGTTTTTGGCTGCATTCGCCCCCCTATCCGCGCAGGAAACAAAACAGCCTGAGACGCCTCCCGGCGATCTGGTACGCCAGGTCGTCGCGCACGAAATCGCCGCGAACAAGGCGGATGGCAGGCACATGTTCCGTTCGCGCAAGCAGACACCGAAAGGCTCTCAAACTCACCTCTACGTCGAAACCAACGAGGCGCTTGCCGGAATGCTGGTAGCCGTTAACGATCAGCCCATCAGCGCCGAGCAGAGGCAACAGGAGGAGGGTCATCTCGCCTGGTTGATCAACAATCCTGATCAATTGCGCAAGAAGCAGGCACGTGAAAAAGAGGACGCGGAACGAACTTTGCGTGTGGTCAAGGCTTTGCCTGATGCGTTCCGTTATGAATATACCGAATTGGAGAGCGGCGACTCCGAGTTGGGCAAGCCCGGCGATCAGATGATCCGGCTAAAGTTCATCCCCAACCCGGCGTACAGCCCGCCCTCGCGCGTCGAGCAAGTGCTCGCGGGAATGCAGGGATACGTGATTATCGACTCCACGGCACGAAGGCTTGCGCGGATCGACGGTACCCTCTTCCGCGACGTCTCCTTCGGATGGGGGATCGTCGGCCGCCTGGATAAGGGCGGTCACTTCCGCGTACAGCAGGCAGATGTCGGCGACGGATCCTGGGAAATCACCGCGATAAGCTTGAAGATGACGGGAAAGATTTTGATGTTCAGAGGGCTCAACATCATTTCCGACGAGACCTTCAGCGATTTTCAGCGTGTGCCCGCCAACCTGACGTTTGCCAAAGGCGTGGATCTGCTGAAATCTGAGGAGCAGAAGATCGCACACAATCACGCACTCGACACATCCGAAGCGAAAAAGAATCCGCAGTAGCTACGCCCGCAGCGTCTCTTTTCTGACCGTCAACTTTTCAATGAGATCAGGCTTGATGCGGTAGCCTCTACCCGGCTGATCGCTGATAGCGATCATTCCTTGTGACGACACTTCCACCTCAGGTTCGATGATGTCTTCTTTCCAGTAACGCTTCGATGCGGAAACGTCGCCCGGAAGACTGAAGTTCGGCAATGTGGAGAGCGCGATGTTCTGTGCGCGTCCGATGCCGGTTTCCAGCATGCCGCCGCACCAGACCGGAATGTTGTGAGTGTGGCAGACATCGTGAACCGCGAGCGCTTCGGTGAATCCGCCAACTCGTCCGACCTTGATATTGACGATGCGACATGCGCCGGTTTCTACAGCGAATGCAGCACTCCTCGCGCTCACGATCGACTCGTCCAGGCAAACCGCAGTCCGTAGCTCCTTTTGCAGGCGCGCATGGTAGTAAATATCGTCATTCCACAGCGGCTGCTCAATCATTAGCAGATGAAATTGATCGAACTTGCGCAGGTGCTCGACCTGGTCCAGCGTGTATGCGGAGTTCGCATCGCAACTGAGCGTGATGTCGGCCCAGCGCGAGCGGATTTTTTCCAGAACATTCACGTCCCATCCTGGCTTCACCTTGACCTTGATGCGGCGGTATCCAGCCGCCAGTTCCGTCTGAATCTTTTCGAGCAGTTGTTCGACCGAGTCTTGAATCCCGATGGAAACTCCACAGGGGATTTCACTGCGCGTGCCGCCAAGCAGCTTCCATAACGGCAGATTCTTCTGCAGTGCCTCTGCCTCCCAGATAGCGTTTTCGAGCCCGGCCTTCGCCATCTGGTGGCCGCGAACTTTGGAGAACAGCGCCGGACACTCGCGCGCAGATTCGATCTTCTTCCCGAGCAGCGACGGGACCAAGTAATGCTTCAGCGTCGGCCACGCGCTCTCGATCCACTCACTGCTATAGAAAGGGTCCTCGCCGACGACACACTCGCCCCATCCATCCACTCCCTCGCAATGAACCGTGGCCAGCAGAATGCGGCGGCTGTAGGTACGGCTGAAGCTCGTCTCAAAAAAATGGACGAGCGGCATGTGAATTTCACGCAATGTGATGGCTTCGATCTTCATTGGTAAAGGTTTCAAAGTTTCAAGCTTTCAGCGTTTCAAGGTTTTAAGGTCCCAGAGCTTTTACTTTCTTCTCGAGTGAGCCCATTGTGGTTTCACTTTGAAACATTGAAACCTTGAAACTTTGAAACCTTGCTTACTCCGACGCATACGACCACTTCTCATCCCAATGTCCAAGCAAAAACTTCCCATTTTCCTCGGCATCGCGCTCGTAACCGACTACGGTGAGTCCCTTGGCGAATGCACTCAAGAACGCCTCACGATTCCTCTCCTGCACCTGTTGCGCCTTGCCCCGAGTATCGACTGCTGCTTTCCAATCGTAGATCTGCGACGGAACTGAGATCGTTGTTTCGCTCGGAACGGCCGGCTTGTTGCCGGTTTCCAGCAGCCCCTGCACCCGCCTCGACTTCAGCCACCATTCCGCAATCAGACGGTCGCTGGGCAAACCTCCCTGCAAGGGCGATGAGGTAATTCCGTATTGGTTGATGTTATATCGCCGCACCACCGCGCCCAGCTTCTCGATATTGAGATAGGCATTCTTGATCTCAAGCGGATCGAATGTCCACTCAATTAGCTCGATGCCGCGGGCCAGCGCGTCTTCTCGCTGCATCAGCTTGAGTCGGCGGCCCAGCCCTCCATTGCGATGATCCTTGCGCACGGCCAGCATATGCGAATGCAGATAGATGTGCCCGGAGCGCGTACCGGGAATCGACAGCGCAAATCCGACCATCTCTTTTCCGTCGAACGCGCCCATCACTTGGCCGCCCACTTTGTCGGCAACGACGAACATGCGCAGCGGAACCAGTTCCGCATCCGTGAAGTTCCAGACTTCCTTTTGCAGGGAGACGCAGGCCCGGAAATCTTCAATGCCCCGGCAGTGGCGAAGTTCAACTGCACCTGTGGTCACGCCGTCTTCTCCGCGGACCTTTCCTGCGCCTTCGCCTGCTGCCACAGTGATTCCAGTTCTTCCATCGCAGCTTGGTCTGCCGAGCGCCCCGACTCACTGAGGCGCGCTTCCATCCACTGAAAGCGGCGTTTGAATTTTCTATTGGTCTTGCGCAGAGCCGACTCAGGATCGACCGACAGATAGCGCGCGACATTCACCAGCACAAAAAACAGATCGCCGACTTCTTCCTCGAGCTTCGACTGCAAAGCTTCGGGAACGACGGTTCGCCCTGAGCTTGCGACTCCGCGTCCCTGCGGCCGCGGACCAGGTGCCGGAAATTCTTTGAGATGCTCGCGCAATTCCTCAGTCTCCTCATGCAGCTTTTCGAATAGGCCGTCAACATTAGGCCAATCAAATCCAACCTGCGCTGCCCGCGAACTGAGCTTGCTCGCCTCAAGCAGAGCCGGCATAGCAGACGAAACCCCGGCCAGTACTGAGTGCTTCTCAGGTTTCTTCTCCGGCTCCGCGGCACTCTGCTTCTTTTTTCGCTCCTCGACTTTCAGTGCTTCCCAGTTGCGCTTCACGTCCGCCGAGGTATCAGCCTTCACATCACCAAAAACATGCGGATGCCGGTCCACCAACTTGGTTGAGAGCCGCTCGAGAACA
>Ga0126379_10000407_pt1 | contig 23623 bp, 41 predicted proteins | sample PanSoiMetPlot_24_FD_92640 | JGI IMG/M metagenome (GOLD analysis project Ga0126379, IMG submission 92640) | Tropical forest soil microbial communities from Panama - MetaG Plot_24 | ecosystem: Environmental > Terrestrial > Soil > Tropical forest > Bulk soil | place: Panama | collected 2016-02-17
CCGTGCGGCGGTCCACGATGATGGCCCCGACGAACCCGAACCGGTCAATGCTGGCCTCCAGGAGCCCCGGGCTGGCCTCGTTGGCGTTGCCCGGGTGCTCCTGGATGGCGTCCACCGGTATGGCGGGGTCATACTCCTGCGGGGCCAGCCGGAACGGCTGCGGCGTGGTCGTCACGCCGCCACCCTAGAACGGCCAGCGGTCCCCATGCTGGTCAAGCAGCGGAGTGTCGTTCCGCAGGTACAGCGGGTGCACCGGCTCCCCCTTGGCCGTGCGGCCCAGTTGGTACCAGGGGATGCCTTCTAGAGCTAGCCTGTCGAGCACCTGCCCGGCCAGGTCGGCCACCAAGGGGTTGGACCCTATGCCGCCCCAGGCCAGCACCACCAAGGGCCGCAGCGTTGCGCCCAGGCCCGCGCAGGCGGCAAGCCACACGCGGGCGTTGTCGTCCTGCCAGGGTGGCGGCCACGTGCCGTTGTGGCTGGCCAGTTCGTCCAGCATCACCTTGGGCCGGTGGGCCACCTTGGGTGAGAGGTTTACCAGGTCCGCCCCCCACATGCCCCACGCCTTGGCGAACCCCACGCACCTGCGCAGGGTGGCGTCGTCGCGGGTGGCGGTGGCGTCAGACGGGTTGCACATGACGAACACGGCGTGGCGTTCCTCGGTCTCGCCTTCGCCCATGGCCGGGGCCTGCGGCCAGGTGCGCCGCAGCCGCCACCGGTACCGGCCATCCTTGGTAAACCACGCCTCGCCCCAGCCGGTGGGGGCCGGGCCGGTGCGCAACAGGCAGTCCGCTGGCTGCCAGCCGCTATTCACCGGCCTCCCTCAGCATGGCCGCCACGGCAGCGGCGGCCTCACAGCCGGGGCCGTGCGCGGCGTCCGGGCCTGCACCACACGACGGGCACACCCGGCCCTTGCCCAGCCCCATGCCGCCAATCATGATCTTCTGCTGGGTCAGCCACCGCCCCAGCATGTCCTCCAGCGGCTCCCCCTGGCCCGGTTCCACGCCCAGCAGCCGGCCCACCATGCTGTCAAACCGGGCGTTAACCCGGTCCTCGGCCTTTTCCACCAGCCCGGCCAGTGCGCCGTGATAGTCCGCTATGCCTTCCGTGATCAGCACGCCCATGGCGTCGGTGATCGTCTGCCGTAGCTCATCGGCGGTGCTTGCGATCATGGCGGCCACTTCGGCCTTGGTAGCCTCCGCCTGCCTGGCTACCTCGCGCAGCCCCGCCGTGGCCTCGTGTGCTTCCCGGGTGGCCTGCCGCAGCGCAGCCACCGCCGCGTTGGCGTCGTTTGTGCGTTCCTCTAGCCCCTTGCTTGCCATGGGGTGTGTTCCTCTCCAGTTGGCTTGCTGCGGACCTGCCTGCCAAGGCGCAGCAGCAGCACCGCCAGGTCCAGCGGCATGACGTAGCCGGGTGCCCGGCCGTCGTTGAACAGGTGCACGCCCCGGTCCTGGGCGGCCTGGTCCACAAGCTGTGAGCAGATCATGTGCCACGTGGCGGCCAGGTAGCCATCCAGGCCCGGTATCGGCAGGCCCAGCGCCTTGGCCCCTATGGCCCCGTAGTCGGGGAAGGCGTACGGCACGCCGTGCTGGCCCCAGGGGCCTGGCTGGGTGTACCGGCGGGCCGCCGCGCCCATTTCCAGCTTGCACAGCGCGGTGCCGGTGGACCACATGTGTGGCTCTGCGCCCCAGTGCCACGGGCGTTCCACCGCGCCGTGCGGCTCAGCCTCCGCGATCAGCAGCGCGGCCCCCGGCCAGGTGCCGGTGGGTACGGTTTCCCAGTTGGCCGGGCTGCGCCCAGCGTCGATACGCGCCCACCTGGTAGCCACCCCGGCGTGCCCCCACCTGTACCAGCCGGGGTCCTTGCGCTTGGCCAGCCAGTCCTGCCAGGCCAGGTCGTGGCGGTGCTCCAGGTTGGTGGCCAACTTCTCGGCCCACTCGATGCGTTTAAACACCGGCTCTCCGGTGGGGTCCACCACAAACCAGTCACCCGGGCGGGGCAGCGTTACGCCCTGCGGCGGCGTGTACCCCGCGTATTCCGCCGGGGTCATTACCCGGCCACCGCCTGCTGCTCCTCAGCAGCGGACAGGAACTGGCCGCCGGGGCCGCGCGGCAGGTCCAGCACCCCAGCCTCAGCCCTGGCCTGGCGGCACGCCAGGATGTCGGCCTCCCACCACCACGAACTGATCGTTGTCCACTTGTGCCCGGTCGCGCTGGTGCCCTGCCGCTTCCGCTTGCCAGCAGGCAGCGGCAGGTCACACGCGGTGCGCTGGGCGCGTGGCGTGCGCTTGGTCTTGCTGGCGCTGAACCGCACCGTAGACGGTTCAACACCCAGCAGCCGCGCCACATCCTCAACCCACAACTGGCGGCCCTTATCCTCAGCCATCGTCTGCTCCTCTCCACTACCCGCCGGCGGCCCTGGCGGCCACCTGCTCCAACGTCCAGCCCCACACCACCAACGGCGGGCTGCTGCCCGGCCTGCGCGCATACCAAGGCCGCTTGGCGGCCACGCCGCGCCACACGTACCAGCCCGGCGGCAGTCGCTCCAGTTGCGGGGCGATACCCGCCAGGATCACGGCCAGCAGGTGCTGGTCATCTGTGGCCGCCGCCGGATGCCCGAGGGCCAGCAGCCACTGTTGGGCCGTGCGGCCGTCCAGCAGGCTGGGCCAGTCCAGGGCGTAGGCGGCCATGGCCTCCTCCAACTCCCCCACCGTCTGCCTCCCCTTCACGGAGGCCACCCAGCCCCCCGGGGTCGTTCGGGCTGGGTGGCCACCGCCAAGGGCGGCCCCGGGTGGTGATGGCACCCGGGGCCGCCGGCCTTGCTTAGCCCAGGCGGGCCGCGTGCGCCATCATGTCCAGCGCCTTGCCCTCCAGGTCAAAGGCAACCTCCGGGCTGGTCACCGTCTGCGCGTACGCGGTGGCGGCGTGGGCAACCCCAGCGGCGGTGTAGGTGCCGCCGGCCTGGAAGAACCCAAACACGTCCTCCGCCTGCGCCTTGGTAAACCCGGCGGCGGTGACCACCGTGCGCACCGTCTCCGGTGCCCGGGTCAGCGGCACCCCAGCCTGGCGCTCAATCTCGGCAATGGTGTCGGCCAGGTAGCCGGTGGACAGCCACGCCTGCACGCTGTCCTTAGCCTGCGCCTGAATGAGTGCCAGCTCCTTCTGCCGGGTGTCGGTGGACCACTCAACCACGCCGTCTTCCTGGGCCGCGCCCAGGTGCACCCGGCGGTTGGCGTCCTTGGTGATCGTCTGCCCGTTGCGGCAGGCCAGCACCCGCACCTGCGGGGCCATGTAGCGGGAGCCCTGGCCCACGTCACTGTTGCTGATGACGATGCCGGCCCACACGATGTCGCCCACGTTGGGCGCGTCGGTGGCCACGTGCAGGGCGTTGGCGGCTATGGCGCTGCGCTCGGCCCAGTCGCTGGCGCTGGTGCCGTCACGGCTGCCGCCTGCCCGCTCCGGGCCGCCGGGGCGGTCGAACGGGCTGCGGTAGTTGGCCATGAACCGGGGGGCCAGCGCGGCCACACTCGGGCACTCCAGCCGCACGTACATGCGCCGGTCGGACAGGTCGCACGCACCCACGTGGACGCTTAGGCCGCTCTCGCGGATGCCCTGGAGCACGGCCACCAGCACGTCCAAGTTGTCCATGATGCCGTACTTGTGGGACAGCAGCGCGCGGGCCACGCCCGGCTCCCCCGGGTCGCCCTGGAGAAGGCGCAGCAGGTGCTTGCCGGTGTGCGCCGGGTAGGGGGTGCCGTCCGGGGCCTTGCCCCCGGTGGCCGTGCTGCCGTGGATGAGACCGTTAATGGTGGCGTCGTACAGGTCCACCCGGTTCTCTGCCATGTTCCGCAGCCACGCACTGGGCACGCCCAGCCGGTAGCCCAGCCCCTCCTGGCACACGTCCGTGGGCCGGAACGCGCCCTGCACCTGGGTAACGCCCTCGTCGCTGACAATGGCGTCGTTGACGGTGAGCAGGCCGCCCTTGGCCGTGATGGCCTCGGACCCGCACACCAGGTCCAGCCGCCGTGCCCGCTGGTCGTCCAGTACCGCCTTGATCGCGGCCAGGTCCACGTTGCGGGCGGTGGTGGTGATGGTTGACATTGTGGTGCTCCTCTCCGTGTAGGCACTGTGCGACGGGACCGCCCCGCCTGCTGTGCCGTACACGAGTGTACCCGGTGCCTCCCACATTTTGGCAAGTAGGCACCGGGTACAGACTTACACCGGGGTGTGACAGTTAGGTGGTGTACCCCCGGTCGTGCAGCCAGGCGTGCCCCTCGCGGGCCACGGTGCGGGCGTAGCCGCTGTGCCGCTGGTCCACCCACGGCTGCCCGGCAGCGTTGGCCTGTAGCAGCACCTTGGCGAACGCGGTGTCCGCCTCGCCATCCGGGTGGGGTGCGGGCAGCGGCCCAGGGCCGGGCGTGGGCGCTGGCGGCGGGCCGGTCCACGGCCTGCCGGTAAGGGCGGTGTAATCCGCCACCATGGCCGCCTGGTCGGTGCCCTGCTGCACGTCCGGGTGCTCCCACAGCGGCGGCCACAGCAGCACGTACGCCTCCTCCAACTGGTGGCCGATGAACCCGGGCGTGGTGCCCTGCGGCTGCTGCCAGGTCACCAGGGTTACGTCCAGGTCGTGTTCCCCGGTGGCGCTGGTGTACGCCCCGCCGTAGGTGGCATGGCCGCCCCACACCCCCGAGCCCGGCACGTAGTCCCACAGCTTGCCGGGGCCAATCTGCTGCTGCTGTGCCATGTCCAGGGTGCTGGCCATGGTGATGCCGCAGAAGATGCTGGTGCCCGCGTGCAGGTCGTCCGCAGCCAGGGGCAGGCTGCCGAACAGGTAGGGCTTGATAACTTCTGTGCCGCCGCCCTGGTGGGTGATGGTGATGCCGCCGGCCACCAGCGCCGAGAGCATGACAGTCATGTCCACCCCGTTGTCACCCTCGCCCGTGGCCGGGTCAAAGTTGGGGTTGCCGCTGCGCCTGTACAGGTCATAGATCGCGCCATCGGTCACGCTGATTACCTGGCCCAGGGTGTGCTGCCAAGTGCTAATGGCGCTGTTGGCCACATCACACGGGCCGCACGTGCCAAAGTCCCGGTTAGTGGCCCCGTTCCACGCGGTAATGCCGGCCAGGTCGTCCACCGTGAACGGGTGCGCCGGGGCCGCGCCGGTCAGCCGCACTGGGATGACGGCCCTGCGCTTGTCGGTGTGGCGGCGGCCCAGCTTGGCGGGCACGCCGCGTTTGCCATGTTCGGCATAGGCGGTGGTCATACTCGCTGCTCCTCCTCGCTGGGGCGGCCAGCCCCGCCGCCGTTACTGGCTGCGGGCAGCCCATCTGGCACCGGGTAGGTCTCGGCCACCCACCTGCGCACCCGGGCCTGCGCCGCGCCCGGCAGGCCGTCCAGGGCTTCCATGGCCCTTTCGATGCGGTCCATGGCGGCTATCTCTGCGGCCAGCGCCGCGCTGCGCGTGTGCCCCGGCATCAGTCGCCGGCCTTCTCGTCGCCGCCCGTGCTGGCGGTGGCGTCTTCCAGGGTGGCCTGCCCTGGCCGGTCCGCGCGGGCACGGGCCACGATTTCCTGCAACGTGTTCACGTCATCGGGGATGCTCACCGGATCAATGCTGGTGAACGCCAGCACCATGCTGGTGCCCGGGTCGCCGTTGATCGGGGTGTGGTGGGTGCGGGACACGCGCACGATCCTGCCGATTACCCACCGTTCGTCGTGGGGGTGCTGCTCCAGCATCTTGCGGGCGGCGTGCAGGCCGTGCACCTCTGGCAGGTTCCCCGCCAAGGTGAAGTCTGGTCTGGGCATTGCTGCGTCCTCTCTCGGGTTGTGGGTACGGCGGCCACCTTACGCTGGGCGGCCGTCAGAACAGCGGAGCCTGGTCGGGCTCCAGCGCCTGGCGTTGCAGCGCCAGGGTGTACGCGGCGGTAGGCCCTTGGTTTACCGGCAGCGGCGGTGTCACGTCTCCGCTGCCTATGCAGGGCATACCGGGTGGGCCGTGCTCGCTGGGGTGCTGTCCCAGGCGCACGGCCAGCCCGAGCGGGAACCGGCCGCACTGTTTCCACGGCACCACCCAGCCTGGGATGGCTTCGCCGTGTGACAGCGGGCAGCGGCCCCATGCGGGCATCACAGCAGCGCGCCCTGCTGCGGCTGCACGCCCAGCGGCGGCCACACGATCAGCGGCAGCCCCCTGCGCCTGCCCCGCTTGGCCAAGGCCGACAGCACGGCCGCCTGCACGGGCGGTAGTTCACACAGCGGGTGGCCGTAGTGCCGGCATCCGGCGTCACACAGCCACATGGCGTCCGCCACGTCATGGTTGGTCACGGTGGCCGCCGGGGGCATGGCCCGGTAGGCGGCGGCCACCATGGCCGTCTTGTCGGCCTTGGCGTTGCCGGTGGCGTACTGCTTGAGCAGCGTCGGATTCACCAGGGCGTAGGGCACGCCAGCGCCCCACAGCGCATGCCGCACCAGCATGCCCAGCCCGGCCAGGTCCAGGATGCTGGCGCTGTTCTGCATGTGCATGGGCAGCCCTTCCAGCACCACCAGATCACACCGGGGCGTGTCATAGCCGTGGCCGTGAGAGACACCCAGCCACGGCAGGATCGCGTCCAGCAGGTAGTCCAGGCGTTCGTGGCCGCGCCGGTCACCTGGCCGCACGCACCGGGTGACGATCAGGCCGCCGCTGGTGTTGGCCTTGGCCATACCGGTGGACCGCAGCGACAAGTCCAGGCCGCCCACGATCATTGCGACCACCAGGCCCAGCGCTCGCCGCCGCCATCAGGCAAGACGCGCGGCGACCCGTGGTCGGTTACGTGCCCCGGTGCCAGGCCACACCACGCCTTGGTTAGCGACACTACCGGGCAATGCCCATCTGCCACCCAGCGGTCATGCGCAGCATGGTCAAACCCTGGCGCGGCGTAGGGCCGCCCGGCAGCATCCACGGCCGCTCTCACCGCCAGCCCCCGTACGTGTCAGCCCCGCCTTGGTCGGGCGGGTCCATCAGCGTGCCAGTCGGGTACTCCGCCTCCCACGGCCAGCCATGCCCGGCCACCCGGCGGTGCAACTTGGTCGGCCACACCCGGCCCTTACCGCGCTGCCCCCGGAAGTTCCCCACCACCAGCGTGCCGTACGGCTCCCCCTTCACGTTCGGGTGCAACGCCAACCCCACCTCGGGCCACGCCTGGAAAGTCTCCCCGCCCCGGGGCCGCAGGTCCCGCTTCTTGCCAGTGCCCGCCAGCGGGTGGGTTTCCAGCCATAGCGCGCAGCCGTGGGTGTGCCGCATCCGGTCCCAGAACTGCGTCAGGTCCCAACTCCACGCCTCCCACCCGGACGCGCCCACCGGCCCCATCTTCCACAGCGGGCCGCCGCACACCAGTTGCGGCTGCGCCTTGCGGATCACCGACGCCAGCCGGTATGCGCCCTCCGGGGTGCGCAGGTTGATCCCCTCCGGGTGGTGCCACACCTGGAGGTTGCCCGCGTCCCAGCCTGGCCACTGGCTGCCCAGGTCCGCCATGTGCCCCAAGGCGTCCGCCATGTCATCGGGGTTGTTCTCCAGGTCCAGCAGCAGCACCCGCACCGGGGGAATCCGGTTGTAGGTGAACGGGTGCACCCCGGCGGCGGCCATGGTGGCCACCTGCCAGGTCAGCGTGGACTTCCCCACACCCTCCCCGCTGGTCACCAGCACCCGGTCCATGGCCCGCAGCAGCCCCGCCAGCACCCACGGCCGTGGCGTGGCCCGTGCGCGGTCCAGGAACGCGGCCAGCGCCAGCGCTTCCCCCGCCGTGTCGTACTGCTCAGCGTGCCGCGCTGCGGCCGTCAGGCTGTCCTGGCAGCGGGCCAGCAGCTCCAACACGCTGCCGTCACCCATGCGCAGCGTCTGCATGGCCCGGGTTAGCTCCGCCTCGGCCCGCCGCCGGGTGGCGCACTCCACCACCCGGCTGGCCCAGTGCTGCACGCTGCCGCCGTGGTTCTCCGTGGTGGACCACAGCGACACCAGGTAGTTGGACGCTTCCTGGTGGCCGCCCAGCGCCCGTATGGCCTCCATCTGTTCATCGACGTACACCCGCACCGTGATGGGGTCTACCGGGTCGCCGCAGGCGTCCATGGTGATCATCGCTTCGTAGATCACCTGGTGGGCGGGCCGGTAGAAGTCGGCGGGCACCAGCAGCAGCCCCGCCTGGTAGCGGGCCGCCGCGCTTTGGAACATGGCGTGCAGCACCGCCCGCTCCGCTGGCAGGTCGTTGGCGGGCGGCGGCGGTGCGTCGGCCAGCACCTGCCACACGGCCCCCTCATCGTCGGTGGGCTCAGGTGGCAGCGTGCGCACGCCCTGTCCGTTGCGGGCGTTCACTGGCCGGCCCCAGGCAACTCGCGCTTGGCATGGGCGGCAACGATTCGCCGCGCCAGGTCCGGGCCGCTGATGCCAGGGCTTGCACTCGGGCCGCCTATTGGCGGCAGCCCAGGCCGCCCTGCCATGCGCCACTGCTCATGCCAGCCGTCCACGATGTACCGCAGGTGCCCCGGCACCAGGCGGGGGCGGTTCTCCTCGGCCCCCACGTCGGCCTGGTAGAACTCCACCACAGCCGCCAAGGCATCCCCCGCCCGCATGTGCAGGCCCGCTGGCGTGGCCCCCAGCGCCAGGTGCCACGAGAACACCGGCCCGTCATCGGGCACTATGCGCGGGTCAAACCCGGCGGCCACGGTAAGCAGCAGCCTGCACCCCGCCTTGGTGATCGGTGCCGCTAGCTCCTCATCGCTCAGCCCGTAGTGGTCGGTCATTGGTGTGCTCCTCTCCGTGCCGCCCGTTCGGCGGCTAGCTCCTGCGCGGCCTTGGCTGCGCCGCGTTCCATGGCCTGCTGCTGCGTCTCACGGCCGTTGCGCGACGGCAACGGCGGGTCGTTCCACCGCTCACCGTTCAGCCACGTGCCTGGATGCGGGATGTACTGGCCCGGCGGCAGGTTCGGGTCAGCAGCGAACGCGGCAGCGGCGGCCACGATCTTGTCAGGGTCAGCCTTGCGCACCGCCTTGGCCCAGGCGCGCAGTGCGGTCGGTTTGGACACCTTGCGCGGGTAGGCGGCCCAGAAGGCTGCGAAGCCAGCCGTGGCCAAGTCGCCCCCTGGGGGGTTAGGGGGGTTATTGGTTTTAGTGGTAGTGGTAGTGGTAGTGGCATTGCGTCCGCTATGCGCCCGCATCTGCGCTCGCTCAGTATCAGCATCTGCGCCAGCATCTGCGCTCGCATCAAACAGTCCCGGGCCGTCCTGGCCCCAGCGCTTCCGGGCGGCACGTTGCGCCTGGTCACGCTTGGCGGCGTACTCCACCAGGAACTGGTGCTGCACAAACTCGTGGATACGCCACCAGTTGGCATCGTCGGTGGCCTCCCACAGCCCGTATTCGTAGCCGGGTGGCTTCACATTGACCAGCATGTCCGCCAGCCGTGGCCCGTCGTCGCCACACCAGCGCACCACCAGGCTGCGCGGCACGAACCCGGCCAGGTGTGGCCGGTCGGGGTCAGCTTGCCCCTTGGCCCAGGACACCGCCAGCGTCCATAGGCCGATGGCGGCGGCACCGTCTAGGCCGTGGTTGAGAAGGGCCAGCACCTTGGGGTGATCGTGGAACCCGTCATCGATGGCGGCTCTCATCACACGCCCCCGCGTTGCGGGTTGGTGCGGGTCGGTGGTGTTACAGTGAACATGCAGCGCCCTCCTTGACAGGGCTTCGGTGGGCCGGTCTTCCTTGCTGGTGGGACCGGCCCACGGCTGTTTAGGTGTGCGGCCTAGCGTACGCCCCCTCACCCCCACTAGCCGGGCGGCGGCTATACGCGCCGATGCGCCCGCACGGGCTGGCATCCGGGGCGATACCTGGACATGGCGGGGAAAAAAATTGTCGGCAATTTCCGGTAAACCCTTGGTTTACCCCGCACACCCGTGTACCTTGGTTATTGGAGAGGAGCACACAATGTCTGCCAAGGTTCGCACCGCCAGCCAGCAAATTGCTTACGACCGCAAGCGTGAGCCCGAGGAGCAGGCCGCGTTCCTGCTGCGCATGATCCGGTCCACGGCCCGGCGTTGCACCGAGGAGGACCCGGAGAACGGTCTCGCGCTGCTTATGCAGGTGCAGGCCAAGCTGGATGAGATGGTGGACGACGCCATGCTCACCATGGTGGAGGACGCCGGCCCCGCGCTGGTGGCCGCCGGGCTGGGCATGTCCAAGCAGGCGATGAACAAGCGCATGGGGCCGAACAGCCCGCGCCGTGCCGCTGCCGAGCAGCGCCGGGTGCAAGCCAGGATGGCCGGGTGGGCCAAGGCGCACGCCAAGATCAGCAAGGCCGTGGCCGCCAGCCGCAAGGCCAAGTAGCCACCACTTTGGAGAGGAGCACACAATGTCAGTCACATTCACCACCGCCCAGTACCGCGAGGACGGCCGGCACGGCACGGTGCTGTGGCTTGGCCCGGACCACACCCACGCCGGGTGCACGCTACCGGTGCCGTGTGAGGACGCGGTGCTGTACCACGGCTGGTGCGACACCATGGCGCGGCTGTGCGCCCTGGCCACCGCCGCCCAGGCCGCTGGCCTGCTGGTGGGGTGGGCGTAATGGCCGCCACGCCGTGGGTGCCCGCTGGCACCAGCCAGAACATGGCCACCGTGCCCGTCCGCATCCCGGGCGGGCCGGTGGTGCAGCGCCGCCGCCGGGTGTACCGGGCCAGGATCAGCCGCCGCGTGGACGGCACCCCGGTGCTGGACGTGTGCGGCCACCGGCACATCAAGCAGAGCGCGGCCACCACGTGCGCCAAGGCCACGGCCGCCAGCCTCAACTGGCAGGCCAAGGCCGGGCACGTGGCGTGGCCCGCGTACACCAGCCCGCTGCGTTCCCGGTACGGCGGCCTGTCGGCCAGCACCGACCTGGCCAAGGTGGCCCCAGGTGCGTACCCGCTGCGCGCGGTGTGCCAGCCGTGCGGGCAGCCCATCTGGGTGCCGCACCAGCACGGTGCGTGGGTGCACGTAGAGACCGAGGACAAGACCGCCGCGTACGTGGCCGCCGTGCTGGTCGCCGCCCTTGGTGACGGTGCCCTGGACTACGCTGCCGGCACGGCCGCCCTGGCGGGCGGTGCGCGGCCATGACGCCCAAGCAGGCCGAGAGAGCCCAGGGCAGCCTGGTGGTGCACACGGCCACGGGGCGGCCCGGGTACCTGGTCCACCGCGAGCACGGGTGGTGCTGGGTATCGCACACCGATGGCGGGCAGCCGGTGCAGACCAAGTGCCGCCCCGCCGACCTGGAGAGGAGCACATCATGAACACCCCCGAACTGCCCCGCATGGCGTGCATGCGCGAGAAGCGCCACGGCCCCCACGACTGGCCGGGGCGTGAGAGCAAGGAATACCACTGCCTTGGCTGGCCGTGGCCGCTGACAGCAGCCGATGTGGCCGCCACCCTGGACGACCCCCGCCACGAGGGCTGGGGGTACGGCTGCTCCGTCCGCTACCAGGTGCCAGAGCAGGTTGTGGCGGACCTGGATGCCGCCGTGGCCGCCGTGGCCAACGAACTGCGCCTTACCCCCGAGCAACTGTTTCAGTGGTCCGACAGCAAGCACGGCCGCTGGCTGTGGGATGACGTGCACGGCTGCGACGCCCCGCCCACCGTTGAGACAGTGCGCAAGCACATGAACGAGGACAGCACGCGGTGAGCAGCCCCGACCCGGAGCGCCAGCGCGACGGTGACCTGCCCGTATGGTGCGCTAAGCGTGACGCCGCCACCGGGCAGGTGGTGGTGCTCGATCACTACGCCCCGGACGGGCTGACGGTGCACCACGGCCCGCGTGCCACGTGCCCAGACTGCCTGCCCAAGCCCTAGACCGGGGGCGGCGGTTCTCTTCGGAGTGTCGCGCCGCTGCCCAAGCGCGCTGCTACCACAACTGGCGCGCTGGCCCCCGCCACGCCGCCACCCGGCGGCTGGCGGGGGCTTCCGTGTGCCAGGGGTCACACTGGGGGCATGAGCGGAGAACAGGTCGGCCTGGTCATCGGCGGCAACCAGATCATCCTCCAGCCGTGCAGCCTGTATAAGCACTGGGTGCCCGTGCTCAACAGCCACCACGTGGTACCAGAATCCTGGTGGGCCGCCGCAGGCAAGCCCGTGGCCACCCCGATGCGCGAGCTATGCCCTAGCTGTCACACGGCCACCCACGCCGCCATTGACGGGCTGCTGCGGCACCTGGACGTGTCGCTGCTGCCGCCCCGGTGCGTGGGGCTGGCCAGGGAAGGCATTGCGGGGGCCGAGGCCGCCGGCCTGGTGCCAGCACCGACCCTGTAAACCGCAAGGCCCCAGCCATCCGTGCCTTGCACGGGCTGGGGCCTTGGGCGCTGTAGCGCTCCCCCGGCTAGGCCGGGTTGGAGAGGAACACAAACAACGTCTCTACGGTACCTGGCCGCCTGGTCACCAGGCCAACCTGCGGTAACTGTCACACGTGCGCGCCAAAATTGTGGGCACCCCTTGGTACGGTTACGCCATAGGCCCAGGGGGTGCCCCTGGTGCCCATGGAGAGGAGCACACTGTGAACCAAGCTGCTGCAAGGCGCACCGTGCAGAACCCGCACGCCACCGCCGGGATTGAGAGCGAGCTACGGAAACGGGCCGCTGGGCCGGTGACGGTGGAGGCCATGACGCTGGCCACCGGCCTGCCCGGCAATCTGGTGTCCACGATCATGGGCCGCCTGGCCCGCGTGGGCATGTCCCAGGGTGCGCTGTCCCGCCCGGAAGGCAACCCGCAGGGGCAGTTCTACTGGCACCCGCAGGGGCAGCACACCCCGCCGCTGGCCGTAGTGCGCCAGCCCCGCCGCGCCCACCGGCCGCACCGCAAGGTGTGCCCGGACAGCATGTTGGTGAGCCCCACCGATGCCCCGCAGCCCGCCACGGACGGTTCCTGGGTGTTCTTCGGGGAGACCACGGGCCGCCCGTACCGGGTGGTGCCGCTGTGATGGCGCTGCGCAAGGACGGCTTTGGCCGGGACATAGTGCTGTGCCTGGTGCACGCTGACGGGCACGTGGGCGCGCTGGCCAACGAAGGCGTGGTGGAAACCACCGTGGTGCAACTGCACGCCCTGTACAGCCTGCTGGGCGTGCCCGGGTGGGCCACCCAGATGCTGCCGGTGGAGGACGCGGTGCGCGCCCACCTGGAGGCCGTGTCCTGCCGGGTGTGCGCGCTGGTGTTTGAGTGCGGCTGCTCCTGGCAGCGGGTGGTGGCCGGCCAGTGCCCGCACGGCACCGCGCACCGGGTGCACGCCCTGTCCCATGTGGTCGGGTACTGCGCCAATGACCGCCGGGGGCACCGGGGGCCGCCACTGCCGGTGTGGCTGCGCGTGTACGAGCCCGGGGCACGGTACGGCCACCTGGCCACCGGCCTGGCCGACGCCGCCACGTGCGGTTACACACCCACCGCGCGCACATGGATGGGCGCGGCCACCGAACATGAGCGTGCCGTGGCGCTGCGCTTGCCCGTGTGCCGCGCTTGCACCCGCCTCCTGGGCGTCACACCCGGCACACGAGAGGACGGGGCCAGCGGTGATTCTTAGTAAACACGGGGTTTACCCGGACCTGGCCGAGGCCGCCTACCACGCCGACCCGTGGCCTGGGGGCAGCCTGTCCTGCTCAGGGGCCAAGCTGCTGCTGCCACCGGGCTGCCCGGCCCTGTACCAGTACAGCCGCAAGCAGCCCCGCGAGCCCACCGACGCGATGAACTTTGGCAGCGCCGCGCACCGGGAAGTGCTGGGCGTGGGCTGGCCAACCGCCGTGTGCCCCTATGACAGCTACAACACCAAGGCCGCCCGGGAGTGGAAGGCTGAGCAGATCGCTGCCGGGGTGGTGCCGGTTACTCTGGAGCAGCGGGAGCGGATAGTGGCCATGGCCGCCGCCATACGCACCCACCCGCGTGCTAGCCGCCTGCTGGCCGCTGAGACGGTGCGGGTGGAGCATTCGTTTTTCTGGGAGGACCCGGACACCGGCATAACGTTGCGCGGCAGGTTTGACAGCGTGGAGCTTGCGGGCCGCGTGGTGATCACCGACTACAAGACCGCCGCCAAGTCCGACCCTGGCAACTTCGCCAAGCAGGCGGCCAACCTGCGCTACCACTGGCAGGACACCACGTACCGGCAGGCCGTCACTCACACGCTGGGTGACGCCGACCCCGATTTTCTGTTTGTGGTGCAGCAGCCGGAACCGCCGTACCTGGTGGGGATTTACCGGCTGCCGTCTGTGGCCATCATGGCCGCCCAGGATGAACTGGCCGAGGCCCGCCGCATCTATGCGCGGTGCGTGGCGGCTGATGATTGGCCCGACTGGCAGTTTGGCCAGCCGGTGTTGGAACTGGACTGGCCCCGGTGGGCCAGCTAGGAGAGGAGCACACAATGTCACAGCGCGGAACCAACCAAACCCCGGCTGACGAGGACGGGCCGCCGCACCCGGCAGACGACCCACGCCACGGCGGCAACGGCGGCGTGGCCACCATGGAGGAAGCCCAGCCCAGGCCGCTGGCCATGGCTCCCATCCTGGGGCCGCCCGGCAGCCAGGCCACCCAGGTGCAGATGGCCGCCGCCATCGCCGCCGTGCAGGCCATGGTGGTGACCGCCAAGGCCCACAAGCGTCACCTGCCAGACGTGATGGATGAAGTGCTGGTGGCATGCGACCAGCCGTTTATGGCCGAGCAGGCGTTCTACGACTACTCCCGGGGTGACGGCCGCGTGCGGGGCATCACCGTGCAACTGGCCCGGGAACTGCTGCGCTGCTTCGGCAACGCCCGCTCGGGTATCGAGGAGTTGCAGCGGCTGCCCGCCACCGGCACCGAGCCCGCCCGCAGCGAAATGCGCGCGTTCGCGTGGGACCTGCAAACCAACACCGAAATGTCCACCGTGTTCTGGGTGGACCACGTGCGGGACCGCAGCGCGGCAAAGGGCGGCCCGGTGGCCCTTACCGCCGGGCGGGACGTGTACGAGAACAACGCCAACATGGCCAGCCGCCGTGAGCGGGCCATGATCGAGCGCCTGTTGCCGGCGTGGCTGGTGGAGATGGCCAAGGAGCGGTGCATGGCCACGCTGCGCGGCGACGCCAAGACGCTGCCCGCCCGGATTGAGGCGTGCGTGCAGAAGTTTGACGATGACCTGGGTGTCGGCCTGGGCCTGCTGGAGGCCAAGGTGGGCCGCCCGCGTGAGGTGTGGGGCGGCCCGGACCTGGCCAACCTGCTGGTGACCTACCGCACCATGGAGCGCGGCGAGCAGACGCGGGAGGAGGCGTTTGGCGACCTGCCCACCAGCCCGGCCAAGGTCACAGACGCCGCCCTGGCTGGGGAGAGCGCGCCTGCTACCACTAGCGACGCGGGCACTGCGCCACCCCCTGCGGACCCCACGGCGGGGGGGCAGGCAGCTAGGGACCGTGACGCCGCGCTGCTGCGCATCCAAGCCGCCTTCCGGCAGGCCAAGCTGGCTGAGAACAGTAAGGCGGCCAGAGAGACGCGCCGCCGCGTGGTGGCCATGCTGGCCCGGGAGGACCAGACCGTGGACCCGCCGCCGCCGGTACAGTCCGCCACCGACCTGGACGCCACCCAGGCCATCAGGGTGGCTGACCGGCTGGACGCCATCCTGGCCGACGCCGGCCAGGACACGGCCGATGCGCTCAACAGCCTGGCCGTGGGCTGGGCCACCTGGCAGGAAGGCGGCAGCAATGCCTAACGGCCACGGCCCCGTGCCCATGGATGAGGCCGCCCTGCTAGACCCGGACCTGGGCGAAGCACTGGCCGCCGCTGGCTGCCTGCTGCACTGGGTAGCCTCTGACTCCGCGCGGGTGGCACAGTTCGCCGCCGACATGGAGCACTGCCCCGGAGACCTGCCCCCCGCCCTGATGGACCGTTACCTCGCCGCCGTCCACCGAGTGCTGGAGCCCGGCTGCCCTTACCCGGCAGCCACCCGGCTACGCGAGATGAGGTGACCGGTGGACGGCTACGCCAACATCACGCACGAACGCGACGGCGGCTGGTGCGTGGCCCAGGTGCCCGGGACGTGCCGCGCCAGCCGCCAGGCTGAGACAGTGCACCACCGGGTGCACGGCAACCGCTCCGACATGCGCCCGCAGGTGCTGCTGTCGGTGTGCGGCGACGGCACCCAGGGCTGCCACGGGTGGATCGAACGCCACCCCCGCGTCGCGGCAGACCGGGGCTGGACGGTGCGCCGCGCCGGCCACGGCCTGCCCGTGGACTACGCCGCCGGGGCCGACCCGGCCACGGTACCGGTGTGGTACGCCAACGGCCCATTAGGCCAAGGCTGGTACTACCTGGACGAGCACAACGGGTTTACGGGCTGGCCCACCAGCGTGCTAGTGCAAACCACACGCGCGCTGTGGGTATCACCCGCACTGATCGATGGAGAGGAGCAGCAGCCATGGCCACCATGGCCAACGGATCACCCAGCACGCTAAGCATTGAGAACTTCCCAGCGGAGCTGCGGCGGCGGCTGCGTGTCCATGCCGCCAAGCGCAATACCACGATGCGCCAGCTACTGATCGACGCAGGCTATGGCGTGTGCGACGAACTGGACGCCGAGGACGCCCAGCGGGCCGAGGTTGCCCAGACATTGCGCAGCTAACCAGCCCAGCGGCCCCGTGGTTAGCCGAAAGGCTTGCACGGGGCCGCACACGTGTGTACCTTGGGTAGTGGAGAGGAGCACACAATGCCAAGCACAAGCACCCCCAGCGCCCTAGACATCGCCGTCACGGCCGCCATGGCCGCTGCCATCCCCAGCATGGACCCCGACCAGGCACTTACCCTGGCCGACGCCATCGACGGCACCATGTACGCCCACCCGGGCCGCGACTGGACCGCCAGTCAACTGGCCCCCAAGGTCCACGCACCTACCCACCGGGTGCGCCTGGTGCTGGGCTGGATGGTGGACATGGGCTACGTGGACACCACGGGCAACGGGGCCTGGACGCACTACCACCACAACCCGGACTGCTAGCCGCCGGGCCAGGGCTGCCACCCCACCAACCCTGCTCTGGGGTGGCAGCCCCGGCCTTACGGCCAACACCGGCCAAGGCCCCAAAGGAGGGACGCTGCAATGTCAAAACATGCATACGCCGGCGACAGGTTCACCACTGACGGCCTGGACGTGATCGCGCAGGCCGAGCGCATCTGCGCCCAGTTCGCCGCCGAGGGCTACGACCTGACGCTGCGCCAGTTGTACTACCAGTTCATAGCCGGCAACCTGTTCCCCGACAGCAGGCTGCGGGAGGTTACCCGGGGCGGCACCACCGTGCGCACCAAGAATGTGGAGCAGAACTACAAGTGGCTTGGCGACCTGGTGTCTCGTGCCCGCGTGGCCGGGCTGATCGACTGGCGGCACATTGTGGACCGCACCCGCCAGGCCAAGGGCGGCGACGCCGGGTGGGACAGCCCGGAGGCCGCCGTGGCCAGCGTGGTGGACTGGTACTCCATCAGCCACTGGGACGACCAGCCGTGGTATGTGGAAGTGTGGGTGGAGAAGGAAGCCCTGTACGACGTGGTGGCCCGCCCCGCCAGCCGGTGGAACGTCACCACCCTGGCATGCAAGGGCAGCCCGTCCACCAGCGTGATACACACCGCCGCGCTGCGGCTGCGCCAGCAGGAGCGCCTGGGCCGCAAGACCCTGGTCATCTACCTGGGCGACCATGATCCCACCGGCCTGGACATCGACCGCGACATCGCGGAGCGGCTGGCCTTGTTCGGCAGCCTCGCCCTGGTGGAGCGGGTGGGGCTGACCATGGAGCAGATCGAAGACCTCAACCCGCCACCCAGCCCAGTTAAGAGCACCGACAGCCGCACCGCCGGGTACGTGGAGGCGTACGGCACGGAGGACTGCTGGGAACTGGACGCCCTGCCGCCCGCCGAGCTTGACCGGCTGGTGGAGGAGGCCATCCTGGACCACCTGGACCGCGATCTGTACGACGCCCGGGTGCGCCTGGAGGAGCGGCAGAAGGACCTGCTGCGTGCCCTGCCTGAGAACTGGGACGACGTGGTTAGCCACCTGCGCGACATCGGCGCGTTGCCCGACGACGAAGACCTGTAACCCGCATGCTCCCCAGGGCTGCCAGCGCGGCCCTGGGGCCACCCCTGGAGAGGAACACCCACAATGACCGCCACACTGCAAGAGACGCCCGCCCAGGCCCGCGCACGGGCCAGCAACCGGGCACGGCAGGCCCGCTACCGCGACGGCCACGGCCGCCAGGGCACCGCCGGCAAGCCCACCGCCCTGGTGATCGAGCAGCACCAGCGCATGCTGGCCCACATAGAGGAGTTTGTGTTTCTGGTCACCGTGCATGGCATGGACCAGCTAGGGGCCATTGCCCGGCTGGGCTACACCGAGCACACCATGGACCGGTGGCTAACTCTGATCGAGGAGCACCCGGCGCTGGGCTACTGGCACGCCTGCCCGCGCGACCCGGACACCGGCCAGTGGCTGCTGCCCAGCGTGCTGGACTGCCCGCGCAACCACGAGACGGCGGGCACCCGCTAGCCTTGCCGTGTAACCCCCGCAGCCGCCGCCCCAGCCCTGGACACCCAGGCTGGGGCGGCGGTGTGACAGGCCCGGTTGGCGGTAACCCACGGGTTTACCGGAAACTGTTGCGCACACCGGCACACACGTGTACCTTGGTAGGTGGAGAGGAGCACACAATGTCTAACACCAGCACCGCCCACAAGTCGCACCGGCAGCAGGCCAACAGCTACACCCGCCAGGCCGGAGCACACACCATCAAGGCCAAGCAGGACGCCGAGCACGCCGCCACGTGGTACCAGGTGGCCGCCGACAGCCACCGCCGCGCCACCGCCCTGGCCCGCCGGCCCTGGGCCTGGGACGACGCAGACTACAACCCCGCCACCCTGGACCAGGACGCCCGCACCTGGACCCGCACGGCGGACATCATGCTGCGCAGCAGCTTCCGCCACACCCAGCACGCCGCGTTTTACCGGGGCCTGGCCGCCGATTACCGGCGCATGGCCGCCGACGAGGACGCCCGCCTGGCCGAGAGCCGCCAGTGGCTGCTGGACAACGACCCGGAGTGGTGCGCCAAGTACGGCATCACGGCTCCGTAGGCTCCGAGGGCGCACACCCGCCGCCACGGGTGCGCGCCCAACCGGGCACACGGCCCCACCCCAACTGGAGAGGAACACGCCATGGCAACCAACAGCCCCCGCCCCGGCATCCGGCGCGAAGACGTGGCCGCCTGGCTGGCCACCCAGCCGCTGGACAGCCACATGGGCGCGTACCGTGTCCTGCTGGCCGCCATGGGCTTGTCCAGCACCCAGTGGCTGCTGGTCACGGACGCCTACCGGCAGGCCGCACGTAGCCCGCTGGCGGGCCTTGTGGCCGCGTTCGATGCGGAGCGCGCCCGGTGCGAAGACCGCAGCGCCCCGCAGTCCCACGCCGCCCACCCGGGCTGCTGGGGCGGCCTGGCCCGCGACTGCCAGGCCCCTAACGGCCCGCTGCCGCCGTTGGCCGCCACCTGGTACGCCCAGCCGTTGTCTCGCGCGGCTAAGTGCTTCAACTGGCCGCAGGGCTGCGGCGAGTACGCCCGCCGACCCGGCGGCGGCCCGGCAGTGCTGCGGCACCGCGACGGCTGCCCCAACGCCGGCTAGACCATCCCCCAGGTGGCCCCGGCCCCGTGCTCCCCTCCAAGACGGGGGGCCGGGGCCGCCGCCTGTTACGCGCAATGTGCGCGAAACCCTTGCCACCGCACACGTGTGTGCCGTATTTTGGGTAGTGGAGAGGAGCACACAATGTCAACCAGCACCATCGCCCGCGAGACCAAGATCCAGCACCCCGCCGCCGCCAAGTTCCTGGCCGGAGTGGACTACCAGCGCACCCAGGGCTTCCTGGCCGACATGGCCTACCAAGTGGACGAGTACGGCCGCCTGTCCCCCAGGCAGTGGGCCGTTGTGGAGCGGATCATGAACGAGCGCAACACCCAGGCCCAGGCCACCGGCCGCCCCGCCGACACCCCAGCCGCCGTGGGCGTGTACCGCAAGGGCGGCAAGCTGTACGTGGTGCGGGAGTTCACCCCCCAAGGCGAGTCCCGCAAGGTGCGCTACGCCCGGGAGATCGTGCCGCTGACCGACGCCCAGGGAGACCGGCTCAACCAGCAGGGCAGCCGGGTGCGGATCGAGGAGCGCAAGGCCCCGGGCATGCAGTACCGGCTGGCTCAGGCGGACGCTCTGCCGCTGGAGGAAGTGACCGCCCTGTCCATCCAGTGGGAGTCCTGCCTGGTGTGTGGCAGGCACCTGCGGGTGGCTGAGAGCGTAGTGCGCGGCATCGGCCCGGTGTGCCACGGCCGCCAGGCCGCGCTGCTCGGGGGCTGACGGCCCTGCGGGTGGCCACGTTCCCGCAGGTGGCCGCCCTGGTGGGCAATCAGGCCCCGTACGTGCCGCCCGGTACACTGGTGGGCGTACGCCATGGAGAGGAGCACACCATGCCCAGAGTCACCCACGTGGCCAAGGCGCAGCAGGCCCTTGCTGCCGAGCTAGACAACTGCCCGGTGTAGCCATGGCCGCCATCACCGTACACGGCAAGATCGTCGGCCCGCGTGACCGCGCCACGGTGGTGGTGGTGCTGCCCCGCGAGCACATGGACCGCCGGGCCGAAGCGGAGGCGTTCGTGGAGGCCATCACCGGCAAGAAGCCCAGCACGTGGATTGACGGCACCGGCACCACCACCGTGGTGCCCAGCCGCCTGGATGCCGAAGACAGGTAGCCATGCCATCGACAGAGACCCGCAAGGAAGACGCCAGCCAGTTGTGCGCTGCCGTCCGCCACGTGCTGGACGGCTGGCGGCAGCGGAACGGCTGGCAGCCTGGCATGGTGTGGAACCCTTACGCCGGGGGGGACGCTAAGGCCAAGCGCGGCGGCAGATACGAGTGGCCGCAGGGAGGAGCCTCCGGTGCGCCAGATCAGAACGGTTAGGGATGCCCTGTATGCGGGGCTGCGCGTCTCCAACGACGTGCGGGCGGTGCGTCGCCGCCGCGTGCCCCGCCGCATCGCCCGCCGCGCCTACGGCCGCATCACCGGCCACCTGGCACGGCGGATATTCGGCTAACCCAGACGCCCCGGGCCGCCCCCGGGGCAGGGCACAGCCCCCGGTGGACGCCATGGAACGACACCGGGGGCTGCTGCTTGTGTCCCCACAGTCACAACGGTTGACCGAGAGCACACCGGCACCTTACCGGTGGTCAGGCCACTGACGGCAGCGCAACGCACAGACCCGCGAAAACTGGCCGCCCGCCGCGCCCTGCGGGCCGCTCCCAGCCTCTCAGCCTGCTATGCGCCCAACGACACCTGGACGCCGCCCAGGCCCGGACAGGGCCGCAGGGGGCCGCGTGGGCTGGTGGCTGCGCCACCGGGCCGCCCGGTGCAGCACCAGCACCGCAGCGGCTAGCTTCCCCGCCTGCTCGGGGGTGAGGTCGGAGAGTGCGGCGGCCATGCCCCGTACGTCACCGGCAAGGCACCTGGCGAACGCTTCCGCCGCGACTGGGTGGACGCGGCGGCCCGCTGCCTCGCATGGTAGGCCCGGTCCAGCGCCTGCCACTCTGGTGTCTCCCGGTGCGCCAGCCCCCACGCGATCAGCAGCACGGCCGCCACGCCTAGCACGGCCAGGCCCGCGAACACCGCCGCTGGACTGATCAGCCATAGCACCCCCATGGGGTCACACCACGTACGTGACGCTGACCAAACTGTAATCGGTCACGCCTTCGGGCAGGTCCGCGCGCACCACCCGGGCGGCCTTAATCCCGTCCGGTATGGCCACGCCCTGCGCCCCCTCCGCGTACCCCACGGTCACCCCGTCGTTGGCCGGGTTGGGCTGCCCCGGCCCCGGCAGCCAGTCCAGCCGCAGCGTCTCGTCCGCGCCGAGGCCAACGAACCGCACCCGGGTGGCGGTGTTGTCAAACGCCAGCGGCACGCTGCGCACGTTAGGCAGCCAAGCTGGTGCGCCCATATCTTCCTCCTCGCCGGGGCCGCTGGAAGCGCCCCCGATCATCAGGCCCGCCAGGTCCGCGCCTTCGTAGGCCGAGCAGTCCACCAGGCCATTGACACCGGGGATTGTGGCGCTGGACGTGAACTGGAGCAGCGCCGGGGCACGGCCGCCGTAGGCCGCCCACTGCGCCGGGGTCACATGCTGGTACAGGTCCGCCGGGCGGCCTTGCCCGGCTACGTAGTTGGACGCCCACAGGTAGTCCACCAGCGTGGTGTCCAGGTCACCCCAAAACCAGTGCGGCAGGTAGCCGCCTATGGGCTTGCCCGGGTAGTGGAACGCCAGCCGGTCCCGGCACGCCCGCACCTGCGCGTACGTGGGGCTGCTGGTAGCCCTGGCCACGATGGCGGCCCGGTGCTCCGGGGCGGCGGTGTGTATCTCGGGGAAGGCGTGCGAGAGACGGCGCAGGCCAAACGACGGCTCCGCGTCGATGGCCACCCCGAACCCCTGCAATGGCCCGGCATGCGCGGCAAACCAGTCGGCCTGAGCCGCCCCGTCGCCTTCCTCCATGAACACGTACGCGCCGGGGCAGAACCCGCGCTGGACCTGCGCGGCCATCGCCTCGCGTGCCTTGGGCCAGTACGGGTTGGCGTACGTGGTGCCCTGGGTGACCTTTTCCCAGCCGCCCGAGCACGATATGGCCACGGTCCACCAGTTCACGTCACCCTGGAAGCTGGCCGCGTCAACCAGGAATCCGTGGCTGGTCATGTGGGCGGCACCGTGCTGCCCGGCGGCAGCACTACCGGGCTGCCCACCAGCGGGTGCAGGTGCGGGTCAGCAACGCTGGGGCTACCTGCGGTGGGCACCACATTGGAATGCACCCAGTAGGTGCTTAGCAACGTGACCAGGCCCATGACGGCGGCTAGCTGCTCGGGGCTGGCGTGGAACCCGAACGCGGCCAGCGAGGTAAGGAATGTGCCGAACGCGGCAGCTATGGCGGGCACGAGCGGCGGCTTGGCGAACGCGGCCGTGGCCACGCCGATCAGTGCCACCCCGGAGGCTGACACGTATTCGGAGGTCTGCTGGTTGAACACCTTGAAGGCCACCAGCACGGCCAGCACGGTGGTAAGCAGCCCGCTGGCAGCGGCGGGGTAGAACCGGAATCCGGTATGCATGGGGCCTCAACCTCCATCCGGCATACTGTCACCGGCCCCGCCGCTACCCGCCGCAGCCACGCCGGCTGGGCCTTGCCCGCGCTCTCGCCGGCTGGTCTTAATCCACACCCGGGACCGCCAGGCCATGGCGGGGCCGTAGCTGAACAGCAGCACAATTTCCACATAAGCCAAGCCCTGGCTGGTGGCCCGGGAGAGGTTGAACAGCAACGACAGGATGAACAGCACCGGGGTGACTATGGCGAACCCGGCGAACAGCACCAGCGAATGGCCCACCGCGTTATCACGCCGCCACCACGGCTCCAGCACCGAATACACCATGATCCATTGGAGCACGGACAGGATGGCCACAAAGCTGCCCGCAACGAGCATTGTCTCTGTTGCGCTCATGGCCCGGCTACCAGCCCCGCCTGAAGACTGGCCTGAAGTGAGAACAGCGGCTGCGGTCTCGGCTGGTGGTGGTGCTTGCACCACCCGGGCGGCTGGTCGCAGG
>Ga0126379_10000408_pt1 | contig 23578 bp, 39 predicted proteins | sample PanSoiMetPlot_24_FD_92640 | JGI IMG/M metagenome (GOLD analysis project Ga0126379, IMG submission 92640) | Tropical forest soil microbial communities from Panama - MetaG Plot_24 | ecosystem: Environmental > Terrestrial > Soil > Tropical forest > Bulk soil | place: Panama | collected 2016-02-17
CGCGTATCCGGGCATTAGGGGGAAAGTCCGCACCGCGATTCGATACGACTTGTGGATGGTATGGGCGCCTCAGGGGTCCCAATCACCATAGTACTTTGCTGTTGCTACGGCGGTACAAATAGCGCGCTGTGTGAGGCGTTGCGGCTGGGTTACAAGCGCGTGTCTGTCTGGAGCGCATGTGCGTCGGCCATGGCTCTGGCAATCTTTTTCATTGCATTCGGTAGGTTGTTTGCGAATGCAGGTGCCACTTGCGACCGGTAAGCCTCCGCGCTTTCACCTTCGAGTGTGATTCGTTGCGAGATGCGTGTGCGCCCGTCCCCTAGTGCATCGAACCGCCATGCAAAAGAAAGCACGGCTTGTGCGAGTGGCATGGCAATCGTAGCGGCACTTGGCGGACAAACTTCCCGTAGAAACCATTCGATAGGCGGCTGATCCGGAAATCGCGTGAGGCCACGGGAACCCGCCTCAAACGGTCCTTGCAATTCGAATTCTGCAGGTGGGTCAGACCAATTGGAAACCGTCGTCCAATATTTCCACGCAAAAGCTGGACTGGCGGACGTTTCTGCGCTGTGGGTGATTTCCCATGCGGTGTTTGCCATAAGCTGCCCACCCTCGAATTTGCCAGAGCGCATCGGCTGCGAATGCACGCTGGATGTCCAGCCAAGTGGCGCTCAGGAAAAGTCCAGTTCCAAGTCGTCGACGTAGCACCAGCCCCAAGTCTCGCCGGGCTCGAGCGACTTCATGACCGGGTGCTTAGTGCGGTGGAAGTGCTTGGTGGCGTGTTTGTTTTTCGACGAGTCGCAGCAACCCACATGGCCGCACTCCAAGCACAATCGCAGATGCACCCAGCTGTCACCCATCTTCAAGCACTCTTCACAGCCCTTGGTGTGCGGAGTGACTTGCTTGATCTGATCGAGATGCTTGCAGGATTGCACGGTTACCCCCTCCAGGCGCATGGCCCCGGCAAACGAAATCGCGAGCCCGATGTAAAAGTTGGCAAATATGCCATTCGATGATTCTTGCCTTTTAGAAGTTACCTCCGCCGAGCGTGCAATCCTGGCACTAAAATCAGCGCAATTTGCGCAATTCCATTAAACTACATTTCCCAGGCCGGATCTTGCTGATTGAAATGACCAAACTAGCGACCAATTCCCAGCAGAATTCAATCGAATTTCGCGGCGTTTCTTTTCGCGTTAATGGAACTTTGGGGCGGGAGATCGTCTCCCGTGTCAACCTAACCGTTCCCCACGGCGAGACTATCATTTTGTTGGGGCGAAGCGGAAGCGGTAAGACGACTCTGCTGAAGCTTATCAATGGGATGTTGTTTCCCACGGCAGGAGAAATTCTGGTTCAGCAACGCTCTACGCGGCAGTGGGACCTCATCCGACTGCGACGGACGATTGGCTACGTGATTCAGGAAGCGGGATTGTTTCCCCATTTTACCGTTGCCGAAAATGTGGGCCTGGTTCCCACTCTGGAAAACTGGCCACCAGAGCGCATCGACACACGTGTGAAAGAGCTGCTGCAACTTGTTGGCCTGGAACCCACGGAGTTCGCCCACAGGCGCCCGCACGAACTCTCCGGCGGACAGCGCCAGCGCGTCGGCGTTGCGCGTGCATTGGCCGCCGATCCGCCGATTCTTTTGATGGACGAGCCCTTTGGCGCTCTGGACCCGGTCACGCGAGGCGAGCTTCAGCGCGAATTCCGCTCTCTCGCACGCCGTCTTGAGAAAACGATTGTCTTCGTCACGCACGACCTGCGAGAGGCGCTGCTCCTGGCTTCTGAGATCGTCCTGCTGCAATCTGGCCGCGTGGTGGCCAGCGCGCCGCCTGGCAACTTTCTTCAACTCGCGGATCCCGAAGTTCGCTCCTTCGCTGCTTCCTTAACGTTAAGCCAGGGAGAACCCGCGTGACGGCTTGGCGCTTTTTCATCGAGCATCGCGAAGAAATTCTGTCGGCAACCCTGGATCACGTGTGGCTGGTGCTGATCGCCATGCTCATCGCCATAGCTATCAGCGTGCCGCTGGGAATGTTCATTGTGTACCACAAGGCCCTGCGCACGCTCGCGCTTGGTATCGCCAGCATTTTGCAGACAATTCCCAGCCTGGCCTTGTTTGGATTTCTGATTCCCATTCCGTTCATTGGAGGCATCGGCAAACGCACAGCGATTGTCGCGCTGGTTCTCTACGCGCTACTGCCCATTCTGCGGAATACCTATGTTGGTCTGACGTCGATTGACCCGGCCATTCTTGAATCCGCCGAGGCGATGGGCATGACCCGGGGACAAATCATGGTGCGGGTGCGTTTTCCCTTGGCTCTTTCGGTAATACTCGCCGGAATTCGCACTGCCACGGTCCTCACCATCGGCGTCGCTACCATTGCCGCCGCAATTGGCGCGGGCGGACTTGGGTCGTTCATCTTTCGAGGAGTCGCCATGGTGAATGACGCGTTGCTTCTGGCGGGAGCAATTCCTGCCGCTCTTCTTGCCATTCTTGCTGATTTTTTGCTGGGACTAATTGAACGTCGGCTGAGGGTAACGTGACATGCGCCATCCCGTGCAACGGTTCAATTGCTTGTGGGTGGTGCTCAGCATCGCTGGTGTACTCTCCTCCTGCCACAAGGCGCCCGAAAGCAAGATCATTATCGGTTCCAAGTTCTTCACGGAACAAGTGATTCTGGCGGAACTTCTGGCGCAACACATTGAGGCGCGCGCCGGGATTCCCGTTGAACGGAAAACAAACCTGGGCGGCACACTGCTGGTTCACAAGGCTTTGCTTGCCGGAGAGTTGGACCTGTATGTCGAATACACGGGAACCGCGCTCACTTCCGTCCTGAACGAGACGCCCTCCGGTGACTCGTTCGCTGTCCACGCGCGCGTCAGATCGCTCTACGCCGAGCGATTTCACCTCGAGGTTATCGAACCGCTCGGGTTTGAAAACACGTTTGCGATGGTGATTCGCGGCGACGATGCTCAGCGCTTTCATCTCCGCACCATGTCAGATCTCGTGCCCATCGCCCCGCAATGGCGCCTCGGCGTAGGTTACGAATTCCTGGAGAGGCCGGATGGTTTCCGCGGTTGGTCAGAGAGGTATGGACTTCACTTCGCGGACAAGCCGCGCGTGATGGACCTGGGCCTGATTTACCGCGCGCTTGTCGATCATCAAGTTGACATCGTCGCTGGAAATTCCACCGACGGGCTCATCGACTCTCTCGGCCTCGTCGCACTGCAGGACAATAAGCACTACTTCCCTCCCTACGATGCGGTGCCCATAATTCGCCAATCGACCCTCGCCCGGTTTCCGCAACTTCGCGAAGCGCTTGCGGAGCTCGCTGGCAAAATTTCAGCGTCGGACATTCGCCGCCTAAACTATGCCGTCGACGGCCAGCTGCAAGATCCCGCAGAAGTCGTTCGTCAATTCCGCGTCTCCCACGGATTGTAAGCAGGTAGCTGGGAGGCAGCGCGGACGCGGACCCGGCGCATCAGACAGGACGACGGACTGTCCAAACGGCCGGTGCTGGTCTAGGACCATTCCCGGAATTGCTTTGTGCGTTCATTTTGCTCGGCATGTACAATTCGGAACAGTTTTACCGGGCCCAACACGTTTCAATATAAATAGGGAAAACCCAGGGCACCGATTCGGCAGCTGGTGTCGTGGTTGAATTTGCTGTTCGTGGCGCAAGAAAATGAGTTGCAGGCTACCTTCGCGCGCGCCGGTTGGCTGCGGGTAGAAAAATCCAAGCCGCAAATTAATCTGGCACCTGCTGTGCCAGCGAAAGCACTACACGAAACTGCCGATGAACAAGCTGTATGTGTTTGACAGGGCGCAGGACTACTCGTACGCCTTGCCGGACCCGAGATTCATCGTGGCACAGCGGCACCACCTGCGCATCTGGAAGACGGGTCGCCTAGTGAACGGAGTGCCCCTGTGGGTAGCGGCGGCGACCCATGACGTTTCGATCGAATTTGTGAAGCGCAAGTTTCGGCTGTTCCACCGAATTGACCCGAACGTGGATGCGGAACGTGAGTTCATCGCCGGGAATCTGGCGGAGACGCGTCAACTGGCACGCGAGCAGTACGTGACCAGCGCAACGCCGGTGTTCAGGGCGCAAACGGAAACCGGACAGCCATATTACTCTGACAGCGGAATGCTCCTGCTGGAGTTGAATCCTGAAACCGCTCCGACGGCAGTAGGAACGCAAGTTGCTGCCAAGATACCGGTGAAAGAAACTGGCGCCACGAAGGCCGATACCGCCCCGGAACAATAAGGCCCCGGGAACAAGAACCACCAAAATTGCAGTGTCGGCTACAATGCTCTGCGGAGGAAAAATGTCCACATCCCGCAGGCAATTCCTGACCGAGACTTCTCTGGGACTGATCGGCGCCGCCGCTGCCGCCAAGCTTCACGCCAAACCGCAGGACCCCACAAAGCTGCCGCCCGGCGCGCCGTCCGCGTTCGGCGCAGGTCCCGGTGTTGGTCCCGAAGTGAGTGCCAAAACATTTGGTGAAGCGGAAAAGCTGGTTCAAGCGGAGTTGACTCCTGCCGAACGCCAACTTGCGGCAGACAGTTGGCGGCAAACCATGGCGGCGCTGTACGAGCGCCGTAGCGGGCCACGAAAGGTGGCGCTGGAGCCAACGCTGGCGCCTTATTCGCATGTCGACTCCGTGTTGCCGGGCGAGAAGGCCGGACCGGCGAGCAATCGCTTTGTGCGTAGTGCGGCCGATCCTGGCCCGTTACCAGCCAACGATGCTGACATCGCGTTCGCCGGCGTGGCGCAGCTTTCACGATGGATTCAGTCGCGCGAGCTAACTTCGACGCGCTTGACGGAAATTTATCTTCGCCGCATCGAACAGTACGATCCACAACTACGCTGCGTGATTACGTTAACGCGCGAGCACGCTCTGGTCCAAGCCAAAGAAGCGGACGCGGAGATTGCCGCAGGAAAATATCGCGGAGTTCTTCATGGAATACCGTGGGGCGGAAAAGATCTGTTGGACACCGCGGGAATTCCTACATCGTATGGAGCCGAGCCCTATCGCCACCGCGTCCCCGAGCACGACGCGGCTGTAGTGAAGCGGCTGAACGACGCTGGAGCGGTACTAATTGCCAAACTGAGCTTGGGCGCGCTGGCACTGAACGATATCTGGTTCGGCGGACAGACGATGAATCCGTGGCTGCCGCAGGAGGGTTCGTCGGGCTCCAGCGCCGGGCCGGGCGCGGCCACCGCGGCGGGACTGGTGGGGTTCGCGATCGGCAGCGAAACAGGAGGCAGCATCGTCAGCCCTAGCATGCGTTGCGGAGTGACGGGACTACGCCCGACGTACGGCCGCGTGCCTCGCACCGGCGCGATGACGCTGTGCTGGTCGCTGGACAAGCTGGGGCCGATGACGCGCAGTGTGGAAGACGCAATGCTTGTGCTGCAAGCTATTTCAGGGCCGGACCCGGGCGACGTTGCCAGCGTGCCGTGCAAGCTGGATTTCGATGCGGCGGCACCGGTGAAGGGTCTGCGCGTTGGTTACTTCCCTGCCTGGATGAAACAGAATCCGGCGACGGACGTTGATCGTGCTGCGCTGGCGACGTTGCCAAAGCTGGGCATGGATCCGGTCGAGGTAGCGCTTCCCGACTGGCCCTACGGCACGCTCAATTTGATTTTATTTGCAGAAGGCGCGGCTTCATTCGAGGAGCTGACGCTCGGACATGACATCGGTCAACTAAGGATGCAGACGCCGGACTCGTGGCCGAATCTTTTCCGGCAGGCGCGATTCTTGTCGGCGGTGGATTTTGTGCAGACAGATCGTTTTCGCCGAAAGGTAGCAGAACAAATGGCGGAACTGTTTACAAAAGTGGATCTGCTGCTGGTTCCCTCGCTGCGCGACGAGATTCTCACCATCACCAACAACACCGGGCATCCTTCGTTGACGCTGCGCGCGGGGTTCGTTGAAGTTGGCGAGGCGCGCAGCGATTGGGCGCCTGATCCGCGGCATCCGCTTCCGAAATTTTCGCCGCCACGTCGAGTGCCGCATGGTGTTACGCTGATCGGCCGCCTTTTCGACGAAGGCACAGTAGCGCAGGCAGGCTTGGCGCTGGAACGAGCATTTGGCGTGGCTTGGCAGCGTCCCCCCGGCTTTTGACCGATATGCCGGTGATAATTTTGGCGAATAACTGCAGCTTCAAAAGCGGTGGCGAGCCAGCACACTCCAAAACAAAAAGCCCGCCGCGGTTTCCCGAAGCGGGCTGAAGAAGCTTGCGTTGTGGAGGCCGCTTAGCTTTTGGCTTCGACGGCTTCTTCGACTTTGCTCTTCTCTTTCTTTTCCTTCTTCTTGAACTGGTAGGTGACGAGTTCAAGAATGGCAACCTTCGCGCCATCGCCGACGCGGATGCCAGCGGGAATAATCCGCGTGTAACCACCCGCGCGATCCGCAAATTTCGGGGCGATTTCGCTGAAGAGCTTCTTGGTAACGGCTGGCGTCATGATATAGCTGGCTGCCTGACGCCGCGCCTGCAAAGTGTCTTTCTTGCCAAGGGTGATCATCTTTTCCGCTACGGGCCGCGTTGCTTTGGCGCGCGTGAGCGTGGTGGTGATCCGTCCGTGCTCGAAGAGGTTGGTGACCAGGTTGCGCAACGTCGCGCGGCGGTGCCACGGGTTGCGTCCGAGTTTTGAGCCTGACTTCAGATGTCGCATCGTTTGTCCCTCTAAAAAATTCTCAGTTGTAACTTGTAAGTTCTAAGTTTTGCGTCAAACCAAGAACCGTGTCCTCTGGAATCCGCTCGAAATCCTAAGCGTCCGAAACTTATTGAAGACTGATAACTTAAGACTCGCTATAGGCCCACGGACTCGTCGGAACTCGGCATAGAAGTCTGGCTGGGGAGCGGCGGCCAGATAATGCGGCCGTGCTCATCAAACTTCATGCCCAGGCTGAGGCCCATCTTCACCAATATATCCTTGATCTCGTTGAGCGATTTGCGGCCGAAGTTCTTGGTCTTCAGCATTTCGTTTTCGCTCTTCTGCACGAGCTCGCGGATGGACTGAATGTTGGCGTTCTTCAGGCAATTGTAGCTGCGCACGGAAAGCTCCAGCTCTTCCACGGAGCGGTCCAGGTGCTCGAGGCGCGGATCGTGAACGATATCCTGAGGCAGCTCGACATTGTCAACTGGCTCTTCGAAGTTGATGAAGATGGTCATGTGATCCTTCACCAGCTTCGCGGCATAGCCAATCGCGTCCTGCGGCGTAAGCGCTCCATTCGTCCACACTTCCAGCATCAGCTTTTCGTAGTCGGTCATCTGCCCAAGGCGGGCCGATTCCACCGAGTAGTTCACCTTGCGCACCGGCGAGTGCACGCTGTCCACCGGAATATACCCGATGGGCAGGTCTTCATCGTAGTTGCGGTCAGCGGCGACATACCCACGGCCGTTCTTGACGCGCATTTCGATCTGCAGCTTGCCGCCTTCACTGACGGTGGCGATGTACACGCTCTTGTCGAGGACCGCGAAGTCCGCGTCTTCCTCGATCTGTGCGCTGGTGACCACGCCAGGCTGCTCGACGCTCAGGTAGATGGTCTTCGGCAGGTCGTTATTCAGCTTGATGGGCACCTGCTTCAGGTTCAGGATGATATCCGTGGCGTCCTCAACCACACCCGGAATCGAAGAAAACTCGTGCAACACCCCTTCGATTTTGACTGCGGTGATCGCCGCACCCTCAATGGAGCTCAGCAGCGCGCGCCGCAGTGCATTCCCAACCGTTGTGCCCCAGCCGCGCTCGAATGGCTGCGCGGAGAACCGCCCGTACTGCTCAGTGAGCGATTCCGGCTCAGATGCGAGACGCTTCGGTTTTTGAAATCCCTTCCACATCGTGTTCCTTCCTTCTGCGGTTAGCTGTAACTAACCGCCAAAAACTCTTCAAAGTTCCAAGTTATAAGTGCTAAGTATTAACTCAAACTTAGAACTACTTCGAATACAGCTCGACGATGAGTTGCTCGTTGATGGGCGGCGTCTGCACGTCTTCGCGCTTCGGCAGGGCCACCACCTTGGCCTTGAACTGCTCGCGGTCCTGCTCCAGCCACGGCACGGCGCTCTGGCTTTGCGCAACGTTGCGCGCTTCTAGGACCATGGCGTTCTGGTGCATCTTTTCTTTGATGGCGATTTCTTCGCCCACGTTCACCTGGTACGACGGGATGTTCACTTTCTTCCCGTTGATGCGCACGTGACCGTGGAGCACCAGTTGGCGCGCCTGGGAACGGGAGGACGCCAAGCCTGCGCGCCACACGGTATTATCCAGACGTCGCTCCAGCATGATGATCAGGTTTTCACCCGTCGGGCCCTTGGCGCGTTCCGCTTTTTCAAAATAATTGCGGAACTGACGTTCAAGCAGACCGTAGGTACGCTTGGTCTTCTGTTTCTCGCGCAGTTGCAGGCCGTAGCCGGCAACCTTGGCGCGCCGCGACTGCCCGTGCTGTCCCGGTACAAAGTTACGCTTCTCAATCGCGCACTTGTCCGTGAAGCACCGCAGGCCTTTTAGAAATAGTTTCTGCCCTTCCCGGCGGCACAGGCGGCAGACTGCATCTCGATGTCTTGCCAACTTCTATTCTCCCTTCAGCAAACTGTTCGAAAACCGTTTTCAAATACCCAAAGGCCTGAGCTACAAGCGCGGGGCTCAGACGCGGCGGCGCTTCGGCGGACGGCAGCCATTGTGCGGCATGGGCGTGACGTCGCGAATGGCTACAATGTGCAATCCCGCGGCAGCCAGGGCGCGTACGGCGGACTCGCGGCCGGAGCCTGGACCCTTCACCTTGACTTCCACGCTCTTCATCCCGAACTGGTCGCGAGCGGTGCCGGCGGCAGACAACGAAGCCTGCTGCGCGGCGTACGGCGTGCCCTTGCGCGAACCCTTGAAGCCGATAGCGCCGGCGGAGGACCAGCAAAGCGTGCGGCCATCCGGATCGGTGATGCTAATCTGCGTATTGTTGAACGACGCAGCCACATACACGATGCCGTGCGGCACCACGCGGCGCTCTTTCTTCTTCTTGAATTCCTTTTTGCGTTTACCCGCAGCCGCTCCCGGCTTCGCTGGTACTGCTGCTGCGTCGGGTGCTGCGTTCTGCTCTTTAGCCACGTTTCACTCCAATGAGTTACTTAAAACTTAAACTAAGAACTGCCTCAGCCCTTCTTGCCCTTAATCTGCTTCTTGCCGGCAACGGCGCCACGGCGCGGCCCCTTGCGTGTGCGCGCATTGGTGTGCGTGCGCTGCCCGCGAACCGGAAGATTGCGGCGGTGACGAATCCCACGATACGCCTGAACTTCAATCAGGCGGCGGATGTTCATCTGGATCTCTTTGCGGAGATCGCCCTCCACGCGGCCTTCCTGCTCGATGACGTTACGGATGCGGTTGACTTCGTCCTCAGTCAAGTCGCGAATCTTTTTCGTGAAATCGACATTAGCCTTTTCGGCAATACTCTTCGCGCGCACCTGCCCGATGCCATAGATGGACGTCAACCCGACCCAAAGGCGCTTTTGCGGCGGAAGATCAACACCTGCGATACGTGCCATGTTTTCTGTCCTCTCAAAGACTAATTACCAAAAACTTATACAGGCAACTGCTTATCCCTGGCGCTGTTTGTGCTTCGGGTTTACGCAAATCACCCGAACCACACCGCGGCGATGGATCACCTTGCACTTGTCACAAATCTTTTTTACGCTTGCCCGAACTTTCATACTGCTTGCTCCTATTTGGCCGCCTGAAGGTAGCCGCTACAAAACTCGATACGCCCGAACCTGGCCGCTACTTGTAGCGGTAGACAATCCGCCCACGAGTCAGGTCGTAAGGCGAAAGCTCCACCGCGACCTTGTCTCCCGCAAGAATGCGGATGAAATTCTTTCTCATTTTGCCGGAGACATGCGCCAGCACCTGGTGCTTGTTCTCCAGCTCCACGCGAAACATCGCGTTGGGCAACGGTTCAATGACCGTGGCCATGACCTCAATCGCGTCCTCTTTGGGATTCCCAGAGTCGCCTTTCTTTTTGTCTTCAAACGGCTGCTTCGCCATATGCTCCTGTTGTTGTAAGTCGTAAGTTCAAAGTAATAAGTTCTAAGTAAGGCCATTTCCTCGCTACTCAAAACTTACAACTTAGAACTTTCTTCTCACCAGCTCGGCCCGGTCATGTCCTTCGGCCGGGTCAAAATCCAAGGCCCGTTCGCGGTTACCGCTATGGTGTGCTCGAAATGCGCCGACGGACTGCCATCGGCCGTTTCCGCCACCCATTCGCCACGCATCTGCACTTCCGGACGGCCAGCGTTCACCATCGGTTCGACGGCGATGACCATGCCTTCCTGCAAACGCGGACCGCGTCCCGGCTCACCATAGTTCGGGAGGTTGGGCTCATCGTGCATCTTGGTGCCAATGCCGTGACCCACAAATTCCCGCACTACCGAATAACCGTGCAGTTCCACCCAACTCTGCACCGCATGGCCGACATCGCCAAGGCGGTTGCCCGGCCGCATCTTGTCGATCGCGCGATCCAGCGATTCGCGAGTCACGTCGAGGAGCTTCTGCAGCTCAGGGCCGATGTGTCCCACGGGCACGGTAACCGCCGAATCCCCGAAGTAACCGTCGACCTCCATGCCAAAGTCGATGGATACGATGTCGCCCTCGCGCAACTTGCGTTTGGCCGACGGTATTCCGTGTACGATCTCGCTGTTCACCGAAGTGCACAGCACGCAGGGATACCCGCGATAACCCTTGAACGCCGCCTTGCCCGGACCCTTGGCGATGATCTCCTCGGCTTGCTGCTCGAGGTCCATCGTGGTCATTCCAGGTTTGACGGCGTCACGAAGTTTGTTCAGGACTTCGTGAACTACCTGGCCCGCCTGGTACATCTTTTCCAGTTCCGCGGCGCTCCGTAATTGAATGGCCATCTTACCGCGCTCCGCGAATACTAGCCAAAGCCTGCAGGACGTCCACCTGCACTTCCTCGACGCTCTTGCGCGCATCGACGTCGTAAAGAAACCCAAGCCGCCGGTAGTATGTCACCAGGGGCGCGGTCTGTTTCTCGTACGCCTGCAACCTTGGCTTTACTACTTCTTCGCGATCGTCAAGCCGCTGGTACAGCTCGCCGCCATCGATATCGCAAATTCCCTCGACCTTCGGCGGACGATCGAAAATATTGTAAATCTCGCCGCACTTCTTACAGATCCTTCTCCCGGTCAACCGCCGCATGAGCACCGAGTGACCGATGACCATGTGAATTACAAACGGCTGATGCAAGCCATTCTGCTTCAGCAATTCACCCAGATACTTCGCCTGGGTGACGGTTCGCGGAAAACCGTCAAACACGCAACCGTGAGCACAATCGGGCCGCTCGATGCGCTCCGCGACCATCTTCAAAACCACCGAGTCCGGCACCAGTTCGCCGCGTTCCATCAGCGGCTTGGCCTTTAGTCCCAGCGGCGTGCCCTTGGCGACGTGTTCGCGAAGCATGTCGCCCGTCGAAAGATGCGGAATGCCAAACTTTCTAGCCAGCTCTTTCGCCTGCGTGCCTTTCCCGGAGCCCGGAGGACCGAGAAAAATTACCGCGCGGTCGAGTTTTCCGACAGGACGCTCTTGCAGCGCCACGATGTCGTCTCCCTTAGCGGCGGCCGCGCAAACGGCCCTTCCGCGCAAAACCCTCATAGTTGCGCATGACGAGTTGTGCCTCCAACTGCTGCACGGTGTCCATCGCCACGCCGACCACGATCAAGAGAGAGGTACCGCCAAAGTAAAACTGCACGCCCAGTCCATTCAAAATCCACTGCGGCCAACGGTCGAACCAGTTGCCGCCTAGCCATGTGGGCAGGTGATTCAGGTGGATACCGGCAATCATCCATTCCGGAAGCAGGCAAACCAGCGCCAAATACACCGCGCCGATAAACGTCAGGCGCTTCAAGATCATGCTGACGTATTCCGAGGTGCTACGCCCGGGACGAATCCCCGGAATGAAGCCGCCATTCTTGCGCATGTTGTCGGCGAGTTCCGTGGGATTGAACACGATGCCGACATAGAAAAACGCAAACAGGATAATCAGCGAAACATAGATGAGCGTGTACAGCGGTTCGCCCCACTTCAGCTTTTCCGCGATGTTTTTGACAAACGGCCAACGCGAGCCCAGCATCAGCGCGGCGGTCGCAGGAAATGCCAGCAACGAGCTTGCGAAAATCGGCGGAATTACGCCGCCGGAATTCACGCGCAGGGGAAGGTACGTGGATTGACCGCCCATCATACGGCGTCCTACCACGCGCTTGGCGTACTGCACTGGGATGCGACGTTGCGCACCCTCGACAAACACGATGAAGGCCACGACGGCAATCATCAACATGACCAGGAGAATGATGGCCAGCGGCGTGAACGCACCCCAAGCTTGCGTCTTGGCCTTTTCATACAGGTCGAAGATGCCGCGGGGGAGACCGACCACGATGCCGACGAAAATGATGAGCGACATGCCATTGCCGATGCCGCGGTCGCTGATCTGCTCGCCCAGCCACATGATGAAGGCGGAGCCGGTGGTCAGCGTCAGGATCGTCATCAGCACGAAGGGCAATCCCGGATGATAAACGAGCGACTGGCCAGCAAGGGATTGCGACTGCAAGGCTGTCGCGATGGTGGTGGACTGCACGATGCTCAGAACAATCGTCAAGTAGCGCGTGTACTGCGTGATCTTGCGGCGGCCGAGTTCGCCTTCTTTTTGCAGACGCTCTAAGTACGGGAACACCACGGTCATCAACTGCAGAATGATCGACGAGGTGATGTACGGCATGATGCCAAGGGCGAAAATCGTCATTCGGCGGGCATTGCCTCCGCTGAACAGATCGAAGATGCCCAGCATGGAGCCCGCAGCCTGCTTGAATAATTCCGTCAACACACCCGTGTTGATCCCAGGCGTGGGAATGTGCGCACCGAGCCGATAGACCGCCAGGAGTCCCAGCGTAAAGAACAACCGGTTCCTCAGATCTTCGATCCGGAAGAGATTCGCGAATGCGTTCAAGAATCGGTTCATGCGGATTCCTCGGGTAACCCGATTACGCTACCACCTCAAACGTGCCGCCAGCCTTGGTGATCTTCTCCTTGGCCGCGGCGCTGAATGCATGAGCATGGATGGCGAGCTTGGTCTTCAACTCGCCATCGCCCAAGACCTTGATGGGATCGCTGGCGCGGCGGATGAAGCCGTGCGCGCGCAGCAGTTCCGGTGTGACTGTTTCGCCTGCGGGAAACACGTTCAGTTCCTCGAGGTTGACCACCGAATAGGAAACCCCAAACGGATTGTGGAAGCCGCGCTTCGGTATGCGCCGATGCAACGGCATCTGTCCGCCTTCAAACCCACGGCGTCGCGAATATCCCCGCCGGGACTTCTGTCCCTTGTTGCCGCTGCCCGCGGTCTTGCCCAGCTTCGAGCCCATACCGCGGCCCACACGCACTTTGCGTTTGCGCGAGCCCTTGGGCGGATGAAGCACCGAGAGAGAAACGGTGTTATGTTCTTTCTTGCCTTTGTCAGCCATAAGTTATTTCACCACTTCTACGAGATGGCGCACTTTGTGGATCATGCCGCGAATCGCCGGCGTGTCCTCGCGTTCGACCACCTGATGCAATCTGCGCAGCCCCAGGCCGCGAATCGTCGCTCGCATATCATCGGTGCAACTAATGACGCTCACCACCCACTTCACTTTTACGGTTCCCGCGCTCTTCGCGTTTTTCTTTTCGCCTGCCATGAATTATTCCCCCGCCGCCTTTTCTAGCTTCTCTGCTTTTGGCGGGCGGCCGCTGATTTCTTCCACGGTCTTGGAGCGTGTTTCCGCAACCTGGTTGGCGTCCTTCAGGCTCAACAGCGCCGCGAAGGTCGCCTTCACTACGTTGTGCGGGTTCGAGGTGCCGAGCGACTTCGTCAGCACGTTCGCAATGCCCGCCACCTGCATGACCTTGCGCACCGGGCCGCCGGCGATAACGCCGGTGCCTTCCGACGCGGGCTTCAGCAGAACTTGCGCCGAGCCGTAACGTCCGGTGACCTGGTGGGGAATGCTAGTGCCCTTCAGGTTGAGCTTGATCAGGTTCTTCTTCGCCTGCTCAATGCCCTTCTTGATGGCCATGGGAACTTCGCGGGCTTTGCCCATGCCGAATCCCGCGTGACCGTGGTTGTCTCCCACCACCACAAGCGCAGAAAAGCTCAGATTCTTGCCGCCCTTGACGACCTTGGTGACGCGATTGATCGCGATCACGTCATCCTTCAAATCGGAAGGATTAACTTCCAGGAGCCGCCGTACCGCCAGACTATCGCGCAAAATTTGCTTCGACATTTAGAACTGTAACCCCGCTTCCCGCGCCGCATCCGCGAGCGCCTTGACGCGGCCGTGATACTTATAACCGCCGCGGTCGAACACTACTTTGCTGACTCCCGCTGCCTTGGCGCGTTCGGCAATGATCTTGCCGATGTTCTTGGCCGCCGCGATGTTGCCACCGCCCTTCAAGCCCTTCTTGGTTTCCTTGTCGACCGAACTGGCCGAGCACAGCGTGCGTCCGCCACGATCATCGATGACCTGCACATAGATGTGGCCCACCGAGCGATACACGCACAAACGAGGGCGCTCCGGGGTGCCGCTAACTTTTGTGCGCACCCGAGCGTGAACCCGCTGGCGATGCGCATCCTTGGACAACTTGCGAACTGGTACCGATGCCACTGTGGTATCTCCCTTACAGTTTTAAGTTCCACTTTCTTTACCGATAACTTAAAACTGACAACTGAAAACTCTTTACGCTGCTCCAGCCTTGGCGCCAGCCTTGCCAGCCTTTTTCTTCAAGCGCTCGCCGGTAATCCGAACGCCCTTCTGCTTGTACGGGTCCGGCGGGCGGAGCGAACGAAGGTCCGCAGCCACCTGGCCGACTTGCGCTTTATCGGCGCCGCTGACGACAATGTGGGTCTGCTTGTCGATGGCGATCTGGATTCCCTCGGGAATCGAAAATTCTACCGGGTGGGACTTGCCGAGGGCAAAGGCCACGGATTTTCCCTTTACTTCCGCGCGGTAGCCGACCCCGACGATGTCCAACTCTTTCTTAAAGCCGTGGGTGACGCCCTGAACAGCGTTGGCCAGAAGCGCGCGTGCCAGTCCGTGGAGAGCGCGATGCTCTTCACTGGTGCGCACGGCCGTGAGCACGCCGTCTTTCTGCTCCAGCTTGATCACGGTGGGCACGAGCACGCGCAGCTTCCCTTTGGGCCCTTGCACTTCGACCTTGCCGTCCGTGGTGTTAATCTTCACGCCGGCAGGCACTGGAATCGGTTTGCGACCAATACGTGACATCTTCTCTATCCTCGTCTCTCGAACTCGTTCACTGGCGCTTTGCCAAACACCACTACCAAATCTCGCAAAGAATTTCGCCGCCCACGTTGGCCTTGCGCGCGGAACGGCCGGTCATCAAACCTCTCGGCGTGGTCAGGATGCTGATGCCCAGCCCGCCGACCACCGGCCTAATGTCCGTGGAACCGAGATAGCGGCGCTGTCCGGGTTTGGAGATGCGCTTCATCCCGGTAATCACGCTGCGGCGGTCCGGGGTGTACTTCAGAAAGACACGGAGGGTTTTGCGCGTCTTGTTCTCGTCCACCATTTTATAGGTCGAGATGTAGCCCTCTTCCTTCAGGATGCGGGCGATCTCGGTCTTCAACTTCGACACGGGAACGTCCACCCGTTGGTGCTTTGCGGCACTCGCATTGCGAATGCGCGTCAAGAAATCTGCGATGGGATCCGTCTGCATAACTCTCCTACCAGCTCGCTTTCGTCACTCCAGGAATTTCTCCCTTGAGCGCCATGCCGCGGAAACAGATACGGCACATCTGGAACTTGCGAATGTATCCGCGAGCGCGGCCACAGCAGCGGCAGCGATTGCGCACACGGACCTTAAACTTGGGCTTCTTGAGCGTCTTGGCGATTTTTGCGGTGCGTGCCATTTATTGTGCTGCTCCTTTTTCCCGCAACGGGAAACCGAGACCCTTCAGCAGTTCGCGGCCTTCCTCGTCGTTCCGCGCCGTGGTGGTCAAGGTGATGTTCATGCCCTTGATCTTATCCACGCGCGTGTAGTCAATCTCAGGAAACACCAACTGATCCTTCAAGCCGAGGGTGTAGTTGCCACGGCCGTCGAAGGCATTGGAGGGCAGCCCGCGGAAGTCGCGCACGCGGGGCAGCACCACGTTGCACAGGCGATCGAGAAATTCGTACATCTTTTCTCCGCGCAACGTTACGGCGCAGCCGATCGGCATGCCTTTGCGAATCTTGAAATTCGCGATGGACTTCTTGGCCTTGGTGATGACCGGCCTTTGCCCGGTGATCTGGCCAAGTTCCACGGCGGCGGTATCGAGCAGCTTGGCGTTCTGGCTGGCTTCACCGAGACCAATGTTCAAAGTGATCTTGGAAAGCTTCGGCACGGCCATGATATTTTCCCAGCCAAAGCGCTTCATCAGCGCGGGTACCGTTTCCTTGCTGTATTTTTCGTGCATCCGACTCTTCATTCCCGTTGTCCTTCCGAAACTTTACTTATCCAGCGTGTTGCCGCAGCGCTTGCAGGAGCGCACCTTGCTGCCATCCGGCAGAACCTGCTTGCCGATGCGCGTGTGCTTGCCGCAGCTGGCGCAAACTACCTGCACGTTCGAAACGTTGATGGCGGCTTCCCGCTCCACGATTCCGCCCTTGATGTTCTTGGCCGGGTTCGGCCGTGTATGGCGCTTGATGATGTTCGCGTGTTCCACGATCACCGTGTTCTTCCGCGGGTTGACCGACAGCACGCGCCCGTTCTTTCCCGCGTCGCGCCCACTGATGATGCGGACATTGTCGCCCTTGCGGATGCTGATGATGTACCGCTTCACTTCCCGTGTCCGTGCCATTGCTTACCAAACCTCCGGAGCCAGCGAAACGATCTTGGTGAATTTTTTTTCGCGGAGCTCTCTTGCCACCGGGCCAAAAACGCGCGTCCCGACGGGCTCGCCGGCATCGTCAATCAGCACGGCGGCATTATCATCAAAGCGGATGTACGTACCGTCTCTCCGCCGCTGTTCCTTGCGCATGCGCACGATCACGCACTTCACAACTTTGCCCTCTTTGATCTGGCTTTCCGGCGTCGCTTCCTTCACCGACGCGGTGACAATATCGCCCAGTCCCGCTTTCAAGCCCGCATCGCCACCGATAGGGAGAATGCACATGAGCTTTCGTGCTCCGGAATTGTCGGCAACCGTCAGCCAGGTTCGCATCTGAATCATGGTTCGGCTCCCCTGTCCTTACTTCTTGGCCGACGCGGACGGCGTCAGCACTTCTTTCAAGCGCCAGCGCTTCAGTCGCGAAAGCGGGCGCGAGGACACGATGCGTACGGTGTCGCCGAGCTTGGCTTCGCGCTTTTCGTCGTGCGCGTAAAACTTCTTGGAAATCTTCAGCACGCGACGGTACTTCGGGTGCTGCACCAGCCGCTGCACTTCCACCACGATAGTCTTTTCCATTTTCGCGCTGGTGACTTTGCCGGTCAGCACGGTGCGATTGCCGCGGCTATGGTCCACTGTCGGTTGTGTTTCCGTGGTCATTACGCCTTACCTGCCTTCGCCGGTACTGCTTCGCCGGCCAGTTCCTGCGCTCGCAACAGTGTTTTCACCCGCGCGAGATCCTTTTTCGCTTCGCGGAGGCGCTTCAACGCTTCCGCTTGACCGGTGCTGAGCTGAAAGCGCAGCCGGAAAATTTGTTCGGTCAAGTCCTTCTCGCGCGCCGCCAGTTCGGTTGCGCCTTCTTCGCGAATCTTCTCAATACGCCGCGGCATTGCTACAGTCCTCCCGTGCGAGACACGAATTTTGTGGGAATAGGCAGCTTGTGCGATGCCAGGCCCAGCGCTTGCCGCGCCGTGGCTTCGTCGATGCCCGCCATTTCAAACATGATGCGGCCGGGCTTCACCACGGCAACCCAACGTTCCGGAGCGCCTCTGCCCTTGCCCATACGAGTTTCGGCAGGCTTCTTGGTGAACGGTTTGTCCGGAAAAATGCGGATCCACAATTTTCCGCCGCGCTTGATGAACCGGGTAATCGCCACGCGCGACGCTTCAATCTGGCGGTCGGTGATCCACGCGTTTTCCATCGCTTTCAGCCCAAATTCACCGAAAGCCAGGCTTCCGCCGCGCCACGCCTTGCCTTTGCGGCGGCCGCGCTGCTGCTTTCTGTACTTCACTTTCTTCGGCATCAACATCGGTTTCTTCTTTCCCGTTATCAGTGATCAGTAAAAACTTCTCTACGCTGCGGCTATTACTTCGGGCTTGTCATTCTCTCGCTTGTTGCGCTTGGGAATGTTTTCGCCCTGATAAATCCAGCACTTCACGCCAATGACGCCGTAGGTGGTGTTGGCTTCCGCGGTGCCGAAGTCGATGTCGGCGCGAAGCGTCTGCAGCGGCAGACGGCCCTGCAGGTACCACTCTTTGCGCGCGATTTCCGCGCCATTCAAACGCCCGGCGACACGCACCTTGATGCCCTTGCAACCAAAACGCAGCGCCGAGTCCACGGCTTTGCGCATGGCGCGGCGGAAGGCTACGCGCTTTTCCAGTTGCAGCGCGATGGATTCCGCCACCAGCGTGGCATCCAGCTCCGGGCGGTGCACTTCTACGATGTCAATGTGTACTTCGCGCTTGGTGCGCTTGCTGACTTCCTGCTTCAGCTTGTCGATTTCCGCGCCCTTGCGTCCGATGATGATTCCAGGACGCGCGGTGGCGATGCGCACAACCAGCTTGTTGGCTGCGCGCTCGATATCGATGGAGCTGACGCCCGCGCTCTTCAGCCGGTCCTTCAGTTCTTTGCGCAGCTTCACGTCTTCATGCAACAAATCCGCGTAATCGCGGTCCGCATACCACCGCGACTTCCAGGGCTTGTTATAGCCAAGCCGAAATCCGTACGGGTGCGTTTTTTGTCCCATTACTTCTTTCCCTTCTTCCCAGCCTGCTGCTTTCCGGTTAGTGCCTTGCGCACACGACGCGCGGTTCCACGCACGCCCTTCTGCGCTTCCATTTCCGCCAGGTTCGCGGCAACACGTTCGGCCGCAGCGGTGTGGTGCTCCGCGACTCCTACCCAGATGTGCGAAGTGCGCTTCTGGTAACGGAACGCGCGGCCCATCGGCGCCGGACGCAACCGCTTCCATCGTCCGCCCTCGTTTACAAAACACTTGCTCACATAGAGCTGGTCGACATCCAGCGGCGCGCCGGAGTCTTCGGCTTTGCGCTCCGCGTTCGCGATGGCGCTGCGCAGAACTTTTTCAATGTGCTTGGCGGCGCGCTTCGGGGTGTAGCGCAGCGACTGCAACGCGTCCTGCGCCTTCTGCCCGCGAATCAGGTCAATCACCAGGCGCATCTTCTGCGGCGACATGCGCACATGTCGTGCCAGTGCATGAGCTTCAATCAATCCTGCGTGTGTCTGTGCGTCTGCCATAACTTATGCCTTCGGCGCTGGTGCTGATGGCACCGCGCCTCCTCCCGCTGCTGGAGCCGCGGCGGCGGCCTTTTCCAGGGCTGCCTTCACCGAGTGGCCCTTGAACGAGCGCGTCGGCGCGAACTCTCCCAGCTTGTGCCCGATCATCTGCTCGGTCACATACACCGGGATGAATTTTCTGCCGTTATGCACGGCGATGGTGTGCCCGATCATATCCGGCACGATGGTCGAACGGCGCGACCACGTCTTCACTACTTTCTTTTCGTTCCGCGCGTTCAGTCCTTCGACCTTGTCGCGCAGGTGGCCATCCACAAACGGCCCCTTTTTCAATGAGCGTGCCATCGGTTCCCTATTCCTCCACGCGGCGCAAACGGCCCCACTGGGCGTGCCGCATCTTCTTAAATCCACGCACCGGACCAGGCACTCGGTGCGATTTCGGACAGAACGGGCAGACAAATCGCGTGCCCAGCGCGTTCGGAGTGCGATCCACAATCACCGCCCAGCCGGCCTTGCACAGCTTGTACAGCATCGGCTCGAGTGGTACGACTACCTTGGCCGCAGGTTTGACGGCGGCCTTCGCCACCGTCCGCTTTACCGCTCGCTTCACAGGGCGCGTCCGGCGTCCTGTGCCGCGTGTTGCTCGTGTCCGTGTCGCTCGCATGTTCCCGCTCCACCCAGCCAGTTCTGCCATCGCCAGCCGGGATCTGCGTTCCTTGCTTCGTTTACCTTGGGCGCTCTCGTTCAGGATTACGCCCCGTCTGTCCAGTTGCCAGTTAGCAGTCGCCGGTTCTAAGTAACGGCTCTCGGAACTTAAAACTTAAGACTGAAACTTTCTCGCTTCACTACCATCCGACTCTTGCTGTCCTTCTCAGATGTAAAACGGAAGACTTACAACTGAGAACTGAAAACTTTACTTGCGACGCTGCTCAATCATGCGTTCGGTGCGCTTGTTGTGGCGCGTCTTCTTCCCCAACGTCGGGAAAGCCCAAGGCGTTTGCGGGTGATTGCCCTTTACTTTGCCTTCACCGCCACCGTGCGGGTGATCCACAGGGTTCATAGCCACGCCGCGAACCGTCGGCTTCTTGCCGCGCCAACGCGTGCGTCCAGCCTTGCCATAAGTTTCATTTTCGTGATCGAGATTGCCTACCTGGCCGACTGTGGCCATGCAGTCCAGCGAAAACTTGCGAACTTCGCCGGAAGGCATCTTGACAAGGGCCAGATCGCCTTCTTTGCTGAGCAATTGCGCGGCAGCACCCGCGGTGCGAACCGCCTGGCCTCCGCGGCCGGGATACAGCTCAAGATTGTGCACCATGGTGCCGGGAGGAATATTGCGGATCTTCAAGGCATTGCCAGGAAGGATGTCCGCAGTTTCGCCGGTCGAAACAGTGGCGCCGACTTCCAGACCCACTGGATGCAGGATGTAGCGCTTGTCGCCATCCGCGTAGTGCAGCAGAGCGATGTTGGCGCTGCGGTTCGGATCGTACTCGATGGACGCAACCTTCGCGGGCACGCCGGTCTTGTCGCGGCGGAAATCCACGGTGCGGTACTGCTTCTTGTGTCCGCCGCCGCGATGCCAGATGACGATTTCGCCCTGATTGTTGCGGCCGCCGGAGCGCTTTTTCGGCTCGAGCAAGCTCTTTTCGGGCGTCTGCTTGGTGATGTGGCTCTTATCGAGCACCGTCATGAAGCGACGCGACGCGGTATATGGATTAAAACTCTTGAGTCCCATCTCTGCCTCTACCTCTACCTTCCAAATCTTTCCGCCCGGTGGCGGCCCTTCCTCGTGATACCCAATTGCCTACAGATTCTCCGCATACTCGATCATCTTCTCGCCCTCGGCGAGCTTGACGTACGCCTTCTTCCAATCGCGCCGGTACCCTTCGTTCTGCCCACGGCGGCGCATCTTCCCGTGGAAATTCGCCGTGCGCACATCCGAAACCTTCACTTTGAAGATCTGCTGCACCGCTTCCTTGATCTCCGTCTTGGTAGCAGCCGCGGCAACTTCAAACACCACGGTGTGCTGCGTTTCCTTCACGCCGAGTCCCTTCTCGGTGATGATGGGACGCCGGATAATCTGATAGTGAGGGGCTGCCATTGCTTATTCCTTCCCCTTCTTAGTGGCCGGCTTCTTCGCGGCTGCCGGCTTTTTTATGGTCTTCGCTGCGGCCTTCGCCGCTGCTTCTTTCTTCGGAGCTGGCGCAGGGCCAATCGATTCCACGTGCGGCGCTTGCACCGTCGGGCTAGCCGGATCGAGTGCGCGAACCAGCCGCGCTACCGCATCCTTGGAAAGCACCAGCCGATCGTGGCGCAACACATCGTAGGGCTGAAGCGTGTTCGAAGCAGACAGCTTCACACCTTCCAGATTGCGGCTGGCGAGTTCCAGGTTGCGATTTTCGCCATTGGCCACCAGCAAGGTGGTCTTTTCGGCGTTCAACTTGCCCAACGCCAAACGCAAAGTCTTCGTCTTGTGGGTGTCGAGCGACCACTTTTCGACAACCGTCAACTTTTCTTCCGCAAGCTTAGCGGAAAGAGCCGAGCGCAGCGCGCCGAGCAACATCTTCTTCGGCAACGCGTAGGCATACGATCGCGGGCGAGGCCCGTGGACCGTGCCCCCATGGCGCCACAAGGGCGAACGGATCGAGCCGATGCGCGCGCGTCCCGTTCCCTTTTGCCGCCACAGCTTGCGGCCTGCGCCGCTGACTTCGCTCTTTTCCTTGGTCTTGTGCGTGCCACGGCGCAAACTGTTCAGATACCAGCGCGAAGCCTCATGCAAAAGGCTCTGGTTCACTTCGGCGCCAAAAACCGCGTCCGCCAGTTCGACCTGCCCGACCTTTTCACCACTCAGATTGACTACATCTACGACCGGCATATCTTTTTCTCTCTCAATCTTTCAGTTATCAGTCATCAGCAATCGGTTATCAGTAACGGCAGAGCCTTCTTACTTTGCTGCCTTCTTCGCTTTCAGCGCTTTGCGAATAAAAATGTATTGCCCGCTTGGCCCCGGAACTGATCCGCGAACCAGCAGCAAATTCTCGTCCATGTCCACTTTGATCACTTTCAAGTTCTTTGCCGTCACCTTGGCATTTCCCATGTGCCCCGGGAAATGCTGGTTCTTCCACACGCGCGAGGGGAACGAACTGCCACCGATCCCGCCAGGCGCGCGATGAAACATGGAACCGTGGGTTGCGTCGCCGCCGGCATAGTGCCAGCGCTTCACGCCGCCCGCGAAACCGCGGCCCTTGCTGACGCCGCTGACATCAACCAATTCGCCGGCCTTGAAATTCTCTACCAGCACGCGGTCGCCGACCTTCGTCTCGTCCGTCGATTCTCCAATGCGAACTTCCTGGAGAACCTTCACCGGCGCAACGTTGGCCTTTTTGAAATGCCCAGTCATGGCCTTGTTCACGCGCTGCGGCTTGACGAATTCCACCAGGCCGAGCTGCGCGGCCTCGTAGCCGTCCTTCTCTTTCGTGCGCCGCTGCACCACAACGCAGGGACCTGCCTGAAGCACCGTGCAACCTACCAGGTTGCCGTCTTCAGCGAAGACCTGCGTCATGCCCAACTTGATTCCAATAATCCCGTCGACTGCCATTGTCTCGTCTCTCTCTTAGCAGCTTGCCGTTTCGGTATTGGCTGCGTGAAGCCTTGAAATTTTCCTACTACTCGATTCCCAGCCTTACTTGCTCGCGTGCCCGAACGCCTTGATCTCTACGTCCACGCCGGGCGGCAGATCGAGCTTCATCAGCGCGTCAACCGTGTCCGGAGTGGGTTCGAGGATATCAATCAGCCGCTTGTGTGTGCGCATCTCAAACTGCTCACGCGATTTCTTGTCGACGTGAGGAGAACGCAGCACGGTCCAGCGATTGACGGTCGTCGGCAGAGGAATCGGCCCGGCAACATCCGCACCGGTCCGCTTGGCCGTCTCCACGATTTCCCTCGTGGATTGATCCAGAATTCTGTGATCGTAAGCCTTCAAACGAATTCGAATTTTGTCGCCTTGTTTCATAAGTTACTCGATGATCTCCGTGACGGCGCCGGCGCCAACGGTGTGGCCGCCTTCGCGAATGGCGAAGCGCAGCCCCTTTTCCAGCGCTACCGGGGTGATCAGCGTCACTTCGCAGCTTACGTTGTC
>Ga0126379_10000410_pt1 | contig 23553 bp, 18 predicted proteins | sample PanSoiMetPlot_24_FD_92640 | JGI IMG/M metagenome (GOLD analysis project Ga0126379, IMG submission 92640) | Tropical forest soil microbial communities from Panama - MetaG Plot_24 | ecosystem: Environmental > Terrestrial > Soil > Tropical forest > Bulk soil | place: Panama | collected 2016-02-17
CCAAGCACCGCCACCGTCTTCTGCTGCGCCCGGCACGGGACGTAGTAATTCAGATCGAGCCGCGCAATCGTCTCCTGTGAACCGGCAGTCTCCCGCGGAACCTGATGCGTATTCTCGAAGAACATGTGGCGAGCGGGTTCTGGGCGCGGGGTGCCGAGGAACGTCAAATCGAGCCTTCCGGTTGCGTTCAGGCCCATCGATTTTGCGACGAAGAACTGCTCTTGTTCCTCCCCCGCCCGCAGAAAGATCGCGATCCGATCTACGGCCAATGTCCGCGAAAGTCGATCCACTACCGACGATAGCAGCGCGGTTAGATCCGTCTCGGAGCTGAGTTCACGCCCAAACTCGACCAAGGTCCGCCGGTAGTCATACACGGTGCGGTAGAAGAGATGATCGACACGATCCTGAATCCACTTGCGAACTGGATCAAATAGCAGCGCAGTGACCACCACCGCCAAGATGAGACCCAGTGGTCCTGTGCCCGGTTGCCGCGAGTGAACCAACGTCGCCACGCCGGCCACCAAGCCAAAGTACAATCCCACGACGGTCGCTGCCGCGAGCGTATAAACCACGCCTCGCTTGAAGATCAAGTCCACATCCATCAACCGATAGCGGAAAATGGCATACCCGAAAGTCAGTGGCAGCAAGCCCAACGAGAGTACCGACAGCTTCATGCCGGTCCCGGGCATAGCGCCCATCAGGTAAGGCACAACGTAGAAAAGCGTGTACGGAACCACCGCCAGGATCGTGCCGCGCGTTACCCACTTCAACTGCTGGCGAAGAATAGTCGTCGTCGCGCGCCGATAGCTATACGTCAGTACCGCTGCGGCAACCACAAACAGCACCGCGCCATACGCGATCTCCTGCCGGTCCATGTCCCAGCGCAGATTGCCACTAGCTTGGGCGAGGCGGAGCGCAATGATATGCCGTCCTAGCAATACCGCACCCGGAACGTATGCGAGCGCCAGCAGCCACGGACGCTGCCGAATTGCCCGCGGCTTCTCCGGGAACGTCAGTACAAAATGCAGGAACAGTGCCGGCTGCAACACCCAGGCAACAATATTGCTCCAATAGATCGTCCAGTCGAAATCGTTCAGCTTGCCGGTGTACTTGAAGGAGTAAGCGACAAACGAAACCAGACAAAAGATGTAGAAGTGGGTGGATCCCGGAGCCGTCCAGCGGCGCAGCAACACGTAGACGCCAATGCTCAGATAAATAAGCGCGATCAGTCGCAGCCAGTTGTTCAACGAACGGTCCGCGGGCGTGAGCAGGACCTTGGAATCCAGAGGCACGGAATCACGCACTAGAGAATAGGTAGCTTTGTGCCAAACCCCCGTCCCGTACAGCTGACGAACCAAGCCGGACGTGTTCTTGATTTCCTGTCCGTTGACCGCAACCAGTTCGTCATTCGGCTTGATACCCGCCTGCGCTCCTTGCCCGTGGCTATCGACGCGGTCGGCTACAAGATGCCCTCCGCGCTCTACCCACCAAACCCCGTCGTCTGGGACCGGTAACTGCCCTTCTTTTTGGAAGTTGAAGCCAGCAAACACCACGGCCGCCACAGTCAGCAAGGACAGCAGGACCGCTACAAACCGTGCTTGGCTTTCTCGATTCATGGACTTGGGTGCTCCCGACCCGCGCGAGGGTAGGGCAGGGCTGGAAGAACTCGCCCCCGGATCGTTAATCAGCAACTTCGCTGCCACCACACAGCTCCTTGAACCGTTGCTAAGTCCATCACTCGAAAAAGACTTCCAAAATTATAGATGCATTTTCAAACGCAGACTATGTTTTTTTGGATGTTGCTGTGAAATTTGGAATTACGATTATCTTTGAATTTGTTGGGCTTACGATGGAAGCCTAATTTGTTGGATGCGGTCTACAAGTCGGAATACGAGAATACGGTGTCCAAAAATCGATAGAATTGGATCAGGACTGGGACGTTGCGACTCAATTTTGCTCGGTTAACCAATTCCTCCAAATCAACTCAGCCTGCCTTGCGGTCATCATTCTTGGAAATCTCCAGCGGTTCATCGTCCCATTCGAACGAGAGCGTCCGTGCCGTCTTTTCGATTGGTTCGACCTCAGGAATGTCCTCTGCCACCGGTGCTCCTAACTCGGCAAATTTGCGCGCTGAAACCAGTACGCGACTTTCCAGAGATCCCACTGCCTGGTTATAAGCTTCGACTGCGCGATCCAAATTCGTTCCGACGCCCGTGATATGTGCGGCGAGCTTCTTCAGCCGTTCATGCAGTTCTTTTCCCAGCGCACTGATCTCTTGCGCATTACGAGCCAGCTTCTCCTGGTTCCAGCCATAGTTAATGGCTTTCAGCAGTGCAATTAACGTCGTTGGAGAGGCTGGAATTACCTTGTTCAGCACTCCATGTTCAATCAGGCCCGTATCCTGTTCCAACGCGGCACTGAAGAACGTCTCTCCCGGAAGAAACATAACAACAAACTCAGGTGTAGACTCGAATTGCTCCCAGTACTTTTTTCCTGCGAGCGTATTAATATGATCGCGCACCTGTCGCGCATGAGCCGTAAGGCAAGCCCGGCGTACTTCCTCATCCGTTGTTTCAAAGGCATCCAGAAACGCTTGCAGGGGAGTCTTCGCATCAACCACGACGCGCTTGCCTCCCGGCAACTTCACGACAAGATCGGGGCGAAACCTCCCGGTTTCGCCAGTGATCGTTTCCTGTTCGGCGAAGTCACAATAGGGAAGCATTCCGGCGATTTCCACCACGCGCCGCAACTGAATTTCTCCCCACCGCCCGCGAACGTTCGGAGTGCGCAGTGCACGCACCAGATTTCCAGTTTCCGATTGGAGTTCCTTCTGACTAGTGATTAAGGAATCCACCTGCTGCCGCAGGCCTCCGTAAGCGTCGGCGCGCTCTTTCTCCATCTGCTGAATCTGCGCGTCCACTTTGTCGAGCGACTCGCGGACCGGGGCCACCATGTCTGCAACAGCTTTTTGCCGGGACTCCAGGTCGCCGCGTGCTTCGCTTTGAAAGCGCTTGAGCGTCTCCTGCGCAGTCTGAAGGAATGAAGTGTTGTTGCTCTGGAGGGCGTCAGCGGCAAGCGCCTTGAACGCTTTCTGCAAGTCTTCCGCGGCGCGCTCGTTCGCTGCCGTGAGCAATTCAATCTTTTCGTCGCTGGCCTTTCGTTCCAATTCCAGCGCCGATTCCAGTCTCGCCCGTGCCTCCAGCAGCGTTCGCTGATCCTCCAAAAGCCGCGCCAGATCGGCCTTTCCGGCCGCTAATTCCTTTTCGCTCAAAGACAACTGCGCTTCCAGAAGCACCGTGCGCGAACGCAGCGCCAGCCAAGCAAGAACACTGCCAAACAACAGGCCAATGACCCCACTGATCCCTAGTTCCATAGACGCAGGTAACTACTTTCCTCCCAGCCCAGCCCCTAGCCTAGCACCAGCCACGTTGGTTTGAGCCGATATGACTTCAAGGCTGTATCGCTTGAGTCAAGTTCGATCTTCCCCAGGATCCGAGGTGGGCCAAACTGATGCATAGAGCCCCCAGATTATTGTTGGCCCTTTTACTCGGGACGGGAGCGACAACTCTCCACCCGACGATCCGCCTTATGGCGGAGGATCCCGAAGAGGCGGGCCAACGCGGTCCGCAAGCTACGCTTAAGGCGGCATCTGCCAAAGCCCCGGACATTCCTTTTCGCGAGTACGAATTCCAGGCAGAGCAGGATCTTCTCCAACTGGCCAATCAATCCCGCCGTCAGGCCGGCGTGGGTCCATTAAAGCTGGATTCGGGCCTTTCGAAAGCAGCCCGTGACCATGCCACCGCCATGATGGATGCCCGGCAGCTTTCTCATCAGTTTCACGGTGAAGCCGCCCTCCCCCAACGTCTCGCTCTGACCACCAGACTGCAACTTGATCAAGAGGGAGAAAACGTCGCGCTCGACTACGACGCCCAGCACGGCCACGAACACCTCATGCTTTCTCCTCCCCATCGTGCCAACTTGCTCAACCCGGCCTTCAACGTGGTCGGGTTGGGCGTGGTTCGGAGCGGAGACCGCCTCTACATCGTTCAGGACTTCGGCCATGCCCTCCCCAACTACACGGCAGACGAAGCGAAAGAGAAAGTTGCGGCAGCGGTGGTGAATGTCCGGCGCCTGGCCCACGTCCGCGACTTGCCACGGTATGACGTGCCCGACGCGGACCAGTACGCGTGCTCGATGGCCCACGCCGACAAACTCGGAACCGCTCCGGTGGTGAAACTCGCCAAGCAGTTCACCGTCTTGACCTTCACGAGCTTGCACCCGGAAACTCTGCCCGCCGGCACCACTCGCGCGATCACCAGCCGCAATCTCCGCAGCTTCTCGGTGGGCGCCTGCTACGCTCGCACTGAGACCTACCCGACGGGTGTGTACTGGATCGTTCTCTCGCTGGAGTGATTGGTCTCTTACCATCCTCTCCTGTTTTCCCTGGAACTAAATGCATTTCTGATTTTCCTCCGGGCACTCATCCAACCAGCAAAGGACACGAACTAAACACATAATCGTTCTTGGTAGCTTCGCGCCCTTTGCGGTTTTGTGTTTGATTTTGCTCTCAGTTCACTCTTTTCAGAAATCGACCGTCCAACTCCCAACAGCTAGCGGCGATATAATAGAAAGATTCTCTTTCGTTGAATTTCGACTCTGTAGAGCTGCCGGAGAACTATCGCATAGACTCCGGCGTAAATTATAGAGGACAGAAATTGTCCTAAACGATGGTTATGCTCCTCTCGCAGTTCCGCGAAAAGCTGAGTGCTGAAAGCTGAGATGTGAACGCGTTCTTATGGATTTCAAACTAGTCTCGAACTACAAGCCGCAAGGTGACCAGGCTGCTGCCATCGAAGCCCTGACCCGTGGAGTATTCGACCGCGAGCAGCATCAGGTCCTGCTCGGGGTCACGGGCTCAGGTAAGACCTTCACCATGGCGAAGGTGATCGAGGCCATCAACCGCCCGACGCTGGTGATGGCCCACAACAAGACGCTCGCCGCTCAGCTCTATCACGAGTTCAAAAGCTTTTTCCCGCACAACGCGGTCGAATATTTCGTTTCTTATTACGACTATTATCAGCCGGAGGCCTATGTTCCCGCCGCCGACCTCTACATCGAAAAAGAAGCGACCATCAACGACGAGCTCGACAAGCTGCGCCTCTCCGCTACTCGTTCGCTCTTCGAACGCCGCGATGCCTTGATCGTCGCTTCCGTCAGTTGCATCTACGGCCTCGGCTCGCCCGAAGCCTACTACGGCATGATGCTTTTCGTCGAAAAAGGACAGAAGGTCAAAAGAGAAGACATCACCCGCAAGCTGGTCGATATTCTTTACGAACGCACCAACGGCGAATTCCGCCGAGGCACCTTCCGCGTGCGCGGCGACGTCATCGAAGTCTTTCCCACTTACGATGACATGGCCTATCGCATCGAGATGTGGGGAGATCAGATCGAAGCGCTCTCGCAGATCGATCCGCTGTTCGGCACCGTCAAGCAGAAGTACATGCGCCTGCCAATTTATCCGAAGACGCACTACGTGATGAAAGACGAAACCCGTGCTTCGGCTGTTCAGTCGATCAAGAAAGAGCTTGCGTGGTGGGAGGTCGAACTCGAGAAGCAGGGAAGACTCGTCGAATCGCAGCGCATCCACCAGCGCACGATGTTCGATCTCGAAATGATCAAGGCCATGGGTTACTGCCACGGCATCGAGAATTACTCGCGCCACTTCACCGGACGTCTTCCGGGCGAGCCTCCGCCAACGCTGCTCGACTATTTTCCGCGCGATTGGTTGATGTTTATCGACGAGTCACACCAGACAGTTCCGCAGCTTCGCGGCATGTATGCCGGTGACCGTTCACGAAAAGAAATTCTCGTCGAATATGGATTCCGCATGCCCTCGGCGCTCGACAACCGTCCATTGACATTTGAGGAATTCGAGCACCGCACCAATCAGTTGGTCTACGTCTCGGCGACTCCGGGGCCATACGAGTTGACGAAGTCAGCAGGAGTCGTGGTGGAACAGATCATCCGACCAACGGGATTGATCGATCCGCCGGTTGAGGTGCGACCGGTCAAAGGACAGATCGACGATCTGCTTCATGAAATTCGCGCACGTGTCGAGAAAGGCGAGCGGGTGTTGGTCACAACGCTGACCAAACGCATGGCCGAAGATCTCGCTGAATACTATGCCGAGGTCGGTGTGAAGTGCCGCTACATGCACTCCGAGATCGAAACTCTCGAGCGCGTGAAGATTCTGCGCGACCTGCGCAAAGGAGAGTTCGACGTCCTGATCGGCATCAATCTGCTGCGCGAGGGTCTCGATCTTCCCGAAGTTTCGCTCGTAGCGATTCTCGACGCTGACAAGGAAGGCTTCCTCCGCTCCAGCGGATCGCTCATCCAGACCATCGGTCGCTGCGCCCGCCACCTGAATGGCCGCGCGATTCTCTACGCCGACCGCATGACCGACTCCATGAAGCGCGCCATGGACGAGACTTCGCGCCGCCGCGCCATCCAGACGGCTTACAACGAGGAACACGGCATCACGCCGGAGTCGATCGTCCGTCCGCTAGATATGAGCTTGGCGGCGATCGTCGCCGCAGACTACGCCGACCTGACCGCCGGCGAAGCCGAAGGTGTGCCGGAGTTCAAGTCGCAAGAAGAAGTCGATGCCTATATCGCGAAGCTAGAAAGCGATATGCGCGAGGCAGCAAAGCGGTTTGAATTTGAAAAGGCGGCCAAGCTGAGGGACACGATCAAGGAGTTGAGGACGAAGGAATTTCTGTTCGCGTGATCAAAAACTTGCAGTTCTGCATCGCGATATACTCTGGCAAATGAAGTTCTCGATACCCGTTACCTGCCCTGCCTGCGACAAGGAGTTTTCGCTCGAAATAAGCGGCAGCGACATCCCAGATTACAAACAATGTCCGAAGTGCGAGACGCGGAGCTACAATCTTTGGCCGCTTGGAAATCTTGTCACCATTCTGTTGATGGAACGGGCAAAGCAGGAACTGGCAAATGGCGATGTGACGGTCGCCTTGCTTTTGAGTTCAATGGCGGTTGAAGGACAGATGTCTTGGCTTTTCTTCAAATGGAAGGGCCTCGATTCTGGAAAATTTCTAGGTAATGAAACACTGGAAGTCAGGAAACAATGGGAGGACGAGTGGTCGACTATGCGGTCGATCGGGAAGAGAATGGACGAGCTTTCTCGATTTCTGACGAAGCGGCCGTTCGATGAGTTCGCGAGTATGAGGAAGGAAGTTATTACACCTGCCATCGCTGGGCACGACGCTGCCACGTCGATCAAAGAATTTTTCCAGCGGCATTTTTTCGAGAAGCGCAATGCCATCGTCCACTATGGTGAGATAGATTTTCAGGAAGCAGATGGCGAGCGGTGTCTTTCGCTCGCTAGGGTTCTGCTTATTCTTTTTCACGCTATGGATGCGCTACGCTGTGACGTCATGGAAGAAACTTTCAGACAGGAACGCGAAGAGACCAGACTAAGTAAGCAGCGCAGCGACGAACAGCTGCAATCATAATGTCGGGCTTTGCCCGACCCGACAGCCGAGGGCGGCTATCCCACATAGTCCTTTACACCAACCGCACCGGGCCCGGATACTCCGCAACCACAGAATCTGCTGTGAGGAGCGTGATCCCCTCCACGGTAGCCTGTGCCACCAACAGGCGGTCGAAGGGATCTTTGTGGATCGGTGGGAGACTCTCAATCGCGACCACGTGATCGCTCAGGATCGGTAACTCAGCGTAGCCGTTATCGAGCAGGCCACGGCGTAGAAGTCTTGGGTCGGCCTGAAAGTCGCTGCGTCCGAGTCCACGCTTGATCGCTACTTCCCATAGGCTGGCGGCACTGAACAGAAGCTCATTCCTTGGGTTATTGATTAATTTCACGGCAGCCCTTGAGAGCCGACTGGGCGTGCCTGCGGCCCAGAGCAGCAGGTGCGTATCGAGCAAGACCTTCATTTTCCACCAGAGAAAATGCGCTCAATCTCGGCTTCGCCCATGCGATCAAAGTCGTCCGGCACTGAGATTTGCCCAGACATAAAGCCCAGCCGCTTGACCTCTGAGCTCGATGGAGCGTCCAGAGCGGTGACTTTCACCATAGGCTTACCCGCCTTGGCAATCACGAAGGGTTCTCCCTGAACGGCTTCGTCGACAAGTCGTGAGAGTTGCGTTTTCGCTTCGTGGATATTTATGGTCTTCATTGATAGACTAAGTTTACTTAGTTTAGTCTATCAAGAGAAGGTCTCAAAAGCTAGTGTTGTTGAGGTTACCGTCCGTACGCCGCGCTAGCGGCCATCGGCTTCCGATGCATCGTATACCCATCGTACATCTCTTGGCGGAAGTTCAAATTCGGCGCGCACAGTTTCTCCGTCTGACTCAAGAAGAGATACCCGCCCGGCTCCAGATACAGATGCAGCCGCTCCATCAGCGCCAATCGTTGCGTGCGGGAAAGCTGGGGCAACACATCCATGCAGAAGATGCAATCAAAGCGGCCGATGTAGACCGGCTTCGTCAGGTTCATAGTGTTGAACGTGACCAGGCTGCGCAGGCGCGGCTTCACTAGCAGATGTCCGTTCCCGTTCGATCCATTGCCGGATCCATTGGTTGACCCGTTCTGCGGTCCTTCCGAAGTGCTATTGCCATTGGCATTTCCAATCTTCGAAAAGCACGCCCGAATCATCGCGGGAGGCAATCCTGTCAGTCCCGACTGCGGATATAGTCCACGCTCCGCGACTTGAATTGCAGACGGCAGCAGGTCGCTTCCAACGATGTGGATCGACCATTGTTTTCCGCTCTGTGCAGGCGCCGAGCTCTCTGTGATCCCACCATTCCCCTTGGCTGCCTTCGATTCCTTACCGCCATTCCCGTTGCTCGCCCCGTTTCCATTCGAGGACCCGTTCGGCATGGCCTCGCAAAGAGCCATAGCGATTGAATAGGCTTCTTCCCCTGTCCCGCATCCTGCGCTCCAGATGCGCAGAGTGCACGCGCCATCGTCGGCCTTGCGAGCGTAAAGTTGCGGCATTACGTACTGGGCCAGCGCATGCATCGCTCCCGGATGCCGGAAGAATCCCGTCTTCACGTTCATCACGCCGTCAAGAAACTCCGCCAGCGTTGCGGGATCGAGATCGCATGCGCGCATCCGTTCCAGCAATGCGGCCGGCGACTCCAATTCGTGTTTCTCCAGATACTCGGCCACGTGCGCCGCCAGTGCGCTGTTCGGACAATCGAGCAGCACACCCGTTTGCCGCTCCACGAGCAACCGCAACTCAGACAGTTCGTGCTCGAGAATAGTGACGCCCGCCATTAATCTATGCATACAAATCCTTCCCCGCATAGTTCGCAAAATTCCTACGCCGCTTTTGAACCGGCGCCTTTCCCTGGGGAGGCTCAACTCTCATCGTCAATTACCCAAAGTTGACACAGCGTACGACCGATACGAATCCTGCCCCGCCTGCTGCGCCACTACGTTCATTTCTTTTTCCAGCGACGAAAAGCGCTGCATGATTTCGTGAATCCGCAGGGTCATGTTCCGGATCGTCTCGATTTGTGCTCGCGTCTGCGCCGACAGACTGCCTGGCTCCAGCAACAGCAGATCGGAATTTCCCAGCACTGACGTCAGCGCGTTGTTCATGTTGTGCCGCATCTCGAGCATGTAGCGGCCCAGCATTGCCTGCCGCTCCAAGGTCGCGCACGACAACTCGGCCATCCGCGCCCGGTTCTCGGCGCGTGAGCGGTGCACCGCTTCCGCCGCGGCCAGCACTAACGTCTCCAGCCAGTGCTCGCTCGGCCGCAGAATGGAAACCCGCGGCCAGCGATCGCGTACCAGTTGCGCCGTAGTCGAATCCTGACACACGCAAAATACCGGTTGCCCGGTCGAGTGCAGCGGCTCAAGCACTACAGAAAGCAGATCTCTCCGCAGCTGGCCGACGATCGCGACGTCGAACACATCCACCGCAAAACGCGGCCACAGTTCTCCGCTCAGGAGCGTGAATGTAGGGACGTTTCTCTCCATCTGCCAGCGGGCAGTAACGCGCCGCGAAAAATCAGCTTCATCGGAGATGATCAGTACTGTGGGTGTTTCCACCACGTTCCTCTTCCTAGGTTCGAGCCCATGTAGTCTCGATGCCGCGAGTCAGGACTGCTGAAACTGCTGGCTACTTCTTCTTGGGTTGTTGCGCCGCGTCCGGATCCCAACCGGACGCACCGGATACTTCAAACTCAGGAGCGTCCGCCCTCGGGGCAGCTGGTTTAGCCGCCGGCTTGGCCGCCGAATTCGAGCCGGCAGGCGGCTTGGCCACCACCGACTTCGGCGTGCTCGATGCGGCTGCAGCCTTCGCAGCCATAGGTTTCGCCGCAGCTGTCGCCGGCTTCGACGGAGCCACCGACGAAGTTACCGATTCTGATTTTGCAGCGGGCTTGCCCACTCCCGCCTTCGCCGCAGGCGCCTTGCCCTTACCGTCTCCCTCAGCACCCTTTCCCCGTCCTAATGCGTGCTCCACCGACGCCCGCAAATCCACCAGCATTCGCAACGGCGAACCCGACGAGTATTCCGCTTGGAACATCACCTTCCACGACTGGCAGATCATGCGCAGCCGAACAATCGGTTCTTGTGCCGAAAACTGCGCGCGCCGGCAGTCGAGCGTCGTAACGCCCCGGTCCTCGAGCTCCGTTAAGCCGTCGAGAATCAAATTCAGATCGCCCAGCATCAGGCGGAAGAACGCCCGCCGCATCAGGTATCCGAATCGTGTAAATGCGGCCAGCGCTACCGGCAGATAAAACAATTCGCCAGCGAGCCCCTTCGCTTTCCGCCCTTGTTCGAGAATTCCCCCATGCAGCAATTCGTCGAGCGATTTGCACTTGCGCGCTGACTCCAGCACGCGGTCCAGCGCGTTCAGCCAGACGGGAGGTTTCAACTCAACCTGCCCGAGCACGGGTTCCATCGTCTGAGCGACGAATGCCAAATCCACTTCTGTGTCGTTCAGTCCGGCGGGGGCGACCTGGCTGAAGTACTGCACCAGAAGGAAATCGATCTTGTCGCGGATCGCGTCGGTCTTCGTCTGCTTCGCCAGGTAGTGCTGCAGCAGGCTAATCGTCCCCTCCTGATTCGCCAGGGAACTGGTCTGCAGGAATTGCCGTAGTTGATGCACCTGGATCGAGTTGTCCATGTGCTCAATCCACTGGTTTGCCTGCTCGACCGTCTCTTTTCCAGGCGTCTCAACCATCGCCTCGAGGTCGGCGCACGGCTTCACGTCGATGGCGAACTCGCGGGCCAGCTCAAAGTAGATCGGATACAGCTTACGTGCGTAGCTCCATTGCGTTGCCAGGTCTTGCACGGGTGTGGATGGGGTCATGGTTTCACGATCCAGTTGGGCACGTCGCGCCGAAAGCGCGCGGCCACGAGAGTCTTGCCAGTTTGATACTGCACGGCTACAACCCTGACTTCTTCGTCGAGCGAACCATCGGAATTGCGTACTCGCAGAACATCAGCAAATTCGAGTGGAGTCTTCGAGGCAAACAGGACTTCGCGCGGCGTTCCAAACTCAATGACAGTGCTTTCGCTGAAATCGATCGACGCGCTGCCTTCAATCACTCGGGCGAGCTGCACCGGCACACGCATCGAAGTTGCATCCGGGAAAAAACGTGCTAATCCCGCGACCTGGCTTGCATTCTGCCCGCTGCGTGCCGTAGCTGTCGCCTGATGCGCCAAGGAGTTCCCGACCTCGTATGAGTTTTGCGCGGACGCCCCGACCGCGAATGCTTTGCAAAAATTAGAAACGACTCAAAAAACCGCCGCTTCACCTGCCGAAATGCGGTCGGGCTCCCCCTCTTCCTGGTTTGGAAGAGCGTTGGGGAGCCACTTTCCGCGGTTCGCTTGGAATTGGAGCAACATGAGAACCATCGCCGCGAACGAAAGGTCTAGTACTGGCGTGGATGGTTTTTCAGTGAGTTAGATGTGCCTGATTTCACAGTTGTAATCAACGAGCAACGTTCAATTCTCAGGCTGAGACGCATGTCTCAATCCGCTGCACTGCGATAAACAAACTCGCGCCCGTCGTCAGGGGCCGGTGCACGGTTGTTACGTCGTCAACGTTATGCTCTTCTCACTTTCGTTTTAGGAGTCGCAGTGATGTTCTCTAGCCTGTCCGTTTGTTTTCGGACTCTCTGAGGAAGCGCTCAATCTCTATCTTGCCACCGTGCTGTGCCCAGTCAGCAGGGGTCCCTTGCCAGAGAGTGTCTTTGATGTCGAGTCGCGCGCCACGCTCGACGAACAACCGAACAACCTGTTCATGTCCGGCAAACGCAGCCTGATGCAACGGGGTTGAATGGGAGTGGGCGCCGATCGGGTTGTAACGGTCTAGATCTTCTCCGCCATCCAGCAGCATCCGAGCAATCTCGACATTCCCGAACAACGCCGCCAACGTGAGGGCCAGATGACGGTGGTTGCCCTCAGCGGTCGGCAGCAGACGCCGCGCCTCCTCAGTTCGACCCAGTGCCGCCGCGATCGGCAGATCAATCTTCCCGCCGCATCTCAGCAAGGCCTCCACTGCTTCAAACTCGCCGTGCAAAGCTGCGGCATGCAGCGCGCCGTTCGCATCCGCTCCACGCCGGCACAGGACATCGATCAGCGGAACCTGCACCCGGCACTGCCGCGCTACCATCCCGGTCGAAACAAGACCCAAGGTCTCGTTCAGCGCAGTTCCTTCAGCGCCCGCGTCGATGATGACCTCTGCAACACCAACAATGTTTTCCGGGAGCTTCCCACGACGCACCGGATTTTCCGCCACAAACTCGAGCAACGTCGGATTGCGAAAGTAATTGCCGCCCTCGAACAGCACGTGCTCGTGCACCAGTTTCGGATGCTGCTTCAAATGCGCGCGTAATCCAGCCGCGTCTCCAGCGTCCAGAAGTTCTACGGCCCGACGGAATCGGGCGTCTTCGATTCGTTCGTGATAGGGCAGATCGAGTCGGTCAGCCAATGTCGGCTTTTCGATGTGGCGCTTCAGCCTCGGCCAGCTGGGAAATCCGTGCTCGCGGGCAATCGTCAGCTGCGCATCGCTCAAGCTGAGTCGCTTCTCAAAAATCTCTGTATCTCGCGCTCTCTCGAATCGCGGATGAAATTCCCTAATCCGTTGTGCGGCTCGAGGATCACGCTCCGCATGTTCTTTGAGTAAGTCTTTGGCTTGATATTTGAGGTGATTGAGGCTGGGATTTTGTGGTAGCGGCTTGACCGGCATAACGAACTTCCTTTCGTATGCCCAGGTCCGCATGTGATGGGCGGAAAGTCAGTTCGTGAACAGGATTGTCGAAACCAGGTGGACTTCTGTCCTTCCCGCGGACCGGGTGCGCCCTGCGCGCTCCGCCGATCTTACCACGAGGAATGGATTCCCACCCGGAGTGCAAGAGCACGTCTACTGCAGCGTAGCGCTCAAAGCCCCGGCCGTCCCGCCGATGTTATACCGCTTCAGCTTGCGATAAAGCGTCGCACGGCTGATTCCCAGCATGCGCCCCGCCAGTGCCTTGTCGCCGTTGACCTGCTCAAACACGCGCTGGATCGTCGCCCGCTCAATGTCTTCCAAGTCCGTAGTAGACATCGGTTCGTGCGCGGAAACAGCGACTGCACTTTCGCCCATCAGGTCAGGGTCAAGTATCGACGTCTTGGCCGCAGCCGCCTGGATCACCGGCCCGGGCATCAGATCCGCTCCCGATGCAATTGCTGGTGGCAGGTCGCCCAGATCGATCGTTCTTCCATTGCCCAGGGCAACTGCTCTCTCGACACAGTTCTCCAGTTCTCTGACGTTGCCCGGCCACTCGTACTGCATCAATGCCTTCATCGCCATGCTAGCTACGTGCAATTCTGTTCCAGGAGCGTAACGCTCCAGGAACCAATGCACCAGCAGGGGAATATCGCTGCGCCGCTCACGAAGGGCGGGCACAAACAAGGTCACTACGTTGAGCCGAAAATAGAGATCTTTGCGGAACGTGCCATTCTTATAAGCCGCTTCGAGATCACGATTGGTCGCGGCGATTACGCGCACGTCGACTTTCACCCGCTGATTGCTTCCTACCGGACGCACCTCCTTTTCCTGCAGTACCCGGAGCAGCTTGGCCTGCAATTCCAGAGGTAGTTCGCCGACCTCATCCAGAAAGATCGTTCCCCCGTCGGCTGCCTGGAAGAGTCCCTGCTTCGACTTCAGCGCTCCGGTGAACGCGCCTTTCTCGTATCCAAAAAGCTCGCTCTCAATCAACGTGGGAACCAGCGATCCACAATCGACCGCCACAAACGGACGCCCCGCGAACGCTCCACGGAAGTGCATGGCCCGTGCCACCAGTTCTTTCCCCGTTCCGCTCTCGCCATAGATCAGCACCGGCGTCCGCGTATCCTTCAGCCGCGCTACCATACGCAGCACTTCCTGAATCCGCGTCGACGACCCCACGATCCCATGCACCGCCATTTCCGAATCCGTACGTTGCCGCAAGAATTCGTTTTCTTCTACCAGTCGGACTTTCTCCGCCATCCGCCGCAAGAACAGCCGCAACTCCTCAAGCGGCGAAAACGGCTTGGTGATGTAGTCATACGCGCCCAGCTTCATCGCCTGCACGGCGCTCTCAATCGACCCGTGTCCGGTCATCAGCGCAACCTCAGTCCGCGGCAGAAGTTTCTTCACCTTCTCCAGAAACTCAAGCCCCGACATGTGCGGCATCACCATATCCGTCAAAATCATGTGGACAGACTGTTCTTCCAAAAGCGCCAGCGCCGACTCGCCGCTCTCCGCCTCCAGGCACACGAATCCCAAAGCCTCGCCGACGGTAGAGCACAGCTTGCGGATGGTCTGCTCATCATCGACGATCAGCAGACGAATGCGGAGATCTTCTTTACTCGCGTTATTCACTCAGCCTTCCCAAAAGTTCTCGATATGACGTCGATGAATTGCTGGACCCGAAAAGGTTTTTCCACGCAAGGGGCCCCGGTCTCCCGTAACGTAGCTACGGTTTCTTCATTGGCAATGTCGCCCGTAATGAATACCAGCCGATTCGCCAGATCTGGACGGTGTTGGGCAATCCACGCATGCACCTGCCCACCATCCACTCCCCCAGGCGTGCGCATGTCCGAGACCACGCCGAGAAATGTTCCGCTCTCGAGCAATCCCAACGCATCCACGCCGGACTCGCAGCACACCACTGGATATCCACTGCGCTCCAGCGCGGCTTGCACGTACGCCATCACTGCGGGTTCATCTTCGATCAGTAACACAGCCAGAGATTGAGGCTTCATCACCGGAAGGCTCATGCTTGGTTCACTCCTGCGGCCAGACTAATCGACACGATGTGTGGGGCAGCCGGGAGTCGCACGATGAACGTCGCTCCCGTACCGCCGATGTTGTTGTGGCAGAGAATCTCTCCTCCGTGCTCCTTCACAATGCCGTAGCAGATGCTGAGTCCCAGGCCGGTCCCCTTCCCGATTTCCTTCGTAGTAAAGAAAGGATCGAAAATCCTGTCCGGGTGCGAGATTCCATTGCCGTTATCGGCGAATGAAACCTCCACCGAATCTCCAGCCTTGGTCGACATGATCTCAATGCGAGCCGGACGTCCCACCTCGCGCACCGCATCGTAAGCGTTATTCAGGATGTTGAGGAATACCTGCTGCAGTTGGTGTGCATCGCCCACTACATCCGGCAAACCCTCATCCAAGTGCTCGATGACCTCTACGCCGTGGCTGTTGAAGTCATACGAGCGCAACTGGATCGTCCGCCGCAAAATCGAGTTCAACTGCACCGGATTCCGTTGTGGCGGCATTTGCCGCGCAAAACTCAACAGGTTCTGCACGATCTGCTTGGTGCGTTGGGCTTCCTGCAGAATCACCCGCAGGTCCTTCCGCGCAGTGTCCGGCAGATCCGGGTTCTCCATGAGTAGATCGGCAAAACCAAGAATTGCCGTGAGCGGATTGTTCACCTCATGAGCCACCCCCGACACCAGTTGTCCCACGGCAGCCATCTTCTCGGCATGAACGAGTTTGTCGCGCAGCACCGCAGAATCGGTAATGTCGGTCAGAACGGCTACGATGCTGGTCACGCATCCGCGCTCATCGCGCATGGGGCTGAGATTGGCCGAGAACTTTCCCGACGGCCCATTGCGCCGCACAATCTCCAGTTCCAGATTGTCGACCTGCTGCCCATGCAATGTGCTTTGTATTGCCTCAGCCAGCGGCCGCGTAAAGCCGGGGGCTGCCAGCTCCAGCAACGGACGCCCAAGCAACTCTGGCTGCTCAAAGCCCGCGTCAGACCAGCGCCTGTTCGCATAGCTGATCAACCCGGCGGTATCCGCCACCAGGATCAGACTCTGTGTGTTGCTAAGGATCTTTCCCGAAAAATCGCGCTCGCGGTGCAACTCTGATTGATACGTGCGAAGTCCGGTTACGTCCAGCATCAAGCCCCGGATCTGCAGCAACCGTCCCGTGCTGTCGTAAAGCCCAAAGGCATTGATTAGCACGTGAATCGGCGATCCATCTTTCCGCCTCAGCGTGGCTTCGAAGTTCCGCAGATGCCCTTGCTCCTCCATCAGCCGCGCATGATGCTGGCGTTGCTCGGGAGTCATATACAGCTGTGTCGGAATGTCGATCTGCAACAGTTCTTCTCGGCTCGTATATCCCAGCATGCGCACCATTGCGTCGTTCACTTCCACAAAACGTCCACCGGGCGTGCTGAAAAACAGCCCTTCCTGGATGTTGTCGAACAGTTCCCGATACCGGCGCTCGGCTTCGCTGCGATCGGAAATGTCTTTCAATACATGGATCGTCTGCATGCCCTCGCCCGAGGCGCCATGCACGCGCGAGGTCGAAATCAGATACGTCCGGTCAAATACCGGGTGCGCAAACTCTCCTGTTTCATCTCCCAGCGATCGGCAGAACGGGCAAGAATATGACGCCGAATCGCTCGTCAATGCCATCAATGCCCGCATGTTGATGCCGATCAACTCGGCTGGCGCGACCCCGATCATCGTGGCCAGCGATCGATTTACCCGCAGCACTCGGTCGGATTGATCGTGCACCACAATGAAATCCGAGATCGCATCGAAGATCTCGGTCCAATGCCGGTTGGATTGCTCGATCTTTGTGAAGAGCTGCGCATTCTCCAGCGCCATCGCGGCATGCCCAGCCATGGTCCCGAGGAAATCTCGGTCCCCTTGTTTAAGAGGCGAAACGCCTTCCGACAAACAGAGCAATCCCGCCAACTCTCCGTTCGTGCGCGAGAGTCGTACCAGCGTGCAGCGATCCCATCGCAACGTCGTTGCCGCTTCCAGTCCTAATATCTTCTCGCCGGAGTCCGAAGTGACGTTCTCCGGGTGTCGAGCCACGAAATCCGCCAGCGCCACTCCCATGCTGCGCTCGATCTCACGCTCCAGCAGGGAATTGCGGTCCGTCTGCTCCGCAGAGCGCTGACCCACGACGGTGCTCTGCTCGGGTGAAGCAGTTGCTGGTTTTTCATCAGGCTGATGAGAAGTCGGTAGCTCAAGCGGCGATGCCGCAAGCGCAAGCCGCGGTTGATGCAGCGCTGCCACCTGCCAGCGCCCTTCCTGCGGAATGGCCAGCAGTCCCGCGCGTGAGCGAGTTACTTCCGCCGTACGGCAAACAAATCTCCGCGCAAATTCAGGCAGCCGCAATGCACCATCAATTTCCCGAGCAAGGTCAATCAGAACTTCCGCGCGTCGCCGATGCTGCTCTGACACATGCAGGCTGTGCGCAACTTCCAGCATCACCGCCGCCTGGTTCGACAGCGCACGCGCGCGTCGAATGTCTTCCTGCGAGATTCCCGTCCCGTCCAGTCGGTCCAGCAAGCCAAACATTCCCAATACTCCGCCACCCGCCCCCAGTAGCGGAACCGCCAGGAATTGCTGGACTTTGTACTTCGATACGGCATCCAGGTTCGCGCCCGGAGTTCGGCTCGCCTCATCCGTCCAGAAAACTTCTTTCGCCCGCAGCGCCTGGGTGGCAACCCCCTCCGGGAAAAGATTGTCGACGCGGCGCGGTTCGCCTTTCTCTACGCCATAGCGCACCTGGAAATGGTCATCTTCCATCAGGGCTATGAAGCACCGCCCATACCCTAGGAAACCCGCCGCCCGGATTACAAACGTCTGTAGAAAATGGTCCAGGTCATCGGTCGAGTTAAGCTCTGAGGAAATCTCCAGAAGTTGGTGCAATTCCTGGGCTTGTGCGTGAGCCGTGGCATGCAGTTCGGCATGTGCGACGGCTACAGCCCCGAATCCCGCAATTGCCGCCACCAGCGACCGCTCTTCCGCCGTGAAGCTTCCATCCTGTCGCGGATAGATGAGGATCGCGCCCTGTGTTCGCGCCGTGCGGAAGGGCGCGGCAATCAACATCCCGGGCGAAACCAGACTTCCTAGCGAATGAACGTCCGCTCCGATCGAGAGGGTTAGCGGCTCTCCCGCCGCGACGGCCCGTTGCGCCAGATCCGCCGCAAAGCGTAACGTGTGCCGGTCATGCCGTGCCCGAGCTGAGGTCGCCAGTTGCGGACTCTCCGCCGACACCGCCTTCAATTCAAACGGACCTTCCCGCCGCAACAGCACGCAAACCAGCTTTGTTCGCAACAGTAGCCGCAGTCGGTCCGCCAAGGCTTCAATCACTGCCCCAACATCCGGACTGCCGTGGAGTGCATGCGCCACGTCGGCCAGAATTTCTGCCCGCCGGTGTTCCTCGCGCGAGACTTCGCTCAGCCGCGCCGCCTCCACAAAGGTTCCGAGCTGACCCGCCAGGATTGTCGCCTTGGCTGCCAGGTCTTGGTCGAAGAAATCGTCCTTCGAGTCATGCAGGAAGGTTACTGCTCCAATCACTTCATTTGAGACTACAAGCGGTGCTGACATGAGTGACCGAGCCTCAAACTCTTTTGCGAGAGGAAACAATGAAGGGTTAATGTGATTAGCGAAGATGGTCCGACGCTGCCTTACTGCCTCGGCCGTGACGGTGCTTTGATGGGGGCGCAGTCGGCGGCCAACAAAGCTTTCCGCCATCTTCCCGTTCGCCCGTTCGGCGACCAGTTCATCGACCGAAGAGCAACGCCAGAAGTACACCCCTGCAACCTGGAAAAAGTCCCGCGTGACCCGGCAGAAAAAATCGATCAGTTCGTTGCCATCGCACCGTTCTCCCGCTTTCGCAGCAATGCCAAGCAACAGTTGTTGAAAGTCCTCGTCCGACCCTGGAGGACTGCTGATTCCCTGGGGTATGACCGGGCCGCCAACTGAAGCTCCAATCCCTGCACTGATCGCGGAGGAATAGTCTGGTTGCTTCACAAGTGCTTGAATATACTTGGGAAATTATCTTCCATCTCAATTTGAGTCAAGGGAATTGGGAGGAGGGGTGCCTTTGTGTGAAATCCCGAGACTCGAGGTGAGATTTCGTCTCACCCTGAGAAACACTAACCCCTTTTTGCCGAATGAGACAGCGCTAATTGTTAAACCTATCTTCTGAGACATCCTTCCTGTTAGTTAACCATCTTAGTTTCAACCGTTTATAGCCCATTACTTTGGTTTTTTCAGGAAGGTTCCCTTGGCCCGGGCCTTGCACGATTGGGATTGCTCCAGATTCGTGTCGCAGGAGGATTTGTGTCTCGAAGATTCGCAGCGGTTCTGCTCGCTGTCATCACCATGTCCGCAGCTCTTGTTCCACGCCACGTCGGGGCGCAGACGGCTGAGAACAACGACGAGCTTGTGCGCCGGGCCAAGACCAAGGTCCAGCCGGCGTATCCGGAACTCGCAAGAAAGATGCAGATCTCTGGGACGGTCAAGATCGAGGTCACGGTCGCGCCCAACGGCACGGTGAAAGAGGCTCGGGTGGTTGGCGGACATCCCGTTCTGGCCACGGCGGCCCTGGATGCCGCCAAGAAGTGGCGCTTTGAACCTGCGCAGAGTGATAGTTCCGGAATCATTGACTTCAAGTTTGAGCCGCGGTAACGGCTGACCCGCGGAGGAGAGCAGCATGACGATCGGCAAGAAGTTATACATGAATTTCGGCATCATCCTCACCATGGTGGTGATCCTCTTCCTGGTGAACTGGTCAGCTGTGCGCCGCGAGCACGCGGCCAAACAACTGGCGGATATTACCAACTCCGTCCGCTTCCAGATGATGCAAAACCGCCTCTATCTGAGCAATTACTTGCTGAGCGGCGACACGCGGGAAGTTGACCATATGAATGAGGGGCTGCGCACCCTCAGCGACAAGCTCGAGGAAGGCAAGAATAGGGCGAACTCTGACCAGGCGAAGAGCTCGCTGGCTAAAGTCCAGCAGCTTGAGCAGTCATGGGGCAAGGAATTCTCCCAACCGCTGATCGAGAAGCGCAAAGACGTAGACTCCGGCAATGCGACCGTCGCTGAGCTCCAGATCTATTACCTGCAGAAAGATGCGTCCGCCTGGGTGAAGAACTCTACGGACGCTCTTGACATCGCCGACGGCGAGAGCCGCAAGTCGGACGAGAATGCCGCCACTTGGACCTTTGCAATTTCCTTGATCAGCACCGTGGTCGCGGTGATCGCAGGCGGCATCATTGCCTATCGCACCGCAAAGTCGATCACCGTGCCGCTGACCAACCTGATGAATGTGGCCCGCGCTATCGGCAACACGGGCGATCTCGAGCACACGATCGACCTCGGCCGCGATGACGAAATCGGAGAACTCGCCCGCAGCTTCCACAAGATGGTTACCTACCTCAAGGAGATGGCGGGAGTTTCCGAAGCCATCGCCGGCGGCGACCTGACTCTGGAAGTCAAGCCACGCTCCACCCACGACACCCTGGGCAACGCTTTCGCCAAGATGGTTGAAGGACTTGCCGGACTCGTTCGCAGCGTCCGCGATTCATCGTCTCAAGTTGCGAGCGCTTCCAACCAGGTTGCGGGAGCCTCCGACGATTCCGCCAAGATCGGTCTGCAGGCTTCCTCGGCGATCGACGAAGTCACCAGCACCATGCACGAGATGAGTGTCAACGTGCAGAACATGGTGAAAAGCACGCAGGTGCAGGCTTCGAGCGTCAGCGAAACCTCCGCCTCGATCGACCAGATGGTCGCCTCGATTCAGCGCGTCGCTGACACCGCGAAAGTGCTGCTCGACATTTCCAACCGGTCCCGCGAAGAAGTTCACAACGGTATCGGCACCATGGACAAGGCCACCGACGGCCTCAACCGCATTAACACTACGATCAATTCTTCCGGTGAGATCATTGGAGCCCTCGGCCAGCGCGCCGACGATATCGGCAAGATCATCGAAGTCATCGACGATCTCGCCGAGCAGACAAACCTGCTGGCTCTCAACGCAGCCATCGAAGCAGCTCGCGCTGGCGAGCACGGGCTGGGTTTCGCCGTGGTTGCCGACGAAGTCCGCAAGCTGGCAGAAAAGTCTGCGCAATCCACGAAAGAAATCTCCGAACTCATTCAGAGCATTCAGAAGGAAGCCCGCAAGGCCGTTGAGAACATGGACCGCTCTACCTCCATCGTCAACGAAGGCCTGGCGCTCGGTTCCGACCTGAATTCTGCTCTAAAAAAGATCTCCAACGTCGTGACCGAGGTCTACAAATTCGCCCAGGAAATCGGTGCTGCCACCAACGAGCAGTCGCATGGATCCTCGCAGATTGCTCGCGCTACCACGCGTCTGAACGAAATCACCCACGAAATCAATTCAGCGGTGGAAGAGCAGGCTTCCGGCGCGCAAGCCGTCGTCAAAGCTATGGAGCGCATGCGAGAGCTGGTGCAGCAATCCACCTCAAGTTCAACCGAACTGGCCGCCTCGTCGGAGCAGATGTCGAAGATGTCGCGCAACTTGCTTGACTACATCGACCGTTTTTCTTTGGAAAACGCCCGTGGGACTTCCGCTTCCGAGCCGGCGGGTCGCGGCGCGAAACGGGCCGCTGCGGGATCGAACTTCTAGGCGGTTCCCGAGGAGCCTGAATCATGAGCCGCGAACTCCATATCGTGGGTTTTCAGGTGGGACGCGAAACTTATGGCGTGCCCATCACCTCTTTGCACGAAATCGTGCGGGTGCCTGAGATCACCGCCGTGCCCGACGCCCCCGACTACCTCGAAGGCGTCATCAACCTGCGCGGCAAAATCGTCTCCGTCATGGACCTGCGCAAGCGTTTCGGAGAGAAAGAGGCCGCGGTCAAGAGGCACAACCGCATCCTGGTAGTCGAGCACGCCGGGCGTCTGGCGGGCCTCATTGTCGATTCCGCTTCCGAGGTTCTGAAGATTCCAGCTGACTCCGTCGAAGCTCCACCGGCGGTTTTTCAGGAAGGCGGGTTGAACTGCGTTACGGGCTTGGGGAAAGTTGCGGGACGTTTGATCGTCTTGCTTGACATGAACAAGTTGCTGGCTCCGGCAAGTCTGGAGTCGAAGAATGAAGCGGCGGAAAAGAAACCAGTGGCAAAGCCGGAGGCGCGCGGCGCCACGGCACGGTAGAAGCAAGCTGTCGACGTTCGAAGCCCATTCGAAGTTTGAACTTTGAAACTCTGAAACCTTGAAAGCTTGAAACTTTGCATTTCGGACGAGAATACGCATGAGCACATCCGGAGCCGCACCAGCTCCCATACTGACCGATGCGGAACTGAAGCTGTTGCAGGCGCTCATCTACCAGGAGTGCGGCATGCACTTCGACGAGCGCCGCACTCACTTTCTCCAGGACCGGCTGCTGCGCCGTCTAAGGGAGTGCCGCGCGGACTCCTTCTACGCCTACTACCGGCTGCTCATTAGCCACGAAGGCAAGGACGAGCTCGCCCGTCTGCTCGAAAATCTCACTGTCAACGAAACCAGTTTCTTCCGCCACAAGGCGCAACTCGATCTGTTTCAGAAAACCGTTCTCGAGGAGCTGCTCAAGCACAAGAGCGCCCGCCGTGAATATTCGATCCGCATCTGGAGCGCGGGCTGCTCCACCGGCCAAGAGGCTTACACCCTGGCCATGCTCGTGACCGACGCATTGGCCTACTACTACCTGCGCAACCCGTTGCCTGTGGATATGCCCTTGCCCAAGCCATTGATTCCTCCACCGTGGCGCGTGGAAATCCTCGCCAGCGACATCAGCTACTCCGTGCTTCGTCATGGCCAGGAAGGCACTTACAGCGAGCACCAGATGTCGATGGTCGACTACGGCTACCGCCTTCGCTACTTCGACAAGGTAGCCGATCGTTACGCCATCAAGAAATCCTTAAAAGAATTGGTGCACTTCGACTTTCACAACCTGAAAACCGAGTACCTGCCCCAGCGCAATGACGTGATCTTCTGCCGCAACGTGATGATGTATTTCGATGAGGCCGAACAGAAGCGGCTGATCGAAAAGTTTTACCGCTGCTTGAATTCCAATAGCTATCTCTTCGTGGGCCACGCGGAAAGCCTGCTAGGCCTCACCAAGAAGTTCCAGATGGTGCACAAAGATAGCGGAACGGCATATCAGCGGCTTGAGGTGAGAGAGTAAGCATGACGAATTCCCCCGACGAGCGCGGCGCTGAATTACGCGAACTCTTCTTTGAGACCTCGCAGGAACTCCTGCAGGCC
>Ga0126379_10000411_pt1 | contig 23527 bp, 22 predicted proteins | sample PanSoiMetPlot_24_FD_92640 | JGI IMG/M metagenome (GOLD analysis project Ga0126379, IMG submission 92640) | Tropical forest soil microbial communities from Panama - MetaG Plot_24 | ecosystem: Environmental > Terrestrial > Soil > Tropical forest > Bulk soil | place: Panama | collected 2016-02-17
GCTGTATCCGCGGTCAGCGCGAATCATGAGGGACCACGGTTCAGCAAAACCGAAGAGATGGTATCGGCCGTGATGCACTTTCCCGGGGAGCGCCTGGCGGCTTTCTCCTGCAGCTTCGGAGCGGCATTTATCGACCACTACAGCTTGATAGGCGCCAAGGCCGTTCTCACAGCGAATCCTGGATATAGTTATTCATCTGCCCACACGCATTTGCTGACTTCGAATGGCAAAACGAAGGTTCGGCACTTCCCGAAGTCGGACCATTTCGCCACCCAGCTGGATTATTTCTCTAATTGCATTTTCCAAGGGAAAGAACCGGGCCCGTCTGGCGCCGAAGGTTTGGCTGACGTCCGGGTGATCGAGGCAATCTATCAAGCAGTTCGAACCGGCAAGGTTGTCCACTTGCCTCCATTGGCAGAGCCATGAACGACACTGCAAGGGATGAATTGGTTATGAAGAATCGGCTTCTGCGAACCGCGAAGGTCGCAAGAGGCGCGCTCGGTTTCGCGCTGCTGGCGGCCTGCATGACGGCGTTGCTTGGGGCACAAGACACAGCCACCGTCGCCATTCATGTCGATGCGAGCTCGAGACTTGGCGCGTTCAAGCCCATCTCGTCTTATTTTGGGTATGACGAGCCCAATTACACGTACACGCGGAACGGCAGCAAGCTGATCGGTGAATTGGCCGCGGCGAGTTACAGCCATGTCTACATCCGCACGCACTTCCTTCTCGCAACCGGAGACGGCACGGCTGGCTTGAAGTGGGGGTCCACGAATGCCTACACCGAAGACGCGTCGGGCAAGCCGGTTTACGACTGGAAGATCGTTGACCGGATTTTCGATACCTACCTCGAAGCCGGGGCCAAGCCGTTTGTAGAGATCGGCTTCATGCCTCAGGCTCTGTCCTCCCATCCGGAGCCGTACCAGCCTACCTGGGTCCCTGGAGCCGCGAATCGGGATTACTCCATCGGCTGGTCGTATCCACCCAAGGATTATGACAAGTGGGGAGAACTCGTTTACCAGTGGGTGCGGCACTGTGTGGAGAAATACGGCGAACAAGAAGTTGAATTGTGGTATTGGGAGGTCTGGAATGAACCGGACATCTTCTATTGGCATGGGACACCGGAGGAATACGACAAGCTTTATGACTACGCCGCAGCCGCGGTGAAACGCGCCCTTCCCTCAGCGAGAATCGGCGGCCCGGCCACTACCGGTCCTTCAAGCCCAAAGGCGGCAGCCTTCTTGCAGCAGTTTCTCGAGCACTGCGATCACGGAAAGAACCTGGCTACCGGAGCCGCGGGCGCTCCGCTCGATTTCATTACGTATCACGACAAGGGGCAGCCCAAGCTCGTCGCGGGCCGCGTACGCATGGGCCTCGCGAAAAACCTGCACGATGTGGATAGCGGATATGAGATTGTCGCGCGTTTCCCTAAGTTTCGCGGTCTGCCCATCGTGCTCAGCGAATCGGATCCTGAAGGGTGCGCGGCATGTCCGGCACGTGTGTATCCGCAGAATGCATATCGCAACGGGCCGCTCTATCCCGCGTACGCCGCCGTCATGCTCAAGAACATTCTCGAACTTGCCGGACGCCGCGGCACCAACATCGAGGGCATGCTGAGCTGGGCGTTCGAATTTGAGGACCAGCCTTACTTCGAGGGTTTCCGCACCCTGGCCACCAACGGCGTTGATAAGCCGGTCTTGAATTTCTTCCGCGTGGCCGGGCTGATGCACGGCGACCAGATCAAAGTCGAAAGCAGCGGACGTGTGGCGCTGGACAGGGTGATGCAAGAAGGGGTGGTTGGCGGCCCGGATGTTGATGCGCTTGCAGCGCGATCGGATCACGATATCGCGGTGATGGTCTGGAACTATCATGATGACGATCTTCCGGGACCTGAAGCAAGCGTGGATCTCAAGATACAAGGAATACCCAATACGGCCAGGCATGTCTTACTTCGGCATTACCGCATTGATCAAACCCACAGCAATGCCTACACCCTGTGGAAGAACTTAGGCTCACCGCAGAAGCCAAGCCCTGAGCAGTACATGGCGCTCGAAACCGCAGGACAGTTGCAGGAGCTGGATTCACCGCAATGGGTTGAGGTCAAGCAAGGCGAAGTGATATTGAATTTCAAATTGCCGCGGCACGCTGTCTCGTTGCTGCAACTGAGTTGGTGAGCAAAGGCCAGCGGGCCCACGTAGGTCGCAAAAAAGCATGAACACTAAAATAGGGAGTGTGCACCAACCAGGCTGTATGGCTATCGCCGCATTCGTCCGGTTTTTGCTCGTCGCTCTATTTGTGGTTTCGTTCTTCTGCATCTCGACCGCTGACGAACAAACTCACACGGCAAGAATCGGATACTGCGCGACTCTCGTGGAAATTGATGCAGTCAAGTCAGCGGGGTTCGATTATGTCGAACTGCGAACCTCCGAGATCGCCGCGTTGTCAGAGGCGGACTATGAAAAACTCGCCCAGAAACTAAAACAGCTTGAACTCCCTGTCCCGGTGACTTATCTGTTTATTCCGGCCGATATCAAGCTCACGGGGCCGCAGGCCAACAAAGACCAGCAGATGGGCTATGTCCGAAAAGCCTTGGATCGGGTTTCTAAATTAGGAACAAGCACGGTCGTCCTGGGAAGTGGTCCCGCCCGCCGATACCCTGAGGGCTTCTCAAAGCAAGAAGCTTTCCGCCAACTCGTCGAGTTCTGCAAGTGGCTCGGTCCGGAAGCTCGAAAAAGAGGCATTACGATTGCGGTTGAGCCGCTGCGCAAGGAAGAATCGAACATCATCAATAACCTTGCGGAAGGACTCCAACTCGTGAAGATCGTCCAGGATCCCAATATCCAGTTGAACGTGGATTACTACCATCTCGCGATGGAACGGGAAGATCCTGACATGATTCTTAAGGCGAAGGATTATGTTCGGCACGTCCACACGGCCAACCCTCAAGGCCGTGTTTTTCCGCTGAAATGGGAGGAGTACAATTACGGACCCTTCTATGAAGCTCTTCGGAAAATCGGCTACGACAAAGAAATCAGCATTGAAGCTTCAACCAGGGACTTCCAGCATGATGCGCCGGAAGCCATTGCTCTTATACGCCGCGCCCTGGTTGCCTCACGATAGAATTCGGCGAGAGTGGGCACCTAGTCACTGGGGTAGAGACATTCTGTCACCAACAACGCCAGGGTCAACATCCGCAATCTTAAAGGTGGATGGCGGTGCAGCGTAACGCATTAAAATTTCGTGGAGGTGGCTGAACGAGGAGTCTTGCAGGTTCTTAGATCTGGATCGGCCGCTCGCGTCCTCGGGCACTCACGGGCTCAACCGCAATCAGTTTTTGGTCACTCACGATGACCGCATCGTCGAAATTGTTGACAGTGGGACAGACGTGGCGCGGAACCAGATAGAGCAGCTCGCCAATCGCGGGCATGGGGGCGCCATCTGCCACGCGCATGGGCAGATGTTCTTCACTCGGCGCGAGCGGCTCGAGTTCCGGATGACCAAGAACGACGCAGGTTGGGACACCGGCATCGGCGGACACAGCCTTGTGTCCCGCGTCGCAGGTGATGATGCCCGGTGCGGGATGGCTTACGACACGCGTCATCACCACCGCGGCGGGCTGGTACTCATATTCCGCCGGCAACTGACCCAATGAGGTCGCATCGCAATAAACCACCGTTCCGGGTGACACTCGGTGGACGAACGGCGCCTTGGAGAATCCAGAAAACAATAAACTGCATGGGAACGCTGGTGTGCCCGCTGTAATCACCTCAGGGACCTCGATCCCAAGCGTTGCAAACCTGTGCACGATACGCATCAGACGCTCGTAGCCAAGGTGTGCCTGCACGCAGCGCTCCGCCATGACATACTTCGAAAGATGCCCGTCATAGTAGTGCAAGCCGCGGAACCGCAGTCCAGAAGCGGCGATCGATTCTGTCAAGCGTAGGATCGCATCGGCTTGATCCTGGGGCACGCCGGTGCGGTTCATGCCGGGATTAACATCGACGAAAACACTCACCGAACTCCCGCGCCATTGCGCGAACTGTGGCTCATTCTCCACGAGTACAGAAATCGCAATATGGGGATGCTGCTCCGCGATCTGCCGCACACGTCCCGCATTGGCGCCAGTGAGCGGATACGCGACCAGAACATCCTGCGCGCCGGCCTGGCACGCGACGCTGAGCTCCAGGCTGGTGGCGCACTTAAACTGGCGTACACCGGCCTCGACCAGCATCCGCATAACGTAGCCGAGTTTCGCGGTCTTGACATGCGGCCGCCAGCGATTTGGATCGTCACCGAGCAGATGCAGCGTGGTAGCAATGTTGTGCTGTACGCGGTCGCGATCGATCAGCAGCGCCGGTGTCAGCACGCGTACAGCTTCGGCAACGCGAAACGCGGCATCACTTTCAAGAGGCTTAATTACAGTGTCAACAGCCATGCTTTCGAATTGGCTCTCTTCCATGAAAATACACTACGGCAAGATTGACTTCCGCATCTTTGCATGGGTCCTGGCACCAGGGCCTCCCACGAAAAACGACACCCAGAGTCTGATCACACGCGGAGATGACAAGCCCCGTACAGCCTTAATACGCGGTGAACGCGCGGGTGTCAAGAATTGACTCCTACTTAATAGACATTTCTGGGTGAAGGTGCTCTGGTGTTTAAAGCAAAAAAATGACCTTACCTGGCAGGTAAGGTCCAAAGGACAGGCTTAAAGATCTATCGTTTGCGTTTGATAATTCCTGCCGCCAATGAGCCAACACCTAACAGGGCCAAGAGCGGCAGAGGAGAGGCAGTTTGCGGCAACTGACCGGACTTCTGGTTTGCGCCTTGCTCACCAGCAGCGCCTTTGGATCCAGATTGAGGGCTCTGGCCCTGTGCTGAAGGCTGGCTGGCATTTCCTTTTTGTGTTTGCGGCTTTGCGCTGCCTGTCTGGTCGGCAGGATTGGCGTTGCCCGGTGTAGCTTGGTTCGCACTGGTGCCAGATTGAGCGCTTGTTCCGTTCTGCGAAGATCCGGAAGAACCTGTTTGGGCAGCAACGCTCAAGGCTAGAAAGAGGACAGAAGAGACAATCCATGCTTTTTTCATCAATGTCGACTCCCTGCTTGGAAATTGATCGCTCCAATAGATACGATGGCCACGTTGCGAACCAGACGAAGCGCCATTATGCGCCAGCTCTGCTTATCGAATTGAGATAGCTAACCGGCCGGGCAGCCGGCTCTTTCCACGGAACAATTACTGGATCCCAATGGCGTCATCACGCCGCGCGCAGCTTGAGGCGAGACACTGCAGTTTTGATCGCATCGGCACTGCGCTGCAATCCGTGGCGCTCCGCATCTGTCATCTCAGGTTCGAATGTGTGCTGAACGCCATCTCGTCCGACAACACTCGGCAGCGAAAGGGTGACACCAAAGTCAGGGTTGTAGCACCCGATGGGGATCACGGCTCGCTCGTCACGCAGCACCATCTCGGTAAGGCGCGCGGAAACCATTCCAATGCCGTACTGACTGGCGCCAATGCCTTCGATGATCGTGATGTTTGCGAAGCGGACCTCGCGTTCGATCTCCTCGCGGATGGATTTTGACCCCAAAGGGGTCTCTCGAAACAAGTCCAGCACGCTTGTGGCCCCGACCCTTGCGGCTGACCAAAGAAAGACAGAAGAGAGGCCGTGTTCACCCAAAACATAGGCGTCCACATCCGACGGGGCCACGTTGAAGCGGCGCGCCAGATGAAACCGGAAGCGTAGCGTATCGAGCGAAGTCCCGGTGCTCAGAACTCGCTCGTGTCTCAACAGTCGGACGACATCGGCCAGCGCGTCCGGCGGATCGGTTACCACCAAAATGAGCGTATCGCCAGCGGCGTTGTGGATCTTGGGGACGATGTCCTCAAAGATCGCGGTGTTTGCCTCCAGCAAACGAAGGCGGCCCATGGGATCACTGCGATCGGTCGCGCCGCCACGCTTCTCGTTCACTCCCGCCGTGATCATTACCACCGACGAGCCGGCTAGATCCGAATAGTCGCCATCGCGCACCGTAATGGACGGGGAAAGCACCGCGCCGTATTGAATGTCAGTCACGACTCCGTGGGCCCGTTTACGATTTCGGTTCACGAGTACGACCTCACGTGCACTTCCCTGCAAAACCACCGACAAAAGGCAAGCTGAACCGACCGCGCCCGCGCCGACAATTCCGACTTTCATGGTTTCCTCCTCCCCTCGTTATGTACGATGCAATCGGTAGGCCCAATCGAGCCCTGTCGAACCTGCTGTCGAGGTTTTAGCAGGTCGTCCCCCGAAGGGAGGATTTTGAGCCACGTCGCCAGGGGTGGGGCGCCATTGGCGACCCATTCATCACTCGTTTCGCAGCCTTGTCGGGGAAGCTAGCAGGCATTGCTAAGGCTTAACGTCGCACAGCGATGTGCGCCTAGTGAAAACAGCGATTAGGATTACGACGATCTTGTTTCGGCAATCCAACTTTCGAGTTTCTTCAGAGCATCTTCCGAGTACAGCGCTGGGCTAGAGCACTCCGTACTGTAACTTGTCGCATAGCAAAGCATAAATACCGTTTCGCCGATGGTAGCACCGCCGCACTGGAGAGAGTTGCACGACGTGTGCACTACAGAGTCCTTATAATCTCCCCAAAGAACCCGGGAAAGAGAAAGGTCCATGTCCAGGCGAGGACAAACGGTACAAATGTAGTGCTTCGGCAACTTTTGTATTCTGGTGACCTTGCCGATAAATAAGAACGGGCGTGGGGCGTACGCTGACATCCCGGGAGGGGCCCGGCGCACCAGTGCAGCGTCCTGAAGAAATCTCTCGTGTATTTGCAAAAGGGCAGGGCCGCCTTCGGCAGCCTGTAGTTCATCCAGCCATGAACGCACGCTCATGGCATTGGCTTTTGTCAGTTCGACTGGAGGAAGGCAAGCAAAGGCGTGTCGGGCTTCGCAATAGACGAGTACCCTCGCTCCAATGACGAATGGTGGCGAAACAAGGGGCTTTTCGGTGCAGTCGATGAAACCCTTGGTCACGATATACCCAGGCGCTTCAGGGAAATCTGGCTCAACCCAAAGAATCTCTGAGATTCGATACGTGACTCTGTGCTCAATGCCGGCCTTACAGGTTGGCTGCGGGATCGCCTGTAAACTTGTGATCTTGCCCGCAAAGACGACCGCATGATTTTGGGCCAGTCGTCGGTGATTCTTAAGTCGGTTGTGAATAGCAGCCAGGGATTCGGAGGACTCGGCGCTCAGAGATGACGATGCAACCGTCCAGAGTAGAACTACAGCAAGTCCCTTGGGAACGGCCCACAGCCGTTGAATCGATAGCATAAAGGTTTAGACACCGACGAGGCTATGAACACTCGGCACAGTAGTAACACAAATCAATCAAAACCACGATTTTTCGCCAGTTATCGAACTTTGGACCGCAGCTTTGTCCAACCGAATCGGCAGCCACCAATAATTAGAAGGACAACACCCCCACCAAAAGCAACGGCGGTGAGCATGAGTGCCGATGCACCTCTCCAGCCATGCATGTTTGTGCCGCTAAAGGTCAAGAACAAGCCCAGAATACCTATACCAAGCGCCACCAATCCAGCTTTTGCCGCTGTCTTGCTCGAGACCACTATTGAGACCGACAGACATCCAGTTAGGGCCAACGTCGCGCCCAGGAAAAACTTCATCCAGAACCATCTGTGAAAGTCAGCATCAGCCTGTTGAGTGCAGCAAGCGTAGCTCGCGGAAAAATCAGCGTCGAGGCGGTATGACCAAATCAGCATCCCAATCATCACCGAAGCTCCGACGGCGATAACAGCCAGTGAAATGTACATCAGGATGCGGTTGATTTGCATGAGTAGAGTGTAGACCACGACGGGAATCAGAACAGCCAGGGCGGCGCTGTGCGGCGAGAGTCGGCTAATGGCGATTTCTGCCAAGTCAGTTGGGATATTGGCAAGGGCGGGCCCTACCCACGATAAATCACACCGTCAACGTTCGAGTGTTTCACCAACGCCTTTTTCTCACCGCGCTACGCTCGCCTGGCCGAGCGCGAGCCGCGTCCGTCTCTTGCCTACGCGATAGATCACCACTCCCACCACATTGCTCAGCAGCACGACCGCGCAGATCTTCGCCGCATACGCTCCGCGGCTGGTCACGTCCACGATGGGATACACCGCGATCATCAGGGAGACCAGGCTCGAGATCAGGCCTGCCAGCGCCGCCAGCTTGACCCACCACGGCAGCGCGCTTCTGAGGGCGCGACTCCCTACGACCGGCAGCGCAAACAGCACAACATAAGTGATCGCATAGAGCGCAATCGAAGCCGCCGCCAGCAGTTGGTATGCTTCCTGCTCGCGCACGCCCAGCATGCTGAGGAGGATCAGCCCCATGACCAGCGCGGCTACAAAGAGAATCGAGTTTACAGGTGTCTTCCGTCGCGGATGGAGGCGCGCAAACCAGCGTGGCACCAGGTTGTCCCACCCCGCGGTCATGGGCAGACGCGTGAGACCGGTAAAGATCAGGCTGGCGCTGGCCACCGCGCGCATCATCAGCAGCAAGATCGCAATCGGCGCCACCCACCCGGCCGCGCCGAAGGCCAGCCGCATGGTCTGAGGAATCGGGCCAATCACATTGATGGGCTGCGTGCCCACAAACGTCAGCACCGAACTTGTCCCCAGGATAAACATCAGCGCGATGATGGGAGCGGAAATCACGACCGACTGTCCAATCGTGCGCGCCGCGCTGCGGCATTCTCCGGCCAGGATGGCGACGTACTCGAATCCGCTCAGCGCCCCGACCGTCATCTGCCCGAAGATCGCCAGGCCAAACCACGAAGGCCGAGGCGGCTGCCACGGAATCGGCTCATAGTGAGCGATCGAGCCGCGTAACAAAGCCCACAGCGGTAGCGCCAGCAGAATCACGTAGGCCGTCATGATCCCTATGCTACCGATGTTGTGCAGCCATTTCCCGATGTCCAGACCGCGAATCGCAACCAGGGCAATGCCGGCCATCACGCCGCCGGTCAGCACCAGGGTCGCGGCTTTGCTCGCGGGAAGCCATGCTCCCACGGCGCCCAGCATGTAAGCCGTGTCCGTCGGGATAACAAAGATGATCGCGCCGGTGACAATCACGGCATACACCCACAGATTCCACGCCGTCAGAAAGCCGGCCAGCTCGCCGAAACCCGATTTCGCCCACTGGTAGAGACCGCCTTCCAGCGGCATCATTCGGTTTAAATAAATCACCACGATTGCCAGCGGCACGTAGTAGAGCAGGATTCCGCCCAGCCAGAACGCCATATGCGCCCGGCCCAGCTTCGCCGCAATGCCTACCCAGCTCGAGCCCACCACGCACAGCACCTGCGCCATCACCAGGTCGCGAAGACCGAGTTCTTTGCGCAGGCCGGCTTGTTCCATCGATGCTGTATCGGGCACGGCTCACAATCATGCCACATTCGCGGGAAACCAGCGCCCAACTTTTTCCGTCGCGGTCGTCGTAAATTTTGGAGTGCTGGCCACCTGGGTTCCCGTGCGGCGGCGCTCTCCGTTGATTCCCCTGTGCTCCAGCGCGAGAAATGAAGCACGATCATGCTCGCGTGCCCCGTGCGATTGTGTAATTTGTGGGTAATTTATGCACGCCAGACGTCTGGTCGGGGGGCCAGGGGGATCGGTGTCAAAGCTCACATTCCGCGACAAGCCGCAAGAGTCGAAGAAGCGTCTCGCGCTCCTCTAGAGTCATTTGCTGCCGGACCGTCTCGTCCGCGGCCACCCTGGCCTCGATCAGCCGGTCTCTATATCTGCTTCCTTTAGTCGTCAGCTGGACGTAAATTGCTCTGCCCGACTTCGCTTTTCGCTCCGACACGAGTCCCTCCTGAGCCATTGACTTGATGGCTCGATGCACGACGGTTCGATCGAAACCCAGGAGCGTGGCGATCTGATTCTGGTTCAGCGTCAAGCCGCCGCGGAGCGTGGACAGGATAAAGCCACGAGTCGCCGAACACTGCGTCTTGCGTTCCAGCCTCCTTCCTACCGAAAAATAGGCTGCTGCGATATGGGCAAGTACTGAATCTTTCAGAATGTCCTCAGGAATCTCTTTCTTGGGGATGTTCATAGGACCGTTACCGTCGTTTGCAGGGGTCTCCGCCACTGCGGTGGCTCAACGTAAGCATGCGATTTCTTCCCGATCGCAATTACCATCACAATCTCATGATACCGGGGGGACAGCCCGAGATATTCAGAAAGCCTACGACCATCAAAGCCTTCCATCGGGCAGGTGTTAACTCCCAACGCTTCGGCAGCGATCATCAGATTCTGGCAAGCCAAAGATGTACTCTTCGTGGCCCATTTGAACACGTCCTGGCGGGAGAGCGGCGGCATTCCGATCGTCATCCACAAGTTCAGCAACCAGAAGATCGCCCGTTTGATGGCAGCAAAAATACCGAATGGCCCTGGCATGAACAGGATGCGGCCGATCTTTGCGGTCCGCTCGTAGTCGCGGATTTTCGCTTCGGCAAAGTTGCTTTTACGCATCCACTCCAACTGGCTTTGCGTCGTCGCAGGCATGGATCCGATGTCTGCGACGGCCACGACCAGCGCCGACGCGGTTTCCGCAGGCATCTGTCCAAGGCAGAGTTTCGCCACTGCGGCCTTCTTTGCCGCAGATCCCACCCAATAAAGCCTGTACGGCTGGGTGTTGAAGCTGGAAGGGGCATGGCGAGCCGCATTGAGTATTTGCTCGCGCAACCTTTGGGAGATTTCTACAGGTTCAAAGACCTTAACCGCTCGCCTCTGAAAGATCGCGTCTAGGATGTCGTTCATGGTTTTTCCTCCATGTTGCAATTACAACATATACATGTTGTCAATGCAACATAAAAAGAAGTGGACGCGATCAAGTGGATCTAGCTCCGGCAAAGGGCGATTTCGGGGGCCTCAGCCTGGTTGCCGTTCTCGCCGACAATCCAATAGCTGGCTGGACCTGGACCCTGACTCAAAACGAAGGTTTCGTGTAAGTGCTTTGCAATCTTGGCGTTCCCGATGGAGAATCTTGAACCAGATCGCTAGGCTAGAGCCGCAATGCTAAGCCGGGCGGCCGCTCGACGCGCATGCCGGGGTGGCGCAAGACTTGCCGAAGCGGAGTCGAAGGAGCGCAGTGTGAACTGTGCGTGATCACAGGGGCTGGGTCACCCATGCAACGTTGCCATCAGGATCTGCAATCATGAAGTCGCGGTGCGACGTCTGCGCACCTGTTTCGGCTCGACCAGGCGCCTCACGGGTTGCACGCGCCAGCGCAAGCGCAGTTGTGGGATCAGTTCAAATTTGGACGAGTTGTTTCTACACGTAGAGTCAGGGGGGGCCGAGGTTTTGCAAAGGCCCGGAGATCGGCCGTGGAGGCACCGCGACTTTAATCAGACTCATAAATCGATAGCTTTTGAAAGTCAGGCCCACGGGCGAAGTTGAAGTCACGAAAGTGCTAACGCGACACGTCCAATAGAACAAGTCTCCCACCTGTCCACTATACGTGTCTGTGCGCACCAACGTCGCTTTAATCGGATTCCGTCGTGTTGAGTTAGGCGGTGTCCGGACAGGTCTCACGTGGTGTGGCAACGATCCAGTCGAATGATTCAGTTGGAATGTGTTTATCTGGGGTTTTCAAAATTACATTCGCGAGCGAACATCGCAGGAAGTTTTTACACGTAACTTTCTCTTTGGCGCCTGACGACGCTTTCTAACTCCTCTGTTTGTATCGCCGGCGTTTCTGGCCATCAGCTTGCATGGTGCAAAACATAACGGAGACAGCTTCCCTCGATTGCGTCTCCCGTATCACCTTGTGTATAGCGCCACCACGAATCATCAGAAGTTCAATAGAGGACGTCAGTAGGGTCATTGGTCAAGCGGAAAGCTTGACATGCACCTAAGTGAATTGCTTCAGGTCCAGGCCCATGTAAGACTTCGAGCGCTCCCCGGTGTGCGTGGTACGAGGTGAACCAGATGACGAAGTCTGCAAACACTCGTGCCGTATTCGTGCTGGTCTTAGCTACTTGCCTTTTGGCGATTTCAGGATGCGCCTTAGCGGGCGGGGCCGTCGGTTCGCCAACTCCATCACCGACACCGACGCTCACGCCGACGCCATCCCCAACACCTAGCGCCACACCATCACCTAGTCCGACGCCATCGCCAAAGCCGACGCCGACTCCGACGCCGACTCCAACACCGAGTCCAACACCGACGCCAACTCCATCGCCGTCGCCCACACCTACTCCTTCCCCCAGTCCGACGCCGACTCCTAGGCCGAGTCCGACCCCGACGCCTACACCATCGCCAACACCGACTCCGACACCGACACCATCGCCGACACCGACACCATCGCCAACACCGACACCGACTCCTACGCCGAGTCCGACGCCAACACCTACGCCAACACCGACGCCGACTCCTAAGCCGAGTCCGACCCCGACGCCTACACCATCACCGACACCGACTCCGACACCGACTCCATCGCCAACACCAACACCGACGCCAACGCCTACGCCAACACCGACGCCGACTCCTACACCCACGCCAATTCCGGCACTATCATGCAATTCTTCTGACGTTCAGGCCGCACTCAACTCTGTCACCACAGACGGCGTGACGGTTACCGTCCCAGTGGGCGTTTGCACTTGGACAACCCCGGTTGCTCCTCCTTGCCATTCGATAACATTGCAAGGTGCGGGCCAGAGCAACGGCACCACCATTGTGGTGAACATTGCCAGCGGCTTTGGGAATGACGGTTACTTGGTGAGTGGCTGTTCGGGTAAGCAGATGAGAATTACGGAGTTTGACTGGCAGAATCGCAGCGTCGATGCGTTCGGCATCTTGATGTTCACCGGAGGCAGCGGCCTATCGGTTCGAATTGACCACAACACATTTGAGCCGTTTTCCGGAGCGCCAGGGTACGGCCGGGCTTTGAGTTTTCGCGTTCCTTGCATCAGTCCGGGTTGTGTGGTCGATCACAACACGTTCGTTGATCAAGGTCTGATCATCGAGAAAAACCAGGCTGGTGAGGTCAACCCCGGGGACAAAGCTTGGGGGCAGGGCGCTCCGTTTGAGACGATCAACGCCTTCTACTTAGAAGACAACACAATGAACTATCCGAACTTCGCCGCGCATCAAGTGGACATCGACTGCGACACGGGTGGCTCGTATGTGTTCCGCCACAATACTGTAACCGGCAATGCGGTTGGCAACCACGGCTATGATTCTGTTCCGAACGGCTGCGTGATGGAAGATATTTATCTGAACACGATCAACCCGAACAGCGTCTCAGCCTTTGGGATTCAGTATCGCGGTGGGACCGGGATTGCCTGGAGCAACATCTTTACCGGATCTGCAACGCAGCAGGAGTTCGGCATCACCAACTACCGCTCCGATTCCAACGGCTTCGTTGGAGCAACCGGCAACGGTCACTGTGACGGCACAAACAGCAAAGACGGTAATGCCAATCCAGCAGCTTCGGTCGGGTGGCCTTGTTATCAACAGATTGGTCGTACCAGCGGCTCTTCGAACGGCGGACTTATCAGTCAGCCTCTTTATGAGTGGGACAACTGCCGATCAGCTCTTGGATGTACCGGAACTGCAAATCAGGTCACGGCCACGGTCTACGATGCCGGAAGCGGTACCAATTGGACTCCGAGCGAAGTTGGTCAAAATCGTGACTTCTATGACTCACAGAATGGCGCTTGCAGCGGCAGCCAAAGTACAGGGGTATGTATCGGTTTGTTCTCCCAGAGACCGCCAACGTGCACGCCCGGAGTGGGCTTCTGGGCGACGGACAGGCAAACTCTGTACCAATGCCAAAGCGGCAACGCCTGGGCAATCTTTTATCAACCGTTCGCCTACCCACATCCCCTTGCCGGTCCTTAGCGGGCTTGGGGCTCACGAACTGCACTGCGAGGACTCGGATCCGCGCATGGACGCTCCAGTTTGCACTCATGTGATTATGCAGCCAACCTTGAGTGTGTGCCGTCTTGTGCCTTGCGCTAAGATAGAGATTGCCTTTTACTCTTGCCCATCCTGCTGCGGTCCTCCCGTTTCGACGAGTCCTTGTGTTTTCGGCCCTGATTGTAGGCAGCCTGGCTCCCGACTTCCATTACTTCTTCAACCTGGGACCGCGCGGACACTTCAGTCACTCCATCAAGGGCGCGTTCCTCTTCGCGTTACCCGTTTCGTTAGTCGTTCTCTGGGTTTTCCATACCGTGATGAAGGCGCCCATGATCGCCTTGACGCCTCAACGACATCAGGAAAAGCTCTTCAGATTTGTTACTCCCTTTCGATGGCTACCGACCAGCAGGTTCGCTCTGATTTTGTTTTCCCTGATGATTGGGATTGCGACTCACATTCTCTGGGACTCCATCACGCACGAGCGTGGCTTGGTGGTCCGCAATTTTGCCGACCTCCGCGCCCCGGCGCTAGAGGAGTTTGGGACTCAACGTCCGGTCTACTTCCTCCTGCAATACGCTAGCACTGTGCTGGGGTTGGCAGTCTTAGCGGCATGGTACTGGAAATGGTATCGCGATGCACGGGTTCAGACTGTGCCAAGCTTTCTGCGGATGAGTCGGTGTGCTAGAGCATCGATCACGACTGCGGTTTTGGCTGGTGCAGCCAGTGCTGCCATCATCTTCGCTTTTATCGTCTTCAAGGGCTCGTCCTATCTTGGTTCACGCGTCGTCGCAACTACCGTGACCACCTTTATGTCACTGAGCTTCACGGGGACACTAACCTTCAGCCTTTGGTGGCAGTGGAGAAGACGGCGCGCTCGCGAGTTAGATGTATGCCCGCAAAACACTAGATGATGTGCGCGGGAATGCCAACTCGGTTCCAAAAAGACGAAAACCGGAGCTAACGAATCAGCCCCGGTTCCTCTGTCAACAAAACTTGTTTTCGACGTGCGCTACTGGGAGTTGTGGTAACGGTCAATCATGGAGATCAGAAGCTTGAGGGAAACCTCGGCACACACTGTTCCGGTTGCGCAAAATCCTACGCGTCAGCAGAATCCAGTTAAGACAGGATGGGAACAGTCAAATCCAAGTGGAGTGGTTGACGAAGTGCAGTTGGTTTCTGATCCCTGCTGGGCTGCCCGCGCCGCTTGCAAGGGCTTTTTCCCGGGGGTGAGAGCAGAATCAAGAATTCCTTCCGAAGCTACTGTAAGGTAGGACGGAAAAGTCGAACTTGTGCACTTGTGCCGCGACCCCGATGGTCTGGTGTGGCAAACCCGTGTCGAGGCGCAACACTTTGGCTTGGCAAGTGATCAGCGTTGGGGAAGGTGCCAAGGTGAGTTTCGGCGGCAGCATCATGGTGCACTTGATTTCCTGCCCGACCCGGAGCTCGGTTCGGGTGCAGAAATAAACACCGCCGGCGCTGATGTTGCGCATCTGGGCAGATGTCACTGCCCTCGATCCCGCAATTTGTATGCGCATGGAAACTACCAAGGGTAAACGCGCGAGCTGGCGTCTTTCAGAATGAATCAACATGGTTGCAGTTGCTTGGGCAACAAGGCAGGTGTATGCGCTGTCCCGCGAAGGGGTACGTTGATCAGGTCAACTGCAAGGTCGGACGGCAGATCTTCATGGAATCTGTTCGGACAAAACCATGTGAAGTCTGGGAGCTAGCATTGTCCTGGCCTGGATGTCTGGAGAGATGGATCGAGTGCTCGGTGGAGTGATCAATTCTTTTCACGCCCCACTGAGAAGTCGGCTAACCAGGTCTAGTAGAACTCTCTTCTCCCTTGGCCACGTGTGCGTCAAGAGCACTTTCTGCCCGCGCTCAACCGTTTTGACCGCCGCCGCGGGGTGTAGATAGACATATTCGATTTGACGGGCGAGGCTCGCCGCATCGCCGGATTCGAAAAAAAGAAGGGAGTCGGCGCCGAAGTAGTCTTCGATTCCGCGTGTCCTGGGTGCAATCACTGGCTTGCCCAAGACGAGGTACTCAAAAATCCGAGTCGGCGTGTTAATCTCCGTAAACGCATTTCGATGGTTGGGGATGACTCCGATATCACAGTCGTCAATCTCACGAACTAGCTCTGGCAAGGTCTTGGGGCCCAGGTAGTGAACACAATCTTGCAGACCTTTGGCGTGAGCCTCGGCCATGACCTGCTCTAGAAAAGGGTTCCTCGCACCGTAAATTCTCAGCTCGGCGGTAGGCACTCTCAACCGCACTTGTGCGAGAGCCTCGACGGCGAGGTCGAGACCGTTCCGATGGACCAACGATCCGTGATACATAATCACGCAGCGCTTTGCCGGACTGTCGCCGGAAGTTGATCGTAATTGCGGTGTTCTCAATGGGAAGATCTCGTGGTCGGGAGAATTCATCACGACGCCAATCTTTTCAGGACTGCAGCTGCGTGCCGCGAACAAATCTCGGCAAGCGAGGTTAACAGTAATTACTAAATCAGATCTCGCTATGCTCCATTTCTCAAGGCGCTTGATGAGCCGGACGCCGAGACTTTCTTTGTCAATCCCGTATATGGTCGTCATGAGCTCTGGCATCGGATCATGAAGGTCAAGAACTACCTTTGCGCCCAAGGCCTTCGGAACCAAAGCGGTTGCGACGAGGACGTCCGGCATATTGTGTATGTACACAAGGTCATAACGCCGTCTAAGTGACCGCACGGCCAGTATGATCGACGACATCAAAATGAATGCACAGTAATTGTAGGCGTAGGTGAGCTTGCTACCGCGGCGGTGCACGATGGGCAAACGACAAACGTCGAGGCCGCAGATTGCCTCCGGTTTCCGAGTGCCCTTTTCCGCAAGACAAATCAGATCCACGCTGAGGCCCTCAGCCGTCAAGGCATGGGCAGCTCTCCTAACTCGTTCATCGGCAGGATATCGCGAGAATACGACCATTGCGGCTCGCTTTCCCTTGAACCTACTGGAGGAAGCCGAGCCCTCTGCGTACGACAGCGCTTCCATGCCGGGCACCGTCATCCGCTCGGACGGTTGGTGTGGAACACTTTCAGTCACGATTCCCCGCTCCCGGCTCGTCATAGATGGCCTCTACTTTCTTACCTGGCTTCTCGCTGGATTTTTGTTTCCGTGGCAGCCTGGATGGCTTTAAGAATTGTCGGCTTGCAGCGTTAGCTCAAGCTCTCGATATTGGCGTCACGCAATCGCCGCCCTGACCTCTGGAAAACTTCGACCGACGCAAAATAGGACGGCTCAGCTCTCCGAGTGCCTTGCCTTCCAGGCAAAGGTCAGCTTGCCTTTGGAAACCACAGTGCCCTCTACCGTCGCGGTTCCCTCTACAAGAGCTGACTTCGGCAGCATCTTCAAAATGCTTACGTCGAGGATCATTGTCTGACCTGGAAGGACGGGGACAAAGAACCTTATCTCGTTGATGGCGGCGAGGAGCAAAAGATCGTCATTGGCTCCGTTACTCGGTGTACGGCTGAAGAGAATTGCAGCCGCCTGGCCAAGAGCTTCGACAATTAACACCCCCGGCATGATCGCAATGTCCGTGAAGTGCCCCAGAAACTGAATTTCATTTCCCGTGACATTCTTGATGGCCTTGATTCTCTTGCCCAGCTCCACTTCGAGCACCCTATCCACCATGATGAAAGGGAACCTTTGTTTGAGACAGGTCTTGACTTCCTCAAAGGTCATGGTCATAAGCCTTCCCTCTGGCAACCCAAAAGATTTTGTCGACATTTAACGATGCCGTAAGATCATCGCCATTGATCGCGGGAGAAAACGCGCCTGCCCCGAAGGATTACTGGCGTCGCATAGGAGCCGAGTGACGCGAAGACCGGCATCTTCCGCCATTTTCAGCGGCTGGCTCTCATGGTTGAATTCAAAGATGTGATCGCGCTGCGCGGATTCAAGGGCGGTGCTGAAAAAGACCAGCCCATCATCGGCGAGGAGCCGGGAAATGGTTTTGAAGAGAAGCTTTGGATCCTCCAGGTGTTCTGCGACCATGGCGGCAATGATCCCTTGGTACTTTCCTCCGCCACCTTCCTTTTCAAGCTGGAGGGCATCCTTAACCATGAACTTGACTCGCCCGGCATGTTTCGAGGCACCGAGGATCCGGTTGGCGACAGCAACCGCCGGAGGGCTGATGTCGACTCCTTCCAGGTTAAGATCGGGTCGCTCCTCCGCCGCAAGCAAGGAAAGAACGCCATGTCCGGATGCCAACTCCAGGACTCTGGCCCCTGGGGCTAGGGACTTTACAAACTCATCCCGATACATAGCGATGTGCTGCACCATGGACGGCCAAAACGGATAAATGAGTATGGCTGCCCACATGTAGGGAACCATGTACCCCTCATTTTCATAAACATCTGTCATCACATTGGGCAACGTCTCGGGCGTATATTTGCCTGCTTTCTCGTAAATCTGTTGCGACTTCGCAACACCGTAGCAATACCTGGCGTATCCGAGGGCAGCATCTTCAAAGGCACGATCGCCATAGGCGGCATGTGCCCACTGGGCTAGGGGGCCCAATAGCCACGAACACAGGCTTTCGTTGGCTTCAAAGTTTGCCTTTGCCCCAGGCGCAAGTATCTTCGCCTTCCTTTCCATAGCCTCTAAAAATGTCCTGGCATCGGCCATTTTTTAATCCTCTCCATCTTTATTAGTCATTCCGTTTGAGCACACGTGGCGAACGATGCGGACCATGGGCCTTATGAGGTCCACGCCATCCCATGGCGGCGCGAAGACGTGCATACGTCCTAGCTTCACGATTCGGTCCACGCCTTTCCTCGCTGCCAAGCATGCAAGCATGGCCTCTCTTGCAGGATCGGCGATCGCCAGCCCGAGTGTTTGGACATTGCCGTCGAGTTTTTCAATCGAGTCAACCAAGCTGTCGACTTCCAGGATGGTCAGTGTTCTTCCTTGGGTTGGTTTAGGTATTTCCGTCCCACGTCCCACGAGAATCGTCCAGTCCGGACTCTGTGGGAAAACTGCGCTGTGGGCAATATCATCAAGCAACCATGACGCGCGAGCCTGGCAAATCGCTGAGGTCAAGGCAGCCGGGATTGTCGCCCTAGGATGGAGGTTGTTTTCCAATTCGAATGCGGCCGTAAGCGCTTGCACGAACTCGCCGACAGAAGGGCCTTCTTTTTTTTCTAGGAAAAGCACATGCGGAGAAGAACAAGCCTGCTGATCAAACTGCCAGACGTCGCGAGCGATGCGGAGACACCAAGATTCCAGCTCACGAGCGGTGTGGAAACAATCCGCTTCAACGGCTGCCACGGAGATTCTTGGTCCAAAAACCGCCAGCCTCGCCCAGTGCGGGAATGGTAGAGCTCGTACTTGCAAGACCGCCTCGGAGCCTCCCCAAATCATTGCTCCATCAACGGTCCTGGCCATGGCTTCATGTAAGGCAACTCTCGTATGCTCGAAAACAGGCATGAAAACCCGTTTGGTCAAGACACCATCCCGGTCGCTGTGATCAAGTGCTTCTATCAACTTCTGCGTCACGTCGCGGAGTCCACTCGGAACACGCACCAAGGCGGCATTGCCCCCCAACAAGGCGCACGTCATAGAAAGAATCGGTTGAATCTCGATATTCCCAGCAGGCCAGTGGCCAACTACGCCGACCGGGTAAGCTTTAAGTCTGGCCCGACCGTCCCCTGTCCAGTCTCCTTGAAGCGCACCTGGCCCCAGTTCTCTGGTAATGATGGGCTCCAGCGTACTGCGTCTTAGCCACAAGCGCAGGAAAGCGACTCCAGGAATACGTGCGGTCTCCTTCGCCCCCAAAGCATTCGCCCAGGCATCAAACACATTCAAAATCACATTTGGAGTGATTTCATTGGTAGTGACACTCTGCCGCAGCTCCCCAGCTACTGCGGAGATCTCTTCTGGAGAATCGACGGTCCGGACTAGTTCGTTCATGGCAGTACTATTGATCAGACGCGTCCCTCCGCCTCCGTTCGATGTTCCCGCACCCTCGCAGTTCTGCCTTCGGCACCCGGCCCACAAACCGAAAACACGTTCCCCGCCTGCCGCACCGACATCCGTCGTAAGTTACGATTTCGGCGATGTCTTCAGTGAGAAGAAGATTGCCGGGAAAGCTGGTGGGCAACACGCTGCACACTTGCAGGATCCCCTGCCCCCCTTCTGCAACTGGCTCGAGCGTGAGCGGGTCTCGGACAATTACATCTCCGAACGAAGGAACGTGCTTGTTACCCTCGGGACAATCGGGATAAATAACTCCCACATTTTCCACCAAGCCGTAGAAGTCGATGACGCGGTCGACAGAGCACCCAAACACTTTCGCCAATCCGTTGTTGAAGGACCTTTTATCTACAGCTTCATCCTGAAGTTTTTTCCAGCCGCCGCTGTGCAAAATGTGGACGCCCTTCATCCCGAGGCTTACATTTTCCGCGGACAGCGGCTCTACAAGGTACTTCCAGAGAATGTACGTAAACCCGTATACCAGAACCGGTGCGTCGCCCCACGTTTCCGCAAATTTCAGCAACGTGTCCCGATCCAGCGAAAGACTGCCGGCGCTGTCGGGCTGCAGGCAGTAAGTGACTGTAGTGGCAAATGGTTGGAGACCTCGTATCGCGGTACCGCGGGCTCCTAGTTCTAACTCGCCGCCACCGGAACCCGTTACATCGACTACCAGATAAGGGCGCCGGGCCGGTCCCAGGAAGTCTTGGACGATGACGACGACCCCCTTGGTCATGCGCCTTGAGGTGGGCAAATCAAGAGCGATCCTGCTCGGTAGCTGGCCTGTCGTTGAACTCGAGGTCAGAACCTTTTTGATCTCGCACGGTTCTACGAGGGCCAAAGGGGGTTGCGCCTTCAACATGGTGACCGGCAAAAAAGGAAGGTCGGCAACAGCCCGTGCAGAGTACGGGTTAACCGGCCAACTTTCAATGTAATGTCTGAACCCTGGGTTTCTCCGGCCGGCATATTCCAGCTCTTCTTTTAGTAATCCCAGAAATGTCGATGATCGTTCTTGCGGAGCCATCCCATAAGTCGGGCTCGCGAGCAACTGATCGATTCTTTCTCCAAGTCCAGTCATCGATTCTGAGGGCTTTTATCGGAAAGCACCGACAGGGAAACTTTGCCGCTGGATGTTTTAGGTATTCCGGAAACGAGCCTTATAGAATCACAAACCCAGGCTACGGGCAGATTACAACGCACCTGATCGACAACGTTGTGTGCGTCTTTGTCGGGCACAACATACAAAGTCAGCGCTTCCCCGGCTTCAGGATGGTCGACTGCGGCGGCTGCGCATTCATAGACGCCGGGCACAGCCGCGACTATCGCTTCGACCTCCGCAAAGCTCACACGGATTCCACGCATCTTGATAAATCTATCTTTGCGGCCCTCAATCCAGATGTATCCGTCTTCGTCGAGTCGGGCCAAGTCTCCGGTGTGCAGCATGCCGTCCTTAAACACGCGACGGCTCGCTTCAGGTTCGTTGAGATACCCCAGAGCGACTGAGGGGCCTTTGACGACGATCTCTCCGACTTGCCCGGCGGGGACATCCTTAGTATCTGCGTCGACGATGCGTACCGTCACGTTGTCCAATGGCTGTCCCGCGCTGCCCAATTTCTCGTCTAAACGCTCAGGATCCAGACACGAGATTCGCGCGGTAGCCTCCGTCTGACCGTACATCACATAAAACTTCGCCGTGGGAACTGCGGCGCGCATCTCCAGCACACGCTGCGGCGCCAGCGGTCCTCCGGCTTGCAAAAGACGCCTTAGGCTCGGCATGGCGATGGAGCGGATATTCGACCGGCGCAGGAGAATGTTATAAACCGTCGGGACGCCTGCAAGACTCGTGCATTCATGCCGGTTAACGGCATGAAGCACCTTATCAGGAAACATGAAGCGACGGTCGAACACCACGCCCCCACCCTGATAGAGGTGCGAGTGAAAGACGCTTGCACCAAAACAGTAGCTCAACGGCAGGATTAACATCGCTCTTTCATCATCGAGCAGGCGTTGGCTGCGTATGATGGCTTGCGTGTTGGCGTTAAGGTTGCCATGACTGATCATCACAAAACGCGCCGCCCCGGTCGAACCAGAAGTAGCCACGAGGGCAGCGAGGTCGTTTTCTTCGCATGGGGCTGGTGGGATGGGGTTATCTCTCATCTCCGCAGGGTGACCGTGGAGAGCCTTGACCTTAATTTGACTTAACCAGTCCGACCCAGAGCTCTTTTCCGTCCACACTGCGCGGGCGCTTGTCTTCTCCAGCACCATATTCCCCACCGAAGCTAGAGCCTTCTCATCGATGGGGACCGGCACCAAACCCGCATACATTGCGCCCAAGTAGGCGATGTAACTCGGTGGCGATAAGGCACAACCGATGACCACTCGGTCACCAGGTTTCAATCCTTCCGAGAGGAGCCCAGCGCCGAAGCTTGCAATGAGGCGGGGAAGGTCGGAGGGATGGACCGTTTCACCGGTGGCCGCATCAGTCAAATAGGAGAGGTTACTGAGCCGCGCTACCAGACAGCCGGCAAAATTGGATCCCGGAGTTGCTCTCATCTCGTTAGGATTCCTGCTTGGACTTGATGATCCTTACAATTTCACGCACGCTCTCCATCTCCATGAGATCGTCGACATCCAGATTGATAGCGAACGCTTGCTCCAGACTGGTAGCGAGAGCCAATTGTCCCAACGAATCCCATCCCGGTATGTCGTCAGGGCGGGTCTCCAATGAGACTAATGACGGGTCTACGTTAAAGGCTTCACGGAAAGCGTCTTGAGTTTTGGTGAGGATATCTTCTGTTGTCATTGGTCCTCGGTTCGAAGTGCGGATAGGAGAGCCAGCAGCTGGTCTCTAAAAAGCCTTGCCTAAAAAGAGCGCCATGCGGCCTTCGGTCATTCGACCTGATCCACCGCTGCCGTTATTGTTGCGGGTGTGCCTGAAAGCGAAGGCACGGAATCCCATGAAGAACGCAGGGTTCGAACTCCGTATCTCGTCAAGAAGAGAGAAACTTCATCCCCCAAATCATTGGAAAATCGGGACTGTTCCTTTCTGGCGATCTCGATCCACACTACATGGCGCGCATCCAGTAAGTCCCTCACGTCGGCAGCAATCTCGCGAAGGCTGAGAAAGACATGGAACTTGTTCGCCGGGAAACTTGCTGCGGCTTTACGGACATCCCCGTCCTCGACAAGCAACACCCAGGGCTCTCCGTTCTGTCGACGCCACTTCCCTGCCGGCTTTTTGATCTTGTAACGATTGCCGTCCTGCTCGCAACTGAGACCGGATGCAGCAAAGAAACTAATCATCTCATCGACAATATTCCGGAAGATTCCTACCTTCTCTTCGTCAGAAACCTGCTTAGGGTATTCGGGGGCCTTGCTGACGACTCGTGCCGGGAAGCCGACCGCTATGCAACGCGGAGGAATCGTGCCGTGAACCACGGAATTTGCCCCTATCACAGCCCCGTCGCCAATCTTTGTCCGAGGCAGCACAAACACGCGCCAGGCCAGCGCCACGCTGCGGCCGATCTCAACCGACGCAAAATCGACGTCGTATCCTTCAAATTTGCTGAGCCACGAACTGTGCCCGAAGATCAGACAGTGTCCTCC
>Ga0126379_10000412_pt1 | contig 23524 bp, 18 predicted proteins | sample PanSoiMetPlot_24_FD_92640 | JGI IMG/M metagenome (GOLD analysis project Ga0126379, IMG submission 92640) | Tropical forest soil microbial communities from Panama - MetaG Plot_24 | ecosystem: Environmental > Terrestrial > Soil > Tropical forest > Bulk soil | place: Panama | collected 2016-02-17
AGAAGATGAAGTGGCTGATCTTTCCGGCGATATCGAGGATCTGGCGACGATGTTGGATCGCCAAGGCATGGATGTATCGCGGGAAGGTGAGTTGCCTTCGCAGCGCAGAAGCAGGTCTGAATCAGACTTGGAGGCTGGGGAGGACGAGGAATTCACGCTAACGCCCGACGTGTTGGAAAAGACCAGTGATCCTGTGCGCTTGTACCTTCGAGAAATGGGCACAGTTCCGCTGCTGACCCGCCAAGGAGAGATTGAGATTGCGAAACGATTCGAGCGCGGCCACCTCCGGGTGCTCAAGGCAATTTCGCGTTCTCCCGTTGTGATCCAAGAACTATTGACGATTGGCGCTGATTTGAAGTGCGGGAAGCGCTTGATCAAGGACTTGGTGGTCTTCAACGAAGAAGAGGTTACCGACACCATTCTGCTGGCCCGCGCCAAAGCGACCATTGACCTGATAGACGCCGTCGCCGCTCACTACAAAAAGGTGCAAGCCGGTAAGGAAAAACTCGGCGCTATCGACCCGAAGAAACACCCCAAACGATATCGGCGCTGTCGCTGGACGCTGGAACGCGAGATGGTCGCGGTATCCCGAGCGATTCGCGGCCTCAAGTACACTCAGCTGGAACGCCAGCACCTGATCGACAGGGTTACCACGACGGCCGATGCCATGCGCGCGCTGGATCACCGGATTCGCCAGCTGGAAAAGAAATGTGCGAGCACGCGTAGCGAAGGGGTCCGTGCGGAATGCAGGCGCGAGCAAAAGATCTGCGCGGCTGACCTCAAGAGACTCGAACAGGCAGCCAACGTCACATTTCGGGAGCTCCATGGAACTCAACGCGAGATCATTCAAGGCAATGTGGACGCGGAGTATGCCAAGCGCGACCTTGTCGAAGCCAATCTACGACTTGTCGTCTCCATTGCCAAAAGACATACAAATCGAGGCCTGCAATTCCTGGATCTGATCCAGGAAGGCAATATTGGCCTGATGAAGGCGGTGGACAAGTTCGACTATCGGCGCGGCTACAAATTCTCCACCTACGCGACTTGGTGGATCCGCCAGGCCATCACCCGTGCCATCTCCGATCAGGCGCGTACGATCCGCGTTCCGGTGCACATGATCGAAGTCATTAACAAGCTTTTCCGTGCTTCCCGCCAACTGGTGCAGGAGCTGGGCCGCTCGCCAACTTCAGAGGAACTGGCACAACGCATGGATATTCCGGTGGCTAAGGTCCGCAAGGCGCTGAAGATTGCGCAGCAACCCATCTCCCTCGAGACTCCTATAGGAGAAGAGGCCGATTCGCGTTTGAGGGATATTATCGAGGATCCGGAAGGGGTTTCACCTGCAGAAGCCATGATCAGCGTGGACCTCAAAAGACAGACCGCACACGTCTTACGCACGCTTACTCCGCGCGAAGCGTCCATCATCACGCTGCGGTTTGGATTGGAGGACGGTACCGAGCGGACGCTGGAAGAGGTTGGAGAAAACTTCCAGGTCACGCGAGAACGCATCCGTCAGATTGAGGCCAAAGCCCTGCGCAAGATGCGCCACCCATCCCGCTCGCGCAGGCTACGTGCATTTTTGGACGAACACAAACAGTGAACGGGCATGTGGTTCCCGCCGTCTTCAACGACAAGCATCGGTCAGGCATGGAAGAGGTCGTCGGTTCGTTCCCGACCTACGTAAACAGCCGTCTTCAGCCTTCTTACTTGATATCTGCCGAGAACACCATGGAGGAAGGCTGGTTCGGAGTGGCCAGTGGGTTTCCGGTGAGCGCTGTCAGCGTTCCATCCCCGTTAATGGTAAAGCCCAGGATTGATCCTCCCGGGGTTGGAGAACTTGTACTCGTGGTGACATACAACGTCTTGCCCGAGGGCTCCACGTACACGCCATTAATGTTGGCGGGGGTGATCGCAGGAGACAGCGGGATTTTGGTTAGCACTCCGCTCTGGGTGTTCACAGAAAACGCAGTTACGCCGGTGCTGTCCGCCACATACATGAAGCGGCCCGTCGTCTCAGTGGCTATTCCCGCCGGATGTCCCAGCAGTGAGGTGCTCGAGAGCTGCGCAATGTGGCCGCCGCTGAAGTAGTCAATGGCAAACACGCGGAGCGTCTGGTCGCCACACAAAACATAAAGAAACTCTTCGTTGGGAGCCACCATTAGGGCCAGGGGCTCTGCGCCGATGGCAAATGGCGAACCATCAGTAAACGGCAGCACGAAGCTTCCTTTAGACTCATTCAACTCCGGGCTTCCGCCGAAATACTGGTAGGCAGAAATGGAGCTGGCTCCCTGATTCGCTACATAGACGAAACGGCCCGCTGAATCGATGGCGATAGGACCAGCGCCTGCCCCCGCATTGAATGTAGTAACGGGTCCGCCGGGTGTGCTATACGTCAAGAGGTCCCAGGCTGTCCCGAACTTCTCGAAAGTGGAAACCACGGCGTTGGTGGAGTCTGTTTCAAAGGCAAACTGCCCGGATGGATCAACGGCAACACCGCCGGCGGTGGCAGAGTTGCCGAAGTTGAAGCCGGCCCCCGGAGTACCCGTCACCGATGAAAGTTCGTACGACATCACATTTGGATTAGCCGCTGCTGAGCCTGCCAGCACATCGCTTTGCCATGGCCAGAGGCTCAAAGAAAATGGAGAAAGCTGAGCGGTGATGCTTTGCGGTGCACCGAGAGTTCCATCCGGGTTCACCGCGTACGTTGACAGTTGATTGTCTCCCGTAGTGCTGACGTAGGCGAATTTCGGCGTGTACTTGACGCCGGCCGTTCCACCTATGGCAACCATGCTGAAACCTTGATTCGGCTGGATGCCGATTTTGCGAGCGAACTTGGCAATGCCATCGGCCCCAATCTGGAATGAATAGACGTACGACGCATTGGCACTCAGGTAAAGGAACTTGCCGGACGTATCCACGTTCAAGTCGAAGGGAGCATCGGCCGATGGAGTGCTACCAATATGGGTCAAAGCGCCATTGGCGCCAACAGAAAAGCTTTCCACAGAGGCGCTCTTCGGGTCGTGGGCAACATCCATGGAACATGCCGTGTAAGCGAACTTCCCATCCGAGCTGAAGCGGACAGTCGTCGGATTGACGCAAGTTGCAATGGATCGCACGGCAGTCAGCCGGCCAGTGGCCCGGTCGATAGAATAAGCGTCGATGGAATCTGCGCCGGAATTGGCCATGTACACGAAGGTTCCCGACGGATGGAACGAAAAATTCCCTGAGGTATTCGACAGTGCAAATGGCGTACCCGGTATGGGCGTCAGGGAGCCAGTCACCGGGTCAATGCTGAAGCCAAGCGCCGACGCAGTGGTAAAGCTGGGAGCAAACGCTGCAAGGTAAAGGTATTTGCCCAAAGGATCGAGTGCCGGCCGCGTGGGAATTCCGCCGATATCGGCTGCAGTCTGCAGCGCAAGCGTACCCGCGACGCTGTCGCGCGAGAATGTGAGAAGCTGCGTGGAACTGTTCACACCGTTGGCGGCGAAGCCGAACTTGCCGCTGGGCTCAAACTCAATGCAGTCCATTGCGTTTGCAATCGGGAACGGGCTGCCCACCAAGGGGGTCAAGTTGCCGGTAACATTGTCAATCTTGTAAATCTGAATCTCGCCCGTCAAACTTCCGTTGTTCACGGCGGAGCCAACGTAAAGGAATCCCGCCGAAGGATCGATCGTGGAACAGGGAAATGCCTCGAAATTGTTCGCATTGGTAGAGATATAACCGGTCATTCGCAGTTGGCCTGTAGTGGCATCTATATTCGCTTGCGACATGAGCCGGCCGGTCTCAGTAGTGAAATACAAATAGCGAGGTATGGCAACGACCGCCACGTCCACCTTGGCGGAAAAGCTGCTGTTGCTGGCGCCGATCGTGGTAAGTCCATTTCGTGAAGGGGTGACGTTGCCTGTGGAATCCACCGAAGCAACAAAGGAGTTAGTGTTTGTCCATGTTGACTGGGCGGAAACGTCCGTTGTGGTGTTGTCCGTAAATGTCAGTATCGCGGAAAATTTCGTGGCTCCGGAGCCGGCAACGATCGAGCCACCCGGCGGTGAGATGGTCAATCCTGTAGCCACAGCGGGACCAACCGTGAATGGCGCCTTGCCGGTAATTGCCCCGGAAACTGCTGAGATATTGATCGCCCCTTGCTTAAGAGTTTTGGCGAGCCCATTCGAATCGATAGTTGCCAGTGTAGTATCGGAGCTCGACCAGCTTACGCTGGTGATTGGCCGCGAACTACCATCGGAGAAAGTCCCGGTCGCGGTGAACTGTTGGGTCAGTCCCGCGGCCACTGTACCACCTTGGGGAGATACTGCGATGGATTGAAGCGATGGCGTAGGTGTTGGTGTTGGCGTTGGGCCTGGGGTACTGCCGCCGCCGCTGCATGCAGTGAGCAACGCCACACAACCTAGGAAGGTTGCCGTCATCAACTTCGAAGCACAATAATGGCTAGCAGGCAACATAGTTGAAATCCTCTGGAATACTTGACGGATAAAGGAAAAGGATTATAGCACCTATAGCTCAATGCGACCGCCTACAAAACCACAACCTGGATTCCTAGAACTAACGAACAGGCGCCGGTTGTTTCAGATTCGAAGAAGCTGAATATTTGCAGCTATTTGCACATCCCGTTCTGATCGGGAAGGTTCGTGTACACATCTGCTCGACTTTCCCGCTTCAGCTTCTTTCTGAGTTCCCTGCTGAGAGATAGTCCACTCCGAGGCATGGTCATTCCGGCTTCTTGAGGACGTTGACGATCCCCTTTGAGGGTATCGCGCGTATCACTTAAAACAGCATCTGGGGAGCGTCTGGCAAAGGAATCTGCTGCGCGCACGCTGGATCGTCGTTGTCTGGGCTGTTCACTCGCGTGCTGACCGGGTATTTTTTCATCAACCTGGCGTCGAATGGCTGGAGACAACCAGTGATCCGGCTTGGCGCCGTTACGCCCGGGTCCAGCCACAAGTCATAGTCTTCTGGCCTAAGGATTGCCGGCATCCGATCATGAATGTAAGCGACCAGCGAATTCGGCTTTGTCGTAAGAATCGTACAAGTCTCTATTGTCTTGTCGTCCTGATCTCGCCACCGTTCCCACAAGCCGGCAAAAGCGAACGGTAAGTCGTCGGCCATTCCTAAGTTATACGGTTGCTTCTCTTTCGATCCCAATCTCTTCCATTCGTAGAAGCCGTCCGCCGGAATCAGGCAACGGCGCAACTTCATTGCATCTCGAAATGCAGGCTTCTCAGCTGCGGTCTCCGACATCGCGTTGATCGTCTTCTGTCCGATGGACGGTTCTTTCGCCCAGTAAGGAATGAGACCCCAACGCATAAGGCCAAAAATGCGCTTGGGGTCGGAGCGGTGCTGACGGATGGTCGCAATCTGCTGCGTGGGAGCGATGTTCCAGCGCGGCGTCCAGGACGGATCGTCATCGAGTCCGAAGTGATCCCGAAGATAACGTTCCTTCGCAGTAAGGCGGTATCTGCCGCACATGAAACGTCAGTCTATCAAAGGCACGAAACCACGGCCCCTAGACCTCACCCGCACAAAATGCGGCGGATTTCATTCACGGATGATGACTTTCTCCTTTTGTTCGTCTATGATTTGCCGGATATGGCCGGCGTGAACCTAGGGCTGCCCAAGGCGTGGGTCGTCAAGTGCAAGAAGTGCGGCTGCACGATCACTTGCCGCGCCATCGATCCTCAGGGCGAGCACTCGCAGCCGGACAAAGCGGATCCGCCGCAGAGCAGTGTCATCGTAACCTGCTCATGCTGTTGGGCTGCGTACCGTTACAGCGCGGCTGAAGTATTCAAGGACTCACCAGGTCCCAGCACCAGCTGCTTTGACCGTGGGAAAACTACTATTAACAAGGAGGAGAAGAAACCGAACCCAGTCCTCCTTATCGCGGCCTCACTCATCGCCGCCGTTCGCCTGAACCGGGAAGAGATCAAGCCATCACCCACTGTCCAGTCGAAAATCGCAGACAGCATACGGCTGGCTGAGATGATCGAAGCAAGATTGCGAGGGTAAGAAGAAGCATGCTCATTGGCCGCTGCCACTATGCCTCCGCCTTACGGCAGGATCTGATTGCCCGAAACAGCGCCTACGCCGCCGCCAACGCTTTGCCTCACGTGACCAGCTGCGGCGAACTGCCAGTGGTGGTCTATCAGCAATCCGAATGCGGCCAGCACCACGGAAATTTCATTTCAGCCAGTTACAGAGCAATTCTTAGAAAGCCACAGTGGCGAAAGCGGCTACAGAAAGTGCACAGCCACGGGCGACGTTCCCTACCCGCGAGGGACGGTTTTTGGCACGAGCTCGATTCTTCCCTGAGTTCTGACGCCCTGCTTATGAACATCTTCTGCTACCCCGGTGTGACACGGAGAATAGAGCTTTGCGGAAGTCTAGGCGTCGAATCCGGGAGCCTTCCCGACTTTGGATTCATGCCACGCGTTCCGTTGTTGAGCGACGCGACAGAGCGGACCGAAATTGATATGAAACTCGGCAACAGGCTTTTTGAGGCGAAGCTCACGGAGGGAGATTTTCAGATCCAACGTGCGGAACTGGTCGAGGGATACCGCGATTTCAAAGAGATCTTCGAATGTCGCCAACTTCCAAGGGCGAATAGGAAATACGTCTCGTATCAGCTCATCAGGAATGTCCTGGCGGCCCATGCACTCGGTATGGACTTCTGCACCTTGCTTGACGCCCGCCGGCCTGACTTGATGGAGGACTGGTACAGCATTGTGCGCTGCGTTCGATCGGCAATTCTTCGCTCCAGGTGCAAGGTTTTGACGTGGCAGGACCTGGCCCTTTGCTTACCCGCCGCTCTGCAGACTTTTCTCAGCGGTAAGTACGGCATCGTGCCGGTCAGCTGAGATACGACCGGTCCTGGCGTTTGGACACACTGGACAACTGATGATTGCCGTTCCGCACCATAACAATTATCTGATTAAGGGTGAGTATCAGCCCGTAGGATTTGTACCAATTGGCGAAGCCAGGAAGTATGTCGCAAGCCGAAATCGCGGGTGGCGCCTTCACACCACCGAATGAATTCCCCTCCAAAGGTCGAATTCTGCCCGATTTCGCCTTGCCCGCCGCATCTTCAGGCTGTCAGGTTCAAGCATCTGACTTCCGAGGCCGTGCCAATCTGGTGGTCATCGCAGATGACGGGCAATCCGAGACGGCAAAGCTGATAGGCGAAGCGGTCCGACAATACTCCGAAATTAAGAATCAAGAGGCAGAAGTACTCCTGATTGTCCGCCCGCTGCAATTGACGGCCTTGACCGATCACGAGTCATTGAAACACCTTCCCTGTGCGGTGCTCGTTGATGAAGATGGTTCCATTCATCGCCGACTGGGGGCGGTTGACGCTCAAGGACACGATTCCGCCGCAATTTACGTCACCGATCGGCACGGCGAAGTGTTTGGTGTATATCGCAAATCAGCCGGACAATCCGTGCCTGGCATTGGTGAAATTCTGAGCTGGCTTGAGTTCATCAACAGCCAGTGTCCGGAATGCGAGCCTCCGGAATGGCCAACCTGAATCAGAAGATCATTGGCGAAACAGGCTTCTCAATAAAGCTTTGGATCGCGAGAAAGGATGAAATCGATGGCATCTCAAGGACACACCGAAACAGGCCGGGAACATGAAGTCGGAGTTCTGGCCGCGCCATTGCTGAAATTCAACCTTGAGGAAGAGATGCAGCAACTCCGATCAGAAGGAAGATGGCAGGCTGGCCACACCGCCAAGACTTTGGCGAAATATCCTGATTTCCGCGTAGTGCTGGTGGTCATGAAAACCGGGGGACGACTCGAAAAGCATCGCACGGAAGGACGCATCTCCGTCCACGCTCTTGCCGGCAGCATCAACTTCAGCATAGCCGGGCAATCCGTACCTATCTCGACCGGCCAGATGCTGACGCTTGAACGGCACATCCCACACGATGTCGAAGCTGTGACCGACAGTGCCTTTTTATTGACGATCGCATGGCCCGGCGCACCGGGAAAGCAGAAATAAAACGCAAGTCACAGCGTCGTAAGTAGTGAGAGGAAAAACGGGAGCTTGACGTTACTCGATGTGAGACAGCTACTCTCGCTTTCCGTGCTGGCCCAGTAAGAGGTCCGAATCGACGCGAACGCGAATGCTTGATGGCCGCGACTTCTCTTTATTTCTTTACGAATATCGATTTCGGCACCATGCAGTGAACACCTTTGCGGATATCAACCATCTGCGTGATATCGCAGTCCACCGCCATGGAAGTAAGCGCGTACGCCTCGTAGCGGTCCATGGGCACGATCTTCTGAGTTGAAAGCCATTCAATAGTATTATTCACCGCGATCTTTGTGGCCTCCGTGAGGTCTTCATCAAATCCCATAAATATCCAGTGGGTCGGGGTTTCTACCCACGGCCAGTCTGTCTTGACTCCCTTGTGGACGATCGGCTGCAGTTCAATCTCCTTGTATGCGCATTCCAATGCTTCCAGATTCATCTCACCGTTGCCCTGCACGCAGTGCGAGTCGCCAGTCCAAAGCAACGCGCCTTTGACGAACACAGGCAGGTAGAGCGTGGTGCCCGCCCGCAACTCGTTCAAATCCATGTTCGATCCGTTCTTCCACGGGCGAAGCGTGCTCGTGCGCCCTTTTGCATCCTTGATCGGAGGACCAGCTTTCTCTTTGGGCTCGTCGGGGTCTGGAGCCACAGCTACGATCCCTGGAAAGGGTTTTAATTTAACCATGATTCCCGGCTTGAACTCGGTCTGCATCTTCGCAAGATCAAACTTGTAGTACCGAACGAAACCCTCGGGAAATTCTTTTGGAAGCAATCCTGTCGGGAAATCCTTTCCCGGTAAGTTGAAGTTCTGCCCATATTCTTTAGGAACGATCTTAAGGATCCGGATCTCCAAGGTGTCTCCCGGTTCTGCTCCCTCGATATAGATCGGCCCGGTAAGAGAATGAGGTCCGCCACCAGGGTTGGCCTTGCGCAAGCGTGCGAGTTCGTCCATGGGGGGTCCGGAGAGGCTGTCATCGGAAGGCTTTGGCTTAATGGCGTCCAGCGCGTGGTACCAGGTCTCAATCGAGACAACGTCACCGGAGTTGATGACTAGCTTTGGTTTTTCCGCCGGATCCAGCCAACCCCACTGCACATTCTCCTTCGTTGCCGGCAAGGTGTAGTGCTTGCCGTGAGCGCCGGCGGAGCTTTTCGATGCGGCCTTGCGCGGGCCTTTTGCCTGTGGTTGTGAACCTTCCTGCGCAGTGGACCATAGGCTGGCAGTAACAATAACAGCGGCAATCGATGCCGTGGTCGCGACCCATTTCATCGTCGGCTCCTATATCTATGACTTACAACATGCTGAGTGTTTGCGTTCGTATACTACGCCGTGTGGACCCCTGCAGCAACACGGGTGAGCAGTGCACTTCAAGGCTTGACACTTGCCAGGACTACTTTTTCAGCGTCTCTCAGCAGGATATCGGTAGACCCAAAGCCCGCATCCGTGAGCAGACCAACCCACTGCATCACAGACAGCCCGTCCCCGATACGATTTTGAAAGTCAGGATCGCCAAGGAAGCCATAATCGTAGCCCAATAGAGCATTCACTCGCGACCAGAAGCGCCGCCAATCTTCGTAGTTGTGCTGGCTTGGCTGTTCCTTTTGCCATGCGACGAACCCCGGCGCAAACGGGGGCCCCGCCCCTGCCGGTTCCATAAGCAGGAAAACGCCACCCGGCCGGAGCGACTGAAAGATGTCGCAGAGAAGTTCCGCGGCTCTTGCCAAACTGAACCAGTGCAGGGTGTTGACGGCCAGCACGACATCGTAGTCGCCCGCCAGATCGCGCCGCCAGTTTGGTTCCGACAGATCACGTACCCACGTCCGCCCGCCTATACCATCGCGGCGATTGACCGCCCCGCACAGCGAAACAAAGAACTCATTCCGATCCACGAAATCGATCTGCGAGTGGGGAAATCGCGAGTGAATGATGCGGCCTGCGTCGCCTGGCCCGCAGCCTAAGTCCAAAACCCGCAGGCTCTGGTCAATCGGAAATGGAATCGCTGCGGTGATGAGCTTCAGTGCGGCTGGCTTGGCGGGTCCTTGCTCGACGCGCCACAAATCGAGCCATATGTTGAGATCTTCGCTGCGAAGTTTATCCTCGATCTCGGCCTGAGTAGGGATTTCCATTGGTCTCCTTCTTTGCATGGGATCCCCGGACCGCGCTGGTGTTGCGCGTGCTGGGGTGCGAGTTCGCAATCGACCGATACATGACGTTTAGGAGGAGTACGGAGCTTCTGCTCGCCTGGAACGTCCTTGGGTACGAGTTCACCCAAGACAGCGTTCAATTGCCTATCCGTGATTCCTGCGTCGACGTCACAATTGATGTGCCCCCAGCCGGTTTACTGCGCCTACCAGCAAGCGCCGCGCCGAGCGCCACAAGAGGCACCAGAGTTCCCAGGAATGTCAGGTGATACCAAACTGGGAACTTCGACCACAGTTGAACGTGTACGGGGATGAACAGGGCCAGGATAATGGCGCCGAGCACCCACCGCACGCTAGGCTTCGACGTCGCTATCAGACCTGTTACCGCCCCGGCGGCGAGCGACGCGAGAGCGCCGAGAATCAGGCGTGCCACCTTCATGCCAAGCGTAAAAGTCATGGTGGGTTCAGCCAACGTATAACCCGGAAAGCCAGCCCGCAGCCCACGGTTGAGCAGCGTAGCCACCAGCGCCCAGAGCACCAGCCCGGCAAGCAATGCAAGAATGGACCGTTTCATGGGAATCTCCTTGCTAATAGTTTAATTGAACTAATATACTCCAACTATGAAGGCGGAGCTACTTATTCTTGGCGTCCTGCACAGAGGGAATTTCCACCCTTATGAAATTAAGCGCCGCCTGCGAAACGCCATGGTTGAGTGCTACACGGACGTAGACGTTGGTACTCTCTACTACGCGATACGACAACTCGAGAAGAACGGCTTCATCGCAGCGGTTCGACAGGAGCGCGTGGCCCGCGGCGGCGTACGTACGGTTTATGGAATCTCGGCCCGCGGCAGGCAGCGATTTCAGCAGCTTCTGAACGACCAATTCGCCGCCCCCGGATCGGTAGCCGAAACGCTTTACAGCCCGATGCTTTTTCTCCAATTCGCCGACCTACCCCTGATCGCGGACCTGCTGCGAACCAGGATCTCGCGTGAGATACAGGCAATTCGAGAAATCGCCGAGATTCGGAAGCAACTCGGATCAACTCCCGCAACCGGCGCACTTCATCTTCTGAAGCATCTTGAGTCTCAGCATCGGCTCGACCGCAGGTGGCTTCAAGGAGTCCTCACGGATGTCGAGGGAGGGCGTGTGCGGGACGTCTTAGACCCCAAACGGCTGACGCGAGGCTGGCTGGCGCCAAAGGCCCGGCCTCGGCAGCACTCGAGACGATCGAGCCGTTCTCCCGATTGACGCGGAAACTTACTGCGCGCGGACAGCACAGGTTAGGTTATAGATTAACGACCGACTTGCCGGAAAAACTTTCCGCTGGCACGTTGGATAACTTGTTGTTCGATCTTCACAAAGAACGGCACTTCTATGGTACAAAGTTGGACGCTATGAGCTTAATGAAGATTCGTCATTTTCTCGGAATCGGCGCCCTCGCCCTGATGGCGGGGAGTGCAACCGCGCAGCTTGTGGAGGACTACAGCGTGCCGGCGGCGGGATGCTGTCTGGCGAGATCGGCCAAATCGCTTTCGGACCAGCTTCAAGACTGGAATCAAATTGGCCGCTATCACCATGCCGATCAGGATCTAAAGAACGGACCGCCTGTGCCCGGGCGAGTTGTGTTCATGGGCGACTCAATCACAGACCTCTGGCAGCTCGGCCAGTACTTTCCGGGCCAACCGTACGTGAACCGGGGCATATCCGGGCAAACGACGGCTCAAATGCTGGTGCGGATGTACCCTGACGTCATCGACCTTAAGCCGGCGGCCATGGTGATCCTAGCCGGAACCAACGACATTTCGCAGAACACGGGTCCGGCCACCGCGGAGATGATCGAGGAGAACATTATGGCTATGACGGAACTGGCGCAGCAGCATGGGATCAAGGTGCTGCTGTGTTCCATCACGCCGGTCAGCGATTATCCGTTCCTTGCCGCACAGACCGCGCGAGGCTCCCAACCTGCGGCTGCTCCAGGAGGCGGTGGAGGCGCGCGAGGTCCGGCCATTCCTCCGAAAATGACCGCCGGGCGGCCGCCCGCCGACATTGTGAGGCTGAATGACTGGATCAAGGCCTACGCCGCTCGCGTTAACGCGATTTACGTGGATTACTTTTCCGCCATGGTGGACGACAAGGGCTGGATGAAGGAGGGGATCGCCAACGATGGCCTGCATCCGAATGCTGAAGGGTACAAGATCATGGCACCCATCGTGTCAGCCGCAATTCAACGGACACTCCCCAACTCTTCGCGCTAGGTGCAAGGCGGTTGAGATGCCGGGAACGGAGTTCGCGCTTGAGGTCTGTGCTGCATAGTTTTTCTGAACTTGAAACATGGGATCGCCAACGAGTGGTCGAATACCATCTGCTTCTTGCATCACCCGCGTCCGACGAACGGCATCTTGGTGGCCATTACGGTCATGAATAGCACATTGGCGTCCAACGGCAGGCTCGCCATGTACAAGACCGCCTGAGCAACATCCGTTACCTCCATTCGGGGTTCGACCGCCACTGTGCCGTTCGCTTGGGGCACACCGGCCGCCATGCGATCGGTGAGTTCCGTTGCCGCGTTGCCGATATCGATCTGGCCGCAGGCGATGTCGTGCTTGCGTCCGTCGAGCGCGATACATTTTGTCAGCCCAGTGATCGCGTGCTTCGTTGCTGTGTAAGGCGCTGAGTTAGGGCGAGGTGCGTGCGCCGAGATTGACCCATTGTTGATAATTCGTCCACCCCGTGGCTGCTGCGTCTTCATCAGTCTGATCGCTGCTTGCGCACAGAGAAATGCTCCCGTTAGATTGACCCCCACAACTTGAGTCCACTGTTCGTACGTGAGGTCTTCTAGCGGGACACCGGGTGCGTTTATACCTGCGTTGTTAAACAGAACGTCCAAGCGGCCGAAAGCCTCCTCGATTCTCGCGAAGACTGTTTGGACTGAATCAGGTTGGCTGACATCGGTGGGTACCGCGACCATCTTGCCTTTGCCAGGGCCTGCCAAGGTCGCGGTCTTCTCGAGCTCAGCCAGCCTGCGTCCGGCCAGCACTACCGAATACCCTGCGGATTGAAAGGCCAGGCTGACGGCACGGCCAATACCGCTCCCCGCGCCCGTGACGAGAGCAACCTTCATGTTGCTTGGCATGGATTGAATCCTAGCTCCTTTCCTCCGAGACTTGGTCGGCTAACCGCCATCCAAGTCTACTCGCGAACGGAGCGACGACGTTATCCAATCCCAGATATGTCTGGCTACCCTGGCTGATCTAGACGCCAGGCTTATGACTGCTGCGGGGCGAAACCTTCTTAGCGTTCCACTGATTACGAGCTTCGCGTGGCGGCGTTTTGTGGATTCTTTCCCAGGCGCGACGAAGCTGGCGGGTCGAACTGAATCCGGATTGTTCGGCAACGCGCTCCATGTCCAACCTGGTCTCGCGAAGCAGTTGTTGTGCGTAGGCGACTCGTAAACGGTTGCTGTATTCGGGAATGCTCATGCCGACGTGTTCGTGAAAGAGGCGCGAAAGATGGCGGTCGCTGGCGCCCGCGATGCGCGCGAGCGCCCTCAAACTCCAAGGCTTGGTAAGGTCCGCGGCGATGGCATCCTGTACGCGATGTACAGCCGGATGAATGTGATTGCGCCCTTCCAACCATGGGGAGAGCTGAGGGTCCGAACCACTGCGGCGCAAATAGACGACGAGATAGCGCGCGACTGCGACTGCGCAGGATTGCCCCGCGCATCGGTGGACGAGGTGCAGCATAAGATCGATGCCTGCAGTAATGCCGGCGCTCGAGTATCGCTCACCATCTTCAACATAAAGACGATTTTCGAGAATTCGAGCGCGCGGGGCGATCCCACGGAGCTCATCGTAACTCAGGTAGTGCGTGGTGCAGGAGTATCCGTCAAGAAGACCGGCACGGGCAGCGATCAATGCTCCAGTGCAGATCGTGACTAACTTCTGGCCGGGACGGACGACGGTCTTCAGCCACGCCACAATGGCTGTTTCCGCCGCTTCGTCGTCCGCTGACTCTCTCGGACCAACTGTGGCTCCGCAGAGCATTACTTGCTCGACATCGCCGGCAAGCACGACCCAGGACTGCGGTGGCAATTCCTGGGGCAGCGGTTCGATTCCCGCCACAGTGATCCCAATCGAAGTTCGCAGTGAAGAGGTTGGCCCGATGTAATGTACATCGAAACGTACTGAGCTTTGTACACGGTTGGCCTGGCGCAAGACTTCAAGCGGACCAGCGATATCGAGCAACAGCAGGCGGGGTGGGACAACGACAAACACCGGGATGGGACGAGCTTGATCAGAGTCCGACGCTGGGGGGAGAGGTACTTCACCGGATACAACGGTTTCCCTCGGCGGCATTGACTGCTTCATGACGTTCTCTTCCGCCGGACATCTCCGGCCAGCCCGATGGGGCACGGTGCCATCTATCGCATGAGACTACAAGTTGCACTCTGCTGCCGCAAGGGCTTCTTCGACTGTGGCTATTTGCGCGAAGCGTGTGTCTAGAACAAGTTCGGTCCGTGACTTGATTTGCTCCGAGGTCCAGTTTCTGCCGCGCCGGTCAGTCATCGGGAATGTCAACGTTGCATCGGTGACGTAGTCAACTTGATATCCCAGATCGGAAGCGTGGCGCGTCGTCGTCTCGCAGCATTGTTCGGTTCGGATGCCGGAGATGATGACACGCCGGATGCCGTGTTGCGTGAGCCACACGTCAAGTCCACTGCCCACCAGGGCGCTGTGGCTGCGCTTTTGGAACACGGCATCCGGTGTGAAAGACAAGTCCCGTAACGGCACAACGTAGCCCGATTCCAGGGCGAAGGGTCCGGAATCCTCGACGTGAAAAATCTGGATGACTGGGATTTTGCGGACCTGGGCTCCGGCGATCAAAGATCGCAGGCGCTCAACGAAAAAAGGCACGTCAGAGTCGCACCAGTATGGACGTTGACGGAACGATTCCTGCACATCAACCACAAGAAGCGCTGTTGCAGAAGTGAACATTCGGAGACCCCCTCAGTGATAGCGATTATTGCAGCAACCCGCAAATGGATGAAAGACCTGCATCGGACCTTTACCGGACAAAAAAAGACATCACCGTCGTCACGTTCCTGACAGTTTCAGGAAACAGAAAAACATCATCTCCGCGATGCTAATGTCGCTTATTCACTCGTTCTAGTTCTCTGCTCGTTAGATCTGGTTTCGAAAGGTGTCTCTGAAACAATTGTCGCTTTTTGTCCGATACACGTCCGTCACATGTCTTTTGCAAGCTGAAGACCCCTGACACAATCCCGAATTAGGGAACCCCGATGCACGCAGTGCGTAGGCCGCCATTGGCCATTTTGTTCGCGCTCGCTCGGCTCCAGCATTGTTGGCTACGAGCTTTACGAATCAGTGATCTTCGCGATCGACCTCGCAGGGATCACCAGATCATCCCGAGCGCATGACTGAGGTATGGCCGCACTGCCCGGATTGAGTCACCGCAGTTAAGACAAGAAGACAAGAAGAGGAAGAGTACGAATGGTACGTAGAAACAGAAAGTATCTTGCTGGCATTTTCATTACGCTTGCGGTAATTATCCTTTGTCTCCTCGGCTCGGCAAGCGCGCAAAAGAACAACGTTGTGTACACGAATCAGGTAAATCCACCTCCGCCTGGAGTGATTCCCCCCCACCACAGTTATGACGCTGATTTAACCTGGGCAGCAGATGTGTGCTCAAGCATCCGCCTGCCGGTCCCACTGGGCTCTGAACTCGAGTGGCGTTCGATCCTTGATCCCAATCAGGATGCCGAGGCAGAGGGGCATCTGGTGGCAGTGTCCGGAACCGTGGTCTATGACCCGGATCCGGGTGAGAGCGGTTATTGTCAAGGCTCGAACGGCTCCGTATGCCCAGGTGAGGCCATTTCGTGCAGCAGTGACTCGGATTGCGATCGCTGCAATGGACGCTGTGATTTAGGCCAGGGGCCATCATGCACGGGCGGGACATGCCCTTTCTTTGACGGTCCACAAGTTGGGCAGGCGGCAGGCGACCTTCCCATCGCATGCACCAGCGATGCGCAGTGCGCGGGAGTTTGCGGTGGCACATGCGTCGCAAAGGGGCGTTCTCGCGACGACTTGCCGATGACACACCCGTTCGGGTTCGACTACGACGCCCAGATCGCTCCGGATCCTGACTACGTGTCGCTGCTCTCCTCTGGGAACGTCGAAAGCACTCACGTGGACCTCCAGAAGGACGGAAGTGGGCGGATTGCAGTTGATACATTCGACGCCGAGGTATATCCGTTTCTCCACGCGACTGCCGGAATCACCCTTGGATGGTGCAGCAATGACTTTAAACAGCGGTGCACGGTGGATAACGCGGCCGATGTTTGCGGAGAAGGCCGTTGCGAGGGCCTCGTCGCCGGGTTTGGTCTCAAAGCGGATGACTTGCACGGCACGCTGGGCCTAGAGACCGACCACGACCTGCTTCCCGAGAGCTATCAGCCACAAGACGGTGATCGCGCCGCAATCTTCGGGCGCTGGATCGTCGATTGCGGACACGGCAATACCAACCAGGTGGCAGGCTTCCATACAGAAATCCATCCGCCCCTGTTGATTGCAACCGGGCGCAGCATTGGCGCGGGAGCTTTCGGCGCACTGTGCTCGGACGACCAAACTTGTTCGAGCCTGATCGGCCGACCCTTCCTGGTCAGCCAGAATTTCGGCGACGGACCGTTCGTGAAACACATTGTGCACGAAGTGGAGAAGCTGGGATGTTCGGCAATCATAGGACCATTCCTCCAAGGGGTCATAGCGGTTGAGGGCGTGTTAGCCGGCCTGCCTGATTGCAGCCTAGGATCGGACCCTTTCTGCGTCTGCAACGATGGGATAATCTGCTCACTTTGCGAGCTCGGCAGCTGCGGCAATCTAAATGACGACCCGCCTTTAGGAGTACCCTGCACGACTCAGCTTGAAGAGCGACCCAACATCGGCGGCCCACCGTTTACAGGCAAGCAGGACATGCTTTACTTCCTCCAGCCCGCAAACGGACGCCAGAATCCTGGTGACCGAATGGTGGCCAAGTGGCACGCGACGGCACGGCACGGCGTTACCGTCGCGCTTTCCGGCGCCGGAGATGCTGGCGTGGTAGTCCACGTCATCATGAACCAAGACGCTTACAACCCGCCCGCGCCCCCACCGAAGCAGGATTGGACGGTACACAGTGGCGAATTGAATCCTGATTTCTCGATTAAGTGGTTTGGAGAATTCCTTGGTGCTGTCGCCCTCAACGCGCCAGTGCAGGCTGCGATCATCAACCGCGGTCTATTCACCGACCGCTACCAGGCGCCCCAGGTGCCAACAAACGAAGGATCGCCAACTGTGAGCTTCGCCGACCAACTCAACGGTGCGACCCAGGCAGCCCAGGACATCGACGACGGTCAGGCGTTTCCCGTGTCAGGCAGGATTAACGTCGGATGGTTCCGCTGCAACCCGGGCGGCCCTTACGTTGCCGAGTGCCAGGGAGCCAACACGGCTGTAGCTCTCACCAGCATTGGTACCCGCGATCCCGACAATAATCCCCTGACTCTTACCTGGAATGGTGGCTTCGTCGAAGGGACCGCAACGGGACCAAATCCCGTTGTCGAGTTCGCTGGCACCGGTACCTTCCCGCTAACTCTTAACGCGGCGGATAGTGAGATGTCCACGACCTGCAGCACCACCGTCAAAGTCCAGGACACCACTCCGCCGTTGATCGACATCACTCAACCCATGCCGACAACTTATACGCACAGTTCAGTTCTGAAACTTGATTATTCCGTGACCGACGCCTGCACCGGCGTGGCAAGCTTCACGCCGACCATGGATGGAGCGACAACTCTGCACGAGCACGGATTGCAGAGCGGTCAGGTCATCCCTTTACTCACTGAACTGAAGCTCGGCACGCATCAGTTCAGCATCGGCGCTGTTGATGTCGCCGGCAACGCCGACACCAAGACGGTGAGCTTCACAATCATTGTGACTCCGGACAGCATTAAAGATGACGTGAATCAATTCCTGGCGATGGGAGCTATCAAGAATGCTGGGGAGGCCAACTCGCTGCTGGCCAAACTGGACGCTGGAGCGAGTGCTCGTGCCCGAGGCGAGTGCGATACGTCGGCGAACAACTACTCAGCGTTTATCAACGAGCTGAATGCGCAAAGCGGGAAGGGAGTAGACGCCAACGCAGCAGCCATCATGATCGCCGATGCGCAGTACCTGATCACGCATTGTCCTTAACAGCAATGGTCCTGAGCATTCGCTCTCCCATAGTCCATTTGTAGATCACAAACAACTCGCGTGCCGGCGCTTATCGCGCCGGCACGGAAAAGGAAAGGCAAGATGATTCGTACTTGGTTCTATTCAGCCGCTATGATGCTTTTCGCGGTTTCTTCCGTCATTGCCCAGGAGCCACGCGAAATCGTGGCCGAAGTTAATGGCGAAAAAATTTCAGCACAGGATCTCCGCGATGCCGCCGGCGTATCGTTGGCGAAAATAGAAGATGAAACGTACCGGCTCAAGCAACAAAAGCTGCAATCGCTGATCGAGGAGCGGCTGTTGGCGCACGAGGCGCAACGGCGCAAGATTTCTGTCGAGTCGCTGGTCCAGACGGAAATCACAGCGAAGACGGCCGCTGTGACGCATGAGGAAGTCCTCAGTGCTTACGAGATGTACAAGAGCCGGTTACAAAAACCCGAATCAGAAGTGGAACCACAACTCCTCGCGGTGCTACACGATCGGAAAGTTGCGGCGCGCCGACAAGAGTTCCTCAGCTCCCTGCGAAAGGCCGCCGATGTCTCGGTGAACCTGATGCCGCCGGCAAGTTTTCGAGCGCGTGTAGGATTGGACGGTCCAACCCGCGGCGCCAGCAACGCGCCGGTCACGATCGTTGAATTCGAAGACTTCCAATGCCCTTTCTGCAAGAGGGCTGAAGATACCGTGGAGCAGGTTCTTGCCCGTTATAAGGATCGGGTGAGAATGGTCCATCGCGACCTCCCCTTGCAAACACTCCATCCAGCCGCGTGGAAGGCGCACGAGGCCGGACGCTGCGCTGAGGAGCAAGGAAGATTCTGGGAATATCGCGCTCTGTTGTATAAGAACGCTCCCGCTGCCAGCCCCGAACAGTTGAACAACTACGCTTCACTAGCTGGTCTCAACGTCTCGGATTTCACGACGTGCCTGCAGAGCGGAAAGTTCAACGCTGTCGTGCAAAAGGACGAAGACGAGGCCAGCCGTCTTGGAATTCAAGGCACACCGGTCTTTTTCATCAATGGGCGGTTACTCTCTGGCGCACAACCGGCGAGCGAGTTTGTCCGCATCATCGAGGATGAATTGAACAGGCCGCGCAGCGATAGGGGCGCTAAGACGCCTGAGGTCGACACGACGCTCCGCAACACCGCTTCTTCGCGATAACCGGGAGGTTTCCACAAGCTAACAGCCCCCGCCCTGGCTCATCTGTTTTGAACATTAAGGATTTTGGCCGGAATATCGTCCAATAGGACGGTTTTCCGGCCAATATAGCAGTTGCTAACCACGTAAGAACGGGTCCTTCGACTTCGCTCAAGATTTCGGCGGGCCCCCGCATCAGGGTCGCTAGACGCCCTACGTTCAATACCCCACCCGGGTCCATGATCTTTTCCAAACACCCTAAGCGCGCTGGCCGCGTCCCCGTTTGCCGGGAAGGTCGTCAGTTCGATCCCGACAGGCCCACCAATCTTCCCCTGGAGAATGCATTGCTTGAACCCGACCAGTTTAGCTCGACCTGAGCGACCAAGTATGGAGGCAAGTCGCCAGCAGGTTGATCTCCGATTCCAAATATGGAATTTTTCAACAAGACAAATACAAAAATAAAGATACATTCGGTTCACGAAACAAGGTTAGGTCATTGATTCTAAATAACAAAAGGCTTGTGGAAGCACAATTGCGAGTTCCACAAAAAGCTCCAGGTATGTTCCGTCTTCAACCCAACTATAGGAAAGCCCAAACGGAGGTAAGTGAAAGATGATGAAGTGGAAGTTGAATCGACTTCTTGCGCCATTTTTGGTCGCGTTATTCTCGCTGTCTGCGTTTGCCGCGAACACCGGGGATATCAGTGGCACCGTGATCGATCAAAATGGGGCGGTAGTCCAGCATGCAACCGTAACGATCAAGAACGTTAACACGGGTGCGCTTCGCACCGTCACAGCCAACGAATTCGGAGAGTTCTCGGCTCCCCAACTCGATACCGGCAGCTATGAAGTAGCAGTCAGCAAGACAGGCTTTAAGCAATACACGGCGACCGCCGTTGTGCGAAGCGGTGAAAATACTCGAGTGGCCGCGCAGTTAGCGGTAGGAACGGCCTCGGAGACGATCATTGTCGAGGGTGGTGCAATGCAGACGCTTGATGTTGCCACCGCTCAGATCAGTGAGTCTCTCAGTACGGAACAAGTGCTGGCTCTGCCAAACCAAGCCCGCGACCCGGTGGCTTACGCCACGCTGGCCCCGGGAACCGTTCCGGTCTCTAAGGACAATCCATTTCTCGGAACTGGCAGCTTCAATAACAACGGTTCACGCGGCCGTGCCAATAACATAACGGTAGACGGCATCATCTTCAGTGATCTTTCGACAACCGGGGAAGCCGGTCTCGGCACCTTTAGTTATGACGGCGTGCAGGAGTTCAAGCTGATTTCGAACAATTTCGACGCCGAATTCGGCCGCAACTCCGGCTCTCAGGTACAGATCATCACCAAGAATGGAACCAACCAGTTCCATGGCTCCGCTTACTGGTTCTATCAGAGCGACGCCCTCAATGCCCGGGACTTCTTCACACCCCTTGCGGGCGCATCGCCGGGCCTAGTACCAAGATTCACGCAAAACCAGGGTGGATTCACCGTTGGCGGCCCGATCCTAAAGAGCCATACGTACTTCTTCGGCTCCTGGGAGATGGACAAAACCCGCGGTTCGGGATCGACCCATGTCGCGCGCGTGATGACACCGGCCCAGGCAGCCGGTATAACCGACCCAAGCTCGCTGGCATTGTTCAATGCCAACGGTTCACCGACGAGCGCGGGAGGAACGATCTCCAGCCCAGCCCCGGTGACCGACAACGGTCATGCCTGGTCGGCCCGTATTGACCAGAATCTGCGTGGTGGAAAGGACAGCTTTTTCGTCCGCTACGGAGAAAATCCAGACACCGGCACCAGCCCTGGGTTGACGTTCGTTAGTTCCAATCTGCCCGGCTTCGGCGCCCAAGTCACTTCTACAGCGCGCACCGTAGTGCTGGGACATTCCATGACGATCTCGCCGTCGCTTGTCAACCAGTTCCGGGCCGGGTTCGGGCGCAGTAACCCGAACTTTGTCGCTAATTCGCCCTTCAAACCGGGGCCTCAGGTTAACATCGGCGGTATCGACTCCATTGGGGAGTCGCAAATCATTCCCCAGGGACGCACGCAGAACGTCTATCAGTACGGTGACACCTTGTCCTGGGTTCGTGGGCGCCATACCTTCAAGTTTGGTGGCGACATCCTGCGTTACCAGTCGCCAAGCCTGTTTGACGCGGCGTTTGCCGGAGTCATAACGTATGCAAACGTTGCAGCGTTCCAGGCCGGGACGCCGACGAGCTGGGCGCAGCGTGTCGGCAACTCCCACCGTCACAACTTTTCGCTCGATGCCTTCAGTTTCGTCCAGGATGACTTCCGGTTGACTCCCACCATCACCTTGAACCTGGGCTTCCGCCTTGAATCGTCCGGCGGGGTTACAGAGGGCAACAACCTCCTGTCCAACATCGATCCGAACAACCACACCCCGATTGGCGCGATTGGCACGGGACCGTTGGGCGGCGTTGATCTTGGCGGAGAGGCATTCCATCGCAACTGGAACCCGGCGCCAAGAGTTGGATTTGCTTGGAACCCGGGCCGAGGGAAAATGGTGGTGCGCGGCGGCTACGGCATTGCCTACGACTACATTTTCCTGAATCCCATTACCAACTTGCGCTTTGCCGCGCCGTTCATTCCCACCCTAACCGTTGTCTCCTTCACCGGCGGAAACACCGTGGCCAACCTGCTGGCGGGCACTGCCCCAGCACAGGCGTCGGCCAAGGCTGCGGTCGGCGTTTTCAATCCCGCCTCGTTCAATTTCGGCAGCTTCTCCGCCGTCGATCAGAACCTGTCCAACCCTCGCAACCAGCAATGGAACTTTGGTGTGGAGTATCAGGCTACCAAGGCGCTTACTCTCAAGGCCAGCTATGTGGGCACCAAGAATGACCGCCTCCAGGTGACGATGCCGTTGAATCTCACGAACCCGGCTCTTCGCCCGGCGCCTGCTACCAGCTTGGCTGATCAGATAGCAAGAACCGCTGCATTCAAAGCGTTTATGGCTGGCGAAACCGGGAACGCTGGAGCTGGAGCTGCCAGCCGCATTGATCCCCGGTTCAACACCGTAACCCAAGTCCAGAGCATCGGTACTTCGAGTTACAACTCTCTGCAGGTTGAGGCCATCGGCCGGTTCGGCAACTGGCTGAGCTTCGACACGAATTACACCTACAGTCACAGCATTGATGACGTCTCCGATGTTCTCGGAGTCCTGGTCAATGACTCGTCGACCATAGCTAACCCCACGCTGCCCCTGTCGGCGAACCGGGCAAATTCCCAATTCGACCTGAGGCAGAGGTTTGTCTCCAACTGGGTATATCAGATCCCGTTTGCCCGTAACATGAGCAACCACGCCTTCAAGCGGGTTCTCGATGGCTGGAGCGTCAACGGTATCTTCTCCACCCAAACCGGATTGCCGACAACATTGCTGGCAGGAACCCTTTCCGGATTTAGTGATCCTCTTCTCCTTGGCGGTGGCCTGTTGTGGGCCAACGGCAATGCGTTGTCGCTGCAGCCAAGCGCCACCACGCCTGGGGGTGTGAGTAACTTTTCACAACCCCTCGTCGGGAACCAGGGGACTAGCGGCCGCAACCATTTGCGCCTTGACGGTCTCACGGATTTAGACGCGGCAGTCAGCAAAGCCGTCTCCATCAAGGAAAATTACAACCTGCAAATCCGGTGTGAGGTGTTTAACCTGCTCAACCACCCGAATTTCTCCGGTTTCCAGAACACCCTGACGGCAAATCCGGCGGCTTCGGGCTTTGGCACCTACACCAGCACTGCAACCAACATGCGCCAGATGCAAATCGCTTTGCGCTTGCAGTTCTAAACCCAAGCGTTATGAACAACGGGCCAGCCCTCGGGGGCTGGCCCTCTTTTTCATAGTAGTATTTCTGACGGAGCGCTTTGCAAGCGGCTTCACTGCCGCAAGCGATGGCACTTTTCCGGTTCGGTCACTGCGCGAACAGCGTTTTCAAATGTAAGGAG
>Ga0126379_10000413_pt1 | contig 23475 bp, 21 predicted proteins | sample PanSoiMetPlot_24_FD_92640 | JGI IMG/M metagenome (GOLD analysis project Ga0126379, IMG submission 92640) | Tropical forest soil microbial communities from Panama - MetaG Plot_24 | ecosystem: Environmental > Terrestrial > Soil > Tropical forest > Bulk soil | place: Panama | collected 2016-02-17
CGGGCGGCGCAGAACACTTGCGCACGCAGGCGTGCGAGTGTGCCGGCGGATGCACCTCCGAACAAGATGATGGCTATGCCAATTGACAAAGCTGCGAGGCTGGATGCGCTGAACTGCCCCTCCAATAGTTGCATGACCTCGTCCTCTACTGTCGAGTGGGGGCCGCCAGTCATTATAGCACTCGTTATCGTTGCCTGGTTCCTTCGCCAGACGGCGGGCTAACGAGCTCCCCACTAATTCCACGCCCGCGAACGACGTTATCGCAGGATGGTCGTCCTTATTGATTGGCCGCTCGGTAAGAACTTCCACTGCCTTCATTTCCGCCGCCCGGACTTGCACCAGTCTGATTGCCGCCGGGTGCGCTAGCATTTGGAACGGTCTGTATCTCAATATAGCGCTTTGACCAATTATCCAGATTATCTTTCAATGGCTTGGCGCTATCATCTGCATCGCTCGTCGGGCAAGTCAGCTTCCACACTGTCAGTGCGATCTGATCATGCAACTGAGTTTCGCTAGCTAGAGTTCGGGACGCCTGTCCCCATTCCACTTGAGGACTGTAAAAGCTGACCACCGCTGCCGTGGCGGTTCCCAGCGCAGGAAATATGATGGCGAGCACACGGATCAGCCGTTGGTGCGGCCCGTCGCCGCGCCCAAACTCGGTCGAACTCACGCTCACCAAAATTGTCGTAATCATTCCGATTCCAATAGATATGATCGTGGCTAATTGCCAATAGAAATACGTTGATCGTACCTTGGGCATCAATGCTATGCGCTGCTCTGACAGCGCCTTGCTTAGGTCAATGAGTGTACTTTCGCTCCTGTTGAGGTCATGTATCCCATTTGGCCACTTTGGTTCCGCCAGAACATGTGTCTGCAGTTTCTGAGTCGGTGTGAGGAATGCATATTGTATTTCCTGAAACGCGCCATCACCCGGCTTAACCCCGATACAGTATTGGACCCACTCGGAAATGGTGGCGTGATCCGGGAGGACGGAATATAAGTCCCGATCCTCAACAGAGAGGTTGTATCTCTTCGGCCCTCTCAAGGCATCCGCAACATTGTCAAACCCGAACATGCGTAGCGTGCTAACGCGGTATGCGGGTGAGGCGGCCAGCCTTAGCATCACGTACACCGTACACACACATAAGATGGCGACACCCACCAGCGTGGTGAGTTTGAGCAGCGTCAAAAGGTGGCGAGTGAACGAGTCCGCAGGGGACAGTTTCAGCCCGGTGAGAAAGGATTTCAGCACATTTTGAAGGGGCATTGGAGGCCTCCCATGAAAGGCGGTGGCCCGCCTTCCCGACATTTCCGGGCTCTTTAACCAAATTATCGCTACTTCGGGCTAGCAATGCAACAAAGTTGTGGCCCTAACCCGTGGCGTGCCCAGCGGAAGCGATAGTCCGCAGGCGCCTTGCGGAAGGAGCGGAGCGGCTCGCGTGCTACTGAGCGTGAAACGCGGCGACGACGGGTGGCGCCGCGACCGCGGAACTCACGCACCAGCGCCAGTCCCAGTTGCGCCGGCGATGGCAATCCGCAAGCTGGTCCGAGAGCGAGCAATCGCGAGATATGTTTGGTAAATGTATTTGGTTAAAAAGAACGCTTGCGGGGTTTGAGTCACATGGTTTACGCTACCTTTAATTAATTAGGTCGGCGCGGAAAGCGCCAGCTACCAGGAATCAGAGCCGTTTAGGCTGGGACCCAAAAACCCGGCTGCGGCATTGATCCTAGCCATACGGTTCTTAGCGCTTACAACCGCAGGAGGGAGCCTATGCCTAACCAGCAAATCGACGCATATCTTGCCAGTCTGAACTATGATCCCCGGGTTCTTTTGAGCGTGGTCCCGGATGGCACAACTTCATCGCTGCCCGTCAAGACACGTCAGGCAGTCAATAATGGCGTAGTCATTTGTACGAAAATACAACATAGCCTGAAGAAAAACCTCGATGAAGTTGCCATTTTAAGCCCCACCACGGGAGTTATTTTCCCCGGGGCGTTGGTTCTGGCAGACCAGAACATGGTGGAGGGACACCCCACGCCGATACCGCTGCCCCGCCGCGCCACAGCTCTATCACTCGATCTGCCGGGACTCGCCGATCCTAGCGAAACGGTAGTTCCGAATTATTCGGAGATACAGAAATTTCTGAACGGTAAGCTGGAAGTGTGGAACAACGTTCCTGCCAGTCAACAAGGGTACAGTAACGCGGCACGTTCCATTCTCCAGATCACTAAGGCTTTCTCATCCCAGCAGGTAGCATTGGACCTCGGCTTCAATGCCAAATGGGCTTCCGGCAGCGCTTCGGCGCAGTTGGGGGTTTCCAGCACGACGGAAAAATCTGTGATGCTGGCTTATTACAAACAGGTATTCTACACGGTCACAATGGATACACCCCAACCCGCTTCCAGCGTGTTCTCCGACGACGTGACGCTGGCACAGGCGCAGCAGGCGTTCAACCATGCCGGCCCCCCTGCTTACGTCCGCAGCGTTGATTACGGACGTATCCTGATGGTCAAGATGGAGTCCTCAGAGGTTGACACGTCCGTCAATCTTAAAGCTGCCTTTGAACAGGCGACCGCGGGTGGTGTCACCGCGGGTGGCGATTTGGCGGCAAAGTACGCGAACATCATACGGAACTCCAGCTTTACGGTATTGGCCATCGGCGGCGGCGCCGAGACCCCGGTGGAGACGTTCAATGGCGCCTCAGATGCTAATCTTACGGGTCTCCGGGAGTACATTGCAAAAGACGCGAAGTACCGACGGGACAATCCGGGGATGCCGATCGCATATACCCTCGCCTTTCTCAAAGACAATCAGTTCGCGCGTATGGGTTTTACTACCGACTACACAGAAGACGAGTGCGTGCGGTATCCGAATGGCTTCGTTCGCATGGTCCATGACGGTGGATATGTCGCAAAATTCGAGGTGACGTGGCAAGAGCCGGATATCACCGGTACCCACATCGTAAATAAACAGTGGGACTCGGGCGAGAAGACGGCTGGGTACTCCTATCAGCTGGATTTGCCCGGTGATGCTCAAGGCGTTCGCGTCAAGGCGTGGGCTGCTACGGGCCTCGTCTGGGACCCGTGGGGCGAAATCATGAATATCAGTCTCAACGGCCCGGATAACAAAACCTACCGAGCCCGAGGGACAACCCTTAACCGTTCCTGGGACAACGGATAAATCGGTCAGGATCTACATCGGCCATTATCTGCGCCCCTATCTCACCCGCGGCGCCGTGCCGTGGCGCCGCGCGTGGGCAAGTTTTGGGCCTAACAGGAGAGGACAATGATCACGAAGGACGATTCCCAGGCGCACGGGCATGTCGTGAAACAGAACGATTAGATATGGGCACGCAGTGGAGGTGTCTCTCATACCCTGAGCCGCCCAGCCGGCAACGCCAGACCCGAAGAGAGCTGGCTGTTGTGGCTCCCCGCGCAGCCTCGTGCGCTTCCTTGGGCCGTGCGACGTGCCCACCCGACAACGAGAGGCGACAATGTGCCATAAAACTCCCACTATCGTTATGACCGCAGTCTTCCTGTTTTACTCCTTCGCCACCGTCACCGTCGGCCATGCAGCGTCGTTGCCTACCATAGGAATCGAATGGGAATTCGACCAGGGCAAAATAGCAATTACAGCAACCAAACCCGACGGCACGCGCACCGACCCGTACGATAACAGTCATGGGCAGCCAATCTTCTGCACCAAAGAGACGATGGGCGATAGGCCCCTGGTTTCTTTTACTCACGACCTACCCGATAATACCAATACCCAACGTACCCTAGAAATCGTCACGGGTCCGATAGGGTACGACGATGAGACGAAGTGGACGGATGTACTGAATATAGTCAGAAACTTCTTTGACACGATCGACAAATCCGGGAGCACTGCAAAAATAGCGCCGACTGACAGCAAGACCGCCAAATACATAACCCTGAAAGACGTTCTCGATCGTCTCGGTGGAGATCGCTACCAGTACGGAAAGGTCTGTGGTGGGAGCTGGAAAGACTTTCCCAATGAAAACATAGAAGTAGGTGCCCTATCGCGAATCTACTTCATGTACAATAACCCCGCCGTGAGGGCGGACAACATGCAAAACGAAACAGGTGCCACGCATGTGACAGTGATGTTGAAACTTTCTGAACTAATGGATACTAAACACATGCTGCCATTGTATCCAGGCCCCCAGGCACCCAGTAAGGCACGGGACCTGTACTCTAAAGTGGTTGATGGGTTAAAGCAGCCTCCTTATAGCCAGCTATCGAGCCCCAAGGACCAAGAAAAGCTAGCCTTTTGGGCGTTATCTTTCACGGCGCGGAATATAGAAATGTCCTCGGTCATCAATGACGTGGGCGGGGCAAGATTCAAAGATCTGTTTGTGCTATATCCGAAGACGACGTTAGGCCAGCTAAATCACGCGTTGCAGAACAAGGTAGATGTTGCCGACCTTTCATTGTCTAACAACGATCTGAAAGACGCGATTAACGCATCGCAGCCCATTACTGCCAAGTTGCCTAACACTTATGTGGACTTCCAAGTTTGGAAGCAAAAAAGCCTCGAACCAAATAAGCAACAACTACTGCAGTGGAATCAAGAAATCGTGGCCGGGCGCAGCCCTTACGTTGTCGAAAAACCAATAGGCGCATTTATCGAAACCCCACCAGGTTCCGCCTCCTACGTTTCCATCGTAATGGAAAACCGGGCGTCGTCGCCCCTGGCTGATGCCGCGACCCTCACTTCAGGGATTCAGTGGAAAAACAAAGCCAAGATGAGGGAACTGCTTTCCCCATTTAAGCGGATAGCCGATTATAAACTGGCGCAGTAACCTGTAATGCTCAAAGCCGCGAGCGGCGGCCCGGGATATCGGCTGCGGACGGCGGCGGATCCTCGGATCACTCGAACCAAGGCTGATGCGGGCCGAATTTGGGGTAGCGGATCATCTGATCAGGTGTGGGACCGAGTACTACTTGATCTCGATGTGAAGGCGATATGCGCCGCCTCCGCGGGTTCTGTTCACTACAATCAGGTAAGTCCCCGACGCCCGCAACCGGCCCGACCACGTTGAAGCATCGCGGCCCTCCTCAGCGCCGGGCAGCGCGCTCGACTGGACCTCTACCCCGCGGTCGACTAGCCTGAAGCGAGGCGGCGGCGCGTAGATCTGAAAGACAGCGGCGTTATCCGGGCTCCTCGCTATGACTGCCATTCGTTGGCCGGAGCGCGCAACTATGACAAAGCAGTCCGGCATTCCAGCCGGCGTCGCTCCATGTAAATCGGCTGCGCTCGATCCTCGCTCGAAATGCACTCGCGCAGGTGTCTCGCACCCAGCTCCGAGAGCTACCTTGCCATATAGGAGCGCAACCGCGAGGATCGCACGCGACGCGAGCTTGGTCGCTTGTCCAAACGAGATCAACTCCTCCTTCCTAGGCGGACAAACGGTCCCAAGTTTTCGGGCCGACGATTCCGTCAGAGACGAGACCTTGCTGGAGTTGAAACTGCTTCACCGCCAGCTCAGTCGCGGCGCCAAAATTGCCATCGACCGCTATATCGAAACCGTGTGCACGGAGCCGGCTCTGCAGGCTGACTACCCCATCGCCATCTTCGCCGCGATGCAGTATTGGCCGCGGGTCATCAGTCGCGGCGTCTATAGCCGCAGCCTGCTGGTGTGACAGCGCTGCCTTTGCTTTGGCGAGGAAGTCAGCCCGACTGTCCAGTCCGTTCAACCCACCGTTCACCTTGCGCGTCACCGCCTGCAAGTGGTCTTCATCACACAGCGGGTTGATCTCGTGCTGCTTCCAGTACAAGCACGCGATCTTCAAGGATGTCACAGGATCCGATGCTTGTTCGGGGTTTTCAATGAGATCAATGCCAAGGGCGTCGCCATAGATCTTATAGTTCGATCGTCCTGTGAGCTGCAACAGCCCGCGACCTTTAAAGCGTTGGCCGTCGCCCGGTTCAACGTTGCCCAGATCCGCGCGTCCCTCATATGCACTGCCGTCTGCAAATTCCTCAGTTGTGCGCAGCCCTGCTGATTCATGGCAGATTTGTGCAAGGAAATGCGCGATCCTAAGCCGGTTTGTAATCTCATAATCGGCCAATACAGCCGCCATTACCGAAGCTATGCCGTCGATGATCTCGGTCTGGCGGTCCGCTCTGCTTCCGGTAAATTTCGGTGCGATGCGACGAAGCAGATTTGCGTCGACAGTGAACATGGTCTCCTCCAATTCCAGGGCTCCCGCGCACGAGAGGAAGCTCTTCCTTATGTTTGACTGGTCCATCAATCACGTCTGCCTGGACGGATCGGCGCTCCGCCTGCAGCGCCACAGACTTTAGATCATACTATTTCCTATTTCAAACGCTTCGGAGAGCGCACAGACGGAGCCCACGAATGGCGATCTCGCGCCGTCAAAACAGGCGGAAAGCGAAATCCGAAAAGCCAGTGTTTAGAGCATCCGATCGCTGCAGTCTGATCTGCTGCGGAACGGCGTCTCGTGCGCGATCAGCGCGCCGCAGTTCTACTATGAGGCGCCAGTACGTGGATATGATAGCCTACTCGATCGGCCGCGGTTTTCGAATGCTGCTGCGCCAAGACTCCTCGATCAGGTGACAGCAAGCTTGGATTGCAACCCCTAGGCAGTAGTCAGATACCCACGGCCAATCTGTGGTCCATTCGATGGGAGCGAGGCCCACACGAATCATCTTCGCGGTGCAAATTGGCGTTTTTATTCTGCGCTAGCGCCGAAAAACGATCACGAAGCCCGTCGTCCTCGGCAGGAAGGCGAATGTGCGGAAGGAGTGGCCGCCCCGTGAAAGCCACGTGTATCCCTCTGTGACAGCACTTATAGGTAAAGGTGGTCGACTGGCGCTCGTCATGAAAGTGCTCGCGCCGGATCGCCTTTCATGGGCTTGAGGTCTCGAGATCGAGCGCCACTTGGACCAGCGAAGTGATCACTGACCTTCCAAATTGACAACTTCGCCCGTATTCGCTTATAAAACGGTTCTTACGTTACAGGCCGGCAAATTTACGTAAATGATCTTGTAATAAATCTAAAATTTTCTGAAATTATCTTGTTGGAATTGGCTTTAATTGGTGAGAAGCAGTTCACACTCGCAGCGTGCGAGGCGTAGTAGTCTCTTGAGTTGCTCCGACGAGCAGCATCATTGGGAGAGTGATATATGACGCAATCTCGGGCAATCAAATCGAAGGTTGTGTTCAATCCATTGGAGCACAAGCAAAAAGCGATCCAACGCGCTATGATGATACCGCAAGCTGACGACTTCGACTTCATCCGCAAGCGTCTGCAGGAACTCGCGAAAGAAAGGCTTAGGGTCGAGCCTGGCACGGTGGAGCGCACTTCGGAAAACAATGTCGTTGGCCACCAAATTCTAAACCACGTAACCCATATCAGGCGCCGCTTACCCGGAGAGAACCCCTCGTCATAGCGCCTGAAAACCGAGCGATGGTCCTGGGGGATCTAATTTGGTTTTGCCGCCTTGCCGGATCTCTCCTGCGCTGCAACCATTCGATCCTCTCCGATAGGAAGGCGCCAACCTAGAGGCTCAGATTTCCCATACCGCTTCGGCCGGGTGGACAGGCGGTTGGTAACCTAAATTCCGACTTCCCTTAACCCACCTGTCGCAATTGCGTTGTATTCGAGATAATCGGTTAAGTGATGCCCCTATTCCCCAATCCGCTTCGTCCAACGCCGTATCCGCTTGATGCACGCGCGGTCCCCCTCGGCTATCGCGGCTGCCAATTCCGCAATCCGGTCGCGCGGATTTCGCAATTTGCCCCGGCGCTGTGGCCCCCCGCTTGCGGAGAGAGAAGGGTGGAGGCAGGCGGGCGGCGCAGCACACTTGCGCACGCAGGCGTGCGAGCGCGAATATCGCCGTTAAACAAGGCGGGAGGATCGGTGATGCTGTTGCGCGAAGACAACGAGCTCATCACGCGGGTGGGACCCGGCACAGCGATGGGCAACACGACGCGGAGGTACTGGGTTCCGGCGCTGCTAGCGCACGAAATCGCCGAGCCCGACGGGCCGCCAGTGCGCGTGCGTCTGCTGGGAGAGGATCTCGTCGCGTTCCGCGACACGCAAGGCCGCATCGGTCTCCTCGACGAATATTGCCCGCACCGCCGCGCCTCGTTGTGGTTCGGCCGGAACGAGGAGTGCGGCCTGCGCTGCGTCTATCACGGCTGGAAATTCGACGTCGCCGGCACTTGTGTCGACCAGCTCAACGAACCGGCGGAACACCAGTTCAAGCACAAGGTGCACATCACCGCTTATCCGACGGTGGAGCTGGGCGGCATCATCTGGGCCTATCTCGGGCCGCCGGAGCGCCTGCCGCCGCCGCCGAAATTCGCCTGGACGCAGGTCCCGGAAACGCACCGGCACGTGACGAAAGTCATCCAGGAATGCAACTGGCTGCAGGCCCTCGAAGGCGGCCTTGACACGTCGCACGCGCCGATCATGCACCGGTTATTGCGGGACGACGCCAGGCGTGGCGGCATCAAGCCCTCGAACCCCTATGTCCGCGCAAAAGCCCCGAGCCTTGTCGTCGATATCACCGATTACGGCTATCAATATGTCGGCGTCAGGTCGCTCGGCGCGGATCAGAGCCACGTCCGCACTTATCATTTCATACTGCCGTTCCATCAGATCCGCGCCTCGCAGACCGAGCGCGGCTACCCGGCCGACGCCGGCCACATCTGGGTGCCGATGAATGACGTGACGACAATGGTCTACAACTGGTCCTACAGCCGGACGGACGAGCCGCTCAACGACGAGGACCGCCTCGAACGCGGCCTCGGCAACGGCCCCTTGCATGTCGAACAGACGACATTTCGCTCCAAGGCCAACTGGCAGAACGATTACCTGATCGACCGCTCCGTGCAGCGCAGCGAAAGCTTCACCGGCATCGACGGCATCAATGTGCAGGACCGCGCGATCCAGGAGAGCATGGGGCCGATCGTCGACCGCAGTAAGGAGCATTTGGGACCAGCCGACAAGGCAATCATCCAGATGCGCCGGCTGCTGCTGCAGGCGGTGCAGACGGTCCAGGCCGGGGGGACGCCGCCCGGCGTGCGGCCGAGCTATTACGATTTGTGTGCGGAGCTGCAGGTGCTGCCGCGCGGCGCCGATTGGCGGCGGATATTGGCGGCCGACATCACGCCAGAAAAAATCCTGCAAACGGTGTGAGGGCGGACCTCCAATGAAGATCGTCGTATTCGGCCCACACGGGCGAACCGGCGCGCTGCATGATGGGAATGTCGTCGACCTCTCTGGCGCATACGCCAAGTATTTGACCGAGCGAACAAACGAGGCGAGCCCGCTGGAAATGGCGGGGGTTGTCGTGCCGTCGGATCTCGCGCGCTTTATCGAAGGTGGGCGGCGCGCCGTCGATGCCGCGCAGCAGGCGCTGGACTACCTTTTTGGCCAAGTGCAGGACAATTTCGGACCAAGAGGCGAAGCGCTGGTTCACCCGGCATCGGACGTACGACTGCACGCACCGCGGCCGAATAACGCACGCATTGCTTGCGCCGGTGGAAACTTCGCCGACCACGCCGCGGCGATGGCCGTGAAGATGCGCGGCAGGCCTTATGAAGGCGATGCTTACCAGGAAATCCGCAATGCCGGGTTCTGGGGATTTTGGAAGCTGGGGCGCGAGGTCGTCGGCCCGGACGGCGAGCTCGTCTATCCCGAACGGTGCAATCGGCTGGACTACGAGGGCGAGATTGCGATCGTGCTCGGCAAGCGCGGCGTCGATCTGAAGGCCTCGCAGCTAAAAGAGCATGTTTGGGGTGTCACGATGCTTGCGGATTGGAGCATCCGCTCGCCTCGCGAGGGGGCTGGCGGACCGCTCAATTTCGCGTTCCCGAAGAATTTTGATACGTCATGCTCGATGGGTCCGTGTATCGCCGTCGGCGAGGCCGATCCAGCGAACATTGACATAGAGACATTCGTCAACGGCGAGCGCCGGCAGCGGTTCAACACCCGCGATATGGTGTTTTCGTTCGCCGAGTATCTCGAATATCTCTCGCGTGACTTTACGCTCTATCCGGGCGACATCATCAGCGGCGGGACGGCGGCGGGCACGGCCGCGGATTCAAGCGACTTATTGGCCGACGGTTCATCGGCGCCGGAGCGCTTCCTGAAACCCGGCGACATCGTCGAGATGCGCTCCCCGCCAATCGGAGCGCTGCGTACCCGTGTCGTCGCAAAACATAGATAATGGCGCCAAGCGCCTCGAAGCGGCGCTCGACCCGACCCTCGCGGCGTATTGCCCTGGTTGCGGCGCGCTTGTCTGCGCGCCCGGCGATTGGTGCGACGACTGCGAGGCCTGCCGCCTGCCCGACGCGACGCACAGATTAAAGAACGCCGCGATGGCCAGCGCGGCCGCGGCGGCCGGCCAATTGTGCGCGGCTGCGATATCGACGGGTTCGCGTCGTCGAATTTGAGGTAGCGGTTGCGTGCCGACAACGGCACCGGTGTCAAATCATACATGCCGCTGATGCACATGCCGCCTTTGATGATATCGGCCGGCAGAGCGAATTCGCGCGGCCAGTCGGTCGTCAGCGCGACCGCCGCGAGATGTCCGCCCGAGGATTGACCGGCCGAAATCCCGCGCGCGGCCGCTGCGCCAGGCGCCACCGTGGATGAAGATGAAGACCGAGGCCACAGCCCGCCCGGCGCGATAAATCTCGAGCTGCTCGATCTCGGCTGGTCCGTAAGCGACGCGCTCGGGTTCGCCGATGCGCAGTCGCCAGCTTGCTCTCGCTGATCCGGCGCTCGATCAATTGCTCGCGGTTTGGCGCATAGGCGGCCTGGTGATAAGCCGCATCGAGCGCAGCCTGATCGTAATCGAGAAATACCGGCGGTCCGTTCGCTCGCATCGACGCCCACGCTCTTGGTGACGTCGCCGCAGTCCATCGGACGAAAGAGGATGCGTGTAGCTTTACACTTATTATCGCTCGCAGGCGAGCTTCCCGGTCGCGCCGCTAGGCGCCCGCCCTTTCGGGCGGGGGTAGGATCCACTGACAGGCCGCGTGTTTGCTTGCTTATTGGAGAGCGTTGGTTGCGTTGGGTGCTCCAGGTGTCGCGTTACCCGCGTTCAGATTCGTAGCAGGAGCGGTCGTCGCGACGCTACCGCCTTGGGTCGTATCGATACCGGCACTGCTATCGATCAGAGCTGTATTCGCAATTCTTATCGTCGCCGCGGCGCCAACCGTCGCGGTGCCGCCATATCCCTCATTGGCCGAAACAGAGTTGACGACATTAATGTCCGCTGGGGACGACGCCGAGACCGCCACAAATCCATTGTGCGCGTTGTCGGTTGCGGCGCTCTGGAACACGCTTACTCTGGCGCCGTCCTCGGCCCGGAGCCCATAAAGGTTGTAATGCATATTGACCCGGGTCAGTGACGCGTTGACAGTTGCCCCGCCTGACGGCTTCGCCAGAATGCCACCGTTGGCATTGAAGTGCACAGTCGAATCCTTCACCGCGACCTTGAGATTGCCGGAAACCGGCTCGATGTCTATCCCGGTCGTTGCGAAACCGAAAACCCGTACGCTCTCAATGAGGACAGTGCCTGGGCTGAGCGCGCGAATGCCATTCAGTCCGTTGCCTAAGCCATTGATCGAAATGCCGCGGAGCACGACGTTGATTGGAGTGGCTCCATTGCTTATGACGATGCCGTTGGTGCCCGAGACGAGAACCGACCCGAAGGTTCCGCTGCAGTCGATCGTAACGGATTTGGCAATCGTGACCGCGCCGAACCCACCGGGATCGAGACAGTCGATCTCGCCGCTGTCGGCTGTTTTCGAAATGGCGCCGGCGAACGTCTTGCAAGGCGCGGTTCGGCTGCAGGGATTGGCATCGTCTCCCACGCCCGAAACCCAGGTACGCGATGCCTGGGCGTGCGCTGGCGAGCCAATCAGGCAGGTCAAGAGCATAATCCCTGCAATGGCGGACATTAACTTCAGAATATGCATTGTTTCCTTCTTTCGACGGGACAGATATTCACGGATACGTCTGAAAGTCCCAAACCCGAGAAAATTATCATGAATTGCTATAATTGTCAATATGATAATTGAGAGACAGCTAACTGCCGGTTCGAGTGATCAGCGCGACCGAGATACTTGCTGCCAGACCGGAAAGGGGGAGGGGTCGCTGAGCAGGTCTAGCGAGTCATCGCGGATCCGGCGGGAAGCCGCCATGTCTCTCTTGCCCGCGGAAGCCGCATCGCGTGCGATCGGCTTTGTCTATCTCGGCGTTATGGTCCTGACCTGGGCCGGGAATTGGCCGTTGATGAAGCTTGCGCTCGGCCAGGTACCGCCGCTCGTCTTCGTGCTGTTGCGGCTGATCGGCAGCCTCATCCTGATCGCGCCAGGCTTGCTCGCGACGGGGCAGCCGCTATTGCCGGCGCGCGGCGAGCGGTGGAGGCTGTTCTGGGTCGGACAGCTCCAGGTGGCGGCGTTCCTGATCTGCAGTATCATCGGCCTAGCGATTCTGCCGGCCGGGCGGGCGATCGTGCTCGCCTATACGATGCCGCTCTGGGCGATCCCGATCGGGTTGTTCTTGTGGCCGGAGCCGCTCGGCCGCGCCCAGTTCATCGGCGCGGCAATCGGCTTTGCGGGCCTTGTCTTGTTCATGAACCCGAGCCTTGTCGATTGGGGTAACGGGCGCGTCCTTGCAGGAAATGCATTGCTGCTGCTCGCCGCGGTCGCCTGGGCGCTCGGATCCTGTCTCTATCGCCGGTACTCCTGGCACTCGCCGTTCTGGGTCCAGACCTTCTGGCAGCTCGCGGTCAGCATCGTTCCGGTCGGGGCTATCGTATTCACCGGTGCGCCCGCGGGACCGGTACATTGGTCGCCCGAGCTTGTCGCGATCCTCGCCTATAACTGCATCGTCACGACGGCCATCGGTTATTTTCTGTGGGGGAAGGTGTTGTCGATGATGCCGGCGGTAATGGCAGGGCAAGTGCTGACCCTTACCCCGATCGGCGGTTTCGTGCTGTCGACGTTGTTCTTTGGCGGCACGGTGACCGCCGATGTCGCGCTCAGCCTTGCATTGATCGTCGGCGGCATTCTCGTAACTCTGCGACGGTGATAAAGCCGCATTGGCTGAGGAGGCGATGATGTTCAAGAGGATTGACCACGTCGAAATCGTCACGGACCAACTGGACCGAACGGTGCAGTTCTATACTGAAGTGCTGGGCTTCGCGGTGAAAGCGCGAGATCGGATCGAGCGCTCGGGCTTAGGCGTGCCCATCGACCTCGTGTACCTGGACCTGGGCGGCACGGTCGTCGAGCTGATCTCGTACAAAGGCATTACGGTCGACGCTGCTCCGAAGAGCGAACACCTGGGTTACCGAATGATCGCGCTCGAAGTCGACGATATGCAGCAGACGATCGAATATCTGCGCACCAAGGGTATCGAGGTCGTCTGGGGCCCGCGAGTACGCGAAACGTACTCGAGGGCGGAGATTTGCGACCCCAACGGCTACCACATCGAGCTCAGGCAATGGTTCCAGTGAACCAGTGCATGCACTAAGCTGCGATCCTTTATCTCGTCGCCGTTTTGCCGATCCGGCAGATCAGCTGCCGCGCGGAAACAGCCGCTCTTCGACGAGGCCGCAGATGATGTGGCCGGCGGTGATGTGGATCTGCTGAATGAGCGGCGTCGCATCCGATGGGGCATGCAGGCAGAGATCGCAGCGCGCGGCCATTTCGCCGCCGGTTCGCCCGGTGAAGCCGACGACCGTGAGGCCCTTCTCGCGGGCGGCGCCGATTGCCCGCAGGATGTTTGGCGAGCGCCCCGAGGTCGAAATCGCGATCAGCACGTCGCCGGGACGCCCAAGGCCCACGATCTGCCGCTCGAACACGCGCTCATAGCCATAATCGTTGCCGATCGCGGTCAGCACCGAGCTGTCGGTCGTCAGCGCGATCGCCGCCGCCGGCGCGCGGTCGTAATTAAGCCGGGACAGCATCTCGCCGGCGAGGTGCTGCGCATCGCCGGCGCTGCCGCCGTTCCCGCAGAGCAAGAGCTTCTTGCCGCCCGCGAGCGCCCTGGCCGCGGCCTCGGCAATGTCGCGCACCGTGTGGCAGAAAGCCGGGTCATCAATGGCCTGTTGCAACACCTCGCGCGACTGGACGAGATAGTCGTTGATGCTGTCCATTGCCGCCTCAGACATCGCTCGCACCTCCATCGCCCCGCCTGGCGCCTCCGCGGGCCCTGCCGAGCTTATAACCCGCCTCGCGCGATCCTCGCCTCCGGCGCTCCGCGCTATCAACGACTGCTCCAGTCAACATTCCCGCCTTTCGGTAGGCAATTGTCAACGCCGGTTGAATTCTGACCCACTTCGGCACGCGTCGCCGATTGAATCCTGACCCGCCCGATTGCTCCAATGCTGGGACGGTGCGGCTTGTCCTATTGGGGCGACAGGCAGGCCTGGGGCACGCGTCAACAACCACAACATGATGGTCGACCGGAAAGGCAGGGTGCCGTCGACCGCCTCGGTGCGCGGTCTCGACAATCCCGCGTTCTGCAAAGAGGGCTCCGACCATCCCCCCGCAAAGCTATTTCCGCTAAAGCAGAGCCGTCGGCAGCTCGCGATGCTCGATCCGAAAACGATGAAGTACACTTTCGTCGATAGCTGCTTCGACACGCATCATCTGCAGTTCGGCTCGACAGGGGCGACAGGCTGTGGACGAGCGGCGGCGGTCCAGTCGTCGGCTGGCTCGATACAAAGGTATTCGATGAGACCGGGGACGCAGCCAAGGGGCAGGGGTGGACCGCACTGGTGCTCGACACCGACGGCAACGGCAAGCGGGACGCCTATGTCGAGCCGGACCAGCCGGTCGATCCGCAGAAGGACAAGCGCTTGCCCGGCGGCTTCTACACGATTATGCCCAGCCCGGTAGACGGTTCGGTGTGGGCACCGGCGGCGTGTTCGCCGGCAAGGGTGCCGTCGTGCGGCTCGATCCCGGCCCAAACCCGCCCGCGACGGCGCTCGCCGAGGTCTACAACGTCCCACCACCTGGCTTTGCACCGCGCGGCGCTGACATCGACAGCAAGGGCGTCGTGTGGGTGTCACTGGGCAGCGGACATCTCGGCAGCTTCGACCGGCGCAAATGCAAGGGTCCGCTGAGCGCGCCCAAAGCCACGGCGATCAGTACCAGGAGGGCTGGACCTTCCACCAGTATCCCGGGCCGGGCTTTGCCGGCATCGGCGACAACAGCGCCGAGGCGAGCTATTGCACTTGGGTCGGCCCACAAGACCAAGGAGGTCAGCGAGTTCTTGGATGGGCACCGCAATGCCCACCTGCACTTCACTCCGACTTACGCGTCCTGGCTCAACCAGGTCGAGCTGTGGTTCGCCCGGATCGAGCGCGACCTCATCGCCCGCGGCGTCTTCACCGCCGTCCCCGATCTGCGCCGCAAGCTCATGCGCTACATCCGCCAGTACAACAAGGCTCCCAAAACCATAACGTGGCGCTACCGCGACCCGACGCGTCGCATCACTCTCGATTCAGTCGTTACAGTCCACTAGTGCCATTTCATATGATCAGTGACCCAACTTGTCGTGTCCGGCCTTGAGCCGGGGAACTATGGAAACTGACGCAGTGTTCGCCTGTGCTTCGTGGATGGCCGGGTTCAAGACCGACCATTACCGTTCCGGTGCGCCTTCCGTATGGGGCTCAAAGCATTAACGCGGCGCGTAACCGTTCAGCTCACGGCCGATCGCCTGCTCCTGGCGGCCGAGACCCGATGGGTTCTGCTGTAGCAGCTCGCGCTGCGCCCCCTCCAGCTGAGTGGCGTAGTCCTGCCGCATCTGCTCTTGCAGCGGGCTCGTTGTCGGTGCCGACAGCGACAGGCTGGGATTGACGGCGTGCAGTTGCGGAGGCGGCTCCATCCCGCGTTGCTGGGCTGCGACAGGCGCGGTGGCAAAGCAAGCAGCAATTACTGCAGCCGGCATGGTTAAAGATAGCAGTTTCATTGCAAGACCTCCTGCGGCGCATTTGCTGTTTTGGCGGGACGCCGCGCGTGTCTAGTGGGGAAGAGCTCCGTCATCTCGCGCAAGGCTTCGCGTCCGCGGGCCACTCGCGAGCGCACCGTTCCGACCGGCAGATTTACTAACGAGGCCGCTTGGGCATATTCCATGCCCTCCAGCCCGACGAGCAGGATTACCGCACGTTGCTCCTCGGGTAGTTGTGCCATTGCCCGCTCCAGATCGCGAAGCTCAAGCCGGCAAATCTGATTTGCCGATTGCGTCACAGCGGGTTTGCATTTCTGCAGTTCGGTGCTGGCGCGATGGCGCGCGTTGCGGCGAGTAAAACTGATGTGTTGGTGGTGCAAAATCGTGAATAGCCAGGCCCGCAGATCGGTTCCGGGCTCCCACAGATGGATTTTTCCGAGGGCGCGCGTGAGGCCGTCCTGGACGAGGTCTTCGGCAGCGACGGCGTCGCGCGTCAGAACCTGCGCGTAACGCGTCAGACGAGGGATCAAGGCCTCGATTTGGCGACGAAAGCTTTCGTCGGCGCTATCCTGCCTCCGCCGGTAGGATTGCTTTCCGGGGGAGTTGCCCCGGCCGTCCGCTTTGAGTTCGATCATTGAATGCTGCTGGTTACGTATTGCCATGGCTTCCCCAGCCAGCTGATTGCAGTGCGTCGCGCCAGAGCGCTCCGGGACAAATTTAGTCGCGCCATGCGCAAAGCGGCGTTAAGTGCCGTAAATGCGAGTAAATTGCGGTCAAGGAGGCAGACTTGCTCTCGCGCAAACGAGGTCACGCGCGGGGCTGCCTGCTTAAAAACGCGCAGAAAGGAACCTTCGATCTGCCCCGGCGTTTGACGCTGTTCTCAAGCACCGCCCCTGACGAAGAGCGCGGCGATGCGATGTTACGCCGCGCAACTTGCAACCTGACGGTTCCCGAATATCTAAACCGTCTTAGCCACCTGGATCCGATCGGACGATGGCGAGCGTACTTCGGCCTGCACGTCTGTTCGATGTGCCCGCTCGGCACATCGAGCAGGTGTATCTCGTCGCGCAAGGAGAAGGCTCAGCACTGGACCTCGACGAAGTGTCGATGTCCTGGCAGCGCTCTGCCAACCAGTATCGCATTGATCCCGAAACTACGGAGGCGCCGCGGATCCTTACATCCGGCGAGGTCAGGCAACTGCGCGAACCTCTCGACCAGCTCTTGTTCAGTGCGCAGGAGGAAATCGATCGCCTCTACAAAGTCGTTCGCGAAGCGGGGTACACCCTTCTGTTCTGTGACACGGCAGGTACCGCGATCGAGCATCGCGGCGAAGAAGCCGAGGCGAGCCAGTTCAAATATTGGGGAACCTGGCTCGGCGGCGTGTGGTCCGAAGCGGCTGAAGGCACCAACGGCATCGGCACCTGCATCGCCGAAGAGCGGCCCGTCACCGTCCATCGCGGCGAACACTACCGATCACGGCACATAAATCTTAGTTGCTCGGCGGCGCCCGTCTTCGATGCCGGCGGCAGACTGATGGCGGTGTTGGACGTCTCGGCGATCGATCCAGAGCGGTCGGAACGTGCCCATGCGTTGACCGGCGCCCTCACCCTGGCGTCGGCGCGCACGATCGAAGAGCGATTTTTTCGTGATGGCTTCCGCCAAGCCTGGGTAATTGCGGTTGCGCCGCTCGAAGACGGTGCCGCAGGCATGCTGCTTGCGGTCGATGGCGACCAGCGCATCGTCGGGGCAAACCGAGCCGCGCGCATCACTCTCCTGCTCGACGACCGAAGCTTGCAGGCCGGCGCCAGCTTGTGGAGTATATTCGAGAGGGATCCGATACTCTTTCGACGCACCGACGCCAACGACATCCCGACGCGTCTGGTTGTTGCCGGAAGCGATGAGATCCGGCCTGCTCTGGTGACCCCGCCCGAGAAGAATGTGCGGGCCTGGCCGAACATGGCGGGCATCGATCTACACACGCGCCCTCGTTTCGACTTGCTCGCCAGTCTGAGACAGCCGATGCCAGTTCCACAGGCGCGCGGCGGTCTGCCGCCAGGCGCCACGCGTCGTGTGCGGGAATATGTCGAGGCGCATCTGAGCGAGAGCATCGAGCTCGCGACACTGGCTGCTGCGGCAGGACTATCTCTGTATCATTTCGCCCGCGCATTCAAACAATCAGCGGGTGTGACGCCGCATCACTATCTTGTACAGAGGCGCATCGAGCGAGCGCAGCAGTTGCTCACCGGCACGGACCTCTCTCTGGCGGAAATCGCGCTCACGACGGGTTTCTCTGACCAAAGTCACTTCGCGCGTCATTTCCGTCAAATGCTCGGCGTGACGCCCGGCCAATTTCGGTGGTCACGGCGCTAATCGTTGCCTCTAGCTCCATGATCGCGCCCCTTCGTCGGCGGGACATTTGCGAAAATCGAATTCGCGCCTGGGCGTGCATCGAATGGTCCATTTGTGGAACGGCCGCGGACCCGGTCGGCCCAACCATTGCGGCCGACGCCGGCACTCGTTTCGACGCGAGGTCGAGGAGACCGCGGCCGTGAACCGATAGCCACGGCCGATCTCCGTCCGGATGAGGTCTCTGTCTTCGCCAAGAGCCCTGCGCAAAGTCGAGATCTGAACTTTGAGATTGTCCTCGGAGACCACGATACCGGGCCAAACGAGGCGCTGCAGCTCATCTTTGCTGACCAAGGCGCCATCGGCCGTGAGTAAGGCCATCAAAAGATCGAAAGCCCGCGTTCCCAGCTCGACCGGTACGCCGTCGGCGAGCAACTGCCGTTGCCGCAGCAGCAAGCGGAACCGGCCGAATTCAAGTGTTGTGTCGGCCTCGCAGGCGGATGGCCGGCGCTCTGCCGCGGGCTGCCGCCCTGTCGGCTTGATTGGTGGTAGCTGCATCGCTCCCTCCTCGAGGATCCAACCCTGCCAAGCGCATTAGCGGTGTCCGATATAGCTGGATCGGCGGGCGGCTCTTGAACGGGTTTGCTCCGAGGGGAACGGATTTGCTCTATTCGTGTACGCGATATTCGGGACATCGCCTGGGCCTCGAATATTATCGGTCAAGTTCAGTTAACCGATCGCGCTTGCGATGTCCGCCAGCCTTAGCCCAAAGCGGGGGTGAATATGGCCAAGACGGTAGCTGACCAGTTCGCGGAAATTCTGGCGGCAGCAGGTGTCGAGCGGATCTACGGCATTGTCGGCGACAGCCTGAACGGGCTGACCGACTCGCTCCGCCGCCAGGGCGAGATCGAGTGGGTGCATGTCCGCCACGAGGAAGTCGCCGCCTTCGCTGCGGGCGCCGAGGCGCATCTTACGGGCCAGCTCGCGGTCTGCGCCGGCAGCTGCGGACCGGGCAATCTGCATCTGATCAACGGCTTGTTCGATTGCCATCGGTCGCGCGTGCCGGTGCTCGCGATCGCTGCGCAGATTCCTTCGGCCGAGATCGGCGCCGGATATTTTCAGGAAACGCACCCGCAGACTCTGTTCAAGGAGTGCAGCCACTACTGCGAGCTGATCTCCGGCACCAATCAGATGCCGCAGGCGCTGGAAGTCGCGATACGCGAGGCGGTCGGGAAGCGCGGCGTGTCGGTCGTCGTCATCCCCGGCGATGTCGCGCTGCAACCCGCTACAGGTGCTGCGCAACCCAATGTCGCGGGTCTGCTACCGCCTGCTCCGGTCGTGGTGCCTGCGAAAACGGATCTTAATCGGCTGGCCGCGCTGCTGAACGGTAAAAACCGCATCACGATGCTGTGCGGTTCAGGATGCGAGGGCGCGCACAAGGAGCTCATGGCACTCGGCGACCGCCTCAAGGCCCCGATCGTGCATACGATGCGCGGCAAGGAACATGTCGAGTGGGACAATCCGTACGATGTCGGCATGACTGGCCTGATCGGGTTCTCATCCGGTTATTATGCGATGCTCGACTGCGATCTCCTGCTGATGCTCGGGACCGACTTCCCCTATCGCCAGTTCTATCCGCAGGGGTCGCGCGTCCGCATTGCGCAAGTCGATATCAGAGCCGAGCAGATCGGACGGCGCGCGGCGGTCGACCTGGCCGTGGTGGGAGACGTCCGGGCCACAGTAGAGGCGCTGCTGCCAATGCTCCAGCAGAACAGCCATGCGTCGCATCTGGTGCAGGCGCAGCAGCATTATGCCAGGGCGCGCCAGGGGCTCGATGATCTGGCGGTCGGCACGCCGGGAAAGCGGCTGATCCATCCGCAGCAGGTCGCCAAGGCGATCAGCAACCATGCCGCTGGGGACGCCGTATTCACCTGCGATGTCGGCCTGCCGACGGTGTGGGCCGCCCGCTATCTGACGATGAACGGCAGCCGGCGGCTAATCGGGTCGTTCTGGCATGGCTCGATGGCCAATGCGCTGGCGCAAGCGATCGGCGCGCAGGCGGCGCTCCCCGGCCGGCAGGTGGTCTCGCTGTCCGGTGATGGCGGGTTTACGATGCTGATGGGGGACATGCTCAGCCTCGTGCAGCTCCGCCTGCCGGTGAAGCTTGTCGTGTTCAACAACGGCGCGCTCGGCTTCATCGAGCTCGAGCAGAAATCCTCGGGTTTTCTGAATACCGGCACAGAGCTGCAAAACCCGAACTTCGCGGCTATGGCCGAAGCGGTCGGCGTCCGCGGGATTAGGCTCGAAGACGCCGGTGACATGGACGCCGGAATTGCCGACGCGCTGGCGCACAACGGGCCAGTACTGGTTGACGCGGTCGTCAACCGCACCGAGCTCGCGATGCCGCCCTCGATCACGATGGAGATAGCGAAAGGCTTCACGCTCTACATGGTGAAGGCGGTGATCAGCGGCAGGGCCGACGAAGTCATCGACCTTGCCCGGACAAATCTGTGGCGCTAGGGCGGACGATACCGCCGTGCGAAACACTGGATCCACCGGGGCTGAAACATGAGTGGACCGAAGGAACACTCTGTCGGCTACGCCGTCCTCCGCGATCCGCGTCTGAACAAGGGGACGGCATTCACCGAAGCGGAACGGCGCAAATACCGCCTCGAGGGCCTTTTGCCGCCCGCCGTCACCAACATAGAACTGCAGGCGGCGCGCCGGCACACCGAGATCGCCAATCTCGATGACGACCTGCAGAAATACTTGGTGCTGTCGGACCTGCAGGCGCGCAACGAGACGTTATTCTACGCGGTCGTGATGTCGGATCCCGCCACCTACCTGCCGCTCGTCTATACGCCGACGGTCGGCGAAGCTTGTCAGAAGTTCGCCCATATCTTTCGCGAGGCGCGCGGCATGTTCCTGCCGATCAGCGCCCGGGGCCGGATCCGCGAGATCCTCGGCAACTGGCCGGAAAAGGACGTCCGCTTCATCGTCGTGACCGACGGCGAGCGCATTCTCGGTTTGGGCGATCTCGGCGCTGGCGGGATGGGCATCCCGATCGGCAAGCTCGCGCTCTATACCGCCTGTGCCGGGGTGCCGCCGCAACACTGCCTGCCGGTGGTTCTAGATGTCGGCACGAACAACCAGGTGCTGCTCGACGACCCGCTCTATCAGGGACTGCGCCACAATCGCGTGCGCGGCGAAGAATACATGTCCTTCATTGACGAGTTCGTGGCGGCCGTGCAATCGCTTTACCCGAAATGCTGCATCCAATGGGAGGACTTCGCAAACATCAACGCCGTCCCAATCCTCGAGCGCTATCGCGAGAAGATCTGCACCTATAACGACGATATCCAGGGCACCGCGGGCGTTGCACTCGCCGGGATCTTCGCCGCGCTGCGGATCACCAAGCAGAAGATCACCGAGCAGCGGTTTCTCTTCCTTGGGGGCGGCTCGGCCGGAACCGGTATCGCGGAGCTGATCAGCCAAGCCATGGCCATGGAGGGAATGGATAGCGCCGAGGCCAGAAAGCGCAACGCGCTGTTTGACATCAAGGGCCTCCTAGTGACCTCGCGCACCGATCTGGCCGACTTCCAGAAACCGTTCGCGCAGGACCATGAGCCCCTATCCAGCTTTGCCGAAGCGGTGAAGGCGATCAGGCCCACCGGCATTATCGGCGTCAGCACCGTGCCGAAGCTGTTTACGCGCGAAGTCATCCACGCAATGGCCGAGATTAACGAGCGGCCGATCGTCTTCCCATATTCGAACCCGACATCGCGTTCCGAATGCACAGCGGAGGAAGCATACCAGTGGTCCGGCGGTAGGGCGGTGTTTGCCAGCGGCAGCCCGTTCCCTCCAGTGGAGATCGGCGGCCGAAAGCTCGTGCCGGGGCAGGGAAACAACGTCTACATCTTCCCGGCCATGGGCATGGCGGTGTTTGCGACCGAAGCCACCCGCGTGACGGAAGAGATGTTCATCGTCGCCGCGCAGGCGGTCGCTGAGCAGGTCACCGAGGAGAACCTCTCGGCAGGGCTGATCTACCCGCCGCAGAGCCGGATTTTGGATGCATCCCTCCACGTCGCCGAGCGGGTCGCCGGCTATATTTTCGACAACGGTCTCGCTCGCGTCCCGAAACCGGACGACATCGGCCCATTGATCCGCGCCCGCGCTTATCGCCCGGCCTACGCGGAATGAGCCCAGCCGAAGGCGCCAAGAAACCGTATGGAGGATCTGATGACGGGCCAGCTCGATCCAGAAATACGAGAAATTCCGATCGGCATCCGCACGAGCGGGGTGCGGCGCGAGAGCGGCTCGATGGGCAAAGCCGACGCACCCGCCAATCATTATTGGCGGTTATCGGCTACGAGAAGGCCTCTGCGATCGCACACAAAGCGAGTAAGGAGAGGCTGAGCCGCAAGAAAGCCGCGCTGGCGCTGGGCTATATCGACGAGCGCTGCTTCGAAGAGATGGTCGATGCGCGGAGGATGGTGGGGCACGGCCTCGACGGCAGCTGAAGCGGGTCCGCAGGCAGAAACGCCTCTACCCGCCGCACACGGCCCAATCGGGTCGCCGGATTGGTTGAGGGCGGCGGGTCCGCCGCTGCTTTTCGGCTTGCGGCTGTGGGCTTCGGTGTGCCTTGCGCTCTATGTTGCGTTCTGGCTTGAGCTCGACAACGCGTACTGGGCCGGCACCTCGGCGGCAATAATGTGTCAGCCGCATCTCGGCGCGTCGCTGCGCAAAGGCTGGTACCGCCTGATCGGCACGGTGATCGGCGCAGTGGCCGTCGTCGTGCTGACGGCGTGCTTTCCACAAGACCGCGCGCCGTTTCTCGTCGGCTTGGCGCTGTGGGGCGCCGGCTCCGCTTTCGTCTCCACTCTTCTGAAGAACTTCGCCGCCTACTCGGCGGCGCTTGCCGGTTACACGGTCGCGATTATCGCAAATGACCAGCTCGGAGCGACCGGCGGCCCGAACGGGCAGGCCTTCATGCTTGCCGTTTACCGCGCCAGCGAGATCTGCATCGGCATCGTCTGTGCCGGCATCGTTCTCGCCGGAACCGATTTCGGCCAGGCCCAGCGCCGGCTCGCCGCGTTATTCGCGGCCATCTCATCCGAGATTACCGGCCGGTTTGCCGCCACGTTGGCGGTGGCGGGAACC
>Ga0126379_10000415_pt1 | contig 23424 bp, 20 predicted proteins | sample PanSoiMetPlot_24_FD_92640 | JGI IMG/M metagenome (GOLD analysis project Ga0126379, IMG submission 92640) | Tropical forest soil microbial communities from Panama - MetaG Plot_24 | ecosystem: Environmental > Terrestrial > Soil > Tropical forest > Bulk soil | place: Panama | collected 2016-02-17
CGCGGCGCCCGCGCCGCCCGCCTATGCGGGCGAAACCGTAACCAGCCGCATACGCCCGGAATTCAATCCGATCGGGGTCCGTGTGGGGGACTTCTTCTGGTTCCCGCGCGGCGAGCTCGATGAGGCTTACAACAGCAATATTTTCGCGACCCCGAGCAGCCCGACCCACGACTTCATCACGGGCGTCCTGCCGAGCTTTGATCTATTGTCCATCTTTCCGCGCAATGCCCTTAATTTTCACGGCAGCTCGGCGCTCCAGTTTTACACCCACAATGGCACGCAAAACACACAGGACGCTTTCCTCAGCACAGACGGCCGGCTGGACGTGACCGCTGGCAGCTCGTTTTACGGCAACGCACAGGCGACGCATCAGCACATATCTTACGGATCTCCCAATTCACCCGGCAACATCGCACAACCGGTGACGTATTGGACTTACACCGCCAGAGGCGGTTATGCCCAGGGGGGGCGGCGCTTTTCCTGGGGGGTCGAGGCCGGTTCGACGTCCGCGCAGTACAATGGGGTCCCGCTCGTTGGCGGCGGCGTCTTGCCGCAGAGCACCGCAGATGCCACGTTTTCTGACGTAGCGGTTAACGCCAGCTATGAAATCATACCCGATTACCTGGGCTATGCCCGATTCGACGCCGGTTTGTTTGATTGTCGCCACACTTCGCCTGGAGTCCTCCGCCCCAATTCTAAAGTTTATCGCGCCGACGTCGGTTTGCAGATCCTGCCTAGGCATATCATTTACGGCCAGGTCTATGTTGGATATTTGGTCCAAAATTTCGACCAATCGAGCCTCGGCTCTTTCCATTACCCCGATTTTGGCGGCCGACTGGTGTGGAACGTCACTCCGCTCAACACCCTCACCTTCAACGGCTTGCGGACGTTTGTGCAGGGCGGTTCCTCGAACCCCTCGGTGGGCATCACCGGCCCGGCCGGCAACGGCTATCTTGCAACCACCGTCCAAGCTGTCGCCGATCACGAACTGTTGCGCAACCTCCTGCTCAACGTCAACGGCTCCTATGAAAACGACACGTTCCAGGGCATCAGTCGGACCGATAATGTCTTCACCGCTGGTGCGGGCGTCACATACCTAGTAAATCGGCACCTCTTCCTGGGCGGGTCCTTTAGCTACCAGCGGCGCAACTCAACTTTTTCCGGATCTTCATACACCCAAGACGTTCTGCTGCTGCGGGTCGGCACACAGTTGTAAGCCGCCGCTTTCTGCACGAACGCGACTTTCGCTCTAGCGCCCCTGCAGCACAATCTTCCACTATAACTGCGATTAACCGCGGCACCGATCGGATGTCTCCTTGATCGGTTTTGTGCTGCGGCATGTGAACTCCTGTCAGCTACCATCGTTGATATCCTGCGTTGTTGCCTGGGACAGCATGGGCGGGGGTGGAGGAAACGGGCCGATCGCAGCCGGATCGTGCTCCTTACAGCGAGTGCCGGAGTTATTAACGACAATTTTTTCACTATACTTTTAATAAAATTCGTGGGAAAAGCGATGGGTGGTTAAGTATGGCGATATAACGACTTCTGGTAGCGAAAGTGCCTTCGCCACGCTTGCAACAATGGAGATTGCGATGATCGAAGGTGCTCTCCTAACGTACGAGACAAGAGACAGGACTGCCTCGATATTGGCGCGACAACTCCGACGAATATCGCATCGGTCTCCCAATTTCAGCGGCCGTCGGACGCTTCGCAGAGGCGGTTGACCGCAATTCGCAATCTATGCAAACGAGCCGGTTTGTTCTTCAAAAGAGCGATCTCGAGAGGCCACGCGGACGGGCTCAATGAAGGTTGCGATCCTCGCAGGCGGAATGGGAACGCGGCTGGCTGAGGAGACCGATCAGCGCCCGAAGCCGATGGTGGAGATCGGCGGCAAACCGATTCTTTGGCACATCATGCAATATTACTCGTCATATGGATTAAACGAGTTCGTCATCGCACTCGGTTACAAGAAGGAAGCGGTCGTACGATATTTCCTGGACCTGCATTACTACAGCTCGGATCTCACAATCAGAACTGGTAACGGCACGGTTACCGTCCATAACCAGCGGCATGGGCCGGATTGGACAGTTCATTTAATTGACACAGGGCTGCCGACCGATACGGGCGGTCGTATCAAGCGGCTCGCCCCCTATCTCGGCGGCTCAACATTCATGCTGACCTGGTGCGATGGTTTGTCCGATGTGAACCTTGATCGCCTGCGTGAGTTTCATCGATCTCACGGCAGGCTTGCCACGGTAACCACAGTACGCGCGCCGGCCCGCTTCGGTTATCTGCAGCTCGATCGCGAGCACGTTCGGGGTTTTCGTGAGAAGCCGGCTGATGGCGAAGGATGGATAAATGGGGCGTTCTTTGTGCTCGAACCGGGCGTCTTCGAATACATCGAAGGCGACACGACAAGCTGGGAGCGCGGGCCCATGGAACAGCTCGCCGCGGAAGGCCAGCTCGCGGCTTATCGGCATACGTCGTTCTGGCAGTGCATGGACACGCTTCGGGAAAAGCGGTTGCTTGAGGAACTCTGGAGCGCAGGCAAGGCGCCCTGGAAAACGTGGGAGTAACTGAGATGCGGGTGTTAGTTACCGGGCATCGCGGCTATATCGGGAGCCCCCTCGTCGAGCGGCTGAGGACGGCCGGTCACGAAGTAGTGGGCGTCGATACGGAACTCTATGAGGACTGCACCTTCGGCGGCAGTAAGGACAGTGGGATCCCGACGATCAATCGGGATATTCGAGAGCTGTCGCCGGTCGATCTCGAAGGGATCGACGCGATCGCCCACCTCGCGGGTGTCTGCAATGACCCGCTCGGGGATTTGCTGCCGGAAACGACGTTTGAGATCAATCATGCGGCGACAGTGCGGCTGGCGAAAATCGCCAAAGCCAGCGAGGTTCGCCGATTTGTCTTCTCGTCTTCGTGCAGTGTATATGGCGCCGCCGGGCAAGAGTGGATCGACGAAGAGTCCGAACCCAACCCGATCACCCCTTACGGGCTTTCCAAGTGGCGAGCCGAGGTTGATCTGAGACGGTTGGCGGACGCCAGTTTTTCGCCGGTATTCTTGCGCAGCGCTACCGCCTACGGCTTCTCGCCGCGGATCCGATTCGATCTTGTTCTTAATAACTTGACTGCACACGCTTTCACAAGCGGCAAGGTACTGCTGAAGAGTGACGGCATGTCGTGGCGTCCGATCGTCCACATCGAGGATATCGGGCGAGCCTTTCTCGCAGCGCTCGAGGCGCCGGTCGAAACCGTCCACAACGAGGTATTCAACGTCGGCATCACCACCGAGAACTATCGCCTTCGCGAACTCGCGGAAATCGTAGAGGAGACGGTACCCGATTCTCGAATCGAATTCGCTGCCGGCGCCGGCCCCGATAAGCGGACGTACCGCGTCGATTGCTCAAAGATCGCGCGCTTATTACCCAAGTTCAGGCCGCAGTGGACGGCTCGCCGTGGAGCGCGCGATCTGTACAACAAATACAGCGAACATGGGCTCCTCCTGGAGGATTTTGAGGGCGCACGGTATCAGCGGCTCGCTTATCTGCAGTCATTGATGGCTCGTGGCGCCATTGACGGCCGTTTGCGCTGGATCGCGCCGATGGCGACTCTGGACGCGCCCATCGAGGGATCCGTCAAGGCCAGCTGCTAGGGCGCGCTCTGCAGACACGCCAATCGCTTCAGGGAACCGCAGAGTGGATAAGGCAATATGTCCGAACTGCAGGTTGCCGGACCGCTGTCACTCATTCTATGAGGTGCGAGGCGTTCCGACCAATAGCTGTCTGCTGGTCGACGATCGAGATCGAGCGCTCAACTTTCCGACCGGCGATATCGTGCTCGCGGTTTGTGATGGATGCGGCTTCATCTTCAATGCTGCTTGGGACCCTCGACGCACGATTTATTCCGATCGCTATGAAGAGACCCAAGGCTTTTCTCCCACTTTCAACAAATTCAACCGCGCCATTGCCGAGGAGTTAATCACAAACTACCGTATTCGCGGCAAAACGGTGCTGGAGATCGGCTGTGGTAAGGGCGAGTTTTTGAGCCTTATCTGCGAGCTCGGAGCTAATCGCGGCATCGGCTATGATCCGAGCTTTGTGCCCAGCCGGCAGCATTCAGGGCAGGATGTAAGGTTCGTACGCGAATTCTTCACCGAGGAGACGCGCGAAGTCGCCCCCGATCTCCTCTGTTGTAAAATGACCCTCGAGCACATAGGGCAGCCACACCGGTTCCTGGCCTCCGTCCGTGCCGTCGCGCGCCGCGAAAATTCTGTCGTCTTTTTTCAGGTGCCCGATGTCCGCCGCATCTTGAAGGAGGCGGCGTTTTGGGATGTCTACTACGAGCATTGCTCGTATTTCGGCGCCACCTCGATCAGTCGCCTGTTTGCAGAGACCGGTTTTGCGGTCCGCAGGGTCTGGACTGGTTACGACGGGCAGTACCTCATGGTTATTGCCACTCCTGCAGGGCACGGAGCCGATATGCCGTCTCGCGATGGAGACGGTGTCGCCGCAGTCGCTCGGTTATGTGGCGGCTTCGCGGCTGCGACCGCCCACAGCCGCGCAGCGTGGCTCAGCCGGCTCCGCCACTGGGCCAGCGCCGGGCAGCGCACGGTCGTCTGGGGCTCTGGGTCGAAGGCCGTCGCATTTCTAACGACGCTCGGCGTACGTGATGAGGTCGAGCACGCGGTTGACATCAACCCTTACCGTGTCGACAAATTTCTGCCATGCACTGGGCAGAGAATCGTCACCCCGGCGTTCCTGCGCGATTACCGTCCAGACAACATCGTCATTATGAACCCGATCTACCGCGGCGAAGTCGACCGAGAACTCGCGCGTCAGGGCTGTGAGCCGGAGGTGTACACGATTCTCGATGTCTAGCTGGAGCCGGCACAATCGTGAAAGCTTGTGATAGCTGCCCGATCTGCGGGGAGGCACCCCTCAAGCCACTGATTTCTATTCCCGACGTTCCTGCTTTGTGCAACCGCCTCTGCGCGTCCGAGATTGAAGCGGCGGACTTTCCGCGCGGCGATATCAGCCTTGCTTACTGCACCGAGTGCGGTCACGTCATCAATGCGGCCTTCGATCAGGCGCGTGTCAACTATGACGAGCGTTTCGAGAATACTTTGACCTTTTCACCTCAGTTTCGGAGATATGCCGAAGCGACGGCCGATCGGCTCATCGATCGTTACGGACTGATCGGCAAACGTATTGTCGAGATCGGTTGCGGCGGCGGCGACTTCCTCAGCCTATTATGCAGCCCGGGTAATTACGGGGCGGGCTATGATCCAAGCCAGCCTTCCAGCCGATATGGTGCGGGAGGGGGCACTGTTGAAATTAGTGGTCGCAACTTCGCGGCCAAAGATGCGCGCGGTGCTGAGTTCGTATGCTGTCGTCATGTTCTGGAGCATTTGTTCGAGCCCATGAACCTGCTTTGGCAACTGCACGAAAGCATGGCGATCAGACCCGGCGGGGTGGTGTTCTTTGAGGTACCAAACGGCCTTTTCATTCTCGATCGCTTGAGCATCTGGGACATAATTTACGAACACGTTTCGTATTTTATGCCGTCCTCATTGGCGCGGGCGTTCCACGCCGCAGGCTTCACTGTGGAATGTGCCCGGTCCGACTTTGATGATCAGTACCTATGGGTCGAAGCCCGGGTCGGCGGTGAGGCTTCAGCAAGCGGGGTGCCGCCGCGGCCGTCCGATTTGCTCTATAGCTCCTTCAACGAGCGCTTCCGCGAACGGTTGGAGCGGTGGCAACAACGGATCGATGAGCTTAGATCCAACCGCCGGGATGTAGTGATCTGGGGCGCCGGCGCCAAAGGCGTTATGTTTCTCAACTTGCTTAAAGTGAGCGCTGGGGCGGGCATCGATCGGGTGGTCGATATCAATCCGCGCAAGCACGGCCATTTCATTCCACTGATGGGGCAAAGAATCGTCAGTCCCGACTCTCTGCGACAAAACCCGCCGGATCTTGTTATCGTAATGAATGCCGAATATCAGCACGAGATCCGGTGCATGATCAATGACGTTGGGGTTGCTTGCGAGGTGGTGAGCGCGTGATATAGAACCCTTGGAAGTCCATCATGCGAATTACGAACGGCCGATCACTTCGTGGCGATAACCGGCAGGTTATCCTTAATCTCGGGTCCTGCCCGACCGCGAACGCGTCAAGTTCACCATCCCGGTTCCCGAACCCTTGTATCGTGCGGCCTGGATTTCCGATCCGAGTTCTTGCGTCAAGGCACGACGGTGAACAAGTAACGGGATTGCGAACTGGGCTGCGCCTCAGACCAAACTATCGGCAGCCAGCGATGGTAGGATATCAGCAGCATGGAGGGGCTCCATGACCGGTGTATTTTACGACCCACAGCGGAGCGACGAAACATGGCGACAGAAGATATACAATGGCGATATCATCATCTTGTCGCCGACCCCTGAAATGCTTGCATTAATCGAGCACACTCGCACTATGATCGAGGACGCCTTCGCTCCGCTCGATCCGCAATGGGCGCACGAGACGCTGACGGTCGAGCAATGCGTTGAAGTTCTCTCCAAGCTAAAGCCAGGCTATATACACAATCCTCGGACCAAAGAACTCATTCAACGGGTCCTCAACTCCTTCGGCTGCTCTGCCGAAAAGACTTACCAGGACGTGCCCCGTCTGCGCTGCGCCTTCCCTAAAGACTACCTCACCACGGGGATCGCATACGCCCACCATCCTCATCGTGACACTTGGTATTCGGCGCCGATGTGCCAATTCAATTGGTGGGCGCCCATTTACGAATTCGTCTCCGAGAATGGTATGGCCTTCCATCCGCGTTACTGGGACCGCGGGGTCAAAAATGGGTCACGGGATTTCAACTACTACCGATGGAATGCCGAGAGTCGTAAGAATGCCGCGCAGCACATAGGCCGCGATACCCGCGTTCAGCCACATGCCGAGGAACCGCTGGAGATCGAGCCGGAGATACGTTTTGTCGTCCCACCCGGCGGGGTCATCATCTTCTCCGGAGCGCAACTCCACTCCACCGTGCCGAACACCACGAGTATGGTGCGCTGGAGCATCGACTTTCGCACTATCAACATCGACGACATCGTGAGCAAACGCGGCGCGCCAAACAGGGACAGCGCTTCGACAGGCACGTCGTTACGCGATTTCCTGCGAGTGGCGGATTTTGCTCCGATCCCCGAGGACATCGTGGCAGCATATGACGATGGCGTACCGGAGGGTGGGATCGCCGTCTTCAAGCCGGAAATGACCGGCGCATCGGCGGGTTGACGGCGGCAGGCGAAAGTGGGCGGTCGCGAACCAGATATGCCGCTGAATCGACTCTAAGGACACACAATCCGTGCCATCGCAATCTGCCACGAAAAGATCATAGGGAGGCTACAATCTTATGGATTCGGCGCCGCTCGTAAGTGTCGGACTTTTTGTATACAATGGAGAACGTTTTATCGAGAACGCGCTTAACTCGATACTGAACCAGACGTTTACAGATTTCGAACTGAGTATTTCGGATAACGCGTCCACAGACCGAACCGGCGAAATTGCCGAAGCGTATGCGCGACGAGACAGCCGCATCCGCTATTATCGAAGCGCGAAGAACATGGGTGCTGGCTGGAATGCCCGGCGCGTACATGAGCTTGCTACGGGCAAGTATTTTAAGCAGGCTGCTGTCGACGACCTGTTAGAGCCCGATTTCCTGCGGCAGTGTATCGAGGCGCTCGAAGGCAATCCCAAATATGTACTGGCTCACTCAAAGACAAAAATCATAGATGGAAACGGGAATTTCGTCGAATACTTTACCAGGCCGATGGAAACTGATTCAGCAGATGCCGTCAGGCGTTTCCATGAAATGTTGCTAAAGGATCACAAATGTTTTCAGGTCTTCGGAGTAATGCGCATGTCGGCGCTGCGCCAGATTCCGCCGCAGGGCATCTATCCCAATGCCGACGGGGTGCTTCTGGCGCGACTGGCGCTGCTCGGCCAATTTTACGAGGCGCCCGATTATCTCTTTATCAGCCGGCGGCACAGCGGCCAATCTTCTAGAACCTTGCCGGTTCGCCTGAAACAGCATGGATTTCGGCTTACCAATCGGCACGGCTGGCTTCCGTCTCCCGAATGGTGGGATCCGGCGAAGGCGCGCGCCATTTCATTTCCGGAGCTTCGCCAATTACAGGAGTTTTTTTTATCAATTTATCGCGCGCCCCTCAACTCGGGGCAGAGGATTCGTTGCTATTTTATGTTATTGCATTGGGTAAAAATTCACTTTAGATGGATGGTAAAGGACCTGCTAATCGCAGCCGATCAGATGCTTTACAATCTGCAAGTCCCGAAAGTGACATCAACAAGCTTTGAGAATAAGGCGGCGCTAAATAAAGGAGAGCAACCTTAGCGTTGCGCGAATATCTTGGGTGCCATTGAGAAGGAGCGGGACCGAAGATGGGATAACATGGGGGACCGGGAGCCTGGAGCCGCGCCGGCCGTAACCTGCGTGTCCATAAGACGAAGGGTACGTCGGGCGATAGCCCGCCCAGTACGCGATGTGCTGTGGCATACGGCCTATCCAGCGTTCTGCGAAGGTTTGGCGGCGGTTGGGCGTCCACTGTTGTTGTCAAGGGCCGAAGACCTGACCTCGCAGACGGCCACACGTTCCTGCCTCGTGTTGGCGCCGCATCCGGATGATGAAACGCTGGGTTGCGGGGCGACGATCATGCGCAAGCTGGCAGCAGGAACAGCCGTTCAGGTTGTCGTCGCCGCGGACGGCAGGCATGCGCAGCGATCGGATAAATTCTCGGCTGAAGCATTGGCCGAGATCAGAGAAAAGGAAGCCTGCCGAGCTTGCGGCATTCTTGGGCTTCCGCGCGAGAACATCGCGTTCTTACGCTTTGAGGATTGGCGGTTGGCAGACAATCGTCGGCCTCTACGCGACCGTCTATTCGATATTCTTGATCAGATAAATCCTGCAGAGATTTTTGTTTCATCGATCATCGATAATCATCCAGATCATCGGATATTGGCTGAACTCGCGCGCGAGCTCGTGCAAGCGCGTCGCAATCGCTTCCTGCTTTACGAATACCCGATCTGGTTTTGGGATCCCCGCGTATGGCGCGTCAGAGATTTGCTCGGGTTGCGCACCCGCGTGGTACGGACGGAGGAATTCCGATTGCGCAAGCATAAGGCGATCGCCGCCTATAAAAGCCAGATAACGAACTTGACCGGCGAGAGGGGCTGGGGGACGCTGCGCAAAGGTTTTTTGCGGCAGTTTCTCCAGGCCGAGGAAATTTTTTTTGAAGTCCCGGTCTCGATTTAGTTAGGTCAGATCATGACGTCCCAACTGATGCGGTTTGCTCAAACTACATCTCGCGAACTGGGGTCATTGCGCCAACAGGCGCGACGAAAATTGGCCTCTGTTAAATGGTTGCGGAGCGCCTGGCACTGGGCGCGTGCACTCCGTTACGAGTTGCGATGGCGGCCCGCTACGCAGGGCGGCTATGCAAAATGTTTCACGACCCGTGCTGACCCTTGGGGCTATGAGGTCACTTCGTTCACGTTCGAGAAGTTCGAGGCTGCTGTCGAGTTGCTGAACGGCGCGCGTGGCGGCGCGCGCTTCAAGCGCGCTTGGGAAATCGGCTGCGCCGAAGGTCTAATGACGGTCCGGCTCACCCAGGTATGCGAGCGGCTGCTGGCAGTCGATTACATCGCGGTTGCGCTCGAAAGAGCGCGCGTGCGGTGCGGGGAAGTTGAAAACGTGTCGTTCAGTGTATGGGACTTGAAGTCAGATCCGGCCCCTGGCACGTTCGACCTGGTCGTGATTACGGATGTACTCGGCTCCTTAGGCGGGCGGCGGGATATTTGTCGCGCTCGCGACAAGGTAGTGAGCGCTCTGGCTCCGGGCGGCTATCTGCTGTATGGCGATTTCCTCGGCGATCCTACCAACCGGCGTATTCATGACAGCTGGTGGGGACGCTCGCTGCTTTTGCGCCCCCGCAAAATTCTCCGCCTGGTCGCCGCCCATCCGACGCTGGTTGAAGTGGCACGCCGCGAAACGACGATGCATTCGCTGGTGCTATTCCGCACTATTGATTAACCACCCCAAGATCAGAGGCCCTGCCGCGTGTTCAAGAGCTCGGCTAACTAACTACTCCGCCCGATGCGCAGTCGAGCGAGCCAGGCATCGTGCGCTGGCAATCCGGAACGTGCAAAGCTATTCTAATCCTCGCGTGCACCCTGAATTCGCGAGGCGCCATGCCGACAATCGAAGAGAACCGGTCCCTCTTCGACGGGACGTATACTTGGCCTCAAGCGGGCGAGGAGTGGTCGGAACCTTGGGGCAGCGTACCCATGCAGTGGCATGGCTCCATTCTGCCCCGGATCAATCCTTTTGTGCCGGCTGACACAATCTTGGAAGTCGGCCCTGGCTATGGGCGATGGACGGCATTCCTTAAAGATTTGTGTAAGCGGCTTATCGTCGTGGACTTAGCGGAAAGCTGCATCAACAGGTGTCGGGAGCGCTTCGCCAACTGTTCGCAGATCGTGTACTTTGTCAACGATGGTGAGTCATTGGAAATGGTGACGGACAGTAGCGTCGATTTCATCTTCAGCTTTGATTCACTGGTCCATGCAGAAGCCTCGGTGCTCAAGGCTTACTCAGCTGAGTTTGCCAAGAAATTGCGGCCGGACGGGGTAGCCTTTATCCACCACTCTAACCTGGGCGAGTATACTCGGCGCATCAAGTTCCAGGCTCACTTATCCAGGGTGCCTAAGTTGTACCGCTGGCTCGAACGACTGAGCTTCTGCGACAATCTCGCTACCCAATGGCGGGCGTGCAGCATGACAGCGGCGAAAATGGCTTTGTTTGCTCAAGAATGCGGCCTGGAATGCGTGGGTCAGGAACTAATAACCTGGGAAACCCGGTTCGTGTTGGTCGATTGCCTATCGACGCTCGTCCCGCACGGGTCCAAGTGGTCCCGCCCGAATCGAATTCTCAGGAATCCCGGCTTTATGCTGGAAGCCAAGCAGCTTGCCGATTTGTCGCGTCTGTATGCATGGCCGTCGGTCGCGAAATCACCGGGTCACCACAACCCCCAAGAGGCGAACCCGCTTCAAGCGAGCTCAAGCCACGGCGAGGCGGCGATATGACGCCATCTAACAGCTCAAAATGCAAATCGGGTCCACGATTTCAAGCAGAACGGTCTACTTCTGGTAACCGCTGCTACCGATTTTTGTATCTGAAACACGATGGCTCAATGGGTCGAGCTTAACCGCACTATTGCGGAGATCCGTAGTCAGTCGAAGCATATACGTGTTCGTCGTGCAGTCACGATGTGAAGCTCAAATTGTATCGGAGCAGCTTACATGACGCACCGAGAAACAAAACGTAGGCTTCGGATCGCGATCATTTTTATGCCAGTTAACGAAATCAGGCCGCCGGTTTCTTTAAGTAGCGTCGCTTCCTCTGGCGATTTGGTAATGGACGAAATCGCTCGCCACTTGGCCCGTTCACACGATGTCGTCGCGTATTGTGCATTTGGCAAAGGCCAGCAGAGAGTGGAGCAGCTCGACGGCGTTGAGTATCGGCGCGTATCAACGTGGCTCGACCGCCGATTGTTGCATCGTCAAGAAATAAGCCGCGTTATCGATCTTGTCAGCCGACAAAACCGGCCGCAACCATTATTCAATTCACCACTGTGGTACCGCTGCTTCATTACGCAGGTCGCCGCGGACCTCACACGGCAAGCCTGTGATATCGTTCATATCATGAACATTTCTCAGTTTGTCCCCATTATCCGAGCACGGCTGCCAAAAACCCGGATCGTCCTGCACATGCATTGTCAATGGCTCGAGCAGCTTGACGCCGCTTTGATCGAACGACGCATCGGTGCTGCTGATCTGGTGCTCGGTGTCAGTAACTTTATCGCTGCCGGCGTGCGGCGGCGCTTTCCTGCATTGGCGCAACGATGCAGTCATGTCTACAACGGCGCAGACGTAGCACTCTTCGCCAGGCCTGCTGGCGTTCAGCCAAAGCCTAAGCAGCTCCTGTTTGTCGGTCGGCTCGCTCCTGAAAAAGGTGTCCACATCCTGCTCGATGCTTTCCGGATTGTGCTCGCGCATCATCCGGATGCGCATCTCGAACTGATCGGCCCAGAAGCAGTCTTTCCCCTGGAAGCGCTCTTCCCCGCCTGTAACGATCCGCACGTGCTGAAGCTCGAACCCTATTTTCGCCCCGGTGTGTATGCGCAATTCCTCCGCGCCAAAGTATCAGAGTTGCCACAGGGTAGCGTTTCATTCTTCAACAAAGGAATAAAATTTATCGAACTTTTACCCCACTATCATGCCGCAAATATTTTTGCATTTCCATCTGTTTGTGAAGAGGCGTGTCCATTGCCTCCCATAGAAGCGATGGCATCATCTCTGCCCGTTGTAGCCACACAGGACGGCCCGTTACCGGAAATCGTTGAAGACGGTCGAAGCGGCTTGCTCGTGGAACGCTCAGACCCGCAGGCTCTAGCCGATGCAATCCTGCAACTCCTGTCCAACCCAGATCAGCGCGACGCGATGGCCCAGGCGGGGTTTGAGCGCGCTTCTACAATGTTTTCCTGGGACCGTATCGCCGAGGACCTTCTCGAACAGTATCAGCGCTTGCTCGTGCAAAAGAGAAGCTCTGTAGAAGCTATTTCGCCAAGTAGAAAGCCTCAGCCGTCTGCTCGAGGAAACTAAATGAGAATCGCTTTCGTCAATCAGCCGATCGATACCATTCTTCCGCCATATCAGTCTTCTGTTGGAGCCTGCACTTACGGTGCGGCATGCTCGCTGTCCAAAGTTTGCGAGGTTGTCGTGTATGGGACAAGCAACCGGCATAAAGATTTCCCGTCCGATTATCGAGAACAGAATGTCGATTTTAGATTTTTGCCCGTGCCCCTGCCCGAGCGGCTCGCGGCGAAGGCCAGAGAGAAATGTTCCAAAATTTTTCCGGCGTATCCCCCCGCTTCGAGCTCGAAATGGCTGTTCCGCGCTTTCGGCCGCCAAGTGGCAGAGGATCTGCGGCTGCGGCCTTGCGATGTGATCCACGTCCAGCACTGCTCTCAGTATGTCCCGCTGCTTCGAGCCCACAACCCGCGTGCCAGAATAATTTTGCAGCTGCATGCGGAGTGGTTCTCACAAAACCGTCCAGAGATCCTCGAACAGCGCTTACGTCACGTAGATCTTGTAGCAACGGTGAGCAATTACATCACGGAAAAAACCCGCCGACAGTTCCCGATGATAGCCGACCACTGCGTGACAATGTACAACGCGGTCGACGCGGCGGAGTTCAGCCGCGAAAAGGCTTGCGTCGCGGCGCCGCGCCGGGAAAAGCATATCCTCTACTCGGGGGCAGTTTCGCCGCACAAGGGCCTGCATGTTCTACTGGACGCCTTTTCGATAGTAGTCGAGGAGTATCCGGAGGTCCGCTTGGATGTTGTCGGCCCGCAAGCCAACTATCCTCTGGCCGAAACCTTTGAACTGCGCGAACGTGAGCTGATCGAAAGCGTCTATCCGTTTTACACTTATAACTGGACCTCCCGGCTGAAAGAAAAGTTGTCGTTAGCACCACGCGAGGCGGGAACTTACCTCGCGCATCTGAAGCAGCGGTTGTCGACAGCGGCGAGTGAAAAGGTTGCTTTCCGCGGCTTTATCGCGCGTCCCGAACTGGTGGACCTCTATTACAATGCCGATATTTTCGCGTTTGCGCCGATCTGGGACGAGGGGTTCGGGATCCCTCCGATAGAAGCGATGGCGGCCGGGGTGCCAGTGGTCGCCACGCGTGCGGGCGCGATCCCTGAAACAATTAGAGATCGGCAAACTGGATTCTTGGTCGCCAAAAACGACCCTCGCGCGCTGGCCGAAGGCATTCTTAAGCTCCTGCGCGACGACGGATTGCGGCAAAAAATGGGACAAGCGGCCCGGGACTGGGTCCATGCAAATTTTACTTGGGACGGGGTCGCAGAGAAGATGTATCTATGCTATTCGGATTTGTGTCGAATGAACAAGCCGGCGGAGGACATCGGCAGCTGGCCGGATACAGCCCCCGCCGCCGAGCATTGGGCTCGATGACGTCAAAATCGAACCTGCTTATCGTAAGGGCTTAGATGCCGCGCGTTCTCGTGACCGGTGGCGCCGGGTTCCTGGGCGCGCATTTGGTAGACGCTTTGCTGGACCAGGGGCACGCCGTGCGAGTACTCGATGACCTCTCAAGCGGGCGTCGCGAGAACCTGCGCCGTGGAGTCGAGTTCGTGTATGGCGATATCACCAACGCCGTCGCGGTACAGCAGGCCTTCGACGGCGTGGAGGCTTGCTTTCATTTGGCTGCGATAGCATCGGTGGTGCGTTCGGGTTGCGAATGGTTGCGGACACATCAGGTAAATCTGACCGGCACGATCAACGTCTTTGACCAGGCCCGGCGGTTGCGGAGCCGCGGGGCCATCCCGGTTATTTATGCCTCGACAGCCGCGGTCTACGGGGACAACGATGTGAATCCGATCAACGAGCAGCGTCCGGCGGCCCCGCTCAGTGCCTACGGGGCCGATAAATATGCGTGCGAATTGCACGCGCGAATTGCCGGCCGGGTACATGGTATCCCGACGGTTGGATTACGCTTCTTTAACCTTTACGGACCACGTCAGAGCTTGTCGTCGCCTTATTCTGGCGTGATTACGATTTTCGCGGACAGGCTGGCCCGCGGCGAGCCCATCGAGATCTTTGGTGACGGCCAACAGGTCCGCGATTTCACTTACGTAGGCGACGCAGTCTCTGCCCTTTGTCGAGCCTTGGCGGTGACCAGCATCGAGGCGCCGGTATTCAATGTCTGCACAGGTAAGGGAACGACCGTCCAGACCCTCGCGGAGACAATGGCTACACTCTATCGCACCGAGCTGGTTGCGGTGCACCGGCCGGCGCGCTGCGATGAGGTGAGGGTTTCGATTGGCGATCCGGCCCTTGCCGTTAGCCGGCTGGGCTTTATAGCCGAAACCGCGCTCGCTGACGGTCTGGCGATAACCCTCAATCTACCCGCGTCTTGATCACATTGATAGGGATGAAGGCGGTGCCTCACTTGTGCCGAATCTCAAAGAGTTGCAAGCAGTCGCCGACGTGCCGCTGGCGGCAATAATCTCGTCTGCTGGCGCCCAATGGACACCCAAATCAGGCGACAAGACGGCCAGCTCTCGGTCGCAGATGCGCTTAGAGCCAGGGCCCCTGGCCCATCATTTAGGAGATACCGGTGAGCCTAGCTCTCGACCCCGCCGTTTTGGCGAAAGGAGCGTTGCGGCGGCTGCTCCCGCCACAACTCATCGCGATGCTCCAGCAAGTGATAGGAATGGTTGATTATGCCAGATCGCCGGAGCTCGGCACTGGATGGGGCCCATTTAACGGACAAACCGCGCGTCAAGCGCTGTTTGTGGAAATTCTGACGAAGACGCGGCCGCATGCGATCATAGAAACCGGAACCGCCCTCGGGGCCACCACCGAATTGATGTCGCAGACAGGGTTGCCCGTCTTCACGATTGAACGACACCCGCGACAGCATGGATTTGCGCGCGCGCGATTTTGGCGCAAGCGGAATGTCAAATTGCTGTACGCAGACAGCCGGACCGGCCTGCGTAGGCTGCTCGACGGGCCATTCCATGAGCTCGCCAGCCGCACGCTGTTCTTTTACCTCGACGCGCACGGCCTCGTTTATCATGACGATCTGCCGCTTGCAGATGAGATCGAAATCGTCTTCAGTCGGTGCCCGTGGGCGGTCGTCATGATTGACGATTTCGAGGTGCCATCGGACCCCGGGTATGGCTATGACGATTACGGGCCAGGGAAAGCCTTGGTCTTAGACTATATCCGGCCAGTAATCGCGGCGCACCACCTCAGAGCCTACTATCCTTCCACTCCTTCGGCCGCGGATTATCCGTCTACGCCAATGGCTGCTGCGGGCTTGGCTGCTCCGGGTAAGCTGCGTCGGGGTTGCGTTGTGTTGGCGAAGGAGGCCCGCCACTGCGAGGTCCTAGACTCGATAGCGCTCCTTTGTCCTGCGGCTGACGCCGAACTGGTGCCGGCGCATGATTGTTGCGGTACCGGCAAAAAATCCGAAACTTGATGCCGCCCAAGATAGATGGCGTTTGCGCGAGCATAACCGGCGCGGGACGCGGCCTCAGGTGCCCCCGAGAAGTTCCCTTAGTTTATCCGCAAAAACCCGGACGGGGTCGGGGGGGACGAGCTGGCGGATCCGCCTGGCGGCTGCCGCCCCGATCTTTTTGGCCTCGTCTCTTCTCGCCCAAAATCGCTCGAGTGCCACCGCCATACAGCCAAGGGCGGGCGCTTCGGCCAGGAAACCGGTTACCCCGTCCTCGACAAGTTCCGCGCCCGCTACATCGGTCGCGACGACCGCTCGTCCGCACAACATCGCTTCGACGACCGCCAACGGCAAACCTTCAATCCTGGAGGGCATGACCAAGACATGATTTAGCGCCCAAACCTTTTCGATATCCGAGACATGGCCCTCGAACACGATGCGGTCGGCGAGCCCGAGGCGTTGTGCGCATCGTTCCAGGCTGTTCCGGTTCTCGCCATCGCCATACAAATGTAACCGCCAGTTCCGCGCCGCCCATTCCGGCCTTGCCAGCACTTCAAAGAGAATGTCCTGACCCTTGCCCGGCGGATCCAATCGCCCGACGCATGCGAAGCGCAGCTCGCCGTTGCGTCCGAGCGGCGGCCAAGGCGGCGATGCGTCATAATCAACATTGAAGGGATTCCGTATGAGCTCGGCATTCTGAAACTCACAGCCGATCTGTTTTTCCGCTATCCGACGGTTAGCGTCCGAAACAAAATAGCACCGCAACGCCGCCGTAAGCGCGGCCCGATATCGTTCGGCCAACTCGTCAGCCGGCCACCAGAAATATTGATTGCAATGTACCATAATGACAAACGGCAAGCGTTTACTCACACAAGTCTCGAGCAAATCGAGTGGCGGGAACGGTCTGCCATCGGAGATCACGACAAAATCCGGTGATCTTGCAGCAATCAGTCCTTCAACTTCGAGCGTCTCAGGCTCCTTTTCAGGCGAGACTAAAGCACGCCAAGCTCGCTTTCGCAGCGGGTATGGCGTCGGCCGAAACCAGACATCGATCCCACGTTCGACCAAATCCAGAGCCCTCGGGTGGGGTGGCGTCCATCCGACGATGCTCGCGGAAGCTACGAAGCCCTCCGCCGCGAGGTCCAGAGCAGTGCGCGACCAAAGTTCCTCGGCGGCGCTCCAGGGAGTGTTGTTTGTGCTAGAAACGAAGAGAAGGCGTTTCAAACTCATGATGTCGGCTGCAGTCGCTCCCGCATCAGTAGTATATGGCGCCACAACCGACCAAGTGATGCACGGATTGGCTTCGGGACCATCGCCTTGAGGCGACGTGAGCCCCGAAGGCGAACCGGAAATTCCGGCATCAACTGCTCATTGACGACGTATCGACGATCGAAGGCATCATAATCCAAAGATGCGGCCGGGACGACGCGCTCTTCCCAACGAGATCCGGCGAACTCCGGCCGGACATCTTCGAAATTCAGGGGAGCATCTCGTTTCGTCGCAACGGTACTACGCCAGTTCGGCTTTGTCTCATGCCAGAAGCCGGTGCTCGCTTGCATTGCCGGACGTCTTGTGCGCAAGCGCCGTTCAATCTGTTCCGGAGCGCGGTATTGATAGTGCCGCAGCCATATGCGAACAGGATAAGCGGGGGCCGTGAACATAGGCGGCGGGAAGCCGCCCTGGGTGCGATTCCACACGATGTCATCACTGTGCCGAAAAAAGCGCAGCTCACCCCAGTTGTTAAAGTAGAAGCGCAGTCGCTCCTGGATCGGCGTGCCTAGAAACCTTGCGGGATCGCGCTTGTATAAAATTACATCTTGGTCTGTAAAATAGTAGTTGAAACTGGCTGACCACACCGTTCGAAATCGATCGGGTACTTTAGTAAGGAAAACCCGCGGGTCATCTATATAGAATTCATCGGCATCTAAAGCGCACCACCAATCCGAAGGTTGCACGTTCGATCGAAATGCGCTGAAAATATCGGCCCTCAGACCGTTAGTATATAAAACCTCGTCCTGTTTGTAGGGAACAATCTGAGGATGTTGCCTGGAAAGGCCGTTAACCAGCTCCCAACTCCCGTCGTCGCTACCGTTATCGAGTACATAGATATGATCGCACCAATAGAGCGCCGCTATAAGACTCTCCTGCAGAACATCGGCCTCGTTTTTTACGATACAGAGCGCATGTATTTGCATGTCGCAGTCCTCGACCTCGCACATAAAGCAGCGCTTGGAAGCGCGCCTCGGCTCCCACTTGCCGCGCAACTTTGAATTCGGCGAATTCGGTTAGTCAAGCAAACGAATTGGCGGCGCTGGTGATGAGCCGGGGACATCGCGGGCTCGCTTTCACTTTGGCATCAGTTAAGGGCGTTGTCATCTTTGGCGCGAGAGCCTCCTCATTTGTCCCAAATATTTGAAACCCGGAACACTGAGAGGTGGTTGAGACAGTCAGGACTGACCGACCAGGGACCGACCTTATAGTACGATGCGTAAAAGCGGCCGCGTCGGCCGGTGCAGAAGAGATTTAATAGCGGACGGCTTTGTGTGTCGGTACGGACCAGGCGCATGGGCGGCGCGGCGCTCAAATGCCTGTGATCGATGTCGTCCGCCACGACCAGGAAGTCGCCCGCTTGCAAATGCGAGGCGCGTGCGTCGACTGCGCGCAAGCCGTTCTGTGTCGCGTACCACTGCCATCCCCAGTGACCACTGGCCCAGAGCGTGCCCGCCGTGGAGAGGGACTGCGCCAGTTTGGCGGCCTCCACTTTGTAGAACTCGGCAAAGCGCCAGTCAGACACGCACAGGCCGGCCGACACGATCACCGTGAGAGCCAAAGCAAAGTCTCTGGCCCGCCGGGTTAGTGAGTTCCTCCAACGTGACGCAAGGAGGAGCGTTAATGCAGGCAAGATCAGAAGCACGTGCCGAGCGGCGATAAAGTGAGCGAACCTGATATAGAACGCGGTTGTGCCAAGCGCCCAGAACACGAGGTAGATCGTGGCCCCGAGCGCTCGCGCGACCTCGGGGCGCCACGCCCGGCTTTGTGCAAGGCCCAGGGCATGCGGGATTAGAGCTAGATAAATCACCGCACCATTTGCAAGGAAAACGGCCCAGAGCAACCTGTCGGACCATCGGGTCGACAGAACTCCCCACCCGACTGCAGCAATCATAGCCGCAAAGCCTACAAAAACGGCGCCATATATCGCGCGTTCTGCTCTGACCAATTCCTGTCGGCTGTAGATCACGACGATAAGGCCAAGTGGTGTGAGCGCCCCGAGGGCGACTACCCAGGCGACCGCTTCCTGCAGTTGCAGCAGCCAACCATTACTGTAGCTTGCATCGCGCGCGGCGATGTGGACGCCGCCGTAATCCAGGAAGTTGAACAGTGACCAAGCCGCCAGTGCCGCTAGCGGGATGAGCACCGTCCAGGCCTGCCTGTTACGCCGCTCCAGTAGGAGAGACAGGCAGAGAATAACAAGGAGGATCAGGCTGCTGTACTTGATGAGCAGGGCCACGGCGCAGGCGAGCGCCGCCAGTCCATAGCGCCGGTTCTGGTGCGGGCTGTTGATATCGGTGATAAGCGGGTTGAAAAAGCCGAGCCAGGCTGCCACAAGCGGTACGTCAAGCATCAGGTTCTGCTCGACGATAAAAGCCGGTCCAAGGACGAGCATCGCCGTGGCCCACAGCGCTGCTGGTCCGAGAAACGCACGCGCCAATTGATGGAACAGCAGTATGCAGGCGAGCGCCGCCAGCGACTGCAGCGCGTGCATTGCCGCCTCGCCATAGCCGAACATTGCTCCCCACAGCGCCAGCACGTAGAAGTAGAGATGCGGCTGGTTGAGCTCGTAAATCGGCTTTTGGACTCCGTCCCAATAGAGCAGCCCGCTCATCGGGTGAAGCGGATGGGTGCTGATCCAGCGGGCTATTTCGAGGTGCGCGGTATCATCGATGTGGTACGGCTTCAACAGGTTGTAAGCGGTAACGATCGCCCAAAGCACAAATAGCCAAACCCACTCTTGCTGGCCTGCGACATTGTCCAACCGCTCTCGAATGCTCGGTGCCAGAACGCCGTCAGGCGGCGTTCGCCTTGCCCTGGTGACAAGATTTGAGCCGAACCGGCTCCGGTCACGTTCGGGGTGTTGAATTGCCCGCTCAGGCCGAGACAGCAACCTGCTCAAACCCCGTCTGTGCTGCGAGTGACATCGACCATAGTCCAAACATGCTGCTCATGATAAGCACAAGTGTCCGGGCGCCAACCAGCAATCTGGTTCTCATCGATTCGGGTCACCTCAAAGGTGCAGATCCCTTCTAAATGTTCATAGGTCTCTCTGCTCCGTTGATCTTGAAGATAGGTGCATAGATAGAACTGTCCTACATTTAGTAGGTTACAAGGAAAATAGCATACAAGTGTGGTACAACCAGATACGTTGCCAAAGTCCTGTCCATGATAATAAGATGAGTGTATTACGGGAATTTGGAATTGGCTGGAAAATATCTGAAAGCAAAAACTGCCATGCAGCATGGGAACCGGATGCCGGATCCAGAACTTTATCTCCAGAGGCTCGCCAAAGCGGTGAACCGCATTAGGGTCAGAGGTCAAAACCTCGATCCGTGCAATATGAGGGGAGTTAAACTCAGGCTCGAAGGGGCGTATGTAGGTGGCTTTTCTCGCTCCCCTTGCTAGATAGGTCGAGACAGCTGCCGCAACGGAACCATCAATCACGACTGATCCGGCATCGAGCAGGAGGGCTCTATTGGCCATTTCGGCGATTGCCGCCATGTTATGGCTCACCAACAGCACCGTTCGGCCTTCCTGCCGCGAGACTTTGTCAATTTTCCCGAGGCATTTCTTCTGAAATTCGGCATCGCCGACGGCCAGCACCTCGTCAACTACCAGGATCTCCGGTTCGAGATGCGCCGCGACGGCGAAGGCGAGGCGCACGTACATCCCCGAGGAATACCGCTTGACCGGCGTGTCAAGGAATTTTTCGGTTTCGGCGAAGGCAACGATCTCGTCGAATTTCCTGTGGATCTCGGCGCGGCTCATACCGAGGATCGCGCCGTTGAGGTAGATGTTCTCGCGGCCTGTCAGCTCGGGGTGAAAGCCGGTGCCCACCTCAAGCAGGCTCGCGACACGCCCGCGCAAGACGACCCGTCCTAGGGTCGGCTCGGTGATGCGGCTCAAAACTTTCAGGAGTGTGCTTTTTCCGGCACCGTTTCGGCCGATGATGCCAAGGACCTCGCCGCGCTTAACCTCGAAATTAACATTCTTGAGGGCCCAAAATTCTTCGGCCTTACGCCGCGGCAGCGCATATCGACCGCGCGTGACCCGGAGCGCCCTACCGGCGAGGTTGCGGACCTCGTCGACGATTACATCGCGCAACGCCGTATAGCGCTTGTGACCTTGGGAGCCGAATTCATGATGGATAAGGTACTGTTTGGATAGATTTTCAGCAGTGATAATTACTTCCGACATTGCAGTGGTTATCGGTTAAAGGGGCTCTCGTGGCGGAACCTCATGACGCCCAACAAACGCGGCCGCACAAATGCTCGCGGCCCAATCGCTTTGTGAGCCCAGCAGTGTGATCCCACCTTTACCTAGTCTGAGGTCAAAGCTCAAGCGGGTTGCAACACCGTCGTGTGCTTGCCGATTCGCCCCTAATGAGCGTACAGGCTCTCGTGGTTACGGGTGGCGTACGGATGCGCTCGTCTCAAGCGAGACGCGGCACGTCGCCGTGCGCGCCCCGACGGGTTGATAGATCGCATCCCCGAAAAGGAACCAAGCTGGAGCGACGTAGACGCCGAATTGGCGCGGCATGACCTAGCCAACGCCGGTGTCTAGTTCCAGCATCACGAATCCGGAACTCAGATGCGTCACGGACAGCACAGCCGTGACTGCCGCAACGGAGTAGCGTCGGCGCTTCTCGATGAGCGACATACTTGACGACTTTTTCGGATGGTTGCGTAATCGCCACGGCGGGATCGAGGCGATATTGAAGTGCGGCAGCATGACTGTTGCGGTAATCACCGGCTCGGCGGGTCTAATCGGCGCTGAAGCCGCACGGTTTTTTGCCGGCAAGGGGCTGGACATAGTCGGTATCGACAACGATATGCGCGCCGAGTTTTTCGGCAAGGAAGCCAGCACGCTCTGGAGCCGGCAACGGCTCCAAGCGGAGCTCGCGCGCTACCGGCACTGCGATGTCGACATCCGCGATCAGTCCGCCGTGCTGGATCTCTTTGAGCAGTACGGAACGACCATAGCTGCCGTCATCCATACCGCGGCGCAGCCGTCGCATGACTGGGCGGCGAAGGCGCCGTTTGTGGATTTTTCGATCAATGCCAATGGGACGCTCAATCTGCTGGAGGCGACGCGGCGATATTGCGCGGATGCCTGCTTCATCTTTACGAGCACCAACAAAGTGTACGGCGACGCGCCGAATCGGCTGCCGCTCGTCGAGCAACCCACGCGCTGGGAGCTGCTCGAAGACCACCCTTATGGCCGATACGGCATCGACGAATCGATGAGCATCGACCGGACGATGCACAGCCTGTTTGGCGCCTCTAAGGCCGCAGCCGATGTCCTGGTGCAGGAATATGGACACTATTTCGGTATGAACACTGTCTGTTTCCGCGGCGGCTGCCTTACGGGTCCCGGCCATTCCGCAGCGCAGCTGCACGGCTTTCTTGCCTATCTGGTCAAATGCGCCGTCACAGATGCCCCTTACGTCGTGTTCGGGTATGCCGGCAAACAGGTGCGCGACAATATCCACGCCTTCGATCTCGTGAATGCATTCTGGCACTTCTTTGAGGCGCCGCGCTCGGGCGAGGTGTACAATATCGGCGGCGGTCGGCATTGCAATTGCTCGATGCTCGAGGCAATCGACAAATGTCAGAGCCTGACCGGCCGGCCGATGCGGTGGTCATACAGCGAGAGGAACCGCGCTGGCGATCACATCTGGTGGATCAGCGACACGCGTCGTTTTCAAGCGCATTACCCCCGGTGGTCGATGCGCTACGATCTCGACACCATTCTGCGCGAGATTCTCGATGGGGTAGGTGGCCGGGCATTGCGAGCGGAGGTCGCGTGATGCCGCTGCAAGTCAAATCTTTAGCCGAATGGGAGCGTGAAGGCGTTCCCGACATGCTCTCGGTCGTCATCCCGGCCCATAATGAGGAGGGCGATATCCGCGCTACCGTGGAGGGGGTCGCCGCGGCACTCCGGGAGGCAGGGATCCGTTATGAGATCCTGGTGGTCAATGATAACAGCGGCGACCGGACCGAAAAAATCGGCCGCGAACTGGCCCGCGCGGACCCTGCC
>Ga0126379_10000418_pt1 | contig 23263 bp, 18 predicted proteins | sample PanSoiMetPlot_24_FD_92640 | JGI IMG/M metagenome (GOLD analysis project Ga0126379, IMG submission 92640) | Tropical forest soil microbial communities from Panama - MetaG Plot_24 | ecosystem: Environmental > Terrestrial > Soil > Tropical forest > Bulk soil | place: Panama | collected 2016-02-17
AGTACTTGGTGAGCAATAACCCCACGAATATGGCCGGAAGGCTTGCCAGCATGATCCTGTAATAGCGAAGCACGATGTTGATCCGGCGCGCATCCTCGAGCAACAGACCAATGATGATGAAGGCAAAGCCGCCATAAATAACGATGGCGCTGTCGCGCAGGGAATCGAACCCGTACAAGCTAAAGAACGGGAGCGTGCGCGCGAGGACCAAGGCACTCAGCGCGACCAACAAGACCGCCGGCAGCGTCGCCAGTGCGCCGACAAAAGCGCCGGTCCTGAGAAAGACGATGATGCCGATGAGAAGCGCGATCTCGCCCACGTAAAGCGGTGGGAGGCCGAGATAGGCGAAGCCTTTCCCCATCAACGCATAGCCCAGCAACACGATTGCAAGCAGCGCGAGGTATCGATCGCCCCGCAAAAGCGCGCCCCGGAATTCTGTTTTGAACGTGTCTGTCATTGTTCCTTCGTGCCGGGCATTGCCGCAATCGTCTCATTGTTCCGCTGGGGCACCGAGGGCCTCGTCGACCGGCGCCGAGCCACCGACCGCCCCAGAACGGGCCCGCTCGCGCGATTTTTCGTCAGCGATCAGCCAGGCGATCGCGATCACGCCGCCGGTCGCGCGCACCAGGTTGGCGATCAAGAGAGCCAGGCACGCACCGAGCACGCCCTGCGTGCCGATGAGGGCGAAGGCCAGCACTGCCGCCACGCCGACGGCCACAACATTGACCACAGAGGCGAGCCTGCCGGCCTGAACGCCGAGCAGCGTCTTGCTGATCATTTCCGCGATGTAGTCGAGCACGCCGGCAATCGCCAGGAGTTGCAAGCCTATGGCTGCGGCCAGATAGGGCGATGACGGGCCATAGACCGTCCGCAGAAGCAGCTCCGGCATCAGAACGGCGGCGGCGCAGATGAGCAGAATCGGTCCCAAGCCAAAGAGGACGTAGCCATAGGCCGCGCGCCAAGCACCGATGACACCGTCGGTCTTGTGCGCGTGAGCCGCGACCTGCGGTATGGCATTGCCGATCCCGAAGAGGATCGGGTTCATCATGTTCGCAATGTTCAAGCCGGCCTGAAGGGAGGCGGTGGCCGCGGTGCCCGCGGTGGCGGCCAATATCCACGGAAAGAGCTGAGCGCGAACGAGCACGAGCTCGTAGTTGATGATAGACCACTTCCCGACTGAAAAATATTCACGGGCCAATAGCCGCGCTTCGCTAAGATCCGGCCAGGCAAATCGCAGCTTCGAAGCATGCACCAAGGCGCCGACAACGAAGGTCGCCGACATTGTATAGAGCGCGGCCGGGAGCGCGATGCCATCGAGCCGAGCCACGAGCGCGATCAACAGGGCCTGTCCAACAAAAGCGATACCGTCCCCGGCCACCGCCTCACGATAGCGGAAGTCGGCGAGCAAGCATCGCCGCAACGTCTCCTGCGCTTGCCAACACAAAAAGCAGAGGCACGCCGGTAGCACGATATTGCTCGCCAGCACCCTGGTTCCAAGCGCCATGGCCGCGACCAGCACCAGCGCCAGAGCCGCGGCAAGCAGGATCGTATTTCCGAGCAGACGGGCGCGCTCATCGTTACGCGCGACACACAAGCGTAGCGACAGCGGGTAGGAGATAAGCGAGTAATCGATCGCCCGCAGGATGAAGATGGCGCCGAGGAACAGCGCGAATTTCCCGTAATCCTCTTCGCTGAGCGTGCGGGCGAGCAGCACGTTGAGTAGGAAGTTGCCGGAACTCACCAGGCCCTGATCGACAAGCGTCCACGATGCCCTTTCGATGAGAAGTCTAGCGCCCATGGAATGCCCTCGACAGTCTCTGTCGCTCCCCCGAAAGCGTCTTGTCGGTTTCGGCGCAAAGGACGCGCTCGGTTGGGGTGACCGCGATCGATCCGGGACTATTTGGCTCCTCTCGCCATCAGGACGGCGGGCAGCGTCTGCAAAATGATGTAGAAATCCAACCAGATCGACCAATTGCGTATATAGAACAGATCCTGGGCCTTCTGCACGTTAAGGTCGCCGTCACTGCGCGAGGAGACCTGCCACAGCCCGGTCAGGCCCGGCGGCACGCTCTCGCGAACCAGCCTGAATTCCGGATCGAAACTCTGCATATGATAGGATGGGAATGGGCGCGGGCCGACCAGACTCATGTCGCCGCAGATCACGTTCCACAATTGCGGTAGCTCATCAAGACTCGCGCGCCGAATGAAGCTGCCAATAATCGGCAGAACGCGGGGGTCGTCGCTCAGCTTGAAGTAGCGTCGCCACTCGGCGCGAGCCCTTGGATTGTTCTCCAGATATTCCTCGAGTCGACGCTCGGCGTCGCAGTACATGGTCCGCAACTTGAGCACGCGCAGCGGCCGGCCATCACGTCCCACTCGACCTTGAACGTAGAAGCCAGGCCCCGGATCGACCAACTTGATGGCCAGCGCCAGAGCCGCGATCGCTGGCAGCGCTAGCAGGCCGAGGGGCCCTGCCACCAGAAGGTCGATCACGCGTTTGAGCCACAGGTTGCGCGCGACATACAGGCCGCGCCTGATTTCGGTGCCGATCGAACGGCCGAGTGTGCGCGTATGCAGCCAGAGGCTCTGCATGTCCTCGGCTTCCTCGGCCACCAACACTTGCGCGAAGGGAAGGCGGCCATGGCGTGCGGCCTCATGAGCGGCCAGCTGTCGTCGTGCCGCGAAGATGACGACCTCCGCCTGCTCGTCGATCCGCAGCAGGTCTCGCGTGGTCCCGAGAATCGGCAGCGGTAACGACCTCGACGGCTGATCCACATCGTCTGGTGATTCGAGGAATCCGACTGGCCTTAGGCCGAGCTCGGGCTCCGCCAGGAGTTGCTCGGCAAGAAGCGAATTCCCGGCGTTGCAGCCGACGAGCGCCGCAGGGGCACCCCAGACCTTCCAGTGAATCAGGAAGCCGCGGACGATTGCTTCCGTGTAACTGCCGAGGACCAGTAGAAGGATGCCACTGAACGCAATCGCCGCCAGCAGCCCGATGCCGAGACCGTTCGTCGCCGAGACCAGGAGGTCAACGGTGACGACGGCAAGCACCCCCAGCGCTCGCAACCGGAATCGCTCGCACGGACTAGGCCCGCATCCGCCGTAGAGGCCCAGTCCGAGATAGAAGGCGACGATCAGGACCGCGAACACAGTGGGAGGTGGTCCGACCGCGGACCCACGATCCACGGCGGCGTCGCCCAGGCCGATTGCGGCAAGACTGACAGCCAAATCCGCCGATGCGAGCGTCGCGCCAACGATGAAGCGTCGTGTCGGAATCGACAGCTTCCCAAGCCTAATTGGCGCGAGCCAGAGGCTCTCCGGCGGCGTCCGTAGCGTGTCTTTCAGTGCTTCTCGTGCGGACGGAACGAGGTCGCTCATCAGCGCATCTCTCTGGTCACGCGCGTGCTATTCGGCGGCGATCACGCTTGCTTCCAGGCGCCCACCCAGCAAGACTCGCTTCTCGATCCATTCGTAGGTCGGACGGATCCCCTGGCGCAGCGAAATCCGCGGCTCCCAACCAAGCACCTGCCGCAGGCGCGTGTTGTCGCTGTTACGGCCGCGCACGCCTTGTGGACGTGATCGGTCGTGCCGCTTGACGATCGACTTGCCGGCTGTCGCGGCGACAATGTCGACGAGCTGGTCGACGGTGACGAGCTCGTCGGTCCCGAGGTTGAGCGGAGCGGAATAATCAGATTGCATGATGCGATAGATGCCTTCAACGCAGTCGTCGATATACATGAACGATCGGGTTTGCTGCCCGTCACCCCAGATTTCGATGGCGTCACCATCGTGGCAGCCCGCGATTTTGCGGCAGATCGCTGCCGGCGCCTTCTCACGCCCGCCATCATAGGTGCCGAGCGGGCCGTAGACGTTGTGGAAGCGCACGACCCTCGTGGCGATGGCCCAATCCTCCATCGCGTACTGGCACAGCTTCTCCATGAACAGTTTTTCGAGGCCGTACCCTTCCTCGGGCTCCGCTGGCCATGCGTCGTCCTCGCACAAGGGCGTCACCTCGGCACTCTTCTGCAGATGCTGGGGGTAGATGCAGGCGGACGATGAGAACAGCAGCTTCTCGACCTTGCTTCGCCGAGCGGCCTCGATCATATGGGCGTTTATCAAGGTGTTGTTGAGCGTGATTACGGCATGCGCGCCGCTGATGTACCCAATCCCTCCCATGTCGGCAGCGAGATGGTAGACCTCGCTGATGCCGTCAACCGCGGCGCGGCAATTGTCGCGATAGCGCAGATCGAGCTGCAGGAATTCGTGCGCAACAGTCGGCGCGTATTCGGGTGCTGTGATATCGACACCGCGAACCTCAAAGCCCTTCCGGACCAGATAGGAGACGAGGTGGTGGCCGATGAAACCGCCTGCACCGGTGACCAACACGGTTCTGCCTCGCATGATCTTCTCCTTCTTGAGTGACGAATTCTAGGGTTACGATGAGCCGCGTCTCGGCGCGGGCTGCCATGCCAAAAGGGGCAACTGCGATTTCAAGGGTGCCGGAGCCTGCCGCTTCGACCCGAAGTCATGCGTCGCGCTTTCATCAACTCCAGCAGCGCGGGGACGAGGAAGCGAGCCACGAGGTGCGATAGCGGCGTCAGCGAGTCGGCCCTCAATGCACCGCCCTCCGACGCAGCAACTGGACCTCCGCGCTGTTGCGCGAAAGCAGGTGATCGAAGTACGCGATGGTGCGCCCAAGCCCGTCTTCGAGCGCTACCTGGGGCCGCCAGTGCAGTAATTCGCGCGCGCGGCTGATGTCAGGGCAGCGTTGCCTTGGGTCATCAAGCGGCAATTTGCGGAACTCTATGGCCGACTGCGAACCCACCAGGGACACGATCAGCTTCGCCAATTCCGCAATCGTAACTTCGCTCGGGTTGCCGAGGTTGACCGGTTTCGACGCTTCGCCGTCGACGTTCATCAGCCGCACGAGGCCCTCGACCAGGTCATCAACGTAACAGAACGATCGGGTCTGGTTGCCGTCTCCGTAGATCGTGATCGGTTCGTTGGTGAGCGCTTGGATGATGAAGTTCGACACGACGCGACCGTCTTGTGGATGCATGCGTGGTCCGTAGGTGTTGAAAATGCGAGCGACGCGAGTCTTCAGGCCGTGCTGCCGTTCGTAGTCGGAGAACAACGTTTCGGCGCAACGCTTGCCTTCGTCGTAGCAACCGCGCGGGCCGTTGAAGTTGACAAGACCACGATAGTTTTCGGGCTGCGGGTGCACATCGGGGTCCCCATACACCTCGCTGGTCGACGCCTGCAGGATCCGGGCATGCAGGCGCTTGGCCAGACCAAGCATGTTGATCGCGCCAATCACGCTGGTCTTAGTTGTTTGCACCGGATCATGCTGATAATGAATCGGCGAGGCCGGACAAGCGAGATTATAAATTTCGTCGACCTCGACATACAGCGGGAACGTGATGTCGTGTCGCACCACTTCGAATGCGGGATTGCTCAACAACGGCTGGACATTGCTTCGCGTCCCGGTGAAATAGTTGTCGACGCAGAGAACGTCGTTGTTTTCGTTCAACAGGCGGGCGCAGAGGTGGGAACCCAGGAAGCCGGCCCCACCTGTTACAAGAACGCGCTTTCTCATTCAGATTCCTCCCTCGCCGACTACGCGCACCTGTGCGAGCTCTGGGCGCACCCAGCACTATCGCCGTCAACGAGCAGGACAGCCCGGCCGACAAGCGATGCATTCCGGCAGGTAATTTTGCGTCAGGAAATGCTGCAGCCAATTGGCGCAAGAGAGACAGATCGCCGCCAAGCCAGGTACCTCGTTCGCGATCGTCGCGGCGAAGAAACAGGAAGATGAAAACGCAGGGGCATCATGGGAAGCAACGCCAGCAGCCGGGTGAGGCTCCCAAACCTTGCGCCTCGGAATCTGTCGAGGTACCCACAACGACAGAATCGCGGCTATCCACAATTTCAATCATTAGCGCGCGCCACGGCGACCTAATGTGTGCTTCCCTGTCGCAAGCTCGACAAGCTTAGATGAGACCTCTCCGCCGGATGCGAATGGGCCAGAGCCAATTTTCATCATTGTCGGCCGGCAGTCGGAGACGGCTGCCCACGCGGGCAGCTGCGGGTGCGATGCTCCTGCTAGCGATGGCGGCCGGTCGAGCTTCCGGCGCCGAGCTCATCGGTCAGACGACATATCGCTTCGCCGAGGGAGACCGGATCACCATCAACGTTTTGGGCCAGAGCGACTTCTCCGGCGACTTCCTGGTAGACGGCGCTGGCGAGGTATCATTGCCGGTGGTTGGCGGGATCGCCATTGGCGGCATGACCATTCGGGAGACGGAACGGGAGATCACGAAGCGTCTGTCTGACGGCTATCTGCGGAACCCGTCGGTGAGCGTACGCATCAACGAATTGCGGCCGATCTACGTCGTCGGGGATGTCAGACTGCCGGGCAGCTATCCGTATCGCTACGGCGCGTCCGTTCTCAGCGCTATCGCCCTGGCGGGCGGTATGGGTCTGCCTCAACAACTCGCCGGAACCGGGATAACCGAGTTCCTCGCGGCCGACGAGCGTGTGCGTGTATTGGAGAACAATCGTCGCGTCCTTCTCGTTAAGCAGGCCCGCCTCGAGGCGCAGCGTGCCGGAGCCAAGAGATTCGAGGCACCCGACTTTGTTAGCGGGCAGAAGGATGACACCCAAGCCGCGAATCTGGTGGCCAGCGAACGCCAGATCTTCGACATTCAGCTGCAGGTGCTCGATAAAGAGGTCGACCTGTTTCGACAGCAGAAGCCGCGGATGCGGATGCAAATCGAAGCCATTAAGGGACAAGCACAGGCCGAGCAAAGGCAGTTGGACCTGATCCAGCAGCGATTGCAGGAATATAGAGCACTGCAGAGCAAAGGGCTCGGCGTCAGCGCTACCAGTATAGAGATTGAGCGCGAGCAGGCGCGCAACCAGGGCAATATTCAGAGGTTCGCGGCGGAGCTCGCGCAGCTCGAACTCGGACTCGGCGAGATCGATGTCAAAATCCAGGATGCCTACAATCAATTCACCCGTAGGGTGTTGAATGACCTACAGGACACGCGGAGCAGACTCCAGGACATCGACGCGGTTCTGCCGACGGCGCGGGAGATTCGCAGCGTCAGGCTGCGCGAGGCTGGCGCCATCTCGGATCGGGTTATCGACAAGACGCGCATGACGGTGGCTATCGTGCGCCTGCATGGGAGGGACGCGCAAACGATCGAGGCAACGGAAGCAACCCCGCTCGAGCCAGGTGACGTGGTCGAGGTGAGGAGAATCCTAATGTCGCAACCGAGGCTCGTCGGCAGCAGCGAGAATAGAAACGATCCGGCACAGGAAATCACCGCCGCGGCGGCCGCGAAAGCTGATCTCCACGGACGCTAGCCGCGCCACGGACAAACGTTCAGTGGCACGATTTCGCCCTGCGGTCGTCGTCGCCGGCCTGCGGCCTGCGCATGCACCGGGGCGCGGCCCGCATGCTGATAACGACCCAACCACTACTCAGAATAGGATATGACATGAAACCGTGTGCTGGAGATTGGGTTGAGGTGCGGAGCAAAGAGGAAATCTTGAGTACGCTCGATCGCGACGGCCGTCTGGACGGACTCCCGTTCATGCCGCAAATGTTTGAATATTGCGGTCGACGGTTCCCCATCTACAAGCGAGCGAGCAAGACCTGCGACACAGTCTCAGGCCGTTATGTCGGCCTAAGCCTGGCGGATGCAGTCCATCTCGAATTGCGTTGCGACGGGCATGCCTATGGCGGCTGCCAGGCCGGCTGCTTGATCTTTTGGAAGACGGCCTGGCTCAAGCCCGCCGACGCTCCCAATCGGGCGCCGGCGCCCCCGTCCGGCCAACGGCCGGCAGCGCGTGGCCTCGAGAGTGCGGCGCATTGCACCGAGGACGATGTTCGACGGGCGATCAGGCGACATGACGCTGGCAGCGAAATCGTCTATTCCTGCCAGGCCACGGAATTGCTGGCCTACACCGCGCCTCTGAAGTGGTGGGATGCGAGACAATATGTCGAATGCTATGCGTCGGGTAATCAATCCTTGGGCCAGCTCCTGCGTGGCCTCTTCTATCTGACGTACTACTACGGCACGCTTTCGTTCAGCGCCCGATGGGGGCGCCCGGCCCGTTGGTTGTACAATCGCTTTCAGGCCGCTACCGGCGGCGTTCCGTTCCCGCGACGTGAGGGACGGATGCGGACCGGGTTGACCGCTCCTCGGTGCGATCTCGGCCTCAAGCCGGGGGATCTCGTCCGGGTAAAATCCTATGAGGCGATCCTGGCGACACTCGATGCGAACCTGTCTAACCGCGGCCTGAATTTCAATGAGGAACTCGTACCCTATTGCGGCAAGGTGTATCGCGTCAAGGCATACGTGGAAAATTTCGTCGACGAGAAGACCGGAAAACCTCGAAGACTGCGAACACCCGCGGTCATCTTAGAGGGCGTCACCTGTAGGGCGCTCTACAGCGGCAAGCGGATGTTCTGTCCTCGCGGCGTCTATTTGTGGTGGCGCGAGATTTGGCTGGAGCGGTTCTGCGAGCCTATGGACGAACCCAAACTGGTCCCGAATGCAAACAGTGCCAGGTTCAGAAAAGCACTATTTGGCCGCTTTGCTCCAGCCCCTTTCGTCGAAACCCGTCCCAATCGGTAATGTCGTGGCCCCAGAAGAAACGCGCCGGTCCGCTGCTACGGGGCGCGCGATACAGGTTGTTGTCGAAGCGATTGTTGCCGTCCGTAATGATCGCGAAGTTCTTGTCATGAGGGCGGGTGTCAGAAGCACCTCCCGCGCAGGCCGCGCCCTCGAAAGTTAAATCGTTGTCGCGAACAGTGTTGTTGCTGGTTTTGTATTCGCCGCCGTCCTTGGTGCGACGGCCTTGGTCGATCAGCACGATGCCGCATCCGCCAACGGCGATAGTCAAAGTGTTGTTGTCCACCTCGACGTCCTGCGAGGCCGCAACCCCAATTTCGGCGCGCCAGAACCCGCCCCGATACCCTCTGGCATTGTGCCGGACCACGTTGTTGCGGATCACGGCCTTGAATGAAATCTCGTGAAAGATGCCAATATCTTGGTTGTTCTCTACGAGATTGCCGTCATAGACGACGTTGCGGCAGCCGATATCGCACCACAACCCGGGACCGACGTTGTCGTGAACCTGATTGCTGCGGAATGTGACCCCATCGCTCAAGGCAATCTTCGCGCCACCGGCTTCCCAAGTATATTTGAAGCCGTAGATGTTGTTTGACCAAATCCTGTTGCTCTCGATCTCGATGTCTCGACCATGGCCTGCGATGCCGATCTGGCCGTTATGATGAATATCGCAGTCGCGGACGCGACCGCCGGTCCCGATGCCGATCCCACCCCCGCTGTTCCAGCGTACCTCGCAGTTCTCGATGACCCACCGCGTGCCCTCGCTGGCATGGATCGCACCCTTCTGCGCGACACTGGCATATTTCTCGACCGTTATGTTGCTTACCAAGACGTCGCTGGCAGTGCTTTCGAACGCAAAGGCTGCAATCGTGGCCTCGACTTTGCGGCCGGTCGGATCATCGGCGAGATAGATTCGCTCGCCGGCGTAGTCGAAATAAAACTGGTTGGGTCCAACGCTGTCTTTGTTCAATACCTGGATGAGGGGGTTGTCGTCGACGAACACGGCCTCCGGCAGATTGCAGGCGGGAGCGTCATGCGAGCACTCGCCGTGCTTTCTGCCGTGCTGGCGCTGACCGCCCGCTACCCAAAAGCGCCCCTCGCGACTGAATGTCGTGAGTAGCATGCTGCCGTTGAGAACGGTGTGAGCCTCACCGTAGAAGCGCTGGCCTGGCCAAGGCCGCACGGCCTGCATCCTGAAAACCCCACTCTTCAAGCAGAACACCGCGCCATCTCCGGCGCGGTCGACCGCCGCCTGAATGGAGGCGCCCGGCGCAAGCGGGATCGCACCGTGCGGGCAAGCTGCATCGCGCACGCCCGGAGACGTGATGGCGGACCCCACTGGCCCGCCCACAGCGGCGATCGCCAGCGGTGCCAAGCCGCATGCCGCTTGCACCAAAGCCAAGCACCGAACGGATTTCTTGTCCATGCTGCACCTATCTTTGGTCGCCTGGCTAGGCCCGATAAATTATCGGTCGCCTGGCTAAGCCCGATAAATTATCGCTAACCCGATGCCGAGGCAGAACAAGCACCAGAACCAGATGCCTTGCATCGGTCCGCGGAGCGTGACGTCGAACGCTGCATTGATGAAAATCCCCGCGACACAGCACACGGTAAACACCAACACGACCGAGCAATTCTCGCGGCCAGCGAGCGAGCGGTCGGCAGCGGCCTCATCAACATGCCCAAAGAGGAGAAGACCCCATGGCGCTCGCCCCGCCGGCGCGCCAGCACGGTCAAGTACGCGTTAGGCGGACTCCGCAGCGGTCGAGGCAGATCGCGCGGATTGCGGCTTCCGAAGCTGTCAGCAGCGGGGAGCTTTTCCACCAGTGTCCACGACATCCGGTCGACGAGAGGTAAGACGCGCATCGATGCGCCTCAACAGCGAGCCGCGGTGGATTCGGATTCCGGTTCGGCCCTAGGACGGCGATTGCTCCAACTGAAGGTCAGCCTCTTGACGGGCAGGGACTCTCCGACGATCGAGCCAGAGCGCGAGGACGACGCCAGAGAACAAACCGATGAGTATTGCCAGTCCGAAAACCACCACCGCCCGCGGGCTTGCAGACATCGGGTTTGCTTGTGCGAGGACGACGCCGTCTGCAGCCACCAGGTCCTGGTCCGCGGCGCCGGTCGAATTGGTAGCTGCCGCCATGCTCTCGCGCGCGGCCTCGAGCTGCGCACGGGCTCGGACCATGCTTGGATGCTTATCGCCGAAGACGCCCGATCGCTGCGCCACGTCTTGGCTGGCGGCCATCAGGGCATCGGCGCGGCGCTGCAGCATCTTGGTTCTAAGGTATTCCACGGCGAAGGCGTTGGCGATCACCGCGGCCTCCTCCGGAGACGGGGCCGTAAAGCCGATCGAGATCAGGTAGGTGCGCGTGTCATTGGTGATCGCCAGGCCCGCGCGCAGCCTGGCGATGGCGCGATCCATTGCCGAATATCGCTGGGTCTGCGGCACGATTGTCACGCGAGCCCAGTCGACTATTGCGTCAAGCCGGTCGAGCAGGCCAGGTCGCCCGGCAGGCGGTGGCCCCGTCGCGGGTGGTTGATCCGACGGGGGTCGATCCAACCCGAGCCGCTGCGCGACGGCGCGTACGATCGGGTCGGAATGGATCAGACGTGCCTCGCTGGCGACCAGTGCGGCCGCGTCGATGCTGACCAGCGCCTCGACTTTGGTTCCTTCCTCGCGAGAGAATAAATGCGGACGAACCAGAGCTTCGGCCGAATATTTGCGCGGCAGCACTGGCATGACAACGGCTGCCGACAGTCCCCCAAGCGCGATAAACGTACAGATGAGAACGATGTGGCGCGCCGCGGCGCGTAGTGTCCTTGTGACGACGTCCTCATAATGAGTCCGCAGATCCGAGCGCTCGACGTAAAGGTGTACCTGATCTTGCCGCTCGAATTTGGACTGAACGTTCATAGATGGTCCAGATACACCGGATCGTCGCCCGTGGCGCGGCACCCATCGGTCGACGCAATGCAGTCAGAGTGGGTACCTCGGACGGTCCTGCTCGAGGCGAAGACCGCTTGGCTCTCGGCATTTTCTGGAGCGCTGCCGTCGCTGCGGATGCCGGCGCTGCAGCAGATTTTCGTCGGCTGCCGTGCCGCCAGTCAAGGACGCCTGAGCGGTCGGGTCTTACCAAGCGCCTAGCAATAAATCCACAAGCTCGGCGGCGTCGAAGGGTGATTATCGCAATGGAGTACCGCTGTCGCTTCGTTGACCCCGGCCCTCACGCCCGACAGACTCCGCGCGACGAGTAGTCACAAACATTTCTTAGAGAGAGGGCTACGAGTAGTGCCCGGCGAACTTTGTTTCGCGGAGGCAAAACGGATAGGAAAAATGGCGGCCTCGATCCGGCTTATCCCCGGGCTGTCAATAGGGATGCCGGTTTATAACGTGGACATTCGCGCAGAGTTCGGTAGCTACGGGCATTTTACTTTGTGCCAGCGGCAAGGCGATTGGAACCATGAGCAAATCGCTCTGCGTGCTCCTCGTCTGCGTGCATTCTCTGAAGGTCGCAGCCCCATCCGGGGTCCGCAAAGAAGCGCGGAATGCGAACCAAGGCGCCGTATGGCGCCGCGAAACGGGGCCGCCGACGTAGAACACCGGCCGCCCCACGGCGTACCAAAGGCTCGACACGGAAGCGGTCCTAACGGGCCTGGGCGTCGCCATAAGTAGCGCGCCAGGACTCGCGCAATGGAGGGACATTGATTTGAAGACCGTATTGTTCTGCGGAGGTCTTGGGACCCGGATCCGGGATTTCTCCGAGAGTATCCCCAAGCCGATGATCCCCATCGGCGACCGCCCGATCCTGTGGCATTTGATGCACTACTACAGTCAATACGGCCACAAGGACTTCGTCTTGTGCCTTGGCTATAAGGCGAACGTCATCAAGGAGTTCTTTCTGAACTACCGGCCTCAGAGCTACGCGGACTGTGTGGTCTCGCAGTTCGGCGACCGTGTCGAGATCCTCGGCGATCCGCAGCAGGATTGGCGCGTTACCATGATCGACACCGGTATGTGGCGCAATATCGGAGAGCGGCTGTGGGCCGTGCGCGAGCACCTCGCCGGCGAGGGGATGTTCCTTGCCAACTACAGCGATGGTCTGGCTGACGTCAACTTGCCCGACATGATCGAGCGCTTCTCCACGAGCGGAAAGATTGCCTGCTTTCTCGCCGTTCGCCCGTCATTCAGCCTGCATCTCGTCGACATAAAGCCCAACGGCAAGGTCGGCGGCATTCGCGCGAGCCAAAACGCTGATCTTTGGGTCAATGGCGGCTTTTTCATCTTTCGCTCGGAAATCTTTGACTACATGCGCGAAGGCGAAGAGCTCGTCGAGGCGCCGTTCCAGCGGTTGATCGATGCCGATGAACTCCTGGCATTCAAGCACCAAGGCTTCTGGCGCCCTATGGACACGCTCAAGGACAAGCAAATTCTGGAGGATTTGGTCGATCAGGGCCAAACCCCGTGGCGCCGCAGCGACGGGTTGGGAATCGCGTCTGTGAGCATTAGGAGGAAGGCTGGATGAGACTGCTGGGCATGACAGCCGCAGACGAACCGCTTTCGGTCCTGTGCCTCGGCGCCCATTCCGATGACATTGAAATCGGAGCGGGGGCGACGATTCTCGGCTGGATCGAGCGCGGGGTCCGGCTCGACGTACACTGGGCCGTACTCAGCGCGACCGGCCGCCGTGCGGAGGAAGCCCAAGCGTCGGCCGCGGCGGTTCTTGCGAACGCTGCCCACGCGACGATCCATCTGGGTACATTCAAGGATGGCTTCTTCCCTTATCAGGGAGCCGAGCTCAAACCTTGGTTCGAAGAGCTCAAGCCCCATGTCAGTCCCGACGTGATTTTGACGCACTGGGGAGGCGATGCACACCAGGACCACCGCGAAGTCTCACAGCTGACGTGGAATACGTTCCGCGACCATTTGATCCTCGAGTACGAGATTCCGAAATGGGACGGCGACTTCGGACGCCCAAACGTCTACGTCCCGGTCAGCAAGACGGTCATGAAACGCAAGGTCGACCACCTCCTGGAACATTTCGCCACCCAGCGATCCAAAGATTGGTTCGACCCGGAGCTGTTCATGGGACTGGCTCGCATGCGCGGCAGCGAATGCCGTGCGCGGGATGGGTTTGCCGAGTCCTTCCACGTGCGAAAGCTGTCGCTGCAGTAGATGGCCATGGAATTCCGAGCTGTCGCCACGACTGGCTCAAGGCAAGCAGAGGCCGCGCCCGCGCACCTAGCGCGGCGGCAAATCGAACGGAGGTGAAACCACATGCGGGTGATGGTCACAGGACATCTAGGCTATATCGGGGTTATCATGGTGCCGATGCTGTTGAAGTCCGGCCATGAGGTGATCGGGCTTGACAGCCATCTCTATGAGCGTTGCACGTTTGCGGTCGGCGGCGACATCATTCACGTGCCGCATATACGCAAGGACGTGCGCGACGCCGAGCTCGACGATCTTGCGGGGCTTGATGCCGTTATTCATCTGGCCGCGCTTTCCAATGACCCTCTCGGCAATCTCCACCCGCAAATCACCTTCGATATCAATCACCGCGGCAGCGTGTACCTCGCCTCTCTTGCCAAGAAGGCAGGCGTGAAACGCTTCCTGCTTGCTTCGTCGTGCAGCAACTACGGCCAGGCGGGCGAGAGCGTGCGCGAGGAGAGCGGCGCGCTCAATCCTGTGACCCCGTACGGGGAATCCAAGGTGAGAGCGGAGCGCGACATCGCCAAGCTGGCAGGCGACGGCTTCTGCCCAACCTACATGCGCCCGGCGACCGCGTACGGTTTGTCCCCGCGCATGCGGTTCGATCTCGTCCTCAACAATCTGGTGGCCTGGGCCGTCACCAAGGGGCTCATCTATTTGAAGTCGGATGGGTCTCCTTGGCGGCCGATCGTGCACATCGAGGACATTTCACGGGCCTTCATCGCCGCGCTGGAAGCTCCCGAGGAGCTGGTGCTCAACCAGGCCTTTAACGTCGGCCAAACGGGGCACAACTATCGCATCCGCGACATCGCGGCCATTGTGGCCGACGTGGTGCCCGGCTGCAGACTCGAATTCGCCGCAGACGCCGGCCCCGATACCCGCTCCTATCGCGTCAGCTTCGACAAGATCGCGCGCTTGCTGCCCGCCTTCAAACCGCAGTGGGACGTCCGCAGCGGCGCCGAGCAGCTGCGCGCGGCCTATTGCAAATCGGAGCTCACACTCGAGCAATTTGAGGGCCCGCGTTACCAACGCATCGGCCATATCAAGGCCCTGATGGCGGCCGGCCTCCTGGCGGAGGACCTGCGGCACTGTTCGGGCGCAACCCACGAGCGGATTGCAGATGACCGCGTCGAGGCTTAGGGCTGATTGGAGGTGAGACGTGATCTTCAGTGAGACGAGGCTCCGGGGAGCCTTCATCATCGACCTCGATCGACGCACGGATGAACGAGGATTTTTCGCCCGTGCCTTCTGCCAACGGGAATTCGAAGCGCGTGGAATGAAATCCGTCATCGCTCAGGCGAATATCGCTTCCAATCTGCGCAAAGGGACCTTGCGCGGCATGCACTTCCAATGCCCTCCGGCGGCCGAAACCAAGCTGGTGCGCTGCACGCGAGGCGCCATACTCGACATCATCGTTGACCTTCGACCCGAGAGTCCCACTTATCTGCAGCACGTCGCGGTCGAGCTCAACGAGAGCAACATGACTGCATTGTACGTCCCCGAGCGGTTTGCGCACGGCTATCAAGTGCTGCGCGACCACACGGACACCAGCTATCAGGTAGGAGAGTTTTATCAGCCGAATGCCGAGGGGGGTCTGCGCTACGACGACCCACGGCTCGGGCTGGCATGGCCGCTGCCGGTCACCGTGATTTCGGCGAAGGATCGGGCGTTCGCTCCTCTGGCCGAAATTGAGCCGGAACTGCATTTCAGAATGTCTGTCTCGTCGGCGGACGGGCGGGGTTCACAGACGCAAGCTGTGCTTGACAGCGCCATAAGTCTCTAGGGGAGAAAGGCCATGTGGATCGTCGACACCGCCCTGAAGACGCGGGCAGCACTCGATCAACCGATTCGTGTCGGTATCATCGGCGCTGGTTTCATGGCCCGGGGGCTGACCAACCAAATCGTCCATAGCCAACCGGGGATGCGCGTCGTCGCGATATCCAACCGCCGGCCGGAACGGGCCGTGGGCGTGTTCAAATATGCCGGATGCGAGGATATCGCGATCGCCGATTCGCAACACCGGTTCGACGAGGCGGCGGCGCAATCCAGATTCGTGGCAACCGATGACGCCATGTTGCTCGCGCGCTCCGGGCACATTGACGTACTGGTCGACGTGACCGGCGCGGTCGAGCTCGGCGCGCAGATTGCACTCGAGGCGTTCAGGCATGGCAAGGACGTCGTTCTGATGAACGCCGAGCTCGATGGAACGATCGGGCCCATCCTTCAGACATACGCCAAACGCCACGGCGTGATCCTGACCGGTTGCGAAGGCGACGAGCCGGGAGTGCAGATGAACCTCTACCGCTGGGTCAGCGGACTGGGTCTCACCCCGCGTTTGCTCGGCAATGTGAAAGGGCTTCAAGATCCTTATCGCAACCCGACAACGCAGAAGAGCTTTGCAGAGCGCTGGGAACAGAATCCCGCGATGGTGACGAGCTTTGCGGACGGTTCCAAGATCAGCTTCGAGCAGAGCGTCGTGGCCAATGCAACGGGCTTTAAGGTCAGGGCGAGGGGCATGTCGCGCGGCCTACAATATACCGGCGATGTCCTCAAGATTGGCGAACTCTATGATATCGACGAATTGCGCATGATGGGCGGTGCGATCGACTACGTCGTGGGAACGCCGCTGACCAAAGTCTATTGCCTGGCAGAGCACCCAGATCCCAGGCAGCAGCACTATCTTAACCTGTACAAGATGGGGCCGGGTCCGCTCTATTGCTTCTTTATCCCCTACCACCTCGTGCATTTCGAGGTTCCCAACGCCATTGCCCGAGCGATATTGTTTCGCGATCCCGTGACGAGACCGCTCGGCGGCCCTGTGGTCGAGGTCTGCGCCGTCGCCAAGCGCAATCTGAGAACCGCAGAGGTGCTAGACGACTATGGTATGTACATGACCTACGGCGAGGCGGTAAACAGCGACGAAATGAGCGCTGGCCGCTACCTGCCGGAGGGGCTTGTGGAGGGATGCAAGCTGACGCGAGACATCGCCAAGGATGCCGTCATCACCTACGCGGACGTCACGTTGCCGCCCGGTCGCCTGGCCGACCGGTTGCGGGCCGAGCAGTACCGTGTGTTCCGCGGTGAAAGCTGGCTCGATGATCTGCTCTGCGCTTCGGAGCGCATCCCCGCCGTGGCATCTTGATGAGACCAAGCGTCGCCTCGTGCGACACTAACGATCGATCCGGTGGTTGAACGTGCGGCCGACGCAGATGGCTGTCCGTGGCGCCCAGAAGCCACGAGATCGAATGGTCGCGACTGGAGGGCTGGCGCCTGCGCGGACCGCGTTGCGTCCCGAGGATTGCGGCTTGCCCCGAACTTGCGCGCCCGCACCCCCGCGGCTATGGCTGGACAAGCGCGGCGCCGTTGGCGACGACATCAGGCGGGAGCTCGGTCGCATCCAAGAGATGATCGCGGGCCCATACGGCCGCCTGGGTGCGGTTCTGCGCACGAATCTTACGCAAAATCGCCTTAATATGCACCTTGACGGTCGCTTCGCTGATATCGAACTGTCGCGCGATGACCTTGTTGGCTTCACCTCGCATCAGGCAGCGCAGAATTCCGGTTTCCCGGTCGGACAATCTTCTCGGAGCATACTCCGTCTGTTGCTCGCAGCCTCTCTCGCTTAGCCCGCCGAGAACCCGACTGACGATAGACGGGAAGACGCTTAGCCCAAGCATCAGCAGATCAAGCGACTTGATCAGCGCATCACAGCTGATTTTCCTAAGCAGATATCCATCTGCCCCCGAACGCAATAGCACTAGGGCATCTTCGGACTCGCACCGGTCACCCAACACCACGATCCAGGCCATTGGATTCTGTTGCTTGAGACGTTGCACCGCGCGCGCCGTATCCTGGTGGTTGTCGTCCATTCCCAGCAGGATCAGCACTGGACGCGAGCCGTCAAGCAGTTGCGGGGGGATATCACCTATCGTGTCCGCCATTTTCAACGATTTAAATTTCGTGGTCTCGAGAATACCGCGAAGCCCCTCCCTAAATATGCTGTTGCTCTCCACGAGTATGGTTGTTGGTGGCCGCATCATGATGGTTCAATTCCGTTAGCTTCGAATTTTCTCAAACCATTTGCCTGTTCGGTGCAGGGGTGATTTGCAAACCTTCTGATAAGCAGCACAACTTGGCTGTTCAGGAATTGCCCGCCGAGACCGCTTCCTCGGGCTAATGGCCGGCAGCCCACTGCCGCACCACCTGCGCTAACCGTGAGGACCCGAGGGCCAGCAACAAACGCACCAGCGAATGCAATATGACATCCTCATGGTTGCAACATGATCCTGTTTTAGATAGCATATGCGCTCAAATGACTTTTTTGTTAGTTCTTTCACGAGCCAGTGACCGCCGCTGTCACGCTTCACGACCCCCCCTCACATCGATTCTCTCTGTCTGCGAGCTCAAGACAAGCGCCGGGGAGAGATGGAACCGCAGCTACTGGCACGGCTTTCTATTGCAAATCGCCGCTTGCCGCATGCAGCTTAACCTGCTGGACTTCAGCTAGCACGACTAAACCGTGTTATGATCAGCAAGCGTCATCCGACTCACGACGCTATTTGGAATGCCCACAAGGAGGTAGTATTTTTCGATTGACCGACGCGAGCCGCGCCGAATCAGATGGCCATCGCGCGCGTGTAGCCCCATTTGGGTATATCGTTTCATATATCGTCATGGACGCGCGATTTGACGTGAGCTGCGAAGGACATCTCGACAGCTCCCACAAGTCTTGCCACCAGGCGATGAAATGCGGCGCCGGGTCAAACATTTTATGTTGGAGCGAGGATCAGGAACCTCGCATCGATCCGCATCTGTTCGTCAACTCGCATCGCCTTTCGCCCCTTGGCCACCTCGTAAGACTACGGCAGTCGCGACATGCGCGCCGACATCGTTTGCAGCTGCAGACACCAGGCCCAATCTGGCACTTGTGCTGGCGAGCGACCGTCATCGTGCGCAAGCCTCGCAGCAAAGCTCCTGCGAACGGGGGGCGGCGGAACGCAAAGGTGGTTGGACGATACTCAATCGGTGCTCCCCCGATTCACGGCTGGGCCCCCACTTCAAAGGTCCTGCGCGTTTTCGTCCGATCCTTCCCCGGAGCCCCCGCGCCGAAACGCGCCTGAAGGGCACTCTCGCGCTCAGAACAGCCGCAGCGCCGCGATCACACCGACGACGACCACGCCCGCCCCCACGCCGGCCCACAAAGCAAGCCGCCGTTCAATCACGGCACGCGCCCACGGCCCGTAGCGGCTGAGCAGAAAGGCGATGAGATAGAAGCGTATGCCGCGCGAGATGATCGAAAGCCCCACGAAGGCCAGCACATTGTAGCCGGCAAAGCCTGAAGAGATTGTGACGATCTTGTAGGGGATCGGCGTGAGGCCCTTGATCAGGATGATCCAGGCACCATAGCGCAGGTAAAGATCGCGGAAGGCCTCGACCTTGTCGCCGTAGCCGTAGAGTTGAATGAGCCAGTGCCCCACCGATTGGTAGAGGACGGAACCGATCAAGTAGCCGGCAAGGCCGCCGGCGACCGACATCAGAGTACAGATGGTCGCATAGCGCCAGGCGCGGTCCGGTCGGGCGAGCGACATCGGAATCAGCATGACGTCGGGCGGGATAGGCAACACGGAGCTTTCCGCAAACGCAACCGCCCCCATAATCCAGCCCGCGTGGGGCTTTCCGGCGGCCTCGATGCACCAATCATACATCCGTCTGAGCATGGCGCGCCTGAGTAGCGGGCCGGCCCTTAATTGTCCATCTCAGTTTCAGACCGCAGCCGCTACGGCGTGGCACCGATCAGCGGCGTTTGCGGATGCGGCGGGTGTCCAGCGGCCACACCTGAGGTCGCGGTTGAGGGTGTTTGGGAAGCTTTTCGGCCATGCCCAACAGGCGCTCGCGACGGTCCATCTCGTTCCACACGTCATTGGGCAGGACGCCGCACGCCGTCCAGAGCACAACCAAGTGATAGAGCAGATCGGCGCTTTCGCGAATGACCGCATCGCGATCGTCGCCAACCGCCTCGAGGAGCACTTCGACCGCTTCCTCGGCGAGCTTCTTCGCCATCTTGGGGCGCCCAGCCTGCACGAGCCGCGCCGTGCGGGACGCAGGCGGGTCCATTTTCGTGGCGGCCAGCACCGCGACATAGAGGCGCTCGAGCGAATCACTCATTGGGCTCAGCATAGCGGGATTGATTGATTTAACGTTACCTTTCCGGTCGAGCTCCCCCTCGTCCGGTTGCCAGCGGTTTGTGCCCGTTTGGATCAAAGCCCGGCGCCCCATGACTGGACGTTATCGAGCCTTGACGCGCGCGGCGAATAGTGGATGCGCGGTCAGTCGGCCTCGGAAAGCAGGCTGGCGTTTCCGCCGACCGCTGCGGTGTTGACCGTGACGGTGCGTTCCAAGGCAAAGCGGCGCAGATAGTTCGGCCCCCCGGCCTTCGGACCTGTACCCGAAAGACCGGCGCCCCCAAATGGCTGGGTTCCGACCACCGCGCCGATCATATTGCGGTTGACGTAGACATTGCCGGCGGTGAGCCGGGCGACGATGCGTTCGACCGTGGCGTCGATCCGCGAGTGGATGCCGAGAGTCAGTCCGTAACCATTGGCGGCGATATCGTCGAGCAGGCTGGCAAGCTCGTCAGCGCGCCACCGCACGACATGAAGGAGGGGACCAAAAACTTCCTCTTTGAGATCGCAGGCCCGACCAAGCTCGATGATCGTCGGCGGCACGGAGGTGCCGCGCGGCGGCAAGGCGTGGAAATGATCCCAACGGAACCGGACCGCGCCGTCCCGGTCCCTGGCGGCGATCCAATCATTGAGCCGGGTCTGGGCCTCGCGATCGATGACCGGCCCCACGTGAATGGCGATCGCGCGCGGATCGCCGACGCCGAGCTCGCGCGCCGCGCCGGCGATCATCGCCAGGACGCTCTCGGCGATATCGCTTTGGACGCACAGCAGTCGCAACGCGGAACACCGCTGCCCGGCCGACCGGAAGGCGGAGGTCAGCACGTCGTCGGTCACCTGTTCGAGAAGCGCGGTCGCATCGACGATCATGGCGTTGATGCCCCCGGTTTCGGCGATCAGGGGGACGATCGGCCCTGCCTTGGCCGCGAGCGCGCGGTTGATCGTGGCGGCGACCGCAGTCGAGCCGGTAAATACCACGCCCGCGATCCGAGGGTCGGCCACCAAGCAGGCCCCGACCTGCCCGTCGCCGGGGACGAGGTGCAACGCGCTCGGCGGAATGCCGGCGCGGTGCAACAACCGAACCGCCGCCGCGGCCACCAACGGGGTCTGCTCGGCAGGCTTGGCCACGACGGTGTTGCCGGCAACGAGCGCGGCCGCAATCTGACCGACAAAGATCGCCAACGGAAAGTTCCACGGCGAAATCGCAAACGAACACGCCGCGCCCGTGATAGGTGAGTTCATTGGATTCCCCGGTCGGGCCCGGTAGGACTTGTGGGGCAAGCGACTGGCGCGCATCGGCCGCATAATATCGGCACAGGTCAACCGCCTCCCGCACTTCAGCGAACGCGTCATCGAGCGTTTTGCCGCTCTCATTTTGCAGCAATGCGATGAAGTGCCCGCGCTCGCTTTCGAATGCGTCGGCAGCCGCGACAAGTGCGGCCGCCCGGGCGTCGACCGGGGTTGCCGACCAGGCCGCGGCGCCGGCGCTCGCCGCCGCAATTGCCCGCTGCACGATCGTTGCGTCCGCCTCGCTCACCAACCCGACCGTCGAGGTGGCGTCGATGGGCGAAACGACCGCGCGTTGGGGGCCCGTGACCACGACCCCGTCGATCAGCGGGGCGGCGTCGAGACCCCGTCTTGGGGCGGCGTCAACCTCCGCCAGCAAGGCGTTCAGTGCAGTTTGCTCGCCCCATTCGATGCCGGTCGAATTGCGTCGGGCCGGTGCGTAGAGGTCCTTGGGCAAAACAAGGTGAGGATGCCGGGCCCGGTGGCTGTCGGCAATCAAGGCCTGCGGTCGTGTCAGAACGACCTCGAGCGGGATACTGGGATCGGCGGCGGCCGACACGAACGACGAATTGGCGCCGTTCTCCAGCAGGCGGCGAACCAGGTAGGCGAGCAGGTCCCGGTATGAGCCGACGGGCGCGTAGACCCGACATGCGACCTGCGGCTGGGCGGCCATAAGCTCCTGGTAGAGCGCTTCGCCCATGCCGTGGAGCCGCTGAAACTCGTAGCCTGTGACGTCTCCTGCGGTCTCGATCACGGTCGCGACGGTGAGCGCGTTGTGGGTCGCGAATTGCGGAAAGATGCGCGGCCGCGCGGCGAGGAGCTTGCGCACGCAAGCGCCGTAGCATAGGTCCGTCATCGCCTTGCGGGTGAAGACCGGATAGTCGGCAAGCCCGCGCTCTTGGGCACGCTTGATTTCCGTGTCCCAATAGGCGCCCTTGACCAGCCGCACCATCAACCGGCGTCCCAGGACGTCGGCGGCCGTGATGATCCAATCAATGACCTGGGGAGCGCGCTTCTGATAAGCCTGCACGGCGAGCCCGAAGCCGTCCCAATCGGCGAGCGAAGAGTCGATGAGCACAGCGGCGACGACATCGAGGGACAATTCCAGCCGATCGGCCTCCTCGGCGTCGATCGTGAGATTGAGGTCGTAGTCCTTAGCCAGACGGGCGAGATCGAGCAGTTTTGGGGTGAGTTCCTTGAGCACCCGCTCGCGGGAACCTGGCTCGAGCCGCGGATGGAGTGCGGAGAGCTTGACCGAGATGCCGGGACGATCGGGCAGCGCCGCATGGCCCGCGCGCGCTCCGATGGCGGCGATCGCCTCCGCGTAGGCGTGCCAATAGCGCTCCGCATCGGCGGCGGTCCGGGCGCCCTCACCCAGCATGTCGAATGAAAACCGATAGCTGCGCTGGGCGGCGGCGCGCGCCAGCGCCTGCTCGATCGTCTCGCCTAGCACGAAATGCGAACCCAAGAGCCGCATCGCCTGGCGGGTCGCGGTGCGGACCGCCGGCAAACCCAGGCGTTTCGTCAGGCTCGCCAACATGGTTTCCGGGGTTTCACCCGGCCGGATGATGCGCGCCGCAGTGCCGAGCGCCCACGCAGACGCCGAAACCAGCATCGTCTTGGAACGGACGTCGTGGTGGGACCAGTCGCCGGCTCCGAGCTTCTCGGTGATGAGTCGATCGGCGGTCGCCGCATCGGGGACCCGCAGCAGCGCTTCAGCGAGTACCATGAGGGCGAGCCCCTCTTGGGTCGAGAGCGCGTATTCGTGCAAGAAGTCCTCGAGACCGCCAAATCCACCCGCGCGAGCGCGAATGGCTTGTACAAGCCGGCGGGCTTGGCGGTCGATACGACGCTCGGCTGCCGTCGATCGTTCCGCTGCGGCGATCAAATCCGACGCGAGCCCCTCGTCGGCAGGCGCCAGGGGAGCGGCGAACGGTGCA
>Ga0126379_10000419_pt1 | contig 23256 bp, 20 predicted proteins | sample PanSoiMetPlot_24_FD_92640 | JGI IMG/M metagenome (GOLD analysis project Ga0126379, IMG submission 92640) | Tropical forest soil microbial communities from Panama - MetaG Plot_24 | ecosystem: Environmental > Terrestrial > Soil > Tropical forest > Bulk soil | place: Panama | collected 2016-02-17
CAGCGCTCCGCCGGAGCCGGCCTTGCACCCATGGACTGTTTCCTGGTCTCGCGCGGTATCAAAACTCTTGCGGTGCGCATGTTGCAGCACAACGCCAACGGCTTGGCCGTCGCGCGCCATCTTGATGCTCATCCGAAAGTCCGCAAGGTCTTCTTCCCCGGCCTGGCGTCGCACCCCCAGCACGATCTCGCTCGCCGCCAACAAAAGGGTCCCGGCGCGATGCTATCCTTCGATCTCGGCGCCGAAGACGCCGCACGACGTTTCCTGAATCAGGTGAAAGTCTGCTCGCTGGCCGAAAGCCTGGGCGGCGTCGAGTCGCTCATCTCATTACCGGCGCAAATGACCCACGCGTCGATGCCCAAGGAGGTTCGCGACCGCGTGGGAATTACCGACAGCCTGGTGCGACTCTCGGTCGGCATTGAAGACATCGAAGATATTATTGCAGACCTGGATCAGGCTCTCCTGTACGTCTGACCCTACTGAAGAACCGCTGTTCCGTCATTCCGAACGGAGTCTACGGAGGATCTCAGCATCGTCGCAGGCCTGCTGTGCGATGAATCCCTTCACCTGCGACGCAGCTACTCTGTGAGAGACTCCGCCATCCAGGAGAGGTATTTGGAAGACCCACCCGAGATGGGAAGGGCGATGAATTCCGGCGTCTCGTAGGAATGCAGTCGGCGCACTTCCCTCTCGAGCGCTTGCAGTCGCGCTTTGCTGGTTTTGATGATCAGCAGACGTTCGCGGGATTCTTCCAGGTTGCCCTTCCAGCGATAGATCGATTCGATCGGCCCCGGAAGTATGTTCACGCAAGCTGCCAGACGCTTATTGACGACCACCTCCGCGATTTTCCGCGCCTCGGCAGCCGAACCGCACGTCACTAGCACGATACAGAACCGATCATCCCGAGCCATAGCAGGTCTCTCCCGCCCGATTGTACACGACCACCTCTCTCCGGTATTCACCCTGCGAAAGCAAGGCAAATCCCGCAATCCAGCGATGGTGGCCGCTTGGACACGCCCTTCGCAGAAAGTCGCATGCGGCCCCACTTTGGTGCCACAAAATTCCAAGTCGGGGTTAGAATTTGAATTGCCGATGAGTGTCGATCTACAAGAGAAGAGGCGCATGGCACACCACTATGTGCCGCACCTGCTGGCGGTCTTTGTCGCCGTGCTTTTCCTTCATGACGTTTTCGGCACCCATGGCTTCGTGGCCATGCACCACAAGCAGCAGGAAATTCAGAAAGTAAAAGCCGATCTGGACCGGCTGAACAAGGAAAACTCCAGCCTGGAACAGGACGTAAAGAACCTCAAGACCGATGCGCACACCATCGAGAAGATTGCGCGTGAAGAGCTTGGCCAGGCCCGTCCGGGCGAAGTGATCATCAAGCTACCGGTGGCGCCGCCCAGCGATTCTCAGCCGACAAAGCCTTAACAGTTCTCTTCTTATAGCGCGTCCGCCACATTGACAGCCCCAGCATCGCCACGAAAATCACCAGCAATCCCATCGTTGCTTTGAGTATGGAAGAACCGTGCTTGGGCAAGAACGACAACCGCCCGTAGACGAACTCGATGTGGACCCAATACACCAGCAGCGAGGTGGTTCCCAGCTGAATCAGCGGGCTGAATCCCTTCTGAGCCCATCCCCATCGGCACCACGCATAGACCACCGACAAAATGACTAGCAAAACCCCGCAGCGAACGGCGAAGAAATTTGGGTTGGAATGCCAGAAATCGTAAACGGTATAGAGGTGAATCGGCAACGCATCAAACAAGAGCGCCAGGAAACAAATCAATAAGCCGGCCACGCCCAGCCCTGCAAAAAAGAGAGCTTGGCGACGCCGCGCAAAGCCTGAGAACAGCGAAAAGCCAACCGCCAGGCCCACAAACGCAAACGCGCACCACGGGAAGATCGGGAACAGCCACGGCTGAGGTTGGTGGAAGGTATGCACTCCGTTGATGTAGGACTCAATGGGCCACGGCAGCGCGTGCAGGCGCGAAGAAGTCCAAACCGGTGGAGTAGCCAGAGCGATCACCGCTGCCGTCACAACTGCCGCGAACAAGCTCTTGTTGCGGGCGCCGTTCAGTTCCCCAGCCCCCGCCAACCAGCACATCACACCCATCAAGACGATGGACAATCCCAACATGTTAAGGACGTCCACACGCAACAGATCCGTCCATGGAACCCATTTGTAGCCGAGGATATATTCCTGGATTCGAAACAGAATGCCCAAGCCAAATATCTCCGTACCGCGAACGACGGTTTGCCTCGCAATCGCGTTGCGCGTCATTCCCTTCTCACGGGATCTCTGGGTCGTTAACGCCACAGAGATGCCGGCAAGGAAGATAAAGAGCGGCGCCGGCAAGGTTCCGCCGACCTGCGACCAGCGGTAAAGCCGCGTTTGGTGGAGCTCGGGCCGCAACCACGAGTCGTAGCAATGCGTCTGAAACATCAGCAAGCACGCAAGGCCGCGCATCCAATCAATGTACGAAAGGCGTTTCACTTTGCAGATCTCACAGTTCAGTTTACAGTTCCCAGTTCCAAGAGTTTCTATAATGGCGGGAGTGTTGTGTAAAGTTCACACCGGACGCGGAGCGGCTTGATGAGACAACTGAATGTCTGGGGGATCCTGGGAATCTGGGCGTTCATCTGCCTTGGAGGAGGCATTTACGCAAGTTGGCAGGGAAATGGAGGCCGCGCGTTCGCCGCAACGTTGACGGCTTTTGCGCTGCTGCTTTTTGTCATGCTGCTGTTTGCCGCAAGGGGAGTGGCCGAAAACCTCGCGCGCAGCATGGGACCTACCGCGGGCTTTCTGCTCGGCGCGTGTGTGTTCCTCACCTACATCGCTTACCTGCTGGGGACGGGCACATTTGCCATCGCTCGCGCAGGCGTAATGGCAGGGCTGGTTTTTGTCCCACTGGGGCTCGCGAGTTCAGCGGCCAAAGCGGCAGCAGGCGCGTGGCAAGACTTCGTGATGCTCACGGGAGTATGGGTCTTCGTCAAGTTCAGCCCTTCGCATTGGCTGTGGCCTTACCCTGGGGGACGGCTTGCCTATGTCTTCACCGTGCTGGCGGCAGCGGGCGTGGCCCTGGCCACATTTGTCTTGGTTCGGCGGGTGAATGGCATTGGCTACTCCATAGGTTGGGGTCGCAACTGGGGAGTCTACGTTCTGGCAAGTTTTCTGTTGTTCGCCGGTATCGCGATTCCTTTGGCATTGAAGATGCATTTCATCGTGTTTGCACCGCAGGGGAGGCATTGGAGTTCGTACCTCGGATTGTCACTGGTGATTCTCTTTTTCACCGCCTGGCCAGAAGAGTTCTTGTTTCGCGGCTTGTTGCAGAACTTCCTCTCCAAGGCATCGAAGAGCGATCTTGCCGGATGGTGGACCGCCTCGGTTCTGTTCGGCTTTTCCCACATCAGCAATATGGGCTTCCCCAACTGGCGCTACGTGATTCTGGCTTCGCTTGCCGGCCTTTTTTACGGGTGGACTTGGAGGAAAACCGGTTCCATCTTTGCTTCGGCCTTGGTGCACGCCGCCGTCGATGCAACTTGGCACTTCCTGTTTCATAGTTAAGAAATTTAGAATCACTATGGGCCGACTGTATTCTGGCCATTAAATCGAGTTAAATCGGTTTTCGGTTGGTGTTCTTGGTTCGGCGTGATAAGTTAGAAGTATCTAATTTTCAGGTCGTAGCGCCGGTGCGGTGGACTCCGGGGTATGATTCCAACATTTTTCAATTACAACGTGTGTGTCATGCTCCGGGCCGCCTCCAAATTGCGGTTTACTTCCGTTCACGTCCCCATGCATTAAATCCTGAAAGTTGTCCCCGTTAGATTTGCCGTAACCCTCACGATCGATTTCAGCAGAAAGAAAGACCGGCCAACTATTTCCGCAAGCCGGTTTGTCCACCAGGTCAATTCCCCACGGCAGCTTTCTATAGCCTCCGCATAGGAAGTTCCCCGGCGGGCCAGTTCGCGAACCCTGCCGTTCGCATTCTGTCGGTGTAACTCGAAAACTAATTTTTGAGGAGGATCTACCAGTGAGCTATCGGAATGGTATGCGTGTTGTCGGTTTCCTGAGTTTGTTATTGGTTTGGGTATGGGCTCAGGCGGCACTCTCGCAAGCCCTGCCGCAAACAAGAATTGTCGCAGAGGTAAAGAATGAACAGCGAGTGGCGCTCAAAGGAACAACTCCGGCCTTCGTAGCAGTCAGCGTAGAGAGGGGACCGCTGCCCGGAGGGCAAAACCTTGGCCGCATGATTCTGCAACTGACGGCGACAGACGAACAGGAGCAAGCCGCCGAAAAGCTGGTGAGGGACCTTCACGACCCATCATCACCTTCCTTTCACAAGTGGCTGACGCCTTCAGAATTCGGGCAGAAGTTTGGTATATCCGAACAAGACGCAACGAAAGTTCAGCAATGGCTGGAAAGCCAGGGACTAACCGTCCACGAAGTCGCGCAGAGCCGGCGCTACATGGTGTTCAGTGGAACGGTGTCCCAGGTTGAACACGCCTTTGCCACCCAGATGCACTCGTACGAATACAAGACCAAGAAATTCATCTCCAATTCCACCGACATCCAGATTCCCGCGGCACTTCACCCCGTGGTGAAAGGAGTTGTACGGCTGCACAGCGATCCGCGCACCGCAACGGCATACATGGGGACCAAGATTCATTTCAAGAAGGCCGGCTCTCAGTTCACGTTCGATGACGGGTCTCACTATATGACGCCCGCTGACTTCGCAAAAATCTACAATGTGCAACCGCTCTATGACGCTGGAATAGACGGCACCGGACAGACCATCGCGATCGTCGGTCGCAGCAACATCGACGTGCAAAACGTCCGTGATTTCCGCACTGTTCTGGGGCTTCCCGCCAACGATCCCGAAATTATCCTGAATGGCGACGATCCCGGGCAGAACAGCGATATGCAGGAGGCTATGCTGGACGTGACCTGGTCTGGCGCGGTCGCCCCTATGGCACAAATCAAGTTCGTGGTTTCTCAGAGCAATTTCTCCGACGGCGTCGACGTCTCCGCGGCATACATCGTGGATCACAATCTGGCGTCCATCATGAGCACCAGCTACGGTTCTTGCGAAGACTCACTCGGAAAAGTCCAGAATGCTTTCTACAACACGCTCTGGAAGCAAGCAGCGGCTCAGGGGATCACCTCGTTCGTGTCCGCCGGGGATAACGGCGGCGCGGGATGCGATTCTCCCGGCAGCGGTCTTTTTGCCTCTAATGGACTGTCCGTGAACGGCCTTTCTTCCACCCCGTACAACGTTTCCGTGGGTGGGACGCAATTCGACGACACGGATAATCCCGGTGCTTACTGGGGCACCGTGGCAAATACTGATCCGATTACAGGTCTCTCCGTGCTCAGCTACATTCCAGAAAAGGTCTGGAACGAAAGCGGTAACGATCCCAACGCGGTCGGACTTTGGGCCGGAAGCGGTGGCGTCAGCAAGGTCTACGCCAAGCCCGACTGGCAGGCAGCGCCTGGAGTTCCCAATGATGGCAAGCGAGACATTCCGGACTTCTCCCTCGCGGCGGCTCTCCACGACGGATATTTGGTCTGTCTCTATAGCTATTGCAGTCAGGGTGATTACTTCTTCGCGTTTGGCGGAACTTCCGCCTCCAGCCCAGCGGCAGCCGGAATCATGGCGCTCGTCAATCAAAACCTCGGGGGACGACCGCAGGGCATCGCTAACTACGTGTTCTACAAGTTGGCGTCAATTCCGGGCGTGTATCACGACACAATCAAGGGAGACAACAAGGTTCCTGATCCGTTGGGGCAATTTACGGTTGGCTATTCCGCAGTTCCCGGCTACGACCTGGCCACCGGACTTGGTTCCTTTGACGCTACGGCGCTCGTGAACAATTGGCAGAAAGCCGCAACCGCGATCGGTTCGACCACTGCACTCGCGCTGGGCAACGGACAGGGAACGACTGTTGTTCACGGTTTGCCGATTAACGTTCGCACCACGGTGAAGTGCGGCAATGGAAGCTCGTGCACTGCACCGACCGGCGCCGTTTCCCTGCTGGCCACCTCTTCGACGGGCGACGCCCTCGGCTCAGGAGTCGGGCAATTGAACCCCGGAACCTCAGCGAGCACTGCCAACATTCAAACGCGCACAGTACCTGGTGGTTCCATGACGATCACCGCCCGATACGGTGGCGACAGCAAATACTACGCGAGCACTTCCGGCCCCGTGAATGTAACCGTCACGCCGGAGCCGAGCACCACGTACCTCGGCATCATTTCCGGCGGATACATCACCACTGGCCCGATCAGCGTCGGATACGGCCTGCCAGTCCCGCTGGGAGTCGCGGTTGCCGGCAATTCCGGCTACGGGTATCCCAGTGGTGGAATAAACCTGTCAGCCGACGGTCAACCCATCAGCCCGGCAAAGTACGATTACAATTCCGGCATGTGGAGCACGTACCACATCGCTCTGAACTACGGTGAGAAATCCACGCTTCTAACTCAAGGAAGCAATCCAACCAGCCAGTCCAGCAGCATTTCTACGCTGGCGCCAGGACTTGCTGCAGGTCAACACCAACTCGCGGCCAGCTATGCGGGCGACTCCAGTTTTGGACCGAGCGCCGCCACTTACAGCTTTTCTGTAACCAAGGCCGACTCCATGTTCCAGGACTTTTTCCCGTTGGGATCGCTTGTTGCCAATGCCCCCATCACTCTCAGTGGCCAAATCGGCCTAATGAATGGTGGGTTTGCTCCTTACGGTGGCACCGTGACCATCTCAGACGTCACGGGTCCGAAGCCCGTCATTCTGGGCGTGGGAACCGTCGACAGCAATGCATACGGCAGCTTTCCGGTGACCGTCACGTTCACAACCGTGGGCACTCGACTCATTCGTGCGGACTACAGTGGTGATGCCAACCTGAATCCGACATCGTCTACTTACCACATGCCCATCCCGGCAAACTCGGCGTCCAACATCTCGCTGAGTGCCGATCAGAGCACTGCGATGGCTAGCCAACGCGTCACGTTGTCTGCCCTTGTAAGCTCGGACATTCGTCTTTATGTTCCGGCCGGCAAGGTCACGTTCCTCGATGGGACGGCCGTCATTGGCAGCGCGGCCCTCGATGGCACCGGCACAGCGAATCTCGTGCTGACTACACTTTCAGCGGGCAGTCACAACATTTCGGCCAGTTTTCCAGGCGATAGCGTTCTAACCCCATCTGTCTCCTCCCCAATTACCGAGCAGATCTCGGACTACATGGTTCAGGTTTTCCCAGGAACCATATCCGTGCGCGAGGAAACCAACGGCCTTGTTTCCGTCAACCTCGTTCCACTAGGCGGCTTCAGCCAGCCGGTTCAGCTTTCTTGCGGATCGCTGCCGGCGAACTTGAGCTGTACATTCAACAAAACGAGCGTCGCGCTCGACGGTGTAACTCCATCGGTCGTCACCCTTACTGTGGCGATCAGCAAAAAGCAAGCCAGCAACTCTGGTGTGAACCGTTGGGAAGCCACAGCGGCGAGCGTTGCACTCGCTGGTTTGCTGCTGCCTCTTGGCTTGCGCCGCCGCTGGAAGACCACGTTCGCCATTTTCTGCCTGTTGGCCGTTGCACTTTGCGGAGTTGGTTGCGGTTCCATGTCCACTTCGAACTCCAGCCCTAACCCCGGCTCGAGCCCAAGCGCTGACAGTAGGAAACCCCACTCATCCACGATCGTCGTGACAGCCACGTCCGGCACCGGCAGTGCTGCCATGACAAGATCAACCCCACTAACGGTCACTCTCGGCAACAACAACTAGCTTAGCCGCTAAGCTAGCGTGACACGGGCAGGCGCCCCCGGAACATCAGGGCGCTTGCCTTTTTTTCCTTTGGCCTAGAACTGGGTGCCGTAGGTAGCGTTTTTTTGGCGGGTGGCCTGGCGAACCATTATCTGTAACCCTTGCGATATACTTCGGTATGTTAGGTAGTGATTTACCTTAATTTTGTCGCCGCGCCGACATTTCAAGGAGAGGAAAAATCAGGAAATGCGGACGAACAGAATCGCCAGCTAGGTGAACCATTCGCTGCGGTACGCCAACCACCAACTGAAAGCGAGAAGAGGAATCGTGGCGCCAACGGCCCACCAGAATGGTAGAAGCAGATCGGCCGCAAGACCCAGAACCGTGAAAGACCCCCAGAAGATCTTGCGTGGCATGGGTCCAGTCTAACTGAATTGCTGGGCGCTAGTCAGCTTGCTTCAGTTTCTCCAGATAGGCGTGGTCAGCAGCCTTCACGCACAGGGCCTTATCATGTGCTAAGGCGCGGTACTGTCCCATCTTGGTGTTGTCCACGCCAGCGGTTTGTGGGTTCTTGCGTTCTTGCGGCACAGAAATCGGCGCCAGCGCAACCGACCGGAAGACGGCCAGGGCAGCCGGGAAGATCCACCCCAGCGAACTACCTGAGCGAATGGCCATGTTAATCCTCTCATCTGCTCCTGTTCAGGAGGGGTAAAACCAGCTGGCGTTTAGTCGGGGTGAAGCAACGAGGACCTGAAGAGAGGATAGAACGACTCTGCTTCATCCTAGGCGTGAGGTAGCGCAACAGGCAATAAGGCCACGCTGAACGGCAGGTCCAAGTGTCAGGTCAGCTCGCAGAATTGGCCCTTACGTGGCATTTGAGGTACAAACGGTGGATTGCAATGCGCTGATTTTGCGGAGGGATCGATGGCGAAAGAAAGCCCGTTGAGTTTTACACGCGGTTTTCGCGTGCGCAGCTACCAGGCCGACGATGTGATGGTCGTGGAGTGCGAAGGTCGGCTAACGAGCGACAATGCTCCACTGTTGCGCATGGAAATCAAGGACCTGGTGCCGCTGCACCAGCGCATTGTGCTGGACCTGAAGCAGGTTCCGCAGATGGACAGCGCCGGCCTGGGTTTGGTTGTGGGGCTGTACGTGACGGCTCGGACCCGGGGTTGTCGTCTGGAATTGGTAAACGCCAACGAGGCCATCCGCAAATTGTTCAGCGTCACCAATATGCTTTCGCTCTTCGAGCCAGCGGGCCGGCACCATGGCAAAACTATTTAGGCCAGTCTCATTCCCGGCAGAGCGGGACCAATGCGCATGCTCAGGAAGACTCTTGGTGCTCGTCAGGAATCCCTAATGTAAATACACGATGTGTTTGCAAAGGGCGCAGAATGGCAATCGCAGGGCATTCAAATCAGGGAACAGTCAGGCAGTGCGCCTGCCGAAGAAGTTCCGTGGAAAAAACAAGGAACTGGAGAGCGAAATGCGCGGCAACGAAATCATCCTGCGCGAAAAGCCTATGGAACGGGCGTTTTGTCTTCTGACGGAACTCGTGAATCTGTGATGAAATCCAGATTTCTGCAGGACACGGACATTTGCATTTACGTCCGGCAGAAGAGGTCGGCATCCCTGCTCCACCGGTTTCACGCGCTGCAACCAGGGGGGCAGCGATTTCCGTTATCACCTATGGAAGAATTACTCTAGGGAGCAATCAAGCGTCCGGCAAATGGCCACCCAACGGAATGGCGTGAACTGGATGGTGGTGGTCGACGGCCGCGGTCTTCCTCTGGGAAACTACCTTCACTCTGCATCCCCGGCGGAAGTCAAACTCGCGGAGACGACGCTCGCGACCATCCGCGTAGGACGGAGTCATCACTCGGGCCGTCCGCGGCAAAAGCCGCTGCGCGTCATTGCCGACAAAGCTTACGACAGCGATCCGCTTCGCAAGCACTTGCGGCAGCGCGGAATTGAACTGATCTATCCGCACAAGAGGAATCGCGTTCGGCCGGCCCACCCAAGGACGGACGAGTCTTGCGACGTTACCAGCGGCGATGGATCGTGGAACGCACCAATGCCTGGCTGGGAAACTTCCGACGCTTGGTCGTGCGCTACGACCGTTTGCTCACGATCTATGGTGCTTTTTTTTCCTATCGCCTGCTTCATGATCGTCTTACGGAGGGTTGTGCAATAGCGTCTAGGAACAAACCGCGAGAAAACGTTTCGACGGGTTCGCGGACTGAAGGCTCAGAACCGGGCAAAATGGAAAGGTTGGCGCTGTAGGGCGCTAACGGACAACGCCCGCGAGAGGCGACGAGGCGGAGGCGTAGAGGCGCTTGGGCATGCGGCCCGCGTTGAAGGCTTTGCGTCCCGCCACCACAGCATCGCGCATGGCTTCGGCCATCAATACGGCGTCGGCGGCTTCGGCGATTGCCGTATTCATCAGAACACCATCGGCACCGAGCTCCATGGCGACGGCCGCGTCGGAAGCGGTGCCCACACCCGCGTCAACAATCATCGGGACTTCCGTGATGCGTTCGCGGAGGATGCGCAGGTTGGCTGGATTCTGAATGCCCAGTCCGGAGCCGATCGGCGCAGCCAGCGGCATCACCGCAGAAGCCCCAGCGTCAATCAACTTGCGGGCGGCAATCAGGTCGTCGTTCGTATAGGGCAGGACGATGAATCCTTCCTTCACAAGAACGCGGGTAGCTTCAATCAGCTGCTCGGTATCGGGGAACAATGTTTGCTGGTCGCCGATGACTTCCAATTTAACCCAATTCGACAGTCCGACTTCGCGCGCCAAACGCGCGGTGCGGATCGCTTCATCCGCGGTGTAGCAAGCGGCGGTATTCGGCAGGATGAAAATCGTCTGGCGGTCGATATAGTCGAGCAGGGATTCCTTGGACTTGTCCCTCAGATTCACGCGGCGGACAGCGACGGTGACCATATCCGCGCCCGAAGCGGCGTGGGCCCGAGCCATTTCCTGAAAACTGCGGTACTTCCCTGTTCCAACAATGAGGCGAGAATTGAAAGCGCGCCCGGCGATGACCAGTTGGTCCGACATGTCGATATCTCCAAGGGAATTGTAGTCCCTGGGAAGCCAGCGGGACAAATGTTGAATGACCACCTGGAATGTACACGCGAGCACGCGGGGGGAACGTATGCTAGCCATTGAGGCTCCGCCCCGCGCCGTTCGTAACCGATCAAATCAGGACTGCTGAAGGTGGGCTTCGAGGAACCAGAGGTCCTTGTCGAGTTCACGAGTCAGCGTTGTGAGCAGATCGCAGGTGATGGCATCGCCAAGATCATTGGCTTCCTGCACCGCGGTGCGCAATGCGTTGGCATGATGGGCCACGTTGTGCACTAGAAATTTCAGCATGGACGGGCCGTCGGACGCGGACAGATCCGCTTCCTTCAAACCAGACTTCGCGGTGGCCTCGCGGGCAGTGCCGTTGGCTACTCCGCCGAGAGTGGTCACGCGCTCGGCAAGTGAATCGGTTTGATCCTCCAAGTGAGACGCGATGGAATCGAAGAGTTCGTGCAACTGGATGAAATGCAATCCCTTCACGTTCCAGTGAGCCCATTTCACCTGAGAGCGTAAGTCGAAACTGTCGGCCAACCGCGCGTTGAGCAGGGCGATGATCGCCTGCCGATGTTCGTGCGGTGCGCCAACACTGGAAGGGTAGGTGCGAGATGTTGCCATAGCTGCCTTAGCCATAAGGGACCTCCTAAGAAAGAGTGGAATCTAACGGTTGAGATGGCCGCAAAAACAAAAACGATACAAATTTCTAGCGAAAACGAACAATTCCCGGCCCTTGGGTGGGTCCAGAGCTAACTAGCTTAACGCACTTGGATCAGGGTCAGTCCTGCGCGACAGGGCGCGGCTCAACTACGTCGGAGTAAAGTTTGGCGATCAAATCGTTGAATTGTTTTTCTACGACCCGGCGCTTCAACTTCATAGTAAACGTGAGGCTGCCGCTATCGAAAGTGAAGTCGTCGGGCAACAGAGCGAAGCGCTTGATGTTTTCATACTGCGCCAGATGCGTGGTCAGCCGGCTGACTTCGTTTTCGATTAAGGCATAAGCGCGGGGATGCGCGGCAAGTTCCGCATTCGTGGAGAACTTCAGTCCCTCTTCCGCAAGCTTGGCAGAGACGGTAGCGGGGTTTGGCACAATCAGGGCCACAACGAATTTCCGTTGATCGCCGACAACCATAGCGTTGAGGATGTAAGGACTGGTCTTCAACGCGTTTTCGATCGGTTGCGGTGCAACGAATTTCCCACCTGCGGTCTTCAGAAGGTCCTTCTTGCGGTCGGTGATGAAAAGATAGTTGTCCTTGTCCAGATAACCGATGTCGCCAGTCTTGAACCAGCCGTCCTCCGATAAAACATCGCGGGTAGCTTCCGGCGCTTTGTAGTAGCCCTGCATAACGCACGGACCCTTTGCCAGAATCTCACCGTCATCAGCGATGCGAATCTGGACGTTGGCAATGGGCCGGCCGCTGCTGCCAACACGGTTTTGCGGATAGTTTGAAGTCAGAACCGGGGAAGTTTCGGTGAGCCCGTAACCCTGATAAATGGGGATGCCTACGGCCCAAAAAAACTCCGCCATTTCCTTGGAAAGTGGGGCGCCACCGGACATCACAATCCGCAACTTCCCGCCGGTGCCGGTGCGAATCTGGGAGTACACGAGTTTGTCGGCAATCGCCCACTTGAGCTTTACACGCAAGCTCGCGGTTTTTTCGCCACACCGCCAACCGGCAGCCTCGCGTGCGGTCTTGATGGAGAAATTGAAGATCTTGCGCTTCGCGCCGGTGGCTTTGCTTCCCTGCTCCATTAGGCGGGCATAGATTTTCTCGAAGAACCGAGGAACGGCCGCCAGGATCGTGGGATGAACTTCCAGAAGAGCCTGCGCGAGGTTTTCGACAACCTCCACGTAGGCCACTGGACATCCTTGAAAGAGGTAGACGTAATCGAGCATTCGCCCGTAGACGTGCGCCAATGGCAAAAACGATACCGCCAGGTCCTCTGCGGGGTTGAGGGTGAATTCCACGGTGTCCGTGACATTCGAGCTGAAATTGTTGTGCGTCAGCATCACCCCTTTTGGTTCGCCGGTTGTTCCCGACGTATAAATGAGAGAGGCCAATTGGGTGGGAAGGACCTGAGCGACGCGAAGGCGGTAGGCCGCTACTTCCGCGGGGCCGGTGGTCGCAATCAAGGTTTCGTAACCCAAGAAATCGGCAGGCAGGGCCTCGCCGACATTTGCCACGAGCACTTGTTGCAGGTCTTTCAGCTGGTCTCTAATGGTGAGAAATTTCTCGAGCTGAGGGGCGCCGGAAATAAAGAGCACCTTTGCGCCGGCATGATTCAGGATGTAGCAGGTGCGGTCCGGCGACTCATTGAAGTACACCGGCACGGTCACAGCGCCAGAGCCACTGATGGCGAAATCGGCGGTATGCCATTCCGGACAATTTGGGGCGAAGAGGCCGACGCGGTCGCCGGATTTCACGCCGAGTTCCACGAACGCATAGGCCAAGCCAGCGACGCGGCGGAGAAACTCCTGAGAAGAAACATCTTGCCAGCGCCCGTCGCGGCGCACCATTTGGGCGCGGGCAGAAGGGTGATCGTCGACGGCCCGAAGGAATCGCGAAGGGAGCGTTGGATAGGTCATGCAGTTTTTGAATGTACCCTAGTCAGAAATTTGGTGCAATATTCCGAAAAGTGGGCCGTGCGTGACCTTCCGGTTGATGCCATAACGACGCCGGAGAAGGAGACCGCTTTGGTTCACGCAAATCCTACTGCCGTTGATGGCCATCGTTTTCGTGGAATCAGTAATTAGCCTATGATTCGCTGCACTGCGCGCGGCATGGCGCCCGCGAGCAGCAGTACGGCTCGCAAAACATCAGCGCATCCGCCCACAAATCAAGTCCTTTGTCCAGGCTGGCGCGCTCCACTACTGCGATCGGCGCATAGACGACCAACTCCACGAAGAGCGCGGTCAACCCCAGCCAAGTGGCAGCGGCGTGGATTTTCTTTCCGACAAGCAACAGGGTACCTGCAACTGCCTAAGCCGTGGCCCCCAAGTACGTCCCCTAGCCCACTATTTCGGTTCCGTTCTGCGTATTCATCAGCAGAGTCTATCGCGCAGGCCGTCATTCCACTCTTACCACCTGATTAGGCATAACCGGACGCACAACTGTTAAGCGTCACTTAGTGCTTGGCTGATTGGAAGTAGCTGATGCAAGCAGCGCCGTGAACATAATCGAGACGGGCCCGCCGCTTTCTTCGCAAGCGAGAAGAGCTGAGTTAAGATGGGGCCTAGGAGCTAAGCCATGAGCGCACCGACGTCCGTGATGAATGATCCGGCGGTTAGCCGCGGTCCCTTTCGGGCCCCGCGCGGAACGGAGATTTCGTGCAAGGGTTGGCAGCAGGAAGCAGCGCTGCGGATGCTGCTGAACAATCTGGACCGCGAAGTGGGAGAAAAGCCGGAGGACCTGGTTGTCTATGGAGGAACGGGAAAGGCGGCGCGAAATTGGGACTGCTTTCATGCCATCGTGAAGTCGCTGCGCGCACTGGAAAGCGACGAGACGCTGCTCGTCCAGTCTGGCAAGCCCGTCGCGGTTTTCAGGACCCACGACTATGCCCCGCGTGTACTGTTGTGCAACTCCAACCTGGTGGGCCAGTGGAACAATTGGGAAAAGTTCAACGAGCTGGACCGTGCCGGCCTGATGATGTACGGCCAGATGACCGCTGGCAGCTGGATTTACATCGGGACGCAGGGAATCCTGCAGGGTACCTTTGAGACCTTCGCTTCCGCGGCCCAACAACATTTCGGAGGCACACTGGCAGGTAAGCTAGTAGTGAGCGGCGGCATGGGAGGAATGGGCGGAGCGCAGCCGCTTGCGGCGACCATGAACGGCGGAGCGTTTTTGGGAATCGACGTCGACCCGGAGCGCATCAAGCGCCGCGTCAAAACGGGCTATTGCGACGTGATGGTCACGTCGCTCGACGAAGCCTTGCGCATCCTGAAGAACGCGGTGCGCAAGGGAGAAGCAACTTCCGTTGGCTTGGCTGGCAATTGCGCTGACCTTATTCCTGAACTGGCAAAACGCGGCGTTGTGCCCGATGTTTTGACCGACCAGACCAGCGCTCACGACCCGATCGGCGGATATGTTCCGAACAAGATGACGCTGGAGCAGGCGGTAGCGCTTCGTAAAACGGACCCGCAGGAATACCGCAAGCGCTCCATCGCGGCAATGGGCGAGCATGTTCAGGGCATGTTGGAGTTGCAAAAACTTGGCGCGGTGAGCTTCGATTACGGCAACAACATTCGGACCTTTGCCCACGAGGCAGGCGTGAAGAACGCCTACGACTTCCCCGGCTTCGTTCCGGCTTACATTCGCCCACTGTTCTGCGAGGGCAAAGGACCGTTTCGGTGGGCAGCACTTTCTGGTGAGGCTTCGGATATTGCTCGAACCGACCAACTGGTCCTGGAAATGTTTCCCCAGAACGAACATTTGAAGCGCTGGATCACCATGGCGCAGAAGAGAGTGAAATTCCAGGGTTTGCCTTCGCGCATTTGCTGGCTGGGCTATGGAGAACGCGACAAGTTTGGACTGGCGCTCAATGATCTGGTAGCCAAGGGCGAGTTGAAAGCGCCGATCGTGATCGGACGGGATCATCTAGACTGCGGGTCGGTAGCGTCTCCGTACCGGGAAACGGAATCGATGAAAGACGGCTCTGACGCCATCGCGGACTGGGCGCTGCTGAACGCGCTTGTGAACACGGCAAGCGGGGCGTCGTGGGTTTCGATTCACAACGGCGGGGGAGTGGGGATAGGTTACTCGCAGCACGCCGGTCAAGTTACCTGCGCCGATGGCACCAAAGAGATGGCCAAGCGCATCGAACGTGTATTGACGAACGACCCCGGAATGGGCGTAGTTCGCCACGTCGACGCCGGCTACACCGAGGCAATCGATTTTGCCAAGAAGGCGGGCGTGAAGGTGCCGATGTTGTAGCGCGAGACGGGACGCCGAGGAGCAGACGATGTACACAATATTCGGTGCAACAGGAAATATCGGGTCGGTGATCACCCGGGTTCTGCTGGAGAAAGGCGAACAGGTACGTGTGGTTGGCCGGAATGCCGGCAAATTGCAGAAGTATGTGCAAAAAGGGGCTGAGGCGTTTGTCGGCGATGTCTCCGACGAAGCGGCGATGGCGCAAGCGCTGAGCGGAGCTCGCGCGGGGTTTCTGATGATCCCGCCGAATCCCGCCTCGCCCGACTACCGTGCAGAGCAAGAACGCGAAAGCGATTCGATCGCAGCCGCTGTAAAAAAATCTGCGCTGCACTATGCCGTGAACCTCAGCAGTTTCGGGGCCCAGGCGGAAACGGGAACAGGTCCGATTGCGGGGCTTCATCGCTTTGAGAAGAAACTGAACGCCATCGAAAAGCTGAACGTACTGCACTTGCGTTCGGCTTACTTCTTCGAGAATCACTTGAACAGCATCAACATGATCCAGATGATGGGAATGATCGGCGGGGCCTTGAAAGCGGATTTGGCCATGCCGCAAATAGCGACGCGGGACATCGGCGCGTTCGCCGCCGAGCGACTCCTGAAGCTGGACTTCAACGCCAAACAGACTCGCGAACTGCTAGGGAAGCGTGATTTAAGCATGAATGAAGTCGCCACCGCGATTGGCCGGGCGATAGGCAAGCCTGATTTGCGATACGCGCAGTTTCCCTACGATCAGGTGGAGCAGTTTCTCCTGCAAATGGGCACGCCGGCAAGAACGGCGTCGTACTTCATCGAAATGTTCCGCGGGATCAATGAACGGATCGTTGGGGCTACCGAGCCTCGAACACCAGAAAATACCACACTGACTTCAATTGAGACTTTTGTGAAAGACGCTTTTCTGCCGGCTTATCAGGGCCAGGCCGTCGGAGCCTGAATGCAGAGCGTTCCTGAATCTGACAGAATAGCAACACGTTGAGTGACAGCTTACTGATCACAGGTGGTTCCCAGTTTTTGACGCTGAGGGGCGGAGGTCCGCGCAGGGGCACGGCTCTTTCCAAACTCGGGATCATCGAAGATGGAGCTGTACTGCTGCGCGACGGGCTGATCATTGCGGCCGATACGCGCGCACGGATCGAATCGCGCAAAGATGCCCGCCAGGCAGAGAAGATTGATGTTGGTGGGCGCGTGATTCTGCCCGGATTTGTGGACTCGCATACTCATCTGGTCCATGCGACAAGCCGCGCCGCAGAATACGAGCTGAAAATCCAAGGTGTCAGCTACGAGGAAATCGCAAGAAAGGGCGGGGGCATTCTGAATTCGGTGAAGCAGCTACGAGCTGCCACTTCCGATGCTCTGAAACGCCGAGCGCTGGGCGCGTTACAGGAGTTCGCCTCGTTCGGAACGACGACCGTCGAGGCAAAGAGCGGTTACGGGTTGGACGTTGCGAGCGAACTCAAGATTCTGCAGTTGCACCGCAAGCTAAACCAGGCGCAGCCGCTGGAAATCGTTTCGACATTTCTGGGCGCGCATGTCGTTCCCGGCGAGTATCGCGGCAGACCTGATGGGGCGGAACGCTATGTGGCGCTTTTGACGGATCAGCTACTACCGGAAGTGGTAAATGAGGGCCTGGCCGAGTTTTGCGATGCGTTTTGCGATCGCGGTGCGTTCACGCGCTCGCAATCGAAGCGAATCTTGAGTGCAGGCAAACAACGCGGGCTCGTACCGAGATTGCACGCCGAGCAACTGTCGCGAACGGGAGCAGCGCAATTGGCGGTGGAACTGGAGGCGGCAAGCTGCGACCACCTGGAGCACATCAATTCCGCTGATATTCGCCGGCTGGCGGAATCGCGCACGGTAGCCACGCTGCTTCCGGGCTGTGATTTCCATCTGGGGTGGAAGGAATATGCTCCGGCACGGCAACTGATTGAGGCCGGCGCAATCGTGGCGCTTGCGACCGACTACAATCCGGGTACTTGCCCGACCGTGAGCATGCCCACGATCCTGTCTCTGGCCTGCACACAGTTGCGCATGACCCCAGCCGAGGCGATTGCGGCGGCTACGATCAACGCCGCATTTGCGTTGCGTCGCGACGCGCGTATTGGATCCCTGGAAGTGGGAAAACAAGCGGACCTAGCGGTCTTCGCAGTGGAGGATTACCGGGAAATTCCCTATTATTTTGGAATGAACCGCTGCTGGATGACAATGAAACGCGGCGAGATCATTCACATGCAGGATTGAAGTAGAAGGATTTTGAATGACGCGGTGTTTCTTGCGCGCATTCCTGAGGCGGAAGCTGACGATGAAACGATTGATAGAATGCGTGCCGAATTTCTCGGAGGGCCGAGATCCCGCGAAGGTGGACTCGATCGTCCAGGCGATGAGCAGCGTTCCTGGCGTCTATGTTCTCGATCGCGAGATGGATGCTGACCACAACCGCTGCGTCATCACGCTTGCGGGTGACCCCGAAGCCGTAGCGGAAGCTGCCATTCGTGGCACGGGCCGCGCGATGGAACTGATCGATATGAATCATCACACTGGAGCGCACCCGCGCGTCGGCGCGACCGACGTAGTTCCGTTCATTCCCATTGAAGGAGTTGCCATCGAAGACTGCGTGGCACTGGCACGCCGTGTCGGCAATGAAATCTGGAAGCGCCACCGTATTCCGATTTTCTTTTATGAGGCGGCGGCAACCCGGCCGGACCGCGTCAATCTGGAAAACGTGCGCCGCGGCCAGTTTGAAGGCCTGCGCGAAGAGATGAAGAAGAACCACGATCGGCAGCCGGACGTTGGGGAACCGAAACTGCATCCCACGGCGGGAGTGACGGTAGTAGGCGCGCGGAAATTTCTAATCGCCTACAACGTCAACCTGAGCACTTCCGACATTAGCATCGCCAATAAAATCGCAAAAGCTATTCGTTTTTCGAGCGGTGGGCTGCGCTACGTGAAATCAATGGGAGTGGAACTGAAGGCGCGCAATCTGGCACAAGTCTCGATCAATCTTACGGATTTCGAAAGCACGCCCATGCATCGGGTCTACGAGATGGTGAAACGCGAGGCTGCGCGTTACGGAGTGGTGCCGGTCGGCAGCGAAATCGTGGGCCTGGTTCCAAAGAAGGCCATTGAAATGGCGGCGGACTACTTCCTGCAATTGCAAGATTTCTCTCCGTCGCAGGTGTTTGAGAACAAATTGTCGACCGTGCTAACGGGCACACCGGCAGAGTCAAAAGAAGGAAAATTAGCTAGCCTTGCCCGTCCATTCCTGGAGGCGGTAGCCAAACCTACCGCCACGCCAGGAGGCGGGAGCGTGGCGGCACATGCGGCGGCGATGGCCGCTGCGCTGGGACAAATGGTTGCAGGATTGTCGCGGAAGAAGAAATCGCAAATATTGCACGTCGAAAAACTCTCTGAACACGTGGACGCGCTGCGCAGAACGGCCGACGACCTCGCAACAGCTATCGACCGCGATGCCTCTTCTTACGACGCCGTGATGGCTGCGTTCAAGCTTCCGCAAGGAAGCGCGGAGGAGACGGAGAAGCGCGAACAAGCTATCCAACAAGCGACAAAGGGCGCCGCCGAGGTCCCTCTGGAGGTCGCTGAAAAGGCTGTTGCGCTACATGAACGCCTGGTACAACTGGAAGCGATTGCCGCCGCATCCATGAAATCAGATCTACGTGTTGCGCGTCTAATGGCGGTAGCGGGCGCGAAAGGCGCCATCGCGAACGTAGAGATTAATCTGGACGGCCTGAAAGACCCGACGTATGTAGCCACGGTGAAAAACCGGGTTGACGAACTGCGCAAACGCCTCGGTTAGTAACTGGCCGGTGTCGTAGAATAGAGTTTCTGCCCTGCCCCCTTTGAAAGGAGCTTTTCATGAAGTGTATGGCGAAAACGGTACGGATTCTGGCGGCGTGTGCCGCATTGGTTCTGGTTTGTGCAGTGCCCCAACCCGTGAGAGCAGGTGGCATTGGGGCCGACACCATTGGGCTGTTCCCCAAAGAAGTGGGCGAGTTTGCGTATGCTGACCTCAAGAAGGCTCGCACCATGAAATGGTACCCCGCTCTGCAGGAACAGATGCTCCCCGAAAGGTTCCGGCAATTTGAGAAGTTCCTGGCCTCTGCGGGAGTAGACCCGAATAGCCAAGTGGATGAACTGGCGTGGGGACTGGTTCCCGAGTCCATGGCAAAACAAGAGGGCGGAGGGGCCACGGACATCCCGTCAAGCGAGATGATCGTAGGGATCGCCTTGGGCAGTTACAATCCGGATTCAACGGAGGCCTATTTCAAGCAGCAGAAGCTCGCGACAACCAATGTTCGCGGGTTCACGCTGTATGCGTTCGGGTCGGGCTCCGGGCCAAATGACCTGTTCTTCTTTTTTATCGATTCCAGTAAGGCTGCTTTCGGCCATCGTCGACTTTTGGAGAAGATGATCGAGATTCGCTCCGGGGGTCAGGACGGCCTGTTGCGTAACGACAAGATGTACAACCTAATTAACGAGGCCAATGGCTCGGGCATGATTTGGGCGGTCCTAGATCCCGGTTACACGCGGCTGGCGCTCGGGCAACTCGCTCCGGAAGTCCAGCAGTTTCCTGAAGCGGCAAAACTGATCCAGAACATGCAATCGATGATCATCACCGCCAACGCCGGCAGCGGTATCGATGGAAAATTTCAAGCGGTATGTGGCTCCTCAGGGGACGCCAACACGCTGAGCCAATTGATGCAGGCCGGCTTGTTATACAAGAAATATCAAGCTAATAAAGACAATCCCGAACTGGGACAGCTTCTCGATCAGGCCAGCGTGTCTCCTTCTGGCGACCGTGTGGTAATCCACATGAGTGTCAGCGACGATCAGATGACCTCGCTGATCAAGAAAAACACGTTTGCCTTCAAACTGTAAGTGCAGTTGCGGAGCGGACCTGCAGGTTACCCGGTGTGTGAACCGTTCCCGAGAAACTTGATCAGACGCATTCGCGCGGAATTTCCTAGAAACTCGCAGTGCACTTCGTCGACGCCCGGCAGCGCTGGCTTTTCGTTCCCTTCCGGACTCTCTTTCCCTGGGAGAGAAAGATCGATCTCCAGACGATCTTCGTATCGAAGCAGGGTAACTTCGCAACTGGTCGCCGAACTGTGGCAGTGGAAACAGTGCTTGCAGGCTAACATAACCGACTCCTGCAAGTTGAGAATCGCCTCATTCGCTAGACCGGCATTGTCCGCGAAATATCGCGCTACGCCTCCCGCGGCAGCGGCCAGACGTACGTCCGCATCCATCTGAAGAAGGATCGTCTGGGGGTAGGTCGGCACGGTTATTGGCTACTGGCTAAAGCGACATCACAAGCTTCGCGGCAATCCGGACAATAATACAACCCATCGACGCATAGGCGGACATTGTTCTGGCCTTTGCAGATGGTGCAGTACTTTTCGCAAGTGCAATAGGTCTCGGCCTTGTCACACTGCATGCAGACCACTTGCTGCCGGGCAGCCATGTGCACCTCCGAGAAAAACTGTACCTGACCGGTAGTGTACCGGCAAGAGTGACCTGGACTGGAAGTCTCTAACTGCTAAGAGGCCCCCATTCCCAGTTGTCATCGAGGGCACATTTTGACGCTACCTGCCTCGCATGCTAACATCCCTTTTTGCCGAGCAATCGGAATGGACTCCGGAACCTCTCCCATAAATTCGGTACCTCGCAGAACGCCTTTGAACGCGGTGCATCGCAGATTAAAGGCGAAAATGGTGAACTTTGGCGGCTGGGACATGCCGGTGGAGTATCCATCGAGCGGCGGACTGGTCGCGGAACATAAAACCGTGCGTAACGGTGTCGGCCTGTTTGACGTCAGTCACATGGGCGACATTCGGGTCCGAAGCGGCAAACATCCGGGTGGCGCGCTCGCCGCGGTCCAGCACATCACCATGAACGACGTCTCGAAGTTGGCGATGGGCCAAGCGCACTATTCGGCGATGCTGTATCCCCAAGGCACGTTCGTCGACGACGTCATCGTGCATCGGCTGGGCGAGGACGATTTCCTGCTGGTGATCAATGCCGGCACGCGAGAGAAGGATATCAACTGGGTACGGGAAAATACGAAGGGGTTCGATTGCCGAGTGGAAGACCTGAGCGATGCCTATACGCAACTGGCTATTCAGGGACCGAGAGCCCGCGACGTTCTGTGCAAACTGACGGATGCCAATCTGGATGCAGTGAAGAATTACTGGTTCACCCACGGCACCGTCTGCGGACTTGCGAACACGCTCATCGCCAGAACCGGGTACACCGGCGAAGACGGCTTCGAGATTTATTTATCCTCCGACGTCGCCACCAGCGAACGCGTCTGGAGTGAAGTGCTGGAAGCGGGAAAAGAGTTCGGCATCGCGCCCTGCGGGCTAGGCGCGCGCAACACCCTGCGCCTGGAATCGAAGATGGCGCTTTACGAGCACGAGATCAGCGACAAGATCAACGTGTGGGAAGCGGGACTGGATCGCTACTGCAAAATGGAGAAGGGCGAGTTCATCGGGCGGGTGGCGCTGGAAAAAGCACGCATTGCTGGACTAACGAGAACACTCGTCGGGCTCGAGATGATTGATCGCGGAATTGCGCGGGACGGATATCGTTGCCTGAACGAAGCCGGCGAAGCGATTGGAGTGGTGACCAGCGGCTGTCCGTCACCGACGCTGTGTAAGAACATCGCCCTGGCTTATGTGCCGCCTTCACTTGACGCACCCGGCACAATTATCGCGATTGAGATCCGTTCGCAGAAGTGCAGGGCGCAAGTCGTCTCGACGCCATTTTATAAGCGACCCAAAAAGGTGATCGCCCAGCAAAATAGAAGCAGTCAAAATTCCAAGTGAGGAGGTGTTGCAATGGCTTATCCGAATGAGTTTCGCTACACAAAAGAACATGAATGGATTTCCGCGAAGGACGATATGGCCACCATCGGGATCACCGACTACGCTCAGCATGAATTGGGCGATGTCGTTTTCGCCGAGCTGCCCGCCGCGGGCAGCAAGGTGACCGCCGGCAAGACATTCGGAACCGTGGAATCCGTAAAAGCCGTAAGCGAAATCTACGCGCCGGTGAGCGGTGAAGTAGTCGCGGCTAACCCGGAACTGCACAACAAGCCCGAGACGATTAATAGCGATCCGCACGGCGCCGGGTGGCTCATCAAAGTGAAGCTGACCAAGCCAATCGAAGTCAATTCCCTGATGGACGCGGCTGCCTACGAAGCGTATATCGCAGAAAAGCAGAAGGAAGCGTCGGCCTGATGCGCTACTTGCCGAAGAGTCCCGCTGAGCGCGAAGAGATGCTGGCTGCAATCGGCGCGAAATCGATTGAAGAACTGTTTTCGACAATTCCAGAGGCTTACCGGTTGAAGGAGCCGTTGAACTTGCCGCCGGCAATGTCTGAAGCCGAAGTCATCGCCTATTTCCAGCAGCGGGCTTCAGAGAATTCTGTCGGGTACACCAGCTATTTGGGCGCGGGCGTGTATAACCACCTG
>Ga0126379_10000420_pt1 | contig 23219 bp, 14 predicted proteins | sample PanSoiMetPlot_24_FD_92640 | JGI IMG/M metagenome (GOLD analysis project Ga0126379, IMG submission 92640) | Tropical forest soil microbial communities from Panama - MetaG Plot_24 | ecosystem: Environmental > Terrestrial > Soil > Tropical forest > Bulk soil | place: Panama | collected 2016-02-17
CCATCATTAAAGACAAGACCTTTGTGTTTGGCAGCTATGAAGGTTACCGCGCGCGCGCAGGACAAGTTTTCAGTACGATTGTTCCCACAACGGCGGAGCGCGCCGGAAATTTTGCCGATATGTGCGTCAACGGTTTCAATACTCCCGATCCCTTCGGATCCGGCATCAACATCTGCTCGGACCAGAAAACTTACACAACCAGCACGGGTCCACAAACGGTGTACGTTGATCAGCTCTACAATCCTCTGACCGTGGATCCTGTTTCCGGTCGACGTTTGCCGATCGCCAATAATGACTTGACCGGAACGAATCCGGTCACGGGCCAACCTTATATCAATCCAACCGCGAATTACCTCTTGAACCAAGCTGGATCGCATGGCGCGGGACTTGTTGCGCTCCCGACAACCGACGTAACGGGGCAGTCTTTGATTGGTCCCAACGCCGGGGTAAGCAATTTCACCGCCGCCGCCAGCACCGGTGGAGATATTGACCAGTATGTAGCGCGCGTGGACCAAAACCTTACCGAAAGCCAGCATCTTTTTGGCCGGTACACTTATTTCAAGCAACTCAGCTTGGCCCAGGATCCCTACAATTCTGGCCTGTGCAAAGACCGTTGCGCGGAAAACACCATCAGCAACAGCGGTTCTTTAGGCTGGACCTATGCAATCAATCCGACATTAACCGCTAGCTTCAATGGCAGCGTGAGCCGGTTCCACTATGTGCGCGGCCCGATTAATTCGAATTTTGACATGACTCAAGAATTTTGGCCGGCCTCGTACAACTCCACGGTTCCGGATGCCGAACGTACGCCGTTAACGCCATGCTTTGCTAACAGCGATTCCTCGGGAAGCGGGAATATCTCTTGCAGCCAGGGGCAGAGTGCCATTAACGACTGGGACACTCAGTGGAATCTGTCCGCGCAACTGACCAAGGTTCATGGGCGGCACACGTTTTCCTTCGGTGGGCAATTTACACAGACTTTTGACAACTACCTGCAGACCAACAACGGCGGAGCTATTATCTCGTTCAACGGATCTTGGACTGCAGCCCTAGCCAGCAATAAAGGCTTGGCTAACGGTAGCGACTACGCCGACTTCCTTCTCGGGTATGGCTTGGGAGCGGGTGCTGCATTCGGCAATCAGACAACCGGCAACCTGGTCATTTCCGCGCCAGTCGCCGGAAGGGAGAACTACGAGGGCTTCTTCTTTAACGACACGTGGCGTGTTAACAACAAACTCACTCTCAACCTTGGTTTGCGCTACGAGCTCGCGGGGCCGTGGACGGAACGCTTTAACCGTTTGACCTACTTTGACCCCAAAGCTACGAACGCCAGCGTGACCGGTTGCAGCGGAACTGCTGGCAGTGCCTGCCCGGGCGACATCTTCTATGTGGGTGTTGGGTCCACGACTGGTGCGAACCCAACCAGAAGCAGTTTTCCACTCAACAAGAACGAATGGTCTCCGCGTCTCGGCGCCGCCTACCAATTGAATCCGAAGACCGTAATTCGGGGCGGTTACGGAATCTTCTATTCTCCGAACTATGTCTCATTTGCGGTTAACCCGTACATCGACCCAACGGTCAGTGCTACTTCGAGCTTCTTTGCCAGTAATAACGGCGGGTTGTCTCCTGCAAGCACGCTCGACTCCTCAGGTTGTGTGCTGCTCGGTACCGGCGGGGTCACCAACACTTTTACTTGCACCCAAGCGGGACCATTTGGTCCTAATTTGGTTGCACCAGTGGGGAGGAACGCCTTACCGAACATCTCGGCATTCGGAATTGCGCAGGCCCCGCTGACAAACATGGCTTGGAGAAATTATGAGCCTGCCTACACCCAGCAGTGGAACCTCGATTTGCAGAGAGAGTTGCCTTGGGGTTTTTTCCTAGACGTTGCCTATGCCGGGGCGCATGGTGTCCATCTGCAACAATTCAGGACCAGCGTCAATCAAATTCCTGACAGTTTCATCAGCCAAGCTGCGTCGCAGTACGATCCGACCCTAGCGGACCCGTGCAAAGGGGTGACCATCTGCCAAAAGGTTGGTCCTCTGAATTACCCGTTCAGCACCCCCTTGCCCGGTAACTTGGGACCTACGAGCTTGATCAATGGCCAATTGGACCGTGCCTACCCGCAATACACGGATGTGCAACTGGGTGCGGTCGGCTGCTGCAGCAGTTCTTACAATGCTCTGCAGGTTTCCGTCAACAAGCGCTTCCAGGGAGGAGGCGTGCTCCTCGTCGCATACACCAACGCAAAGCTTCTTTCGAACACCGATACGTTGACGTCATGGTTGGAAGGAAACACTACCGGCGGAACCGGCGCAATTCAGGATTGGAATAACCTGAAGAATGAGCGTTCACTTTCGTCACAAGACGTTTCCCAACGCTTGGTCATTAGCTATGTGTATGACCTACCCTTCGGCCACGGACAGAAGTTTATGTCCAGCGCAACCGGAGTCAAGGACAAGCTCGTTGCTGGATGGGGAGTGAATGGCATAACCACCTTCCAAAAGGGCTTCCCATTAAAGATCAGCGATGGCAATCCAAATCTTCTCGCCAGTTTGGGGTTGGGCACGGGTACCATCCGACCGAACGTGGTACCTGGTTGCAAGAAGACCGGCCCCAGAACTGTGGGCCAATGGTTCAACACCGCGTGCTTTGCCGATCCCGCTGCTTATGTTTTCGGCAACGAGTCCCGCGTCGATCCAACGCTACGGCAAGACGGAGTTAACAACTGGGACTTCGCCGTATTCAAAAAGACGTACTTCGGGCCGGAAAGCAGATTCAACGTGGAATTCCGAACGGAGTTTTTCAATATCTTTAACATCGTCCAGTTTGGGCCTCCCAATACTACGTTCGGCAACGGATCTTTCGGTAGAGTCAGCGGAACCGTCAACAACCCGAGACTCATCCAGTTCGGACTGCGGTTCTCATTCTGATTCGTCCTCACCCTGATTGTGGGGAATGCCTCCAGCCTCCAGGCATTCCCCATGCTTTTTGTTGGGCCGCTATCAACTGACTAACGCATTCTCCCTGCGAGCTATCTCCCCTTCATCAGCAATCTCGAGCGAGACTGAGTGCTGCGTTTAGTACATTCGGTCAGGGATTCTAAGCTTCCTCCGCCAAAGATCGACCCACTAGCGGGAAGAGATTAAATGTTCACGGATGCGTTATTTTAGTCATGAAAGAGAGCACGAACGTGCGCACCGGAAGAATTTGTGTCAAAATTTCTGATGCCACGGAATCGAACCCCTCGCAGCCTCAACCGCCGCGAATTTCTGAGTTCTGGAATTCTTGCCGCTGCCGGCGCTATTTCTCCGGCCTTTCGAAATCTTCCAGTCCCTGCTGCCAATTCGCCCGTGTTTGAACTAAAGCCAATGCGCGGAGTGGATTTTATTCTCCAGAATTCTCCGACGCGGAAGAAATTCCTGATCGAGACGATGCCGGGCGGCATTGCCCTGTTCGACTACAACAATGATGGTCTCCTGGACATTTTTTGCGTGAATGGTGGGGCAATCACCGAAAAGCTCCACGTTCCAGAGGATTTTGATCGCAGCAATCCGCGCTATTGGAATCGCTTGTACCGCCAGAATCGCGATGGAAGCTTTACCGATGTCACCGAAGCCGCTGGCTTGGCCCATGCGGGCAACGGCAACTATGGGATCGCGGTGGCAGTGGGCGACTACGACAACGACGGGTATCCCGATCTTTTTGTAGCCAGCTACGGGAAAAACATCCTCTATCACAACAATGGCGATGGCACCTTCACGGACGTGACTGCCAAAGCTGGTGTCGCTGGCGGAGGCTGGTCTGGCTCCGCGGGTTTCTTCGATTACAACAATGACGGCCATCTTGATCTTTTTGTGACCCGCTATATGGAATGGGACGCCGATCACAGCAAGATTTGCGGTGGCAGCTGGCAAACGTACTGCCCGCCGGGTGAGTTTCCCAGGACTACCTGTCTGATGTATCGCAATCGAGGGGATGGCACATTCGAGGACGTCAGCGAACGCTCAGGGATTGCCTCGAAGAAGGGAAGAGCTTTGGGCGTTGCTTTTGCGGATTACGATGGCGACGGCTTTACGGACATTTTTGTGTCCAACGACGGCATGCAGGCCTATCTCTACCACAATAACGGCGACGGCACCTTTGAAGAGCGTGCACTCGAGTCGGGCGCGGCGCTGTCGATGGACGGCAAGGCATTTTCGGGGATGGGAGCCGTCTTTCAAGATTACGATAACGATGGCCGCCCCGACATTATTGTTACGGTGCTGCCGCGCCAGCTCTACAGCGTGTTTCATAACGAGGGCGACGGTGTTTTTGCCTATCAGAGCCTTGAGACAGGCCTGGGCCGCCTGACAGCGGGCAGCTCCGGCTGGGGCGTGGGCCTCGAAGATTTCGACAACGACGGATGGAAAGATCTGTTCGCTGCGCAAAGTCACGTGCTAGACAACGTCCACGACATCGACTCTTCGTTGGAATATAAAATGCTGCCGCTACTGGCGATGAATCACAAAGGCCGCTTCGAACTTGCAGATTCCGGGGTAAACACGCCGCTTGCCGCGCGCGGTGCAGCCTTTGGCGACCTCAATAACGACGGCTGGATGGACGTGGTCATCACAACTCTCGGCGGCTCTCCCATCCTCCTCCTCAACCGCGGTGGCGGCAATCATTGGCTGTCCATTACCCTCCGCGGTACGCGCAGCAATCGCGACGGGTTCGGTGCGCGCGTACGGGTAAACGGCCAGACTCGCTTCGCGACTTCGACGGGCAGCTACAACTCTTCTAATGACAAGCGGCTACATTTTGGCCTGGGTGATTTTAGGACTGCTGCGATCGAGGTATTATGGCCTTCAGGGGCGCGTCAGACCCTCAAAGACGTTGCCGCCGACCAGTTCCTTGAAATACGAGAGCCGGAGCGTTCGTAATGACTGCAGCGATATTCTTGTGGTTAACCCTTCAGAGTGTTTCTCCTGAAGGCGCCCAGCACATGCAGGCAGGTGTTGAGGCGCAGAAGCAAGGACAGTTTGATGTGGCTATCAAGGAATTCCGGACAGCCACGCAGAGCGACCCGAACCTGGCGGAGGCGTTTCTCGACCTTGGCCAAGTCTTAGAGCAAACTCACGATTATCCAGGCGCTATCGTCGCGCTGAAACGGGCGTTGGAGCTAGACCCGAACCTTGACGCGGCACATTTGCAATTGGGGTTTGCTTTGCTTGCGCAGGGTTACGCGGAGGAGTCCATCTCGCACCTTGAGCGTGGGCACGCATTGGCAGCGCTGGGCATCGCGCAAATGGAGACGGGACGATTCGAAGCGGCGGTGACCAATCTTAGCGCTGCGGTGGCCGAACAACCGGGCGATCCTGATTTGCTTTACTACCTAGGTCGCGCCAGTGGGTTGCTCTCCAAGCGGAGCATTGACACGCTCGTCACCTTGTATCCTGATTCCCCACGGGCACACCAGGCAATGGGAGAGAACTATTTTGTGCTTCGCCAGATGCCACAAGCTGAGAAGGAATATTTGGCAGCGTTGCAAGAACGCCCAGAATTACCGGGGCTTCATTTCGAACTCGGTATGGTCTACGCTGGTGCGGCAGATTTCACCAAGGCAGAAGAGGCCTTTCGTTATGAAACCAAGCTGCGGCCGGGGAGCGCCGAGGCAGCTTATCGCCTGGGAGCAACACTTTTGCAGGAAGGAGAAGGCAAGGAGGCGCGTGCAGAATTAGAACGCGCCGATCGTTTACAGGCCGACATGCCGGAAACTTTGTATTCCTTGGGCAAGGCTGCCTTTCTTGAAGGCAATTCAGCTTTAGCCGAAAAATCTTGGAACCGGTTGCTCACGATCGAAAGCGACACTGCCCTGGCGGCACAGACGCATTTCGGTCTCGCCGCATTATATCGCAAAGCGGGAGACGCGGCGAAGGCCAAGCACGAGATGCAGGAATACCAGAAATTGCAGCGAAAACTCCCCGAAACTCAGAATCCACCGAAGTAGTCGACGCAATGGTTGCTCCACAAATCAGCCGCAAAGTCAGCAAATGTCTGAGGAAGACACGCTTCTCGTCAAGGGCCGATGCATGCGCAAATCCAGCAAGTTCGCAGTGTCAAAGAGCAGAGTGACGATCACGGCATTGCCCCTAACTAAACGCGGATTGTCTTTTTAAGGGAAATGCGAACGATCTCTCAAAATATGATCTTAGAAGTCAAATCTGAGCACTTCTCATTGCTAAGTTCCGCTACTAAACGGTTTCTTTAGACTGCAATCCGTACGAATTCATCCACAAGCCATTCGGATTAAGTCGGTTTGACATAACGTTATGAACCATATTGAATTATTGTGTTTTGACGGCAGCTCGCTTGGCGTTTGAGAGCGCGGACCAGCCCGCCTGTCATCAAAGGGGTTCCAAATATGGATTCACGTGCGATGCCGGATACATGGTTCAATTCTGCTGGTCGTCTTCGAGGGGAGCTTCGCGGGTTTGACCGGCGGCGTATTTGGTGGCCCCTGCTTGCCGTCTTCCTTATATCGATGGGTTTCTCTCCGGTGCATGCGCAAGTGTCGGCCAGCATTTCCGGTGTCGTAACCGATCCCTCGGGCGCTGCCGTACCTTCCGCCAGCGTGACCGCCAAGAATCTAGAGACCGGCGTAGTCCGCAGCTCTCTGACGGATAACGTGGGCCACTATCTGATTCTTTCCTTGCCGGTGGGTGAATACGAAGTCCGCGCTGCAAAGACGGGCTTTCAAGACTCCACGCGCACAGGCATTCAGATGAACCTTAACCAGGAGGCTACGATCGACTTGCGTCTGCAGGTCAATTCCGTAAAAGCGGCCGTCAGCGTCACCGAGGACGCTCCGATTGTCAGCACCACCACAAGCGATATCTCCGGCCTTGTCGGCGCGAAGGAAATCAAGCAGCTGCCGCTGAACGGTCGCAGTTACGACCTCCTTCTCACTCTCAATCCCGGAATCGTGAATTTCACTTCGCAAAAGACGGGCGGTACCGGCATCTCCAATTCCACCACCGCCAACAACTTCTCGGTTTCCGGAAATCGCCCGCAACAGAACATCTTCCTTCTAAACGGCGTGGAATACACCGGAGCGGCTGAAAACAACATGACTCCCGGTGGCGCGAGCGGAATGTTGTTGGGCGTGGACGCCGTCCGTGAATTCAACGTTCAGCGTGACTCGTATAGCGCAGAGTATGGCAAGCACCCGGGTGGCCAGGTGATCATGGTTACGCAATCAGGCGGCAACGAATGGCACGGTTCACTGTACGAATTTGTGCGCAACAGTGCTCTGGACGCCGCCAACTATTTTGATCAGGGATCCGCTCCACCGTTTCAACGAAATCAGTTTGGCGCTTCCTCCGGCGGAGCGCTTCGCAAGGACAAAACGTTCCTTTTCGCCAACTATGAGGGCTTCCGTCAGGACCTGAACCAGACCTCCGTCGCCTTCGTTCCCGGGCTGGCGGCGCGCGCGGCCGCTGCTGCCAGCGTCCAACCACTCCTGAATCTCTGGATCACGCCGCCCGCCGGGACGCCGGAGCTCGACGTTCCGGGCCAGGCATTCGGCATTTCACAGGTTTTTAGCAGCCCGCTGCAGACCATCCGCGAGGACTTCGGCACAGTCCGACTCGATCAAACGTTCTCCTCGGCTGATTCGCTCGCAGCTATCTACACCATCGATGACGGAGGTGACGTCACCGCCACTCCTGTGAATCCATACAGCGCGGACATTCTGAATCTGCGCGAGCAAGTCTTAAGCCTCGAGGAGACCCACGTCTTCTCACCATCACTCCTGAACACGGCTCGCTTTGGTTTTTCGCGAGCTGGATATTTTTTCACCGGTGAACCGACTCCTGGCACTCCTGCTGCCAGCGTTCCTGGTTTTCTTTCAGGCCTGCAAGTAGGCGCGGTCGTAGTCGGCGGAAGCGCCGCTTCCAATCCGCAAGCGCAAATCGGCCTGGCGGGCAGCAATAATGGCAGCAATCTTCCTATCGCGCGAAATATTTTCACCTACGAAGATCGCCTCACCTTGACTCGTGGGCGTCACCAATTCAGCTTCGGCGCCTGGTTCCAGCAATTCCAGTCCAATGAAAAAATTGCGCTCAGCCAATATGGCCAGGCCACTTTCCCCAGCCTCGCGCAATTCATCAACACCGGCATCACCAGTTCTTTTCTCTACGATCCGGCTCCCACGGCGATGAACTGGCGTTCGCTTTTCAGCGCGTTTTATGCCGAGGACGTCATCCGCATCAATCCCAGCCTCACTCTCTCCCTCGGATTCCGCGCGGAAATGTCAACCGGGTGGAACGAAGCCAACGGCCACGCCGCGAACTACACCTATCCCGACGGCGTGATCTCCTCCGAGCCTCATATCGGCAGCAACTTCTTCACAGTCAACAATGCCAAATTCCTTCCGCAACCCCGCATCGCTGTTGCCTGGAGTCCGCTAGGACCCAAGACCGTTTTGCGTGCGGGATTTGGCATGTACAACGACCTTCAGGACGCTCTGGGCTATCGCGCCGATCAGAACGCTCCGTTCAATCCCGTGTATAGCTTGTCGAATTATGCAGTGTCTAAACTTCCGATTGATCCCACCGCTCCTGTTCCAGCCGGCGCGAAGCTCGTCCCCGGTGGCGTGCAACCCAATATGCAGACTCCCACGCTGATCTCCTGGTCGCTTCGAGTGCAGCGCGAGCTTTCTCCCAACACTGTCCTGACCGTCGGCTACGTCGGCTCTCAGGGCTATCATGAACTCATTGGCGTGGACGCCAACGAACCTGTCCCGGTGATTTGCCCCGCGCTACCGTGCCCTTCTGTGTATCCAACGTGGGATCCCAGCCAGCCGACAAGCCCAACCAATTCGCCAACGATTGGATTTCCCATTGGCTCGCCCCTGGCAGGCGCACCTGTTCCCGCGGGAACGTACTACATCCCGTTCATCGCACCTTCCACGCCGCGAGCGAATCCAGCAATCGCAAACACCTGGACCTGGTTCTCCGAAGGCACAAGTTCTTACAACGCTTTGCAGGTGGACGTGTCCCGGCGCTTCAGCCATGGCCTTTCTTTCCGGGGCGTTTACACATTCTCCAAGGTTCTTGACGATGGCGACTCTATGAACCAGACGACCGCCGGTAATGCCCCCGGCCTGGTCTCAAACCCTTATAATCTGCGTGCGGATAGAGGGCTCGCGACGTTCAACGTTACGAATCTGGCTGTCTTGAACGCGCTATACTCGCTGCCTTTCGGCCACGGCGAAAAATTTGCCAGCGATCTGGAGGGTTGGAAGGGGCAACTCGCCAGCGGCTGGTCGCTGGCCAGCATCGTCACGCTGCAATCCGGCTTTCCGCTGACTCCCCAGCTAAGCTACAACCCCTCGAACAATGGCGATACGCGCAATCCAGTGCGCCCTTTTCTCAACCCGGATTTCACCGGCCCCGTCGTTCTGGGAAAGCCGAATCAGTGGTTCAATCCCGCGGCGTTTATTGCCCCTCCATCCAACAGCGGATTTTACGGTAACGCCGGACGCAGTTCCGTGCCGGGCCCAGGACTTGCCACGTGGGATTTCTCTGTCCTGAAAAACACAACGATACACGAGCGCTTGCAGCTCCAGTTTCGCCTGGAAATCTTCAACCTATTGAACAGAGCCAATTTCAACACGCCAAACCTGATTGTCTTCACGCCGCCGACCGCTACCAACGCATCGGGCCTCTCCGGAACCGCCGGCGCCATCACCGGAACTTCGACAACCGCACGTCAAATTCAGTTTGGTTTGAAACTTCTCTGGTAGGAAAGCAAAGTCCCCAGCCTCAGTGCCAACGATTAATGACTTGCGCAGGAAACCCAGGACCTTGTGTGGGCGTCCGCGAGAGTCGCTATGCTGCACGAAATGGTAAAGCATGACGATGGCGGAACGGAGCTGAAGCAAATGGATCCGGTTCGATGCGTGTAGATGGGGAAATCGTTTCCGGGAGCGATTCAAGATCAGGATCTGGCGCTTGAGGAGAAGCGGCTCCGCAACGAGGGAACGGACCCCGCCAGGACCGAGCAAGCGAGCCAGGACGGCGATGAAATGGATGAAAACAACGGCAAGATCGCGCATCAAAGAAGCGTAGCAGGACGGAGAATCCTGAGGAATCTTTGGAGATACCTACATGTCAGTTGTTTACACGGAAAGCGCGGCGGCAGTTCTCATCCACCTTATTTTTGATGTCCTGTTTGTTTGGGCTATCGGGACCCACCGATAAATCCGCGAGGGTGTGCCCGTACGCGGAGAGGTTCTCAAAGCAGAAGAAGATAATCTCGTGTTTGTGTTGCGGATCGGACGGTCGAGCAAACCGGGCCATGACGAGCTCTGGTTCCAGCACATACCCATGAGCCGTAAGGAATCGTTGCGTAAGGTCTGCCTCCTTGCCCGGTTCTTCGCGGATGGTGGCAGCATGGTTGTCCAAGATCACCGAATGCTGATACTCGAAGCTTCCGAGCCTCGCAGGGTTCGTAATTCTGTATTTGTACGTGTCATCTGAGGAGGGAAGGAACCCCTCCTGTTGAATGATGAACATTTGCTGAATGTGGTTGTCATGAGTCGCGCGAACAAATACATAGCGAGTCCCCGCAGCCAGATTGTCGATGGTAAATGGCAGTTCCCCAATATAGTCCAACCTTTTGTCGACCTTCACGCGGATCTTGGGATTATTCGGTGATATGAATGTGTGGTTTTCGACATGGGACGGTGGTTCTGGATGGGATGCAGGTTCCGCAGAGTCCAGCGTGAGAGCAACGACGCAGGTAAGTCCGATACCTTTCCCAAGAGCAGGCATCCAGTGTTTGGTAGTCATTCGCACTTTACCCCAAAATGGCAAGGCATCCTATCAGCGCGTTCACCACTCCCTGTGAGATGCTCTTATCGAAGAACCCACATTTCCGCACCGACCTTGAGCCACATGCCGATTAACGCAGCGCAAATCGGGCAGCTGGGGCAATTCAGGCAAAAAATCGTTGCGCCTGTGGTCTGTTCGAAAACATCGACAATTGGGGTTCTGAACGCTTCACTGGTTCTCATCGAAACGGGAAACGCTGAACGGCTGGACAAGGCTTGCCCCCATGTCCTTTTGCCCGGTGGCGCTTGATTTCGACGTATAGGCTCTCTCGTTGTTGCTGGACTTCCTCTCGCGCTTGCTCGCTGTGCAACAAAGAGGGACTGAGAGTATTCAGTTTGTCGTTCAGCGCGATGAGCTGATTCACAAGATCGTCTTTCACTTGGCAATGGTTTCCCGATGTCATATGGACAAGCCTCAGTATTGTTAGACGCATGATTGACTTAATTCGACTCGAAAATACGCCGTACCTTCCGATTACTTCACGGGTTCGATCTCACTTGTGCGCCTCGTTTTGTCGAAGAACGGCTCCTTCGGGCTATAGAGACGCAGAATTGTCCTGTGGCTCGCCAAATGTCATCGCGCGGGGAGCCTTAAGAATCAGCAACATCCAGTTCGAAGATGAGAGTAAGCCAAAGGGCTCGTGTAGGCACTCTGGCTGAACCGCATTCCAAGCGCGACATGGGGCCTGATGGTAGCGGTCGCACTACTGCAACTTGCTAATCGGTTACGGAGCACGTCGCGGCGGAGCAAAAGCCAAACCGCCCTTGGTCATACCGCTCGTTGTTTTCGTCTCTTTTTCTTACGCGGATATTGCGCATTGCGGCGGCGTGCGCTACCAAAACCCAGGACCCTACTTTGGCTGCGGGACCCATGCTTCAAAACACCGGCAACTCCAGTACAGCGCCCTCGAGTTCATAGCCAGGCAGGTGACCAAATAGCGGACTTGAAGGCTCGCGACAGATGTGTCGAGCCAATGGCCAAAGCCAGTATCTTTCAGCATTTTGCCGAGGGCTAAACTGGAACCCTGCACGTAACCATGGAAGAAGGCTGTGCCTCGCCAAAAAGTCGTACACCTGCAACGAATGACTTGGCGCAGAGCTCGTCGCTAACCGGGTGGGAAAGTGATTGATTCACAGCCAGTTATCGCGCCAAACACAGTGGGGTAAAGATAGCCGGTGCATCCCAGCAAGTCAATGAATGCAGAAGGGCCCATCTCCCCGCAGGTACAAGGGGAACTTTTTTTCAGTTTTCAAAATCTCCTGACCCGATTCGCCTTCGTTTTCCGCAGTCAATAGTAGAGGGTAAAACAAGGTCCTTGGGAGCGCCAACCCGGCTGGTTTGTTTGTGCATTTTTGATTCTTCAATTTTTCCTTTGTGAGATTTTGCCGGAGCAACACCCCATTGACACTGGAGGGTGCAATGATGGCTAGCGCATTACCCGTCCTCCCAAGGGCGGAACTCATGCAGCGGCAGGCGCGTTCGCGTTCGCCCGTGCTTGCCCTCCTTGCGTTCTCCGTGTTCATCAACTACGTCGATCGCGGCAATCTGTCGATCGCAGCACCCATGCTGAAAGATGAATTGGGCCTGTCTGCTTCGCAACTTGGAATCCTGCTCTCATCTTTTTTCTGGAGCTATGGATTCTTTCAGATTCTTTCCGGCTGGCTCGTCGACCGGCTAAATGTCAATTGGGTCATGGCAATCGGCTTTCTCCTTTGGTCCGCAGCCACCAGCATCACAGGATTTGTGCACGGATTTACAGCGCTGTTAGTGGTGCGCCTTATCCTTGGCATGGGCGAGTCGGTTGCCTATCCGTCGTATTCAAAGATATTGACAAAATATTTCCCTGAATCGCAACGCGGCTTTGCGAATTCGCTGATCGCCTCGGGGCTGGCAAGCGGACCCGCTTTCGGCATGTTGTTGGGCGGAATGTTGATGGCCCGATTTGGCTGGCGATCGTTCTTCATTGGGGTCGGACTGATAAGCCTTGTGTGGCTCGTGCCCTGGCTCCGATGGATGCCGCGCGGGCCAGGGCTCGTTACTGTGGAGCAGAAAGAGAAAGCACCAACCATTCTCGAAATCTTGAAGCAACGGTCGGCCTGGGGTTCATTTATCGGCCTGTTCTGCAACGCCTACTCACTTTACTTTCTGATTGTTTGGCTGCCATTTTATCTGGTCAGGGAGCGCCATTTCTCGATGGATGCAATGGCGGAGATTGGCGGCGCCGTCTTCCTCACGCAAGCTTTGTGCTCGGCCTTGTGCGGCCGCCTTGCGGACCGCTGGATCGCGGTCGGGGCCAGTCGAACCAAGGTGCACATTACCTTCATGATTGTTGGGATGCTTGGTACCGGCGGATTTCTACTCGCCAGTTTGCTGGCAGGTCCCATTCTGTCCGTGGGGCTGTTGCTGCTGGTGGGTGGGTCTTGTGGCTTGAGCATATCGAGTACCTGGCCGATTACGCAAACCCTCGCAGGCGCACGGGCATCGGGACGATGGACCGGGCTGCAATGTGCTTTTGGAAACACTTCCGGCGCGATTGCCTCTGCTGTGACTGGCCTCATCTTGGACAGAACCGGCCACTTTTTCTGGGCTTTTGCGGCCCTTGCCGCATTCTGTGTTCTGGGCATCTTCGGTTGGATTTGTTTGGTTTGCCCGGTAGAGCCGGTCGTCTGGACGCGGCAGAGTTCCGCCGACTTAGGGAAGGCTGGCGTCGAGCTGGCGTAAGGCAGTGAAATGCCAGTTTGGAGTGCGAGTGGAGTGACTTCGAAGAATAGACAAAGAAGACCAACGACTAACGACTAATAGAGGATCAACTACATGGCAACAGCAACCTTCGACTACGCTTTGGGTTACACGAGCTCCGAGCACGGCCGGCTGATTCGGCAGGCTGCGCGAATTGCTCCTTATACCAAACGATTGTTCCGTGGAGCGGGCATCGGTGCGGGCCAGCGTATCCTCGATCTCGGCTCCGGCATGGGTGATGTGTCAATGCTCTTGGCGCGAATCGTGGGTCCATCGGGTGAGGTAGTGGGCATCGAACGCGATGCGAGTTCGATTGCGCGAGCAAAGGCACGTGTGGCTGAAGCTGGGTTGCGGAACGTGAGCTTTACCCAAGCGGACGTGCAGCAGATAAACTGTGACAAACTCTTTGACGGGGCTGTCGGTCGTTTCATTCTGATGTTTCTTCCTGATCCTGCTTCCGTCTTGCGCTCTCTGGCTCGCTTGGTTCGCCCCGGCGGAGTCCTTGCCTTCCAGGAGCCCAGCTGGATTCCTCTGCTTGCCTTTACCCCGCGGCTTCCCCTGTGGTCCAAACTGCTCTCTTCGATCCATGAGACTTTCCTGCGGTCCGGCGTAAACCCAGAGATGGGGCCTGCACTCTACCGCATATTCCAGGAAATTGGCTTTCCTCCGCCGGCCATGCATATGGAGACGCCTTTGGGAAGCGATGCGATGTTTTTAGGTTTGATCTGCGACCTTGTCGCTAGCCTAAGACCTTTGACTCATCAGTACGACGTCTCTCTCGCTGGACTGGGCGACCTTGATACGCTTTCAGATCGGATTTACGCTGAAGTAGCCGCGGCAAACACCGTGGTCAGTTTCGTGCCGCTCGTTGGAGCGTGGGCACGGAAGCCAAAGTAGCGCAGAAGGCCAAAGAGATCGAAGCAAGGCAAGCTCAGGCTGGAAATCGACAAGTGGGATAGCGAATTCCTGTACCAGAGTGGGCTCTCCGCCGGCGTGGGCTCCAACGACATCGGTCTGGACCGCGGACAACCCGGTGCCAAGCGAATCGTCCGTTTTTCAGCGCAGCGGCACCAAAGTGCTCCTGGTCCAGGTGAATCTAGACTACCGCGCCAACGGCAGCGACACGGAGGAGCGTCGCGCGGTACACCATTCATACTCACCGGGCCACTGTTAGCGTTCGGGGACAGGATTTCTAATGGCGCTTGTCCGTCAGTCCGATAGGCAAGCGAACCGACCCGGGTTATGATAATTCTGGTGAGTCAGATGCTCCGTCAGCGAAAACCAAGTACACTCTCGCTCTCTTGCTTCAGCTGTGTGGCGCTCCTTATGTGTTCCGGCTCGCATGCACAAGAAAATTGCAACGTTGAAGTGAAGCTTCTGCTTTCGCCGGCGGAGACTCGAGCTGCCGTCACGGCGCTTAGCGCCAAAAAGGAAACGACCGGTCGTGTCTACTTTTTCGATACCGGTGCGCTCGATCTGCTATCTCAAGGCGCAATCGTACGCCTGCGTCAGAGCGCAAAAAATGATCTGACCGTCAAATTGCGGCCACGCAACGGTAAGAAAATCTCCCCGACCTCGGAGGGACGCGACCGCTTCAAATGCGAGGTTGACCTGACTCGAGAGGGGGCGAACTCGTCCTATTCGATTACGAGACAACTCGCCACGGAGGAACTCCCTCAATCAGGAACTGACGTAGCGCACCTCCTGAGCCCCGCGCAAGTCAAGCTGCTCCGGGATGCACAAGTTTCCATTGATTGGACCGGCGTGAAAAGAATTGTCGAGATCGTAGCAACCGATTGGCAAATGCAATCTCAGCCGCACCTCGGCAAACTCGCATTGGAGCTTTGGGAATGGCCTGGAGGAAAAGTCCTGGAAATCTCGGCCAAGGTTTCAACTGAGGCAGGTTCATCGACCTACACAGAATTGCAACAGCTCGTAATGACGAAGCAACTCGCGATAAGTCCCGATCAAAGGGCCAAAACCAGTATCGCTCTCGAAGCTATTACGCGCGCTGCCGTTCACTAACCAGACATCTCTAACAATGTCGGCCCTGTCAAATCCTTTTTGCGCAGGCTTCTCCATTCGCTTCTGTGAGTGGTCTTCGTCGTTTTCTTTGCTGTCGGCATCGACGAGCACCGCTCGTTCGCAATCTTTCGGCGTCAGTTCGACCTAGACATCTGCTCGATCACCTTTGTACTTGTCCTTGTGTGGGACGTCAACTCAGGATCGGCGGCCAGCGCTAACAGCGCCAACGGAGCTGCCAACGGAGCTTGACAGGCCATATGGGTCCATCGTAAGGCAGTGATTGATTGATATGGACACTCAGCCGATGGGTTGGCTCTACTTTTCAGGAGGTACACGATCACTATGCCCAAGAGTGTAGCCGTACTTGGCGGTGGAGTCGCGGGATTGAGCGCCGCGCATGAACTGGCGGAGCGCGGATACGACGTCACCGTATACGAAAAGAGAGACATGTTCGGAGGCAAAGCACGAAGCCTCTCTGTACCAAACACCGCAACAGCAGGGCGCAAGGATCTCCCTGGCGAGCACGGATTTCGGTTCTTTCCGCGCTTTTACAAGCATCTGCCGGACACCATGATGCGGATCCCCTTTCCTGGCAATGGAAGTGTCTTCAAGAATCTGGTAAATGCAACCCGCATCGAAGTTGCGAGGTCGGGCAACGTTCCGCTGGTTCTCACCGCGCGCATTCCCCAGGACCCGCAGGACTGGGCGGTTGCTCTTCATACCATGTTCACCGGCATCGGGGTGCCAGACGACGAGGTTTTGTTCTTTGTCGATCGGCTCCTTGTCCTGTTGACGAGTTGTCCGGAACGGCGGCTAGCGGAATACGAGAAGATCCCATGGTGGACTTTTGTGGGCGCCGATACGCGATCGAGGGACTATCAGACTCTCCTGGCCGAGGGTCTCACGCGATCGCTCGTGGCCATGCGCGCAGAAGACGGCAGTACCCGAACAGTGGGTTACATGCTGCTGCAGCTACTCTTCGGTCTCCTGACAACAGGCGGGTTTGATCGACTGCTGACTGGTCCCACGAACGAAGTCTGGCTGAGCCCGTGGGTGAGTTACCTAAAGCAACGCGGTGTCACCATGAATTCGGGTGTGACAGTGCAAAAGTTTCTTGCTGGGTCATCTGGAGTTACGTCCGTCAGCGTAGGACGCAATGGCCAAATGCAGGAGGTAACCGCGGATTATTATATAGCGGCTATGCCAGTCGAGATCATGGCTGGGCTGGTAACGGACGAGTTAAAACAGCTAGCTCCGTCCCTAGCGGCCTTGAATCAGCTTCCGACCCGGTGGATGAACGGGATTCAATTTTATTTCAGCCAGGATATTCCACTGGACCATGGGCACACTCTTTACGCGGATTCGCCCTGGGCATTAACCTCTATTTCGCAAAAGCAATTCTGGCAACAAGCGAATCTGGCAAACTATGGCGACGGTCGCGTGGCCGGCCTACTTTCCGTCGACATCTCAGACTGGGATGCCGTGGGCATTCTTGTGGGCAAGCCCGCAAGGGAATGCACGGCGGACGAAATCAAGAATGAAGTCTGGGCAGAGTTGAAAGCTCATCTGAACGTCGGAGGAGCGCAGGCAATACGCGACGAAAGCCTGCTCTCTTGGTTTCTAGATCCCGACATTCAGTTTCCCAATCCCTGTTCTGCGACTAACGCCGAGCCGCTTATGATCAATAAAGTCGGGACTTGGCAGTATCGCCCCGAAGCGACAACTGAGATCCCAAACCTATTTCTCGCTTCCGACTACGTGAGGACGTACACGGACATAGCCTGCATGGAAGCTGCGAACGAGGCGGCTCGACGAGCGGTGAATGGAATCCTAGCGCACTCCGGATCCAGCGCCGAGCCTGCAGCCCTCTGGCCACTGCAAGAGCCAGAGTTCTTTAAGCCGATGGTCAAGTACGACCGGATGCGCTTCAAATTAGGCCTGCCCCACAGTAGCCGTCCGATTTGAAAAGAGCAAGTTGTGGATTAAAGTTGTGGATTAAAAGGGCAGAAGTGCAGCGCAGTTCTTGTTGTCATTGAAGCAATGCCTACACGTTCGTAACGACGGGTTGCTGATGGGCGGCGCAAAAGAACGAGGCGAGACCAAGCCGACCAATAGGCAGCGTCGAGATAGGATGATATGGTGGCTCGCTGTGAGTCGCTTCCGGATGGCCGACTATCCGGAAGTTTCACGCAAAGTCTGCACACCACGTTCGCTGCTCGTGATCCCAATTACTTCCCAGCGCGAAGCGACCAGCACGGAAATCAATGGACGCCCAATAGCGCCTGTTGCACCAGCGACCAACACCCTGATGTGCTGCTCCAAACAGCAATCCCACACAAACCGGATTCCGTGGAACAAAATCTTTTTCTCGTCTTCACGACTTGCACTATCATTTTTCCTTTCTCAGGGGACCACAAACCATGTCGCGACTCTCTTATTGCATCGCTTTGATGTTCTTTGTGCTGCCAACTGGTGCTCAAACAACGCGGGCGCCCGAATCGCCATCCACAGATCGCGTCGTCCAGCTTCTGAAAGAACTCACGGAAGTTTCCGGCCCTCCTGGCTACGAGGATCCCGTTCGAAAAATTATGGCGGAGCGCATGAAGCCGTACGCTGACGACATCGTCTATGACGGTCTCGGCTCGATCATCGCGCAGCAAGGCAAGTCCGGGCCGCGTATCATGCTCGACGCACATATGGATGAACTCGGCGGAATGGTTCGCCGCATCCGTCCAGACGGATTCATTTCCATGCAGATGCTCGGTGCTTGGTTGAGTGCCGCTCTTCCGGATCAGCGTTGGGTCATCCTTGGCTCCAAAGGGCCAGTTCTTGCCGTCACCGACATTTGGGACGCACACATTGCTCCGCGCGATTCGCAGCAGGTGCACCCTCAGCAAGATCTTTTTCTTGATACCGGTGCGCGGTCCGCGGCCGAAGTCAGTGCTCTAGGAATTTCGCCGGGCGATCCGGTCGCGCCGGTTTCTGACTTTGCCGTTCTAGCAAACAATCGCTACGTCGCCAAAGCTTGGGACGACCGCATCGGCTGTGCCGTCATGTTGGAGGTCATGCGCAGGCTGGAAAAAACACCGCATCCCAACCAGGTGTTCTATGCCGCCACCGTCCAGGAAGAAGGCAGCGCCGAGATGCGCGGAGCGCAGACCTCAGCGCGATTAATTAAACCTGACTTGGGTTTCGGTTTGGAGGTTGGCATTTCCAACGATGTTCCCGGCCCCGGTCCCGACGCCGCCCAGGAAGTTCTTGGCGCTGGTCCGGGCATGATGCTCTACACCTTCAGTGAACTCCCTAACCGCAAGCTCGTTGCTCACGTGAAGGAAATTGCCGCCGCCCAGCACATTCCGTTGCAATTCGATTTCGTTCCCGGTTTCGGAGACGATGCAGGGGCCATCAAGCTTTACAATATCGGGATCCCCGTTACTACCATTCTGGTTCCGGCTCGCTCTACGCATGCTCACAACGGAATCATCGACCGCGCCGACTTCGACCGAACTGTGGATCTTGTGGTCGCTGTGATCGAATCGCTTGACGACGCCACTGTATCTCGATTGAAGTCCTTCGCGCCCTGACGCACTGTGGCAACTCCTTTTCAATACCATTTTGAAAGGTCAGAGGCCCCTGCTAAATTTGCTCTCGAACGTAAAGATACGAAGGAGAAATGGAATGGCAATCGATACGCGGCGCAACTTTTTTGGCAGGATCGCGGCAATAGCGGCTGTAGTAACGAGCACATCGAAACTCTTTGCGCAGCAGGCCCCCCCAGCTGGCGCGCCGGCAACTGGAGCCGCCTCCGCGGGCGGAAATGCGTCCGGTCGTCCCAGCGGCAGCAATCACGTACATGACGGGATCTACTACTTTTCCGGTACGGGTTCCAACGACGGATATCCCAAGGAAGACCACGTCCTCGTCACGGATCCGTTTGAGAAGCACGTTACCCGTACCATGGACGCCCTCAAAAGGTCAGTTGAGCGTGCGGGCTGCACCATGGACAGCATCCTCCATCTCCAGGTGTTTCTGTGTCTGCCGCTTGCTGACAGTGTTCCGATGCAGACGGGCAAGGCCCGATTTGATGCTCATAAATCGCAGTACGACACCTTGAACAAGATCTATGGAACCTACTTCTCTCCTGGGAAAACACCTTCACGGGCGTGCATGGCGGTGGAATGGATTCCCGGCGATTCGCTAATTGAAATCGTTGGCAGTGCCCTGGTGGTCGCTCCAGCCGAACAGCATATTGAAAAATAGATCCACGAACGCATCGAAAGGATACCATTCATGAATTTGAAGCTTGCTTGGAACCGTCGTTCCTTTCTGGCTGCGCTGGGATTGACCAGCGGCAGCTTGCTCGCTTCCTCTGAACTGGAGGCTGCCAGCAGCTTTGCCAAGAAACACAAGTCCTCGTCGCCACCTCTCGACGGCAGCCCCATCGTCCCCATCACCAGCGGCCTCGGTTCCACTGGCGATATCTACGCCGAGCTAGGAGTGACCCCTCTTGTCAACATAAATGGCACCGTCACCGTGATCGGCGGGTCGGTGATGAAGCCGGAAGTGGTGGAACTCATCCGCAGAGGCAATGAGCATTTCGTTTTGATTGACGAACTAGAAATCGCCGCAGGCAAGTTCATCGCTAAACTCTGCAAGTCTCCCGCGGGCTACACGGGACTTGTGACCGCTGGAGCGGCTGCGGCAATGGTCGTCGGCTATGCGGGCATGATGACCGAAGACCTCGAGCCGCGCATGCGTGATATTCCCGACGTTAGCAAGTTCCCCAAAAACGAAGTGATCATTCAGAAAAGCCATCGTTACCCTTTTGATCACCAGATTCGCCAGACCGGCGCGAAGCTGGTCGAGGTGGAGACCCGCGAAGAAATGATCGCTGCCATCAACCCAAAAACGGTGGCGATCCACTTCACGAACATTCTGTCCGCCATCGGCAAGGTGAGCAGCGCGGAAACCGTCGCCATCGCGAAGGAACACAACCTATACACCTTCAATGACGCGGCTGCCGACGTTCCGCCCAAAGAACGCCTCTGGGAATATCCCGCCATGGGCTTTGACATGGTGACGTTCAGCGGCGGAAAGGACATCCGTGGCCCGCAGGCATCGGGCGTGCTCATCGGCAAAGAAGAACTAATTCGGTACTCCTTGCTGAACATGAGTCCGCAAGAAGATCGTATCGGCCGTTGTTGCAAGGTCGGCAAGGAGACTATTTTCGGCTTGCTCAAAGCGTTGGAACTGTTCGTCAATGAAGACTTCGATGCCACCCTGAAGTTGTACGACGAGCGCGCACAAGTAATTACGGATGCCGTGAAGAAATTCGGAGTGACCGCGCTGCCGCGGCAGTTCAATCCGCAAGCGCTCGGCAATGTTACGCCGCACTACAGCTGGCAGATCGATTCATCCAGGCTGAAAATCACCGGCCCGGAAGTGATGCAGAAACTGGCCGACACCAGGCCTCTCGGCATTGGCAGCATGGGTGCTGGTGCCAGCGGTATGCGGGGACGCAATCCCGCCGCGCCGGCGGGTGCGGAAAATCACCCCGACCATCACGGGCGTCCGAGCGATCCGAACACTTTCGGATTTGCGGTTTGGCAGCTGAAAGATGGTGAGGACAAGATAATCGCAGAGCGCTTGATCGATATTTTCAGTGCAGCTGCGAGGGCTTAAGTCATGGAAATTGGCCCAGAAGCTTGGCAGGACCAAGCCAGCGGACCGGGCACCACCAGATCGAAGGCGCCGTGACCTAGTGCGAGGCGAAGGCTCGACTGCGCTAAGCGTGTCGCCAGGAACTTCTCCCTGCGCGGTAACCCTCCCGGAGATCGCTCGCGATCCCAAAAATCTCGCCGCAGAAATCGGCTTATTTAGCGTGGCGCACACGTGGAGTCAACAACGCGCCGCGACCCGAGCGGCTTCCTTCAACGGCTCTCTCGAACGTGCGCAGAGCACTTCACGCTTTCGTGAAAAACGCGTCTACGATAGAGCATTAGCGTTTCTGGACAACTTGGACACTTACTGCCTCCGATTGCGCGGCCAGCAGCCAGCATTCTATTTGATTTGCGTGTAACTGCTATTGAAAGAGCTAGAGCTGCCGAAAATGGGACAAAAAAGGCCGTCCTAATCTCGGATAAGGGCGTTTCGCGAATGCCAAGAGCGCTCGATCCCCTCCCTTCTTCATCCGGCTTACCTGACGGCGTCTACACCGGAGGGCGAACGGCGTCGAGCAGGTGCAGCCTCCACGCAATGCGGTTGTAACCGACGAACTTGGGGTCGCGGTCTTCTCAATCGCTCGGTGGCTTCAGAACGCGTGCTGCTGATCGACAAGACGCCACCTTGAGTTGGGCGGAGGAATTGCGGCCGAGGTTGAAATTGTGCGCGTGCACGTGGCGAGCGACTTTGTCCTCGACGACAGGTACATCGATCCGGCAAGATGGTCGCTGTTAATCTTCTAGAACGCCCGGCATTGCTTTCGCCTTGCATAGCGCGAACTGGGAAAGACGTTTCGCGTGGAGCGATAGGAGTACAAGCTTGAAGAGTGCCCCAAATGATTCGCACCTGGCGTTGTTGATCGATCGAATCAAGACGCCCATCGGCGAGATGGTGATCGTGTCGGACCACGACGGAAATCTGCGCGCTACTTTCTGGGCAGACCGTGAGGCACAGTTGCAAGGCGCTCTGCAGCGCCAGTATGGGCAGAATGGATTCACACTCGATCCGGCCTGTGACCCGCATGGTTTGACAAATGCAATCGGCCGTTATTTTGCGGGAGAACTTACGGCCATCGACCGCTTGCCGGTGCGCACCGCCGGCACGCCCTTCCAGCGCGAAGTGTGGCGAGCGTTGCGGGAAATCAGCTGTGGCACCACGCTTTCTTACGCGAAACTAGCCGCGCGAATCGGCCGGCCAAACGCCGTTAGGGCTGTTGGACTGGCCAATGGTTCGAACCCGGTCGGAGTTGTGGTGCCGTGCCACCGGGTGATCGGATCGGATGGTTCGCTTACGGGCTATGGCGGCGGTATCGAGCGGAAACGCTGGCTTTTGGAGCATGAAAGCAAACACGCGGCGTTTCGGCTGCACGCTTGCTCTTAATGCTATCCCCCAAGGCGATGGCTAGGTGCTCCGCGCGAGTCCCTCAGTGCCACTTATTTTCGGAAGGTCTTCCGGAGAACGCCCCGGGAGTTGTGTGGATTGGCAAAAGAAGGTATGAAGGACATTGCCCGATTCATGCGTGAGCCGAGAAGCTGCGAGATGAGGGATGACTGAGTTTACCCGCTACCTGCGCGTCCTACCAGGAACGCAACCCGACCATCTTCACCCGCCGTACGTTTCTTCGCGGAAGCGCGCGCCACGCAAACCATTGGTTTATATGCCATACACAATCTCGGAGGTTACGGGGCCGGTCTTTGACCCAGACCTGGCGAAGCCCGGCAGTTTTGATCTTACGCGGCAACATTCGGGTGCGCCGCTTGGCGAACGCATCGTGGTGAGCGGGCGAGTGCTGGATGAAAGCAATCGTCCTGTGCCGCACACGCTGATCGAAATCTGGCAGGCGAATGCCGCGGGCCG
>Ga0126379_10000421_pt1 | contig 23203 bp, 18 predicted proteins | sample PanSoiMetPlot_24_FD_92640 | JGI IMG/M metagenome (GOLD analysis project Ga0126379, IMG submission 92640) | Tropical forest soil microbial communities from Panama - MetaG Plot_24 | ecosystem: Environmental > Terrestrial > Soil > Tropical forest > Bulk soil | place: Panama | collected 2016-02-17
AGTTCGCGCACGCGGGCGACGGAATCGCCGACCCGCCGCGCCTGAAAATACGCGATCGGCAATGCGAGCAAATGACGAAACAGCCTGGCGCCGAGCTCGACATCGATGCGGTTCGTAGTGTGGGCAAAAAGATAGGTACGGAAGATACCGAGGATCAATTCGAACGTCGAAATTGCGACGAGCCCGATCATCAGGACATCGAGCGTGCTCATGCTGTGATGGACGAGCACCTTGTCGATGACGACCTGAAAGAACAGCGGCGAGACCAGCGCGAACAGCTGCAGGAAGAAGGACGCGACCAGCACCTCACCAAGGAGCCGCCGATACTTCTGGATCGCGTCGAGAAACCAGGTCACATCGAAGCGCTGGGCAAGGTCCGACAAGGTGGCGCGCTTCGCCACCAGGACCAGTTGCCCGGTCCACACCTCCTCAAGCTCAGCGCGGGTCATCAGCGTCGGGCGCTGCTCCAATGGAGACAGCACAACAGCTTTGTCATCGCCGACCTTGCCCACTACCAGGAAACCACCATCGCGCAGTACCGCAATGCCCGGCAGCGGCGTATGAGCCAGCCTTTCCCATCTGGTCTTGATTGCGCGCGCCTTGAGGCCGAACTGCTTGGCACAGCGCAGCATCTCGGAAACGCCGATCGAGGCAGTACCGAATTGGTGGCTGATCTGCTTGGGGTCTGCGCCGATGCCGTGGAATCGCAGCAACACAACCAGGACCGTGAGGCCCTGTTCGAGCGATTGCTGATTATCGTTTTCTGCGCTCATCCAACACCATCAATGGCAATATCCCCCGACTCAGTGGAGCAAATTTCAGGTGCGCGGCTGATGACCTCCAAATCCGGGTATTGTCCGGATGACCGCTTTAACCTGATCGACAGTAATGAGCCGCGTGCATTCGAACTGGCGCGGTGTATCCTTGTGGCGCGGACACCACATGAAGTCCTTATGATCGAACCGGGCCCGCACGTCGTTCCAGCAGGAATTGCAGGCGTGATAATTGATGACGCGGTAGGGCGTCCCGAATTCATTGGTGGGGTGCGTGAATCCGCTGATCAACACGACAGGTGTTCCGACCGCCCAAGCCAGCCAGGAAAGGCCGCTTGACAGGCCAACGAAGAATTCGGCATGCGTGAGCCAACGCGCGCGTTCCTGAAGCGGTCGGTCGCCGGTTTCATCCTCCGCTCCATTGGGAATATGGTTCCAGACGAGGCCGTGACCGTGTGTCGGTTTCTGATCGATGCAAATGACGCGATACCCCTCCGCCTTTAGAAAGGTGACGATCTCTCTCCAGCCATTGGGATTGTTCCAGTATTTGCTCTGCGTCGTGCTCTGCACTGCAATGCACACATAAGGCTCCACGATCGGTCGACTGGCGTCTTCGAGCGCGATGCGCGGCGCCATCTCGGTTGGGTCGACCCCCAGGATGTAGCCCGCGGTGCGGTGCAGTCCGACATGTCGGAAGTCACAGGGTTGGAACACGCAATCCTTGTCGTCGAAAAACAATCCAATGCTGTAGGTGGCGTAGTACTTGGCGGGCTCAACCTCATCGTGGGTCACGAACTTGATGTCAGGATAGGCGTCACGTACCAAAGAGATGATCTTTTCGCCCAACGCACAGGTCAGCCGACAGCCATAACGCTCTTTGAATTTCGCGGCATAAGGCAGCCAGCCGAGCGGATCGCCGAGTGTACCGACGGGAAATTGGATCAGAATATCGCGATCCTTAGCGGAGTAATCATGTACCAGCAGGCTCTCGCCATTTTGCCAGATTTCAAGGCGGAAGCGGATGAAGTAGCGTTTGGTACTGTTGATCCGGCCAGCTTTGAGTTCGGTCTCGAACAGCACATTGCCGGTGTCGAGATCGCTCATGCGAGCGCGCCAGGGGTGATCGCTCTCGGGCAAGAACACCCGGCAGCCATCATTGAAATCAAACCGCAAGCCGTTTGGACCAAGCTGAGTTGGGCTCTCAGCCGGGGCCGGATAGGCGCGTTTGGGAGGCGCTAATTTGGATTGTGCGGCTGCTTCAGAATCCGATGCGCCGGCAGGTCCGGCTACGCCGCGATCCAATGACTCGACGACTTCAAGCGGAGCGGCCGTTTTCTTCAGGCCTGAGCGCGAACGCTCGATTGCATTTAGCCTCTGAACGACATCAACGCCCATAGCCCCCACCATGTCTTACGGCTCAAATGAACTTGAACCCGCCCCTCATGCAACGATTGATCCGATGCCTCAGATATTCCAACCTCATTCTTGCGATGTGAATTGCGGAAAGTTGTTTCGAGTCATTTGTTGATTCAAGTGCGGCAAAATATGGTCTGACTTGTGAACGGCAAGGAAGTTAATGCCGATTTTGAAAACAACATAGTCGTGCCGTTCCAACCATTGATGCAGAGCTTCCGAGTCTGTTTTTATTAATTCAATTAGCATAACAGGCCGGTGCCGGGCGACGGACTCGTCGGCGCCTGTCAGCGCCTCCATTTCCATTCCTTCGATATCGATCTTGATGAAATCAATCCGCGGCAGTTTAAGAGAGTCGATACTGACGGCCTCCACGGCGACGAGGTTGCCCTCGGAATAGTCGACCGCCTGGCCGATATATTCAGTATTGGCAGTTTTTCGGAGCTCAAGGCTGCCGAAGCTCGACGGTACCAGGTAATCGAGTCGCGGGATTTTGAGCGTGCCCGGTGCCTCTGAGATTGCTGCATTGAGCGCAACTGCATTGAAGCAGTTGTTGATGGCGATATTTCCGGCAAGCGCATAATAAATTCGCTCCTGAGCCTCGACCGCCAGCACGGAACCCCAGTCGGTCATGTGTTTCGCCCATTCGACGGTGTGGACGCCGATATTGGCGCCGCAATCGACGGCGAGCACGCCGTCGCCGAAATAGCGTCTGCGCAGATCCAGCACCGACAGCGCCAGCGACACTTCGCTGGAATCGAAGGCTCCGGATTCGAGGATCTGGAATCCGATACCGAAGCCGGCCGCCGGCGAAAGCATACGATAGTCAAGACGCGACACAATCATGGTGCCATGATCGGACGCGGCAAGAACAAAAGAGAGCTTACGCTTGACCATCGACATGCCATCGTTGTGCGACGATACAAATCGTCGGCATAGTGGACATTCATGTGCCGCGAACAGCTGTCCGCCCCCTCAAGCGGTTGGCTGAGCCGGCGGTCGTTGTTCGTTTTCACTAGGAGATCAGCGATCATCGTTGCACCGTGACCATCCCTGGCAATCCCGAAGTTGCAGGCAAGTATCGGGCCAATAGAGAAGGCGCAGCGGAGTGAACCAGGTCGCTTACGGTCAGCATGCCGTTTACGTTATGACCTCACGATTTGTGGCACCAAATTGATCCATCTGCGGGGACGCGATCCTCCACCGCCTATCACGAGGTAAACGGCGTCGCCAGCGTGGCGCCGTGACCGTGGCCCCCGGTCGTCGACGTCGCCGAGGTGAAGGTGATGAGGGTGCCGCCGTGTCCATCGCTCGACACGGCAAACTCGCTCGCAATGTAATAGCCGAGGAGGTGGATGCTGGCGGTGTGGAGGCCATCGGTGACGTTCACGAATGAGTCGGTGCCGTTGCCGCTGAAGCTCATCTGGCTTTTCTTGGTCGTGCCGAAGGCGATGTCGAGCAGATCGATCTGATCGGCCCTGCCGGGGAAGCCGAAGCTGGCGATCGTTCCATGGAAGCTCGTCGCTGCGTCGAGCACCAGCGTGCTGGGGGTGTTGCTCGTCAACATCAGGCCCTGGGGGCCGCCGAATGACACATTTTCGGCCGAGCCGCCGCTCGCCACCTCCAGCGTCCCGCCGACGAGCGCGGTTTCCTGGCGAGTCCGCCCGACTGGACGACTTCGCGGCCGCCGCTCCAGACGATGTCGCCAACCGTGGTTCCGGCACTGGCCACGACCACGGTGCCAGCGCCCACCACGCCGATGCCGATGCCGGCCAGCGACCCGCTGCCAATGCTGCCGCTGCTCTGCACGCCACCGTTGCTGACGATGACTTCGCCGCCGCTGGCGATGAACTCGCCACTCGTGACCCCGCCGCTCGAAATCACTTCGACGCCGCCGCTGTTGATCAGGGAGGCGCTCACAAGCCCGCCGCTCGATACGACCTCCAGGCCGCCGCTATCGACCGTGGCATTGTACGCGAGGCCCAGCACGATTTCCGTTCCGCCACTGCTGACGGTCGCCCCAAGGATATGCGCGGTGGCGTCCGTGAAGCCGAGGTCTTCCCCGCCCGGCAAGACAACCAGCGTGCCGCCGCTGACGATGGTGGCGTACGCATGCCCACCGGAGGCAACCGTCGTCTCCCCGCCGCTGAGCACGACTGCACCGCTGGCGACGCCCGACACAATAGCGAGGCCGCCGCTGAGGACAGTCGTGCTGGTCGCTGAGCCTACGGCGCCGACGATCTGCTCGCCGCCCGCGCCGACCACCGCGCCGCTGGCCACGCCGGCGGAGGCGACGATTTCCTCGCCGCCGTTGAGGATCGTCGTGCCGCTGGTGACACCGCCGGAAGAGACAATTTGCACGCCGCCATTGATGGTTGCGCCGGTGGCGATGCCGTTTGCGGAGACGATCTCCACGCCGCCGCCGAGCACCGTCGTGTTGCTGGCCACGCCGGGCACGGCGGGGTAGGCGGCAGAGGGCAAACCGGAGACGACCTCCACGCCGCCGCTGAGGACTGTCGCTCCGATGGAGGCGCCGCCTTCGGACACGAAAAGCGAGCCGCCGCTCCCGACTGTCGCGGCAACGGCGCTGCCCGCCTGGTAGACCTCCACCGTCACACCCGCGCTGAGCGTGTAGCCGCTGAGCTTATAGTCATCGAGGACCAGGGTGCCGCCGCTGGCGATGGTGAACACACTTGCGCTCGCGCCGCCGTCCAGTTTGAGGGTCCCACCGCTGAGGACCGTTACGCCGACAGCGCTGCCGGCTATGATCTCTTCCAGGCCGCCGACGCCGATAGTCACGCCGCTGGTCTCGCCGCCGGAGATGACCACTTCCGCCCCGCCGCTATTGATGACGGTGCCAATGGCGAGGCCTTCGTCCACCGTCTGGTATCCTCCGCTGTCGATCGTTGTGCCGATGGCCTCGCCGTAGACACCTTCGTGGCCGCCGATTAGCTGCGCATCGATCGACACGCCCCCGCCGTCGACCTCCTCGGCGCCGCCCGCGCTCACCAGCGTGTCGCTGCTGACACCACCGGAAAAGACCCACTCCACGCCCCCGGACAGGATCGTCGTGCCGATGGCCACGCCACCGTACAAACCGATTCCCCCCTCTTGAAAAACCTCGGTGTTAAAAGCCACGGTGTCGACGATGGTGCCGCCCGATGAGACAGAGATGAAGATAATCGGCGCCGTGTCGCCGGCTGTGAGCCCGCTGAACACCTCGCCTGATCCGACGATGAAATTGTAAACTTGTGCCACCCCGCCCTCCTGTTGATCCAGCCGATGCAGACAACCCCGCTGCCGGCGAGGCAACGCTCCCTCGCCCCCCTGCTCCTCCGTCAGGATGTGACCGGCGTTGCGACCGAGTTGCTATGGCCGAGGTGGCCCCCGAGCTGCGTCGCCGTCGTGAAGGTGATGAGTGTGCCGCCATGTCCGTCGCTGGCCGCGACGAACTCGCTCGCCATGTATTGGCCCAGCAGCTGGATGCTGGCGGTGTGGACGCCGTCGGTGACTGTGAGCGTGCCGCTCTGGTTGCTGGCCGCCTCGGTGAAGCTCAGCCTCGCCTGGCCTTTCTTAGTCGTCGCGATGCCGATTCCTTCCAGGTCGATCTGATCGTTTTTGACGCCCAAGCCGGTCGCGGGATCGTATGCGCCGAAATCCGCGACCAGCCCTTGGAAGCTCGCCCCGGCATCGAGAGTCAGCGTGCTGCCGGCGCTGTTCCCGTTGAAGATCAACTTACCGCTCACCAGGCCGCCGCTCGCCACCTCCAGCGTCCCGCCGTCGTATAACGTCACGTCCCGGGCAAGGCCACCCGCCTGCACGACTTCATACCCTCCGATGTCGTCACCGATCGCGGTTCCGCCGCTCGCCACGATCTCGACGCTGCCGCTCTGGAAATATCCGCTGCTCGCCGTCCCGCCGCTGCTGATGATAAGTTCGCCGACGTTGGTATCAAAGCCTTCGTAGGGAATGCCCGTGCTGACCGCCAGCCCTCCGCTTGACACGATTTCGATGGCCCCGCTGCTGAGCAGGGTGCTGCTCGCGATCCCGCCGCCGGCGACGATTTCGACGCCGCCGCTGATGAGCAGGTTGCCGTTCGTCACGCCCCCGCTGCCAACCACTTCGACACCGCCGGCCAACGTGGTGCCGTACTCTTCGCCCAGCATTGTCTCCGTCGCGCCGGTGAGGATTGTGCTGCCGCCTTCCCGGCCGCCAGACAGGACGACCAGCGTGCCGCCGCTGCTGACGGTGGCGCTGACCTCGTCGCCGCTGGCGGAGACGATCGCCGCGCCGCCGCCGAGCACGACGGTGTGGACTGCCAGCCCACCGCCCCCCGTCGCGCCGCTCAACGCCCCGGTCACGATCTGAAGGCCGCCGCTCTGGACCGTGGTGCCGTCCGCGTAGCCGTGGTCCTGACCGCCGTAGCCCCAGCTGTCGACGATGGCGGAGACGATCTGCACGCCGCCGCTTTCGACAATGGTCCCGCTGGCCGCGCCATTGGCGATGAGGATTTCGGCGCCGCCGCTCTGGACGGTCGTTCCGACAGCCTCGCCGGCGAAGCCCTCGGGGACGATGCCGGACACGATGTCCACGCCGCCGCTGCCGACCACCGTGCCGCTGGCGATGCCGTTGTCAGCAATGAGCGCGCCACCGCTGCTGACGACCGTGCCGCTGGCGACGCCGTAGGACACGAAAAGCGCGCCGCCGCCGAGTACGGTCGCGCCGCTCACCGTTCCTTCCTCCGCCAGCGTCCCCCCGTAGTTCGCGATCGTGACGTTGCCGCCGCTGCTGATCGTCACGCCGACGGCGGCGCCGTCCGTGCCGACGTCGAGCGTGACGCCATCGCTGACGGTGTAACCACTCAGCGTATACGTCTGAGACCCCACGGAGAACCACACGCCGAGAGCTGCGCCTATGACGAGGGTGCCGCCGCTGGCGACCGTGAACGTGCTGGACGTGGGGTCTGCCTCCAGCACCAGTGTCCCGCCGCTGAGGACCGAGACGCCGCTGACGACGCCTTCGTCCAGGACCGTACCGCCATTGCTGACCGTCGTGCCGATCGCGACACCGCCGTAGACGAACTGGCCGCCGCCGCTGCTGACCGTCGTTCCGCTGGCCACGGCGCCGTGGTCGATGATCTCCGCACCGCCGAGGAGAACCGTCGTGCCGGCCGCCAGACTGCCCGAGCCGATCTCCTGGGTCGATTGCCGGCCCCAGTCGATGACCGATGCCGAACCCTGGATCGTCGTGCCGATGGCTACGCCGCCGGAGGTGACGAGGACGGAGGTTTCGCCGCCCATCCCGCTGCGGGTGATCTGCGTATCGCTGAGGACGGCGTCGTCGGCCACCACCCGTCCCCCGGAGGAAACGACCGTGCCGATGGCGACGGCACCAGGATCCAATGTGAGGGTCCCGGTGATGGAGACACCGGTATCGATGACCGTGCCGCCTGACTGGACCTCGATGCTGAGTAAGTAGGCCCCGTAGGCGCCGACGGTGAGCCCGCTTAACACGTCGCCCGATTGAACGACGATGTCCCATCCAGGTATGCTTAAGGCCATTGCAATTCCCCTGTTGATCTCCCCCGCCGCCCATCATCACCGCGCACAACCGCACGCGGAAGGCGCACGCAGATCAGGCATTTTATGGACGGAAAGGAGACCGGGAGATACGAGCCTGTGAAAGTGTTGCAATCCTGACACTCTACCGCGCCCTCGTGGCACCACGGACAGCGCAAAGGTGGCGCGTTACTGGAAAGGCCTACCATTTGTTCGTCTACAGAGTTTGGGGCTACTGCACGAACATCACACTAATATGAAGAAGCTTCAGCCGGTTGCTAACGGAGGAGCAACCGACGGGCTTTCTGTGAATGGGGCGGGAAACGCCCCGCGAGGGGACCTTGATTACACCCCGCTGGGATAAACCACCGGGCGTGCGGTAACTACACTCAGCAGCGAGCTCGGTTATTATCCGGCAGACCGCACGGTCTTTCCGCTCGCTGTGCCGAACGGCGGCATCATCGTCTGTGCGCGCCAGCGCTGCGGTGATGATCGAGGCGATCATGGTGCCTCCCGTCGCCATCCTGGCGACGCTCGGCGACCCGACTGCGATCGTGCCGCACGAGATCCTCGTGCCCGGCGTCTATGCACCCGAATATCTCTATGGGCCACACGGCCTCGCCCGGACGGTCGCCATTCCGTTCGGCAGCCAGGCGCCCACGCGAATCGTCCGCTGCAGGACGGTTCGGCCGTTCGCCACCGCGCAGGAGTTCGGGCCTGACTATTACAAGCCGTTCGAGGATCGCGTGCACTTCGATTAAGGCGTTTTGCTCGGGGTGGGCCAGCACGTAACGGCCGGTCTGTCGAAACGGAGCACTTTTCGCCGGATTGGCGTCACGATGATGCGAAATTTCCATGTTGCGTACCGACGCGGACTCGCAGCAGCTGAACAGACTCGCGACCGCGCGTGGGAGTAACGGTTTTTAACTTTTAACTTTAACTTTTAACTTTCCCTGCGCTCGTGCGTGGAAATATGATAATCATAATCATAACACAGGTGGTCGATAAATTTAGACAAGCCATATTCCAATACAAAGTCAATCTTCCATGCGAACGCTTCACAAACATGATCGGGCGAATGGAAACGTGCGTGACGCGGTGCGATTTGATGTAATAAATGTCGTTAACGATTGGGAGGAAACTATGGCGCGGCTCCATGGTCGCGGTTTCCGTGCGAATATAACGCCCGGAGCCGGCATGCGCTGTGCCTCTGATGTCGAATGCGGTCCGCGAACTGGAATACACAGGAAGTCTTCAGACCCAGCGCTGGGGGGAGAGAACATGAAGGCCGAGGAAACCGCGATCCGGCATACCGTACCGGGAATCTATCTGGTGACCGATGTTCGTCTGTATCGCGAGGGTCTTGTTAGCAGCCTGTCCCGCCATCCCGGAATTGAGGTTCTGGGTGCGGGTTCCCGCGCAGACGCAATGAGAGAGGTGGGCACGTTGCGGCCGGACGTCGTCGTGGTGGACGTTAGCGAACGGGACAGTCTCAAGCTCCCCCGTCAGGTCTCCCCCACCCTGTCGGGGCTTCGCATCGTCGCGCTGGCGGTCACGGAATCCGAGGCAGATGTGCTCGCCTGCGCAGAGGCGGGCATTTGCGGCTATGTGACTAAGGACGCCACCATCGACGACCTCGTGGCAACGATTCGTTGTGCGATCAGCGGCGAACTGGTTTGTTCGGCGCGAATTGCCGCATCATTGTTTCGCCGCCTCGCCGCCCTGTCGTCGGGTCAGAACGGAAGCGCCACGCGCGAACTCCTGACGACGCGGGAACACGAAATCGCTTCCATGGTCGCGCGCGGCATGCCGAACAAGGAAGTTGCCCGCCAGCTTGGCCTGGGAGTCGCGACCGTCAAAAACCACGTGCATAACATTTTGCAGAAGATGAGTATTCAACGGCGCGGCGAAATTGCGACGTTGCTGGCGGAAGTGTCGGGTCCTCCGGCGGCACCGTCCTCGACGACGCCAAAGAGCCGACGCTTTATGGTCCCTTGGGGAGCAATATGATGATGGAAGATCGGTCTCTCAAGCGTCTGCGCAAGAAAGCCCGGAAAGGTATGAGGGGTTGGCCGGTGGCGACGATTGCATTCTACGGTCCGAACCTGAGCCAGGCGACGAAGGTCGCTGTCGGCATCGTGCCATCCGAGAACGCCGAGCCGGTGGAGATGCGCGACTGGAAAGTGGATCGCGGCGACATTCGTAACGACGCCGGCATCGCGCGGGAAATTTTAGAATTTATGGAGAAGCATGGCGTCCTGTCGGTGGTGATGACGGGCGGCATCATCGGTTGCCCTCACCAGGAAGGAATCGACTACGAAGGCGAATGGTGTCCGGTTTGCGATTTCTGGCATGGTCGGGATCGCTTTACGGGACAGATGGTACATTGATCTGATTAGAGCGGATTTCAATGATATGGAATTATGTAAGGGTGGGAGTCTCATAAATCCCCTGTCGATTCAAATGTTAGGCGAATCTGCTTCCGTGGAAATCCAGACTAGCAAATGTACGTATGTTGCAGTGCAACAAGACAGCCTAGATAGGGCTTGTTCGCCTTCCGCTATAAGGCGGGCAGGCCCCGACGTTGTCCCCCCATCCACCCCGCAAGGTCGGGGCCACTTCTCAAAATGAGGCCCCAAGGCGTGAAGAACTGGGGCCACCTCCGGAGCCTAGCAAGCCGAGGGGCTGCGCTAGCCGGCCGATACAACCTCAGGCGGTAGAGGACGCTCGCCTTTCCCATATTAGGGTGGCACCGGCCCCGACCTCTTTCTTTGCCCCCTCGCCCCAGAGGTCGGGGCCACGCCGGCCTCCCCACCGCCGCCATCGCTGAATTAGACCGCGCTGCCGTGGCCAGGACTGAGCGGGGTCGTTGGTGTCGGCAAGGCTCAATGCGGCCATTCGGACGTTCCAACTGAGCGTGGCCCCGACTCCCAGCCCCTTTTGCCCTAAAGAGCCGGGGCCACTCCCTCCCCCGACCATGGCTCGATACACCCCAGCGTCGTGGATGGAAAGTGGCCGCCAGTCGAATATTGCGAAGTGTTGCGGGCCGGACACTGGTGGACCTCCCCCTGACGTTAGGGGCCGCAACTCACCCAGAAGTGCGAGCGGCGTCATCCTCGCGAAAAGTTTAGTTGATCTTCCCAGATTAGATTTGTTGATCTTAGGTTTTCCGACCAACGAAGGGAGCTGCGTACCGGTCGGCAGAGAGGCGCATCGTGACCAATATAGACGAGTTTCGGCGGCGGGCTGATGAGTGCCGGCGCCTTGCGGTAGCCGCAAGGACTTCCAGCGACAAAGCATTTTGGTTAGGGCTCGTTGCGCGCTGGGAGGCGCTGGAGAGTCAGAACATCTGGCAGCCAGGGCGAAGTAAGTCCGCATCGCCCCCTCGGCGACAGTCCGAAGCCGCAAGCGATTGATGGGTTTGTTGTCACTTGGGTTTCAGGTAACCCAGGACCTTATAATTCTGTCAATGAAGGGGTGCTACTAATTATCTAAACTCTGGCCGGACCACCAGTCCCGGCCTCCACCCCCAATCCCAAGAGGTGGGGGCCATCCCCCACTGGCTGAGACTCACTCATGCCTTTCGGGTGCCTTCAGGCTCGCGAGATTTGCCGCAAAGCCCTTCTCGTCATCGAGACAGCGTAGGTCCAGAAGCAAGGTCTGGTTCTCGATACGGCCGATCGCCGGGATCGGCAAGCAGCGCAGCGATGCGGCGAGACCCGCCAGTCCGTGCCCGGCGCTGCGCCTTACGGAGGGCCGGATGGCGAGTCCGGCGCTCGGGATGGTTTCGCGGGGCAGCGCGCCGGAGCCGATCTCGCTGCGGCATTCCACAGCCTCGACCAAAAACCCGTCCCCAACTTTCGTCTGCACGGCAGGCCGCAGCCGGTGCGCCATGGCGGCGATGTCGCGCGCCGGGCGGGTGAGCAGGCGCAGCGTCGGCAGCCGCTCGGCAAGGCGGTCGGGATCGCGATAGAGTTTGAGCGTCACCTCCAGCGCCGCAAACCGCGTCTTATCGATGCGCAACGCGCGCTTGAGCGGATTCTTGTTGATGCGTGCCACCAGATCGGCCCGTCCCACGATGAAACCCGCCTGCGGGCCTCCCAGGAGCTTGTCGCCGGAGAACGTCACGATATCCGCAGCCGCTACCGCCTGCGCAACCGTCGGTTCGTGCGGAAGGCCGAAACGGACGAGATCGACCAGGGTCCCGGAGCCGAGATCGTCGATCAGCGGCACGCCATGGCGGCGCGCCATCGGGGCAAGCGATGCCGCCGCAACCTGCGCCGTAAACCCCTCGATACGGTAGTTCGAAGGATGGACTTTCAGCAGTACGCCGGTCTTCGGCGACATGGCCTCGACGTAGTCCTTGACGTGGGTGCGGTTGGTGGTGCCCACCTCAACCAGCCTGGCGCCGGCGCTGCGCATGATCTCCGGCATCCGGAAGGCGCCGCCGATCTCAATCAGCTCGCCGCGCGACACGATCGCCTCGCGGCCCTTGGCCAGCGTGTTCAGCACCAAGAGCACCGCAGCAGCGTTGTTGTTGACGACGGTGGCGTCCTCGGCGCCTGTCAGCTCACGCACGAGGTCGCGTAAAATATCGTCGCGGTCGCCGCGCCGTCCGGTACCGAGATCGTATTCGAGCGCAACAGCGTTGCGCATCGCGGCGACCGCCGCCGCGGTCGCGCTCTCCGCCATCGGCGCGCGGCCCAGATTGGTGTGCAGCACGGTGCCGGTGAGATTATAGACGGGCTTGAGGCGCGGGGCGTCGGCGGCCTCAAGATGCGCGAGCGCCAGACCGGCGACGTCGTGCGCCCTTATGGCAAGGCCATTGCGGCGCAGCTCGGCGAGCTCTTGGCGCACCGCATTGACGACAGCCTGATGTCCAAACCGCGCCGCCGCCACTTGCGCCGCCGCGCTGCGCATCACCGCGTCCACGGACGGCAGGCCGCGCCGGGCTTGTGCTTGCATATTCGCCATTCGGTCTTGCCGTCATTTGCGTCCGCGTCCGCGGTCAGTATACCAGACATAAGCGCTTCCCCACCGGAGGTTTAAGATCATGAAAACGCCGGTGTTGATCGTTGGCGGCGGCCCGGTAGGACTTGCCATGGCTGGCGATCTCGGCTGGCGCGGCGTCCCGTGCGTGTTGATCGAAAAAACCGACGGCCGGATCACCCAGCCCCGGATGGACATGGTCCATGTCCGCACCATGGAATTCTGCCGGCGCTGGGGCATTGTGCAGTGGGTCGAAGAGGCCGGTTACAACCGCGACTATCCGCAGGACAATGCGTGGGTGACAAGCCTCGCCAACGGCTATGAGCTCGGGCGCGAGCCGTTCCCCTCTCCGCGCGAAGAGAAGCCGCCGCCGCAAAGTCCGCAGAAGCGGGAACGTTGCCCGCAAAACTTCTTCGATCCGGTGCTGGCGCGGTTCACCGGCACCTTTCCCCACGTGACGCGGCGCTACCGTACCGAGCTTGTGGACTTTACCGAGCAGGACGGCGGCGTGACGGCGTGCGCGATTGATCATGCGACGGGCGTCGGCGAAACTATTGAGGCCGATTACCTCATCGCCTGCGACGGTGCCGGCGGCCCGTGCCGCGACAAGCTCGGCATCGCGCTCGTTGGCAACGAAGTGCTGACCTACACCACTAACGTGATCTTCCGCTGCGCCGGACTTGAAAAGCTGCACCGGATAAAGCCGGCCTATCGCCTTATTTTCATAGGGCCTGAGGGCACCTTCGCTACCATCGTGGCCATTGACGGCCGCGACCACTGGCGGTTTTCGTTGGTCGGCAGCCGCGAATATCGCAAGCTCGCCGAGGCCGACTTGCGCGCCGCGATCGAGCGCGCGGTCGGCTGCCCATTCGAATTCGACATCGAGTCCATCATGCCGTGGACGCGCCGCGAGCTGATCGCCGATCGCTACGGCACCGGCCGCGTCTTTCTGGTCGGCGACAGCGCGCACCAGCTTTCCCCGACCGGCGGCTTTGGCATGAACACCGGCATCCAGGAGGCGATTGATCTCACCTGGAAGCTCGCGGCGCGCCTCTCCGGCTTGGGCGGCGACGCATTGCTCGCCTCCTACGAGGCAGAGCGGCGGCCGGTCGCGGCGCGCAACGCCCGCGAGGCGGCCGGCAACCTCGCCCGCATGCTGTCGCCACGCGAAAACCTTCCGCCGCCGGAGATTTTCGCGCCCGGCCCCGCCGGCGACGCGGCGCGGCGCGTGTTCGGGGCGAAATTCACCGAAACGATGCGCCGCGAGTGGTTTACCATCGGCATCCAGCTCGGCTACCACTACGAGAACTCGCCGATTTGCATCCCGGACGGCACCCCGGCGCCTCCCGACGAGACCGCGACCTACACGCAGACCGCACGTCCCGGCCACCGCGCGCCCCACGTATGGCTTGCGCCCGGGCAATCGACGCTCGACCTGTTCGGGCGCGGCTTCGTGCTGCTGCGCTTCGGCGCCGTGCCAACTGACGCGACGGCGCTGGTGGAAGCCGCCGCGTCGCGGCAGGTTCCGTTGCTGGTGCACGATATCCACAATGAGGAAGCGGCAGCCCTCCACGAGCGCCGGCTGGTCCTGGTGCGGCCCGACGGCCACGTGGCGTGGCGCGGCGATGAAGTCGCGAATGACGCGGCTCGGATCATCGATACGGTGCGCGGGGCGGGTTCCCTCACTCCAATTTGCATTGTCGGAAAGGTTGGGTGCAACCCCACGAATGGAGTATAACACCTCCGGCTCAGCGGCGATCCTCACCTCCGGGAGATGGTGTGCGCCGTCCGTGCCAACTTAACGCGCGGACCGAAAACACGAGCAGCATGGCTTCGATCGATCGCTACATATTCCGCACGATTTTCGGCGGCTTCCTGCTGATCCTGATCAACCTGACCATGGTGATCTGGATCACCCAGATCCTGCGCCAGGTCGACCTCATCACCAATCAGGGGCAGACCATCCTGGTGTTCCTTCGCATCACCGGTCTCCTGGTGCCCATCCTGATGCTGGTGATCGCCCCGATCGCAATCGTGATCGCGGTCTGCTACGCGCTGCTTAAGCTCAACGGCGATTCCGAGCTTGTGGTGATGAATGCGGCCGGCATTTCGCCGCGCCGGGCGTTCGTGCCGGTGCTCGCGTCATGCATCATGGTTGCAATCTTCGTTGCCTACATTTCGGCCTTTTTGGCCCCTTGGCTGCAACGCAAGATGGCCGTTGAGATTGCCAAGGTGAGGACGGATGTGGTTTCCAACATCGTCCGTCCGGGCGCCTTCACCTCGGTCGACCGCGGGCTGATATTTCACATTCGCGAGCGTCGCGGCGAGAACCAGTTCCAGGGGGTTTTCATCGACGATACGCGCACGCCCGAGGAGCGTGTCACCATTGTGGCCGAATACGGTCAGATCGTGCAGCGGGGCGACAGCGCGTTTCTCATCATGCGCGACGGCAACGTGCAGCGCCGCCGCGCCAAGGAGCGCGATCCCGCCATCGTGGTGTTCGACCAATATGCGTTCGATCTGACGCGGCTGGCGCCGGCGCCGCAAGTGAAGGTGGGCTTGCGCGAAAAATACCTCTGGGAGCTCGCATTTCCGGCCGCCGACGACCCGGAGCTCAAGCTCTCGCCCCCGCAGTTCCGCGTCGAGTTGCACGAGCGCCTGTTCGCGCCGCTCTATCCGCTGGCGTTCGGGGTTATCGCATTCGCTATCCTCGGATTCCCGCGCACCACGCGGCAGAGCCGCGCCGTGTCGATGTTCGCGGTGATCGCTGCCGTGTCGGTGCTGCGGCTTGGCGGATTCGCCGGAACCGCCATAGCCGTCACCACGCCCGGCATGCTGGCGGTCGTCTACGCCATGATCGCGGCAGCGATAGGGATCGGCGGCTTCGTGATATGGCGCGGCATCCCGATCGATCTTGATGAGAAGCTCGATTTCGGCGTCATGGCGCGCACGGGTGTGGTGCGGCTTGATCGCATCGCGGGGCGGCTGAACATTCGGCTGCCGACTCGGGACATATTACGGCGGCTGGACAATTCCGAGTAATTAAAGGTCATTTTGACAGCGAGGTAGGAGCGCCGGACTCCTCATCCGATCATTCCGCAGTGGCAAGTATGTCGACCAGACGTTCGGCCACAGCATCGATCTCATTGCGTGTGGTCTCGCGCCCGAGGCTGAAGCGGACGGCGCCCATGCCGACCTCCGGCGCGACACCCATGGCTTCCAACGCGGGCGATAGCTCGAGGTAGCCAGAGTGACACGCCGATCCCGTCGAGGCCGCAACACCCTCCAACCGCCCCAGTATTTCGGCGCCGATCCGGCCGACGAAGGAAACATTGAGTGTGTTCGGTAGGCGATGTGTGGGATGTCCGTTGAGGACCACGCGATTTCCGAATTGCTCCCGCAGCATTTGCCAGAAACCGTCGCGCAAGATGTGGACCCGTTCCATCGTCGCGAGATCACGCGCAAGCCTGCAGGCTTCGCCGAGACCGACTGCAAGCAACGCGCTCTCCGTACCTGCTCGCCGTCCGGCCTCGTGCCCGGCGCCATGGATCAGCGGTTCGAGCGATACGCCGCGGCGTACAAACAGGGCACCGACGCCTTTGGGCGCATAGAGCTTGTGGCCCGCAAGCGACAGCAGATCGACGCCGAGATCATTGACGCCGGTCGGAATCTTGCCGACCGACTGAGCGGCGTCGGTGTGGAACAGGACGCCGTGCTCGTGGGCAATTCGGGCGCACTCCGCAATCGGCTGGATCGTGCCGACCTCGTTGTTGGCGTGCATGATGCTGACGATGATCGTGCCGGGCGTGAAAGCGTTATGAAGGCTGCCGGGGTCGATCCGGCCTGTGACGTCAACGGGCAGGTAGGTCACCTGCGCACCCATCCGTTCGAGAAATCGGCACGGTTCGATGATCGCCGGATGCTCGATGCGGCTGGTGATGATGTGACGCCCCTTGTGGCGAAGTGCAAAGAACGCGCCTTTGAGGGCAAGATTGTTGGCTTCGCTTCCGCCGCTCGTGAACACGATTTCATCGTTGTGGCAGCCGAGCAGAAGGGCTACCTGACCGCGCGCCGTCTCAAGAGCTGTCTTCGCCGTGGTCGCAGACCAATGCGCACTCGAAGGATTTCCATAATGATCCTCAAGAAACGGCCGCATCGCCAAGGCAACCGCGCGATCGATCGGCGTACTGGCATTGTAGTCGAGATAGATGCGTTGCATCGTCAGAACACCAAAACCTTGTCCGCTTCCGTCGTCGCCGTCGCCAGTTCGTCCATCGTGCTGCGATGCGCGCCCGCCATCAGAGCGGCATCGTCGAGGCCGCGCGCATCCATGCAGGCTCCGCACAGAAGCAACTTCCCGTTGGCGCTCAGCACGCGCTTCAGCATCCGCTCGACGTTGTAGTAGCCGTCCGGCGTCTTCTGGCCGGCCTTTGCGGCGACAACCGAATCCGCCATCAGGAATACGGTCACTTGCGTCTGCGCGTCTTTCTTCAACAGCGCATGAGCGAGCCTGAGCGCATTGTAGGCTCGCTCGGTGCCGTAAGGCGGGTCGTTGATAACGAACAGGACATTCATGATTGGCTTCCATCACGCTGCAGCATCGGCGCCGCGCTTTGCAACCGGCAAGCCGGCTGCGTTCCACTGCTCCATCCCGCGGCGCAGGACGGCGACCTGCGTAAAGCCGGCCGCGCGGAGGCTTCGCGCGGCGTTTGCCGACCGCTTGTCGGTCCGGCAGACGAGAACGATCGGCGCTTGTTGAAGTCCGGCAAGCTCGGTTATCCGGCCGTCCGACTCGGGGACCGGCATATTCCGCGCGGACGCAATATGGCCGAGCGGTCCGTCGAATTCTTCGCAACGTCGCACGTCGATTACGGTCACAGGTTCGCCGCTGTCGAGCCTCCGCTTGAGTTCGTCGGCCTCGATCCATCCGAATGATTGGCGCATCCGCCTGATCAGGGGCGGCAGCAGCGCAATGGCGGCGAGGAGCCCGAGCGCCAGCAGGCCGTAGCGGACCGCGTCGGTTTGCCCGGTCAGCGTCCCGCGCCCTGCATGACCGAGCCACGTATAGGCGACCGCGCCGGGCGCCATACAGACGAACGTGGCGACCACATAGTGCACGAGCGGAATGCGCGTCAGCCCCAGCGCGTAATTCGACAGGTTGAAGGGAAAAAGCGGTACCAGCCGCACCAAGGCGACGAAGCGCCAGCCCACCTGATCGACGCCGTCGATCAGGTGTTTGAGAAGCCCTCCGGCCCGGCGTTCGACCCAGTGCCCGCCGATGTAACGCGCAATGAGGAATGCCAGGGTAGCACCGAGCGTGGCTCCCGCGAGGTTCCAGAGGCTTCCCCACAGCGGTCCAAACATGGCGCCGCCCGCGAGGGCGAAGACGGCACCGGGCACGAAGGCGACGGTGCCAAGCGCGTAAATCATGACGTAGCCGATCGGCGCCCACAGGCCGAGCGAACCCAGCCAGGCATCGAGGGCTGCCAGATCGATCCTGTCGCGATGAAGCGCAGCCCAGCCTGCCGCCGCGACCAGCAGCAGCGCCAGCGCGACCCGCGGCAAGAAGGAACGTGCGCTCATTATTCGCCGTCCCGTCTACCGAGCGGATAGCGCCCTGCGTCGCCGCGGAAGGGCTGCAATAGCATCCGATCCAGCCCGAGTTCGCGCGGATCGCGGAACTGCTCAATGCCGATGGTCATGGCTTGATGGCCCGCCAGGGGCTGCGCCCTATACGTGCCGAACAGGTGGTCCCACCAAGGGAGGTTGAACCCGAAATTGCTGTTGGTTTCACGCGACAGAATCGAATGATGCACCCGGTGCATGTCCGGCGTAACCACCAGCCAGCGCAGCACGCGATCGAATGCCGGAGGGATGCGGACATTGCCGTGGTTGAACATCGAGGTGGCGTTGAGCAGCACCTCGAAGATCAGCACCGCCGCCGCGGGCGCGCCAAGAGCCGCAACGACGGTGAGCTTGATCACCAACGACAGTAAAATCTCGATCGGGTGGAAGCGCAGGCCGGTGCTCACGTCGAATTCGAGATCCGCGTGATGCATGCGGTGCAGCCGCCAAAGCGCTGGCACCGCATGGAACAGGACATGTTGAAGGTAGATTGCGAGATCGAGGATCGCGACAGCAGCCACCACGCGACTCCAGGCGGGAAACGCAACCACGTTGAAGAGGCCAAAGCCGTGGGCCTCGGCTGCAAGCGCAAGACCGACGGCGGTGATCGGAAAGAGCAGGCGGACCAGCAGCGTGTCCACCACCACCACGCCGAGATTGTTGGACCATCGCCAGGCGCGGCCGATGGTCTGCTTCCGTCGCGGTCCGATGATTTCCCAAAACGCCATGGCGGCGAATACGCCGCCAAATGCCGAGAGACGGATGTACGGCTCGTAGTGGATCAGGAAGTCACTCATAACTCTCGCGATCGCTTTTCGGCTTGACTAAGTAGCTGAATTTTTTATTATTCAATTGTTCAATTGAATAATTAGGATGCTTTCGTCACCGTGTCAACCCACAGTCCCAAGCAGGCGCTGTTCGCTCAGTTCGCTGTCGTCGCCAAATCGCTAGCGCATCCCCACCGTCTCGATCTGCTCGAGCAACTTGCCCAGGGTGAGCGGAGCGTCGAAGTGCTGGCAGACCGGACCGGCCTATCGATCGCCAACGCCTCGCAGCACCTGCAGCAGATGCGGCGCGCCGCCATCGTGACGAAGCGGCGGGAGAGAAAATTCATCTATTACCGGCTCGCCGATGATGCGATCCTCGAGTTGCTGGCGTCACTACGCCGGATCGCCGAGCGCAACCTGGCCGAGGTTCAGCGCGTTGTCCGCGGCTATTTCGATGATCGCGACAGTCTTGAGCCGGTATCTCGCGCACAGTTGCTGGGTCGCTTGCGGGCCGGAACGGTCACGGTTCTCGACGTGCGGCCTGAGGACGAGTTTGCGCTGGGACATCTGCCGGGCGCCCTCAACATTCCTTTGCGCACCCTTGAGGTTCAGCTTTCGCGGCTTGATCCCTCACAGGAGATCGTCGCCTACTGCCGCGGCCACTACTGCGTGCTGTCCTACGAAGCGGTGGCGGCGCTGCGCACCCGCGGCTTCAAGGTGCGGCGGCTTGAGGACGGATTTCCGGAATGGCGGGCCGCCGGGTTGCCCGTCATGACCGGCAACACGTAACCCTTCGAAAGGTGTCGGTACAGGCTTCGATATGTCGATTGCCACGTGGACAAGTCACGCTGGTCCGGCACAGTCGTAGTCCGCTGGCGCAGGGGCGCCGGCCTTGATTCGCTACCGGTGCGCTTCGGCACTGCGCGACTCGTGTGGTCGGCGATCGAGCATCGCCTCTATGTCTTGCAACTCGATCCTGCAGCGTTCCGCTTGCTGCAAGTGAGCCTAAACGTGCTCAAGGATCCCGCCGCCGTACGGGAGTTTCTCAATGTCTGAGGCCGCGCCCGGAGTTACGACGTACCTGCACAAGGACCTCGCTGCGCCCGGGCGCAGGCCGGTGCGTCTCGCCGCGTGGACAACGTCACGCCGGTCCGCTACAGCCGTAGTCCGCTGGCGCAGGGGCGCCCCGATCGAACCGATATCGATGTTCACACGTTTCTGGCGCGAGTTGTTTGTCAACCCGACCGGTTCGCCGGCCTTGATTCGCCGCCTGCTGGTCGAGCATGGCAGCGGCCACTGGCGGCGCTATTTGTTGTCTTTCGCCCTGATGGCGGTCGGTGCCGCATGCACGGCCGCAATGGCGTTCATCATCGGCCCCGGCATCGATCAGGCCTATACGGAACGCAGGTTCGAGGGTGTCGCCATCGTGGGCATAGCGCTGATCGCGCTGTGCACTATCAAGGGGTTTACAACCTATGGACAGGTGGTGACGCTGGCGCGCGTCGGTAACGAGATCATCGCCGACAACCAGCGGCGCATGTTTGACAAGCTGCTGGCGCAAGACGCCGCCTTTTACGCCGACCGCCATTCCTCTGAATTCGCGGCGCGCATCACCTTCGGGGCCGGCTCGGCGGCGCAGGTCTTGAGCCTCGTCATCAATACCCTCGGACGCGATCTCCTGTCCCTCATCGGGTTGGTCGGCGTCATGGTGTGGAAGGCGCCCCTGATGGCGGTCCTCGCCTTCTTGGTGATGCCCCCGGCGGTCATCACGGTGCGCAAACTGATGAAGCGGGTGCGCGCGATCACGCTTACGCAATTCGGCGGCGGCGCCGACATCCTCAAGACCATGCAGGAGACCATCCAGGGATTTAAGATCATCAAGGCCTTCAATCTCGAAACGATCGTGCGCGCGCAGGTCTACGAGAGCATCGCGTCGGTTGAGCGCGCCTCCAACAAGCTCGCCCGGGTCTCCAACCGCTCGACCCCCCTGATGGAAACGCTCGGCGGTTTCGCGATCGCAATTGTGTTTATCTATGGCGGCTACCGCGTCCTGGTGCTCAACTTGCCGCCGGGCGAGTTGTTTTCCTTCATCACGGCGTTCCTGCTTGCCTACGAGCCGGCTAAGCGCATCGCGCGGCTCAACATCGATCTGCACAACGCGCTCACCGGCGTGCAGGTGCTGTTCGACGTGCTCGACATTCCGGACCGTGTGCCAGCGCAGCCGAAGCCCGACATCGAGGTGAAGCGCGGACGCATCGAATTCGACCACGTGTCGTTCGCCTACCGGTCCGGCAGCCCGGTGCTGCGACAGCTTTCATTCACTGCGCGGCCCGGCGAAGTGACGGCTTTCATCGGGCCGTCGGGCGGCGGAAAATCGACGATCTTCAACCTGGTGCTGGCGCTCTATGCACCGGACGGCGGCGCAATCCGCCTCGACGGGCAGGACTACCGGGTGGTTTCGGACGAATCGATACGGCGCCGGATCTCCTTTGTGGGACAGGACGTGTTTCTCTTCCATGGCACCATCCGGCACAACATCGGCCTGGGCCGGCCGGGTGCGAGCGAAGCGGAGATCGTTGCGGCCGCGCGGGCGGCGCACGCGGACGAATTCATTTCGCAATTCGCCGCCGGATACGACACCATGGTGGGCGAGCACGGCGCGCAACTGTCCGGCGGCCAGCGCCAGCGCATCGCCATCGCACGGGCGCTGATCCGCAATGCCCCGATCATCCTGTTGGATGAGCCGACCGCGGCGCTCGACACCGAGTCCGAGCGTTTTGTCCAGGATGCTATGGGCAAGCTGATCAAGGGCCGCACCACCCTGGTCATCGCCCACCGGCTCCACACCATCGCCCAGGCCGACATGATCCACGTGGTCGAAAAGGGCGCGATCGTGGAGTCCGGCCGTCATGCCGAGTTGCTCGCGCGGTCCGGCCGCTATGCACATTTCCACCGGATGCGCTTTTCGCGGGATTCTACCGAGGGGATGGATGAGGTTTCGATTGTGCCGGGGTAAGTAATCGCAGTACAGGCCCAATGCGTAGCCCGCATGGAGCACACCGTAATGCGGGTTCGACCGTCCCGGATTTCTACGCGCCATCCGGGCAACGGCCCAGCCGCGAAGGACGGAACCATGCGGATCAAAGCAAACGGCATCACCTTCAGCTGCGAGATCGAGGGGCCCGTGGACGCGCCGTGGCTGGCGTTCAGCAATTCGCTCGCCACCAACCTTTCCATGTGGGACCCGCAGGCAACCGATCTCAAGCGCACGTTTCGCGTGCTGCGCTATGACCAGCGCGGCCACGGCGGCACCGACGCGCCGGCTGGGCGCTACACGTTCGAGGTCCTGATCGCCGATGCGCTCGGGCTGATGGACGCGCTCGGTATCAAGCGCGCGCACTTTGCCGGCCTGTCGATGGGCGGAGCGACCGCGCTCGGCTTCGCGCAGCAGCACTCCGACCGGCTCGATCACGTCATCGTCTGCGACTCGCCCTGCATGTCGACGCCGCAATCGACCCAGCAATGGGAGGAGCGCATTGCCATCCTGGAGAAGTCCAAGGCCATCGACCCGCTGGTCGAGCCGACGGTGGAACGCTGGTTCCCGGCCGAGATCCGCGCCGCCAAAGCGCCGCATGTCGACAAGGTGCGGCAGATGGTGCGCACCACGCCGGTCAATGGTTTCATCGGCTGCGCCGCGGCGCTCGCCAACCACAACTACAACGCCAAGGTCGAGACGGTGAAGAATCCGGTGCTGTTCATCGCCGGCGAGAAGGACGGCGTCACGCCGGCCGCCATGAAGGCGATGAGCGAGCGTCTCAAGGGCTCGAGATATGTTGAGATGCCGGGCGCCGGACATATCTCCAACATGGACCGCCCGGCCGAGTTCAATCGTGCGCTGCGCGAGTTCCTCGGTGTGAAATAAGCGACGCCGTTTTAGCGGCACAGCACGCGCGTGGGACAAGCTGTCCCACGCGCGTGCCCACGGGTTTTCCGGCGTCGCCGATCAAGTTATCGTCTGCTCACCAGTGTCGTGGTTCAGAAATTCGCTTCATCGGCGCAGCGAGTCGTTCAAGCGAAT